>Ga0209343_10010520_pt1 | contig 10509 bp, 10 predicted proteins | sample RifCSPlowO2_02_FD_184026 | JGI IMG/M metagenome (GOLD analysis project Ga0209343, IMG submission 184026) | Groundwater microbial communities from Rifle, Colorado - Rifle CSP2_plank lowO2_0.2 (SPAdes) (version 2) | ecosystem: Environmental > Aquatic > Deep subsurface > Groundwater | place...
GTACCCGGATTCGAATTCTGCCCGATTATTTGGTGATTGTTCCAAATCAAAAATTAACATCAAGTATTGTGACCAATTATTATTATCCGAGCACAGAAATGTCGGTACCTGTTCAAATAGGCGTGTCTTACGATAGCGATCTGGATCAGGTAGAAAATGTGACGTTAGAAGTTGCGCGCGAAATCCTGAAGACAGTTCGGGGTGCTGTCTCCGATTTTCAGCCGTCTGTTCGATTTCAAACGTTTGGCGATTCCAGTATCAATTTTACGGTAGCGCTCAGAGCTAAAGAATATACGGATCAATATCTGTTAAAACATGAATTCATCAAGGCGCTTCACAAACGGTACAAGAAAGAAGGGATAGGCATCCCCTATCCGATGCGGACGCTGGATATTCCAACGCAAACGATAGAAGTGTTAAAAAATTCATTTCAAAATAAATAAAATCATTTTGCAAAACAGCCATCCATATGCGAATCCATTACTTGCAACAGGTTCCTTTTGAAGGGATTGCCAATATTGCGGACTGGGCGAAAGCAAAAAACCATCATGTTTCAGGAACGCATCTTTATCGAGGCGATTCCTTACCGTTTATTGAACAATTAGACTGGTTGATTGTGATGGGCGGGCCGATGAATATTTACGAAGAGCCAAAATATCCATGGTTGGCGGCAGAAAAGCGATTCATTGAAAAGGCGATTAAAAACGGGGGAATCGTAATCGGGATTTGTTTGGGCGCGCAGTTGATAGCGGATGTGCTTGGAGCTAAAGTTTCAAAAAATAAATATAAAGAAATAGGATGGCATCATTTACAATTAACCGAAGAAGGTAGAAATTCATTCCTTTTCTCGGGGTTTCAAGATCCGTTTATTGCGTTTCACTGGCACGGGGATACATTCTCAATTCCCAAAGGGGCAAGAAGGCTTGCTTCGAGTGAAGCCTGTCAGAATCAAGCGTATGAATATGACAATAAAATATTCGGGCTGCAATTTCATTTAGAGTCATCAGAAGAAAGTATAAAATCGTTGATTGACCATAGCGACGATGAATTGGTAAATGGCAATTATGTCCAAGCGAAAGGGAAAATGATTAGCGGCTTTAAGCATTTAAACGAAATTACAAAGCTGATGCGCCAAATGTTTGATAACATTGAAAAATTTCATCGGGTGAAAATAAATGTTTAAAACCATTTTTTATTTGGTTCTCAGTTTATTGATTGTCGCTTTGCTTGTGACGCTGGCATATTTTGGATACCAATGGCATCAGGAACGAAAAGTCCTTCAGCAGATCGTCGAGCGGCTTTCGGCAGATTCAAGAATCGCCGAAGTGTTGGTGACAAAAAGCCGCTATAACGAAGCGAGCGGTAAACTCGAAACAACCATCAAATTTCTCGAATATGATGCTTCAGGGAAACCGCTTGAACCGCGTTATTTTACCTTTCAGGGAAACATTATTCAGTTTCAATCGCTTGTCATACGATTCAAAGATGAATTTGTAAACGCGGGGGATTCATTGCGCGGGAAAAGTATTTATTTATTCCTCCGGGCATTTGTCCTGGATGAAAAAAATGCGCAAGTCTTTAATATTACGGAAATGAACGGGATCCCGAAAGGTTATAAAATTCCGAATGTTAAAAGTGATTTTGAACGAAAATTGTGGGAAGAATTCTGGACCTTGGCTTTGGACCCGAAAGCCCGGGAGCGGGAGGGAATTAAAAATGCTCAAATCGAAGCACCCGGCTCGATTTTTCTTCCCGGAACGATTTATACACTGCAAATCGAACATGACGGCGGCATCCGGATTGATACCGAGCCCGTGCCGGAAATTTTAAAAGACGAGCTGCAGAAATAAATGAAGTTTAACCCGTAAAAAAGGGGACAGGCAGCTTAGCTGCCTGTCCCCTTTTTGCTATTGCAAATTAATCTTTTTCCCCGAATGAGTCCGTTTGAAACGCGCTGATTTGGGCGTTTGCCAATTCTTTTTCATTCATGCCGGCTTTATCAATTGCGCAGTGGCGGAAAAAAGTTTCCTGATTCCAGCCGGTTTCAGTCGCAACTTCCGGTAAAAATACGCCGCCTTTATATCCGTTTCGAACGACAATGCCGTCAATTCCGAGTCTGATATCTTTATAAGAACCAATCGGTTTTGGAATCGTGAGAAGAGAAACATGAATATCAATATCTTTCAATTCCGTTTGCTTGACGGGCGGAAAGCGCGGATCGTGAAGAGCGGCGGATAAAGCCATTTCCTTCAAATTCTTTAGAATCGGAACATCCGTTACGATTTGCCCGATGCAACCGCGCAGGTTACCGTTTTCTTTGAGTGTCACAAACACACCGCGCGATTCATCCAAGACGGGTGACTTGACGCCGATCGCCGGGGCCGGTTTTGTTTTATCAAAATGCGATTCCAAAACCGCGCGCACATATTGAAGAAGTTTCTTTTTTTCATCCCGAGTTAAATCGCTTTTTTGTTGGGATTCTGATTTTATTTCAGCGTTGTTTGCGGATGGCTTCTTTTCGGCACTTCCGGTAATGGCAAAAGTAGCATATCCGACGACCGACGTTTTGTCGCCGGTGACGTCGCTTGAATTCGCATAATGAATCAATTCCGGTTTTGCCCACCCCATTTTTTCTTGAAGCATAAGCGCCGTTATGAGCGGACCGATTCCGCACGCTTCGACTTGGCGGCTCATATCGGCCATAAAAAGTTTTTTCGGGTCAGCGTCCTTAACGAGTGCAATTAATTGATGATCCAATTTTCGCGCTTCAGCGTCTTCATGAAAATGGGATAAATCCGTGCTGATGACAATCAACACACGATGCTTTTCGACCACTTTTGTGAGTGCATCCGCCAATATTTGGGCATTTTCGTAACTTTGATCCCCGAAATAAACCAGAACAATCGAAAGCTTTTTAATGGATTCCTGTAAAAAAGGAACTTGGACTTCGATCGAATGTTCCGTCATTTCGCCTCTCGGCTTGTCTTGCAAAGCAGGATGAAATGCGCGAATTTCGTTCGCAATCGGCCGGTTGATCGGAACTTTTCCCAGAGGGGTTTCATAAGCATCATGATCATCCACATAAATTTCCCGGAGCGGTGTCCGGTGCGAAAAACCGACGATGATGACGGTTTCAACTTCCAATCCTTGAATGGCCTTATAGGCGTATGCCGCAACCGGGCCGGAGTAAGGATAACCTGCGTGCGGAACGATAATTGATTTGATGGCCGGATCGGGAGCGACCGTTATTTTTGAAAAATAATCGGCAATTAATTTCTTTAAAGTTGCAGCTTGGCCGGGATAAAACTGCCCGCTGACGACAGCTTTTCGAACGTTTTCCTGGGCTTGCGCCCGATTTAAAGGAGACATAACGAATAATATGATAAATGAAATTCCTAAAATAGCAACCGTCCAAAAAAATCTTTTCATCGAGGCCTTCTTTCTCGAGAAGTTTCCTTAAAAATTATCTATTAAAAGGCAAACCTGCGCAACTTGTATTTGAACGGGAGTTTGATACGAATTGACTCATAAAAGCATGGAAGAGGGTGGATGACATCAACGATAAAGAGAATTAATCTTTGCCTTGATTTTTAATCGTTTATGCTGATATTGTATTTAAGAAGAGAAAGATTACTTTAAATCGTTATAAGAAATAAGACGAATATTGAAAAAGAGTAAAGAAAATTCTATCACCGGAGAGTGAAATGGATGATATGGTATTTAAAATCAAAGCCGATTTTCTTAAGGCACTGAGTCATCCAATTCGCCTTCAAGTTATTGAATATCTCAAGGATGGCGAAGCAAGTGTCGGAAAACTGGTCAATGTTTTAGGTGTTGAACAGTCAAATCTATCCAGGCACCTTGCTATATTAAGAGAAATGGGCATCCTGCATGCGCGCCAGGAGAAAACAACCGTTTATTATAGCATTCACGATCACGATATTTTTAAAGTATTGAGATCGATTGCCGAAATTCTACGGAAAAAATTGAGTAAAAGCGAAAAACTTCTACAAAAATTAGGTAAGGAAAAAACATAACTATTTATTGTTTGGGTTGTCAGAGGTAGCTTGACAACCCATTTTTTTTGCCGTATATATGAGTTAATGAACATATAATCATAAAGAACCAGATTTTAGTGTAAGTGAGTCAAGTCTATCACAGCTCAAAAAAGGAGGATCAAATGGAAGAGAGAAAGGTTCTTGAACCGAAAAAGAGTACGGCATCTTGGGGTTTAGGTTCTTTGCCGAAATCAGGAAGTGTGGCGGGTGTTGATCAAGAAAAATCAGTGCAGTTTTTTCTGAAGGCACCTCAAGCGCGTACTGTGGCTGTTGTCGGAACTTTTAACCAATGGGATATCCGATCTCCGAAGTACATTCTTGCTAAAGACAGCCAGGGTTCCTGGAGCACTTCTATTCGGCTGAAGCCCGGACGGTATGAATACCGTTTTTTTGTAGATGGCAACTGGGTGGATGATCCGAGGGCGACAAAAACGGCGCAGAATAAATTTGGGACAAAGAATGCCATTTTGGAAGTGAAGTAATTTTTGATATAGGTGAAATACAATCTGATTTATTGAGGCTATCACTGAGCATAGGAAAAAGGTCTCTTTTTGGGCAGAAAGGGAGATGTTTGCGGCTGTCCTGAATTGAGAAGTTCAGATGATTGACGTTGAAAAGCCGACAGATTATTTCCGTGTGGGTTGGATTTTGTTCGCTGCTGGAGTTTAAGCCAAGACACAGTCTGTCACATATTTTTCCAGACTCTTAAGCATTTTTAATGGCCGTTTTTTGCCCGATTGACAACCTTTTTTTGCCGTATACATATTTATAGAAGCCTAGTAGAATATCAAAATATTTAAATATATTGTTATGAAATATCAAAAACAGGATTTCGAAAATTGTGGAATTATTATTTATATTTCAGCTTTTGCTTTATGTTTTCGGAGGGTTTTTAAGTCTTTTTGTTAGCGCAGAGAAAAAGAACCTAAATTCTTGGACACATCTTGTGGCAGCTCTGGCCGCGGGGTGCGGCCTCGCATCTTCTATAATGGTTCTTTTTAGAAATGCGCACCTTTCCTTTTGTTTCCCTTCAGGCATCACACTTTTCGGGCCATTGGAACTGGCCATGGATCCGCTCTCAGCATTTTTTGTTTTTGTCATTTCATTTCTTTCTCTTGCGGCGTCTATTTTTGCCGTCGGTTACAGCAGGGAATATCAGGAAAAGAAAAACGTTTCGCTTCTCGGGTTTCTTTATCACTTCTTCATTTTATCTATGGTTTTAGTGGTGACCGCCAAAAATATTTTTTATTTCCTTATTTTTTGGGAGCTTATGTCGATCACGTCTTATTTCCTGGTGGTGTATGAACATGAAAAACCCGCAGCCAGAAAGGCAGGACTTATTTATTTTGTCATGACGCATATCGGAACGGCGTTTATCACCGCTGCTTTTATTTTGCTTTACGTTCATTCCGGTTCTTTTCATTTTGATTCTTTCGGTGCGAATGCTTCACCCCTTAATTTTGCGTGGAAAAACGCGATTTTTCTTTGTGCTTTGATAGGATTCGGAACGAAGGCGGGTATTATTCCCCTTCATATTTGGCTTCCGGAAGCTCATCCGCAAGCGCCCAGTCACGTGTCTGCTTTAATGTCGGGCGTTATGATTAAAACCGCAATTTATGGACTGCTCAGGTTTCTTTTTAATTTTTTAGGGACGCCGTTTCCTTGGTGGGGTGGTTTGATTTTGGTTTTTGCGGCTTTATCAACGATTCTTGGGGTTCTTTATGCCTTAATGGAACATGATCTGAAACGGTTGCTTGCCTTTCATAGCATCGAAAATATCGGAATTATTCTCCTCGGAATCGGGATGGCGGTATTTTTTAACGCAACTAACCAACCTATTTTTGCAAGCTTTGCTTTGATTGCCGCTCTTTATCATACGATGAATCACGCAGCCTTTAAGGGCCTGTTATTTCTTGGCGCCGGTGCTGTTATTTCTAAAGCTCATACGGGGAACATGGAAGAGCTGGGCGGATTAATAAAAAAAATGCCCTGGACAGCCGTTTGTTTCCTCATTGGCGCGGTGGCGATCTCTGCTCTGCCTCCGCTGAATGGTTTTGTCAGCGAGTGGTTAACGTTCGTTTCTCTTCTGATGGGTTTTAAGAACGGAAGCGCGGGAATTCGTCTTTTAACGCCTGTTCTGGCAGCGCTCCTTGGTTTTGCGAGCGCTTTAGTGGCAACTTGTTTTGTCAAAGTGTTCGGCATTACTTTTTTGGGGACGGCGCGTTCTGAACATGCGCGGCAGAGTTCTGAAGTTGATTTTTCCATGAAACTTGGGATGGGAATGCTTGCGGCATGTTGTATTATTTTTGCTTTGTCGGCGCCGGTTATTACTTTTCTCTTGGGAAAGGTAACTCAGGCGTTGTTCGGCTCGGAAGCTTTGCCGCTCCATTTTGTGAGGACGACATTTTTGATGGATCCTGCTGCACTGAGTCAACTCAATCCGATGTGGGTGTTTGTTGTCGTTGCCGTCACGATTGTGTGTGTGTGGGCTGACACGGGTTTTGTTTGGCAAAGGAAGCGTTCGGATCGGGCCGAGTTGGGATTGCGGTTTTAATGTACTTTCTCCTCGTATGCAATATACGGCAACCGGTTATTCTAAACCCTTGCGGAGAATTTTTTCCTTTCTCTACCAGCCGGCGCGGCGTGTGGAAGTGGAAGATGACGGCCTTGAAGTTTTAAGAACCGCAAAACGGTTTGAATCGAAAGTGCATCCCTTTTTCGAAGAAACATTTTACAAGCCGCTCTCCAGGTTGATTTTATCAGTTTCACAGAAGGTGAAGGCGATTCAAACGGGGCATATTCAATTGTATTTGAGCTATATTTTTGTGACGTTAGTTCTACTGCTCATTTTTTTAAGGATATCGCGATGAATCTTATTTTATCTATTGCACAAATTGTTTTGGTTTTGATTTTGGCACCTTCTGTGAGCTGGTGGATTAAAAAAATTAAAGCATTATCACAAAACAGAATTGGCCCTACGATTCTTCAAGTTTACGCAGACCTTGGGAAGTTATTTCAAAAAGGGATGGTGATTTCGGATCAAGCATCATGGATTTTTCGTGCGATGCCATACATTCTTTTTTCATCAGCTCTCATGGCCGCTTCTCTAGTGCCTTTGTTTTTTAAAAGTTCTCTTTTGGGGTTTTCAGGGGATTTGATTCTTTTCGTTTATTTTCTGGCTTTGGGCCGGTTTTTTTTGACACTCGCCGCTTTGGATACCGGGACGACCTTCGGGGGAATGGGTTCCAGCCGTGAAATGGCGCTTTCATCTCTTGCCGAACCCGCCCTTTTGCTTTCCTTTTTTGCTTTGGCGTATCGCGCCGGAACTTTATCGATTGAAGGAATTGTGTTGCATTTCAGCCTTGAGGCGCCTTTCCCGATACTTTTCTTCACAAGCATGGCATTTGGATCGATGCTGATCGTGACGTTTGTTGAGAGCGGACGCATTCCGGTTGATAATCCAGCAACTCATCTGGAACTAACGATGATTCACGAAGCGATGATTCTTGAATATTCCGGCCGGTGTTTAGCTCTGATCGAATGGGCGCATCAGATTAAACAGTTTTTGTTTTTGAGCTTGCTGGTGAATATTTTTTCTCCATGGGGATTGGCGGATTCTACGATGGGCATCCATCTTTTATTTTCGTTTTTATTTTTTCTATCCAAGATTTTCGGCCTTGCGTTTGTGATCGGATGGGTTGAAATTCACACGGCCAAGCTTCGTTTGTTTAGAGTTCCGGATCTTCTCGCGATTGCGTTTGTATTTGCCGTCATTTCTTTATTAGGTCAACTCATGATAGGCAGGTAAAGATGAACCAAGAATTAATTTCTTCACTGATTCACTTGATGGGAATGTTATTTCTCGTTTCTTCGTTTGCGATGATTGCTTCGCCGCAGCTTTTATCTTGTATCCGGTTTTATGCCATGCATTCATTTTTCCTAGCTGCTATTACGGCCCTTGTGGCTTACGGAAGTCATGTGGAACATCTTTATGTGCCTGCAATTCTTACGTTGATTCTTAAGACATGGGTGATTCCGCAGATTTTTTTCCGGCTGATCGGAAGACTCAGTATTCGCCGTGAGAATGACAGTTATATTAATATTCCTTTTTCTCTTGTTTTGGCCACGTTCATGGTTTTTGCCGCGTATTATGCAACGGGAGATCTAAAGGTTTTAAATCCTGCTTTCTCAAACGAATTCGTTCCGCTCGCCATCGCGACCATTTTAATTGGCATGTTGATGATGGTGACCCGGAAGAAGGCGATTTCTCAGGTTCTCGGGCTTCTTTTGCTGGAAAACGGGCTTTTTTTAATGGCCGTTACAATGACGTTTGGTATGCCGCTTTTAGTTGAATTGGGCATTTTCTTTGACGTGCTGGTCGGCGCTATCATGATGGGGATTTTTGTTTTTAAAATTCGTGATGCGTTTGACGGAATAGATACTGATGATTTGACAGGTTTGAAAGGATAAACGAATGACGATTTTTGGGTTGCTTTCGATTCCGCTTGTGTTTGGTTTCTTGTCTCTGATTTCACCGGCCAGGAAACTGGTCCAGTTATTTTTTGTATTAGGGGCAACGGTTTTAGGCGCCGGTGGGTGGTGGGTGGTTCTCCGGTTTAGCAGCAGCGGCCGGATTTTTGCATTGAACGAAAATTTAATGATCGATGCATTTTCCGCACTGTTTGTTTTAATCATTGTGAGCGTAGGGTTTCTTTCTTCCGTTTATGGGGCGGGTTATCTGTTTAATGAAACCGAACCGGCAATTCCGACCGCGAAACTCAGGCGTTACGCATTTTTCTTCCATCTTTTTTTGTTTACGATGCTTCTTACCGTTTGTTCCAATAATTTAGGAATTATGTGGATTGCGATAGAAGGCACGACTCTCGCTTCCGCTTTTCTTGTTAATGTGGATGATAAAAAAAGCTCAATCGAAGCCGCCTGGAAATATCTTATTCTCTGCACAGTCGGAATTGCGCTCGCTCTGTTTGGGATTATCCTGGTGTATTATTCTGTAGCCTCGGGTGCTGCGGGAGCCGGAAAAGAATTTCTTCATTGGACTTTTTTGATGGAAAAAGCCCGGCAGCTTGATCCCGAAATCATGAAACTTGCGTTTGTTTTTGTGTTAGTGGGCTACGGTACGAAAATGGGGCTTGCTCCTTTTCATTCGTGGTTACCGGATGCCCATAGCCAAGCGCCCAGCCCGGTGAGTGCTTTACTTTCCGGTGTTTTATTAAGTTGTGCGGCGTTTGGGCTCGTTCGTTTTCATTCGTTAACGCAGGTGGTAACGAATTCTCAGTTTTCGGGAAACCTGCTTATTTTGTTTGGGATGCTTTCGGTTGCGGTTGCGACTCCTTTTATTTTGAGACAGACGGATTATAAACGGCTTTTTGCGTATTCCAGCGTGGAACATATGGGATTGGTTGCTGTCGGTTTTGGCTTTGGCGGAAAGATTGGAATTTATGGCGCACTGCTTCATGTTGTCAATCATGCGTTTACAAAGTCACTTCTTTTTTTTACGAGCGGGCATTTGCTTTATTACTATCGGACAAAAGAAATACAAAAAATATCCGGAATGATCAAAAAAGTTCCGTTCTTGGGAACCATTTTCTTTTTGGGCGTATTAGCTATTGCCGGTCTTCCGCCCTTTAGTATTTTTGTTAGCGAATTTATTATATTGGTAAGCGGATTTATAGCTGAACGATTTGTCATCTGTGCTTTCCTTTTATTTTTGTTAGCTTTGATTTTTGCGGGGCTATTGAAGCATGCAAGCGGCATGGTTTTTGGAAGCGGTGAGCAGCCGGCTGTTACCAAAAAAAGCGTTCTAATGAATAATGTTCTTTGCGTGGGCATCATTTTAATTTTAGTAAGCGGGTTTTACATCCCCAATTTTTTGAGTCGTCTTCTTGAAGGGGCAAGCCAAATTATACAAGGGAAAAGCTAATGGAGCGAATGGTTGAGATTCTTAAAAAAAAATTCGGCGATTGCATCGGAAAAAGTTCCGATGCAATTCCGCGCCAATTGCACATCCAAATCACAAAAGATGTGGTTGTGAAAATCTCGCGTTTTTTGGTTGAATCACTTGAAATGCGCTTTCTTTTTCTCTTTGCGTCTGATGATCGAAAAGAATCGCACTGTTTTCATCTTCGGTATGTTTTTTCTATTCATCATCTGGATCAATTTATCGTGTTGTGTGCTCCTGTCAGAGAGGAAGACGTGACATTTCCATCTCTTACCCCGTTCTTACCAAGGGCAAACTGGCAAGAGAGGGAAGTGCAGGATCTTTTCGGCCTTGTTGCCCAAGGTCATCCTGACCCAAGGGGGCTTATTTTGCACGAAGATTGGCCGAAAGATATTTATCCTTTCAGAAAGGATTTCGTTCAAAGCGGGAAAATTCCACGACAGAAAGGCGAATATATTTTTGAAAAAGTAGAAGGGGAAGGCGTGTTTGAAA
>Ga0209343_10010523_pt1 | contig 10506 bp, 8 predicted proteins | sample RifCSPlowO2_02_FD_184026 | JGI IMG/M metagenome (GOLD analysis project Ga0209343, IMG submission 184026) | Groundwater microbial communities from Rifle, Colorado - Rifle CSP2_plank lowO2_0.2 (SPAdes) (version 2) | ecosystem: Environmental > Aquatic > Deep subsurface > Groundwater | place: Rifle...
CTTGTGATTGAAGGCGATCGGCTGCTCTCCCGACGCCGGCCTGCTTGTCACCAGCAGAACGGAGGCCACGGACGCGAAGAGAAGGAGGCCAATCATCCGCATACTACGCATCACGCCACTCTGCACAACGCGCCCCCAGCGAGGCCTACTTGGCCAGGGATCGGAGGTACGCCACCAAGTCCTTGATCTGGTCGTCCTTCAGGGTCTTGCCCATCGCGGGCATGAGCGGGGATTTCTTCACCGCTGGGCCCCCGTTCTTCGTGATCTCAACCAGAAACTCGTCCTTGAGGCTGCGGGCGTAGGTCTTGTCCGACAGGTCTCGCGGCTTGGGATTCAGCGAGGCGGCCGCCGGGCCGTCCCCCTTGCCCGTGGGACCGTGACAGCCGGCGCACAATTGATCGTAAGTGGCCTTGCCCTTGGCCACGTCCGCCCCGCTGGCCAGCCCCTGGAACAGGATGCCGGCGGCCAACGTCAACCCCAGTGCCGTAAGTGCGATCTTCATCTATTCACCCCCGAGTGTCTGAGCAACGACAGTTCCTACTGCAACGGCCGGCTGTCCTTGGCCATATCCTGCACCATGTCGGCGGGCTGGAGGATGAGTGGCGTATAGCTGTAGGTCAGCGCCACCTCCACGCTCAGGTTCCGCTGGTAGGTGCGGCCGCCGATCACCTGGTCCTGGATCATCTCCCGGGTGACGGGGAAGACCAACTCTTCGATCCGCGACTCCTGCGGGCCCAGGCGGTTATCCAGCAGGACCGTGCTGGGTTTCAGGAAGATGTCGGCGTCCGTCTCCAGGGGCTTGTGCTGGGCGTCGGCCAGAACTTTCTGGTACCGAATCGTGGCCTCCCGAAGGACGGCGCCCCGAGCGTCTTTCAGCCGCCCGGTGAGCAGGACCTTTCGCGAGGGAATGCCCGTGGGCATCTTGTGGCCCGAGCCCACGTTGGTCACCCGGACGCGGACCCGCACGGCATCCGAGGCCTTGCTGACCTCGAGGATCTCCACCCTAGCGGCGCGCTGGAGCTGGTCAACGGAGTGCCCGCCTTGGAGGTCGTGCTTGTTGACCCGCTTGGTTGAAACCTTCACTCCCGCCTTCACGGTCGTGGCGTCCTTCACGGTCGGCATGTGGCAATCCTGGCACTGCACCCCCTTGGCGGCGTATGGGCTCTCCTTCCACTCGCTGTAGGTTCCCATGATCACCGTCCCGTTCTTGGCGACAAGCTCGTGGCAGCCCCCGCACAACTCGGAGGTCTCGTGGACCGGGGAGAAGGTAGTGAGGTGTTTCGGCGACGTAGTCCCACCCAAGGGGCCAAACTTCACCGCGCCGGGTCGCATGGTGTACGGCTCGGTGGGGTTGGCCATGTTGACGACTGAGATCGTATGGCAGAAGTCGCAGGTCACCCCCTCGCGCGTCACCTCCTGCCGGAGGGAATAGTCCCGGGAGACGCGGGTAGTGGGGGCGTGACAGCGGAGGCAGGTTTCCCGGGCCTTGCCATCGGTCGCCTTGAGCGCCTGCATGTACACCACGTCGAAGACCGGATCCGTCAATGCTGTCGCATGGAGCGATCGGGACCACATCTGGTAGATATCCTCGTGGCAGCCCGCGCAGACCTTGGCGCTGGTATACGGGTTCCCCTTGGCCTCTCCGGCCAGGGCCGGGACCGCCACGACGAGGAGGATGGCTCCCACCAGGCCAACTGCCGCCCACTTGCTCTCCAGGGTCTCCATGACCGTCCCCTCCTCCTACCGCCGCTGGCCCCTCCGTGTGTGGGAGGGCTGAGATCTCTCGTCCCGGGTGCGGCCCGCGCGGGGAGTTTTGGGTGTTCCTCCCGCTCCGGGATCGCCCCGGTCGCGGGGGAAGTCCCGGATCGCGCGGACGAGGTCCGCTGGCTGGGTCGTCAGGACGCGGTGCCGGTCGTAGACCGTGGCGAAATTGTGGTCGAGGTCCAGGGCCACCACCCGTCCCGCGGGATGCCGCTGGAGGATCGCCGCGAGGGCGGGGGACTGGATGCTCGCGTCCGACTCCTCGACGATGATCACCTCGGGCCGGAGAGACCCTACGGCTTCCAGCGCCTTGGTCGTATCGCTTTCCATCCCGATGACCTGCATGGCGCGCCGTCCCCGCAAGAGGCTGCGGATGCCCTGGGCAAAGAGGGCATGATGAAAGACGATGTAGATTCTGCACCTGACCGGTGGGGCGCCCATGACGAGGTCCCATCCTTCCATTTGCAGGGAAAGGTAGTCCTGCCCCTCCGCGGTGTCTATCCCCCGTCCGGCACGGTTTCGGAGAAAAGAAGGGCTATGCAGGCATAGCCCGTTCGGGTGGTGCCGGTCAGACACGGGTGTCTCCGGGGCGCCTGCCGCCCCTCTGACCTGGGGGTTGCCTTGTGACGCTGACAGAACTGGGGGGCACGTCGGCCGCACCGCCGACCCTGCGGGAAGGAGAGGGGGATTGACTCACCTGGGTAATCGGGTCAGCTCTGGTCTTTCTCTGTCATTCCCTTCAGTTTGTACAGCAGGGCGCGACGGCTGATGCCGAGGAGGCGGGCCGCCTGGGTCCGGTTACCCCGGGTGCGATCCAGGGCACGGCGGATAAGGCCGCGCTCCGTGTCCCGGGTCATCTGGTCCAGAGCCTCCCGGAGACACAAGGAATCGGAGGGGAGACCCACGCGGATGGTCTCGGCACGATCGCGGATCTCCGCTGGCAGGTGGGTCGGGCCGATGGCTTCACCCTCGCAGAATAATAGGGCGCGCTCGATGGTGTTTTCCAGCTCCCGGACGTTCCCCGGCCAGGTGTAGCGGAGGAGCAGGTCGAGGGCCTCGGGGGTGAGGCGGTGAATCTCACTGTGTTTCCGCGCCGTGGAGCGCTGGAGAAAGTGGTCGGCCAGGAGCGGGATGTCCTCTCGCCGCTCACGCAAGGGTGGCAGGTGGATGGGCACCACTTTCAGGCGGTAGTACAGGTCCTCTCGGAATCGGCCGGTCCGGATCCCTTCGGCCAGGTCTTTGTTTGTGGCGGCGATCACCCGCACGTCCACTCGCAGGGTGCGGGTGTCACCGACGCGGCGGAAGGTCCCGTCCTGGAGAACCCGCAAGAGCGTGGCCTGGGTGGGTGGCCGGAGCTCGCCGACCTCATCCAGGAAGAGGGTCCCGCCGTCCGCCTCCTCGAAGAGGCCGCGCTTGGCGGTGACCGCCCCGGTGAAGGCCCCCTTGGCGTGGCCGAAGAGTTCGCTCTCCTGCAACGTCTCCGGAATGGCGGCGCAATCAATGACGACGAAAGGGGCGCTTCTCCGCAGCGAATTGTAGTGGATGGCCTTGGCCACCAGCTCCTTGCCCGTGCCGCTCTCCCCCGAGATGAGCACGGTTCCCCGGGAGACAGCCACCTGCTCGATCTGGTGGAAGAGCTCCTGCATGGCCGGGCTCTTGCCGATGAGGTTGGCAAAGCTGTAGCGCCGCTCCACCTCCCGGCGCAGGCGCCACACCTCCCGCTGGAGGCGGCGCTGTTCCAGCGCCTTGGTCACCACCTTGAGGATCTCCTCGGCGCGGAACGGCTTGGTGACATAGTCGTAGGCACCGGCCCGCATGGCGGCCACCGCCGACTCGATGCTGCCATAGGCAGTCATGAGGATAGCGCTGGTGTCCGGGGCGCGTTCACGGATGACCTGGAGGAGGGCGATCCCATCCTCCCCAGGCTGGAGGCGGAGATCAATGATGGCCAGATCCAGGGGGGCTTCCCAGTCGCGACTGCGCACCTCCTCGGCCCGTCGCGCTGTCTCCACCGCGTACCCCTCATCCTCCAGCACCCGGGAGAGGAAATGGAGGACGTTCTCCTCGTCGTCGACCACCAGGATTCGCTCCCGCGGCCCCGAATCAGACGGCATGGTGGCTTGCTTCCCTTTCGGCCGCTCCGTCGGCCGGCAAGAGGATGCAGGCCGTGGTTCCCAGGCCCGGCAGGCTCCGGACGCTGATGGCCCCGCCGAGTTCTTCGACGATGCTGTGGCAGATGGCCAGGCCGAGCCCCACGCCTTTCCCTGTCTCCTTGGTGGAGAAAAAGGGCTCAAAGATTCGTGGGAGATCTCCCTCGGCGATGCCCGGCCCGGTATCGGTCACGATAACGGTCGCGGCCTGGTCGCCAGGAGCGAACACCTTTCCTACAGTGACCCCGTCTTCACCGCAGGGGGCGAGGCCCTGCCCGGTGGCGACGGTCAGCTCGCCGCCCTCCGGCATGGCCTGAGCGGCGTTCATCAGGATGTTGACCAGGACTTGCTGCAGCAGCCGGTCGTCGGTTCGGACCACCGGCGAGGGATCCTGCATGCGCTGAGTGACCTTGATGTCCCGGAAGCTGGGCTGGGTCGCCACCAAGAGGAGCGTGCGTTCAACGATGCCGTTGAGGTTCGAGGGGCGGAGGACGCGTCCCGCGGGCCGGGCGTAGTCCAGGAGACCCTGCAGGATGCCCCGCAGGCGGGTGATCTCCGAGGCGATGCGCCCGAGATTCTCCCGACACTCCAGGCGATCCTGCGGCCTCCCGCGGCAGCGGAGGAGCAGGTCCACCAGGCCGAGGACCGAGGCCAGGGGATTCCCGATCTCGTGGACGACCCCGGCGGCCAGGCGGCCCGCAGATGCGAGCTTCTCGTTCTGCACCAGATGGGACTGGGCACGCGTCAGCTCGTCGTAGGCCTGACGCAGCTCGTCCGCCTGTCGGGCCAGGGCAAGGTTCTGGTCGAGGATGGTGTGAGAGGCGCGGCGGAACGACCAGGAGAGGGCCAGGTACAGCAGGAGCAGGCCGAAGAGGATCGAGCCCCAGACGTAGAGCCGAATCCTCCGGATGTCCTGGAAGAGGGGGTCCACCGAGCTGTAGATCTCGTAGGCGCCGATGATCTCGTCGGAGCCTTTCCTAAGGATGGGGATGTAGACCTCCAGGAGGCGCCCCTGTCCCGATTGGCGCTCGGCCGCGTGCTCTCCTTTTCGCAGGTCGGAAAGTTCCAGCACGACCTGCCCGGCCAGCGCCTTCTGCAGATCCGGGTTGTCGAAAAAGCGCCGGCCCACCTGGGCGCGATCCAGGGAATAGTAGGTTAGGACGCCATCTCGATCATAGATCTTCACCGAGAACACCCGCGGCGTGAGGAAGTTCCTCCGGATAGTGGCGTCGAAACGTTCGTAGGCCTCTCCCGTTTTCGGTCGGACGAAATCCTCATCGGTGACGAGATAGCGGGTAAGGCTCTGGTAGTAATCCAGTGTGGCGATGGAGGTCCGCTCGAGCATCCGCTGCTCAATGACGTAGGTCACGCCGACGCCCAGGAGCAGCGCGGCCGCTACCCAGAGCCCGGCGCTCATAACCGAGAAGCGTCTGAGAAATCGCGTGCGCACGTCTCCTCCGTGTCTCTCTCCCCCTGTGCCGGCGCGTGCTTCCACGGCGGGCTGAGGGATGGTGAGACCCTGTGCCTCAGAGAATGGGCGAGATCCCCTGGCTTGTCCAGGACCCGTGCGTGCCATTTTCACAGGAAAAAATGGCTATGGAGCGATGGCCCTTTCGGGCCATTCCGCCTTTGTACCTGAAACTTGCTGCACTCGAGCCGGGCGTACGATTCGCCCCCTACCCCCGTCCGCCACCCCTGCGGGGCAAAGGCGGAGGTGAGGGGAAACAGATGGGAGGAGGCATGGTCACTTCTGAGTACATCGCTCAAGGAGGAAAGTCCGAGCGGGTGGCTGACCGCTGATCCTCAGGGGCCAAGGCCAGCGGGCGCTGCCCCAATCACCAGAAGGTAATCCCGGAGGACGAGGATCTGCCGCTCCTCGTCCCCATCCAGGATGTCGTTCGGGCCTGAGTCCGCGTCGGGAAAGTAGCTGGGCATCTTGGTCCCCTGGAGGAGCCGCTGCGGATCCAGGAGCCAGCGGACGATCCACTCAGGCCGGAGCCGCCTGGCAGCCAGGCGGAGATCCGGGGCCCACTCGTCCGCCGGTCCCTCCGGTGACCGGTCCCCTCCGAGATGGCAGGATGAGCAGGAGAGGTATTCCCGCGATGCCAGCCTCGCCCCCGCCTGGAGGATGTCCGGTGAGGCACCGCCTCCGGCCTGAAGGAGTGGGGAGAGCGGGGGAAGTCCCTGGTCCCTGAGCGTTGCCAGGAATGCCGTCACCTGCTCCACCTCGGCGTCGGTGAGGCCGAAGGTTGGCATTCGCGCACGAAGCCACGCGCGGACCGGATGCGGCTTCCGGAGGAACACCTTCAGCCATTCTGAGTGCAGCTTGTCCCCGACGAACGTGAGGTCGGGACCCACTCGTTCTGGCACATCCTCGTCGGGCCGGCGGTGACATGCCCGGCACGCCAAGTCGCGGAACAGGGCAGCGCCCCGAGTCGCCTCCTCCTCGTCCCGCGCATCAGGTCCCTCCGGGGGAGACGACAGCGATCCAGCGTAGAGGTACGCCGACAGGGCCGACGCCTCACCCGGAGCAATCCCCGGACGCGGCATCGGGCTCCGGGGATCGGCGGCCTGGGGGTCCAAGAGGTACAGCGCCACCCAAGCCTCCTGGAGGCGCTGCGAAACGAGCGACAGATCCGGCGCCGCCTGCCCTCCGCGTTCCGCAAAGATGTGGCAGGCGCGGCAAGCCAGCCGCTGGAAGAGGGCACTGCCGTCAGCTTCCGCTGGTGCCTGCACACTCCCGACAGGCAGCACCCCCTCCGGCCGCAGGCGGATGAGGTACGCTGTCATTTGTCTCGACTCTTGAGGGGACAGCCGGAAATCCGGCATTCGGCTGCGGGACAATGGGACGTACCCGGCGGGCCGGACCCGGTGCGGCTGCTGGAGGTACGCATCGAGCCAGGGACGTTGGAGCTTGGCACCCAGGCGACTCAGGTCCGGCGCGACGGGCGCGGACGGAAGATCACCGATCCGGTGGCACCCGGTGCAGCCCAGTTCCGCCACCAGCCGCGCCCCGGCAGCCGCTGGCGGGTCAGCGGGCAGAGCCATTGGCCGCTGCGGCTGGCGTGAGAGCGCACGGGTGTACGTGACGACGTCCCCCACCTCCTGCGGGGAGAGGGTGTTGCCCCAGGCCGGCATGAACCGCGACCGGCCGACACCTCCTCCCCCGCCGCGAATCACCTCGGTGAGGTCTCGGTCGGTGAGGCGAGCCATGTACCGGGCGTCGGTCAGGTCCCTGGGCCGATCATCCTCCAGGAAGGGCGCATTCGGCCCGTCTCCCTCGCCAGTCGCGCCGTGGCAGACCGTACAGTACTGCCGATACAGGGCCTCACCCTGCGACGGGTCGCCCGGCGGTAGGTCCGTCGTCCCCGCGACCGTGGCGATCGTCGTGGTTAGTGCCAGGGCGGCCGCAAGAGTGGCCATCCGCCGCCCTCGTGCCTGGACCACCGCCTCCAGATCATCTTCCATGAGTTGCCCGCGCTTCCATCAGCGAGGGGGGGGCGCGCTCGATGGGCTGGCGCCCCCCCACCCTACCCGCTTAGCGGGGCAGCACGACGAGGGTGCCCTCCATGCTCGGCTGGTGCTCCTCGCAGTGGATCTTGTAGATCCCTGGCGTGTCCGCCGTGAACTTCACGCGACCGATCTCCCCACGCTTCACCACGGCGTGATTCGGCACGTATTTGTCAATGTGCACGCTGTGCTTCGCCCCATTGATCCCGACCATCTCCAGCGTTACCCGCTCCCCCTGTCGCACGATGACGGTGGCGGGGGAGAACTGGTAGACCGACACCTCCCAGCGTCCCTGGGGGTTTGGTGGGTTGAGCACGTAGCCCCCACCCTTGGGCATTTGGGTGCCCGGGAACGGCTCTTTGTCCACCGTGACTCCGCCCTTCGGCTCGATCAACGACATGTAGACCACCCGCTCGTCGGCGGCCTGACCCATTCCCACCTGCGGAAGGACCAGGACGAGGGTGAGCATCCCCACCACGGCGAGGGCGGATGCCACGATCCCCGGGCGTCCCGCGACTGCACCTTTCGACGTCATGACTTCCCCTCCTTGTCCGCCAGCGGCGGACGGCCAGATGATTATCCCGACCTGGGCACCGTCGTCGCACAATGGGACAGGCAAGGTCCATTCCAGGCGTGCCGGGCGGCCCGGCGCCTTCGCAAGCTCGTGAATTCGCGCCAGGGCGCCGGATCATGGCGGGAGGGGCATCTGGCCGGGCGCGCAAATCCATGCGCGGGTTGCGCAGCCCTCTGCGCATGCCAGAGAGACTCGCGCGGAGCAGTAGCGTCAGGCTGTCTGGCCGGGGCGCGAGCCGCGGGAACAGGGCAGGAGGATCACTGGCGGCGGGGACCGGGGAGCGCAGGGAGAGGCCAAAAGCGGGGGGTCAGCCGGGCTTCACCCGCGTCTTCTCCACCAGACCCTCGCGCAGGGCGTACGTGGCGGCTTGCACGCGGTTTTCCAGGTGCAACTTCTCCAGGATGTTCTTGAGGTGATTCTTGACCGTGTTCTCGGCGATGGCCAGGGCCGCCGCGATCTCCTTGTTGCTCTTGCCCTGGGTGACCAAGTCCAGCACCTCTTTCTCGCGCGGGCTGAGATTCGCAGCCGGCGAGGACGGCTCGGCCGTCCGCCGCGCCTGGTGGGCGAACTCCCCGAGGATCTTCGCGGCCATGGCACGGGAGATGGGCGCGTCCCCCTGGACGACCCCTTTCAGCATGGCGAAGAGTTCCTGCGGCTCGATCTTCTTCAGCAGGTACCCCTGGGCGCCGCTCTTGATCGCCTCGAAGAGGTTCTGATCCTCGTCCGAGACGGTCAGTATCACGATCTTGACATACGGCAGGGCCTCCTTGATCCGCCGGGTCGCCTCCAGCCCGTTCGCGCCGGGCATGAAAATGTCCATGAGGATGACGTCGGGCATGAGTTCCCTGGCCCGCTCCAAGGCCTCCAGGCCGTCGCCGGCTTCGCCCACCACCTCGAAGCCTCGCTCCGCGGCCAGGATGCTGGCGATCCCCCTGCGGAACAAGGCGTGGTCGTCTACCAGCAGGACGCGAATGGGCGGCGGGCTGGACATCCTATGCCTCTCCGGGCAGGGTGGCTACGATGCGGGTGCCACGACCCAGCGCCGTGTCAATCTCCAGTTTCCCGCCCAGGCCCTCCGCCCGCTCGCGCATGGTCTGGAGGCCGAAGTGGAGCCGGTCGGACGAAGTCACGGTCGCCGGCTCGAAGCCCCGACCGTCATCCTCGATAGTCGCCTGCACCCAGGGATCCTCGCGATGGAGGCGGACCCAGGCGTGGCCGGCCCCGGCGTGCTTGCGGACATTGGCCAGGGCCTCCTGGATGATCCGGATGAGCTGCACCTCGGATGCGGGGGAGAGGTGGATGGGCCGGCCGTCGGCCACTTCGAGCTCCACGGCGATCCCGTTCTGCGCGCTGAACTCGTGGAGGTACTCGGTCAGGGTGGGAATCAGCCCCAGCCCCCGGGAGACCATGGTCCGGAGGCCGAAGATGGACTGGCGCACCTCTTCGTAGGCGCCCGCCGTGATGGCCGCCATCTCGCGGAGACCGTCGGCGGCCGGTGAGGGCCCGGCCGCGGCGGACTGCTCCTCGGCGCGGCGCAGCTTCATATGGAGGAGGCCCAGGGCCTGGGCCAGGCCGTCGTGCATCTCCCGGGCGATGCGTTCCCGTTCCTCGAGGGTGGCCAGGCTGCGGACCTCTTCGTAGAGCCGGGCGTTCTCGATGGCGATACCCGCTTGGGTCGCCAGGCCGCTGAGCAGGTCTCGCTCGGCGGCCGTGAAGGTTCGGGGGTCCCGGCTGCAGACGCAGATCATCCCGATGACCGTCTCCCCCCGGCGCACCGGCGCGGCGAGGTGGGCCCGGAGGAATTCCGGCTGCATGATCGTGCACCGCGGGATGTGGGCATCCAGATCGCCGGGAGTTGCCGCGGTCCGTCCCCCCAGCAGATTGCGGCTGGCGGGCGGGCTCCCCGATCGGAAGGCATCGGCGGGGCCGCTGGTCGCCACGGCGACCAGTTCATCCTGCTCCTGGGTGAACATGCAGAGGGCGGCAGCCTCGCTGCGGAGGAGTTCGCGGGCTTTCTCCACCACCGACTGCAGAATCCGATCCAGTTGGTGGAGCCCGAGGATCTCGGTGCCGATCCGGTAGAGGGTCTGCGTCTCGCGCACCTTCTGTTCGAGTTGATCGTGGGCGGCCCGCAGGTCTCGCTCTCGACCCTGCAGCCGGTCGGCCATGACGTTGAAGGCGTGCGAGAGCTGGCCGATCTCGTTGGGGGAGCGGACCACAACCCGCTCCCCCAGGTGGCCCTCGGCGATCCCCAGGGCGGCATCCGCCAGGGTCCTCAGGGGGGCCGCGATTCCGCGGGTGAAGGCCACGCTGGCCACCGCGACGAGCGCGCCGCCCACGAGGATGAAGGCCAGATACAGCGCCACGATGGCTCGCATCATGCTTTGGCTGGCCTGGAGCAGCCGGGTCACCTTGAGGCGATGGATGGTGTTGAGATCGTCGGCTTTTCTGGCCACCTGGTGGGACGTGACGTTCAGTTGGGCGAGGTCCATGGGACCGAGGCGCCAACTG
>Ga0209343_10010526_pt1 | contig 10505 bp, 3 predicted proteins | sample RifCSPlowO2_02_FD_184026 | JGI IMG/M metagenome (GOLD analysis project Ga0209343, IMG submission 184026) | Groundwater microbial communities from Rifle, Colorado - Rifle CSP2_plank lowO2_0.2 (SPAdes) (version 2) | ecosystem: Environmental > Aquatic > Deep subsurface > Groundwater | place: Rifle...
CAAGGTGGGCCCCACGATCAGCGGCGTGATCCGCTTCCATGACCGTGACGACCACACCCGTTCCACCATCACCGAAGACGGTGGTGTGCCCGGTATGCTGGTTCCTTTGGTGGGGGAGATGCTGTCCACCTTGGGGGTATTTCCCCAACTGACCCGGTTCGGTTTGCGCTCTCAAGGGGGGGGAGATCCCTTGGCCGTACGCCCCGATGCCGTTGCCCGCAGTTTGGTGATGCTGGGCATGGGGCACGATTCTGCTGCCGGGCGGGCCCAGCTTGCCTCCGTGGAGTCTCGGCTGTCATGGGCATGGGATGAGGATGCCAAAGACCCTGCGCCGAAGTTGCATCGCTCCCGGATGGCCAGTGTTGAGGATGTCGGGGCCGAGTTTTTGCCGAATCCCATCTCTGGCGCACTGCCAGAAAAAATTGCCAGTGTGCTCAGCGGCCCCAAGCTGGAGGGTGGGTGGATCACCGTACACCCCTTGGGGGGCTGCCGCATGGCCGGTTCGCCACATGCGGGGGTGGTGAACCACCGTGGACAGGTTTTTTTGCCCAACGGCGAGGTCTATGCCGGGCTGATGGTGATGGATGGGTCCGTGATGCCCACCTCCCTGGGCGTGAATCCACTGTTGACCATCACCGCGCTGGCCGAGCGGGCCTGTCGTCTGGCACTGGCAGAGCTGCCGTGCAAGTCGCCTCTGCAGGTGGCCCTGCCCGATCATCCTGAGTCCCCCAAGATGCTCCGTGCGGTGCCCGGTGCCCCGCGTGGCGCCGTACTGGCCGAAGTGCTGCGGGGCCCCTTGACTGCCACACCTGGTGCGCAGGCACTGCCCGCTTGGCTGCGCCCTGCGGTTGCGGGTGGCACCGTGGATGCGGCGCTGTTTCTGGAAATGGATGTTCAGGACTTGCAGCAGTTGTGGCAAGACCCGACCCACACTGTGCAGGCAGTTGCGGGCGTGTCTGGTTCGCGCAAACTCACGGCATCCCGATTGGTCGTGGACCGCAAGGATGCCGCTTCGATTGAATTGACCGTCACTGGCGGACAGGTGCAGTTGTTTCGTGCGGTTGAGGAGTTTTGGCTGCGCCGGGTGGAGCGCTTTGTCCGAACGGGCTTGACCTATGCCATCCACCGATGGGTTCCTGACCATTTCCATCCGGTGGACCGTCCCTCCACGATGCAAATGCTCCGAGACGGACCCAAAATTTTGTGGCATGCCAGTGCCGCCCGTATGTTTGACTACCGCTTGGAGTTGAACGATGGAAGCCAGTCTTACAGGTTGCTCGGCACCAAATTCATTCAGCCTGCGCTGACGTGGTCTGAGTTGGGGCAGTGGTGTTCAAAATGGATGCGGCGGGGAGGCTGGCCTGCGTTACAACGGCGCAGTGTTTGGGAGCAGCTGACCCAGCTCGATGTTCAACTGTTCGCGGGCGCCACCGCAACGCCGCTGGCGGGCGGGCGATTGGCCATGGACATTCCGGAGATGGTGCGTCGTATTGCGCCGCAAATGAAACCAGGGCCCGACACCGTGCAGGCACTGGCCGCTTTTGCGAGCTACCCGCTCATGGTGCTGCGTTACCTGTTCACCAGCCGTGTGCTGGATTTCCGCTTGCCGGATTATTCGCCGGAGCTGCCTGCGGTGGACCCGGTAACGCTGCCCGACGACGGTCAGTTTGAGCTGTCCCATGACAAATATCCCACACTGCGGGTGTCCACAGGGGCCTTGGTGCGACCAGAGCCCCCGGTGTGCCTGAGCGTTCCCTTGCACGCGGGGACCACACCAGAGGCTGGCAGTAGCAACTGGATCCGCATCGGTTTGGTGCGTTACGCGCAGCCCCAAGTGGGTACCGTGGATTCACCGCAAGGCATGCGGCGCTTCAAATCCATCATTTTGTTCAATGGATTTGCCCAAAATACCTTGCCATTTGTGGCCGAGGAACTGGGCGAACGCAGCCTTGCCGCCATGCTGTATGCGCAAGGCTGGGACGTGTGGTTGCTGGAGTACCGCGTCAGCCCCTTCTTGAGGGCCTCCGCTCGCTTCTCCAGCATGGACGACATTGGGGCCTGCGACATCCCCGCCGCGGTCAACCATGTACTGGCCGCATTGCAGGCCCAGCGCAGCGAGCCCGATTTGTTGCCGGGCCAGGTGTTTGTATTCAGCCATTGCGTGGGATCGGCGTCCATGGCCATGTCCTTGTTGGGCGGGCATTTGGTGCATCCGGGTGGGCAACCCAAAGTGGCAGGCGTGTTGTTTTCACAATTTCAGCCCTATGTGATTGGGTCTGTCACGGCGCAAATGCGCTTGCAAGTGGCGTCCGTTTTGGTGAATGCCATGGGTCTGGAGTTCATTGAGTTTGTGGCAGGAACCACGCAGGCGGACGGTTTGCATGCCATCATGGACCGGTTTTTTGCCAGCCTGGACTACGACCCCCATGAACGCTGCCCCGGCGAGCACGATCTGCGTGACGCCCGTCCGGACAGCACCTCTTGCAAGCGCATGAGTGGGTTTTTGAGCCGGCTTTTCCGGCATGACCAGCTCATCGAAAGCACGCCCGATCAACGGGGAACCCATGAAAAACTGGATGAATATTTCGGACGTACCAACCTGGGCGTGTTTTTGCATGGCGCCAAATGCGTCGAATACGAGCGCCTGGTCGATGCCGATGGGCAGAATATTTATGTCACCGATCCCAATGTTCGGAAGTACCTCACCATGCCGGTCATGCTCTTGCATGGTGAAGACAATGTGCTGTTTGACAAGGAGTCGCTGCAAGAAACCCAGCGCCAGTTCAGTCGCGCCTTTGGCCCACAGCGCTTGCAATCCAAACACGACCGGTTTTTGCTGGCCCCCGGTCATGCGCATTTTGATTGCACCATTGGCAAGCGGGCGCCCGAGGTCATTTTTTCCGAGGTGGTCGCGTTTTTTGACAATGCTTTGCAGGCAGACCTTCCAGCGCAAGGGCTGCCCAATCGCTTGCGCGCCCGCTTGGCGCGCACCGGCCCGCTGGTGGGGTGGACCAGGCGTGTGGGCGACAACAATGTCTTTCGTGTGTGGATAGAGGTGGACAACACCCAGGCGGATGCTGCAGTGGCGGCCATGACGCTGGTGTCTGCCGGGCGTTACCGTTGTGTCCAGGCCTGGAGCATCAGCAGCAACCCGGTGCGGGGATTGCTTGCCGTAGCGGACCCGTCGGCGCCAGACCAGGGCATTAGCTATGCGGTCGCCGATGTGGAGGTGCCTGCCGATTGGGGCGGCGTGATTGCGATCGCCATGGTGAGTTTGCATCGCTTTACCGCGGATGCTCCCTTCAACGGCAACGGTTTTACGCATGGCTGGCCGCAAAGCTGGGGGCAGCCCATGACCGCCGCGGAGGCCACGCAGTCGGCAGGGCGCAGTCCCGCGCTGACCGTGCCAGAGGAGGGGATGGCTGGGGCGGCCCATGGTGGGGTGGCCATGGATTCCGTGGACGCGTATACCGGTACCGAAGAAGAGGCAACAACCCGGCCCCAGCCCTACCAGCCGGATGTACGAATACAGCCGATGCCCATGCATCTGAACTTGCGGGATGCCCGTGCACTGCTTCTGCCGTTGGCGCGCCTGGTCCGCGCGCAACGCGCCCTGGCACGCCAAGCCAACCCCGGCACCCTGTCACGCCAGCGGCGAACGCTGCGTTGGATAGGCGAATGTGTATTGCGCCTGCGCGGCGACCTGGTGCATGCGGACATGCCGGGGAATGCCTCACCGGCTACGCCATTGCGGTTTTTTGCGTCTACGTGTCGCCATCCCGGTATCTCCGAGCTGGAAACGCTCCGCAGCGACCACACCTTGGAGGCACTGGCGAAACGCCAGCACGAGAAACCCGCTTCATTCATGTGGATGTTGGGTGACCAGATTTATGCGGACGCCCGTGCCGGCTTGGTGGACAGCGCATCGTCTATCGAGCGGCTGTTGCCCAGGTACCGTGAGGCGTTTGGCTCCCAAGGCTTTGCGGCGCTGGCGCGCAACCTTCCTTTATACATGGTCATGGACGACCATGAAATCGGTGACAACTGGAGCAAGGATGAACTCGCGCTGGGTGAAAACCAAAATGTGCTTTACCAAAATGCACTGAGCGCCTTTGGTGCATTTCAGCGCTCGCATGGTCCGGCTGGTTTGGGGCCCCAGGGGCACGACGCCAGTTTCTCCATGGGCGGTGCGGCCTTTCTTTCGCTCAACACCCGCGTGCACCGCCATCGGGCCTTTGGGCCTCTGGGGCCACGCAGCATCTTGCATCCACAGCAGTGGGACTTGCTCGAAACATGGTTGGAGTCGGAGCAGCGCAAGGGCAAACACCCCAAATTTCTGGTGACCGGTTCGGTTTTTGCCCCCGGCTTGCTGCGTGCGGATGGCGCGCCCTCGCCGCGTGACATTGACAATTGGCAGCTGGCTGAAAATGAACGTAAGCGACTGCTGTCGTTCATTGCCGAGCGGCGGATCGACAACGTCGTATTCCTGTCCGGCGACTACCACTGCAGTGCGCGAGCCACCATCCGATTCAGCCAAAGTAGTGTGCGGGCCTATTGTCTGGTCACACCGCCCCTGCATGCGCCTATGCGATTTGCGAATGTGGCCGCGGCGGAGGTGAGGCAGCATGAAGTGCTGTCGCTGAACCAGGGCACGGCCGAAATTGCCACCCAGGCCTGGAATGGCGAAGGGTGGTTGGAGTGTGAGTTGCATTGCGCTGCGGGTGGCGCCTTTGCCTTGCACACCTTGTTCCGAGCCCAGCGTATGGATATCCAGGAGCCAGACCATATGAATGAGATTTGGCACCTGACCTAGTGCGTGGCACACATGTTTTATTTTGATGTGGGTCAATGTTTGCTGGTTGAGCCCACTCTCCTGGAGCGAAACCTACTTGAAAGTGGGACGATCACCCCAAGTTTTAGTGGCAAGAAACCATCACCATAGGGACTTGTATGCGTATTGAAAAACTCACCACCAAATTTCAAGAAGCACTGGGCGAAGCCCAGACTTTGGCTCTGGGCAGCGACCATGCGTATATCGAGCCCTCGCATGTGCTGGTCGCCATGCTCAAGCAAGACGGCGGCCCCAAAGCGCTGCTGCAACGCGCGGGTGTCAATGTGCAAGGCTTATTGAACGCCGCAGAAGCCGCCATGAAAAAATTGCCCCAGGTGCAGGGCCACGAACAAGTGACGGTGGGGCGCGACATGGTGAGCCTGTTGCAGGCTGCCGAAAAAGAGTCCATCAAACGCGGTGACCAGTTCGTGGCGGGCGAGTTATTCCTGTTGGCGTTGACTGACAGCAAACAGGATATTGGACGCATCGTCAAAGAAAACGGTCTGACCCGCAAGTCACTCGAAGCCGCGATTGATGCGGTGCGCGGTGGCCAAAACGTGGACAACGCAGACGCGGAGGACCAGCGTGAGTCGCTTAAAAAATACTGCATCGACCTGACCGAGCGTGCCCGCATAGGCAAGCTGGACCCGGTGATCGGCCGCGACGATGAAATCCGCCGTGCGATCCAGGTGCTGCAGCGCCGGACCAAAAATAACCCGGTCCTGATTGGCGAACCCGGTGTCGGCAAGACCGCCATTGTGGAAGGTTTGGCCCAACGCATCGTGGCCGGTGAGGTCCCTGACTCCCTCAAAGGCAAACGGGTCTTGTCGCTGGACATGGCCTCGCTTTTGGCGGGCGCCAAGTTCCGCGGGGAATTTGAAGAGCGCCTGAAAAACGTGCTCAAGGACCTGGCCAAGGACGAAGGCCAGACCATTGTGTTCATCGATGAACTGCACACCATGGTCGGTGCCGGCAAAGCTGAAGGCGCCATGGACGCGGGCAATATGCTCAAACCGGCGCTGGCCCGCGGCGAGTTGCACTGCGTGGGTGCCACCACACTGGACGAGTACCGCAAGTACATTGAAAAAGACGCAGCCCTGGAGCGGCGCTTTCAGAAAATCCTGGTGGGTGAGCCTACAGTGGAAGCCACCATCGCGATTCTGCGCGGCTTGAAAGAGCGCTACGAAAAGCACCACAACGTGGACATCACCGACCCCGCCATCGTCGCTGCGGCCGAATTGAGCCACCGCTACATCACCGACCGCTTTCTGCCAGACAAGGCGATTGATCTGATCGACGAGGCTGCCTCCAAGGTCAAGATCGAGATGGACTCCAAACCCGAGGTCATGGACAAAAAAGACCGCCGTTTGATTCAATTGCAGATTGAGCGCGAGGCGGTGAAAAAAGAGAAAGACGAGGCTTCGCAAAAGCGGCTGGAACTCATCAATGATGAAATTTCAGCCTTGCAAAAAGAAATTGCCGATCTGGACGAAATCTGGAAGGCTGAAAAGGCCAGCGCGCTGGGCAGTGGCCAGGTCCGCGAAGAGATCGATCAGCTCAAATTCAAAATTGAAGAGTTGACCCGCAAAGGCGATTTCAACAAGGTGGCCGAGCTGCAATACGGCAAGCTTCCCGAATTGGAAAAACGCATGAAAGAAGCGCAGGCCAAGGAAGCGTCGCGCGGTGCGGGCGCAGCCCCACGCCTGTTGCGTACCCAGGTGGGTGCCGAGGAAATTGCGGAGGTGGTCAGTCGTGCCACAGGTATTCCGGTCAGCAAAATGATGCAGGGCGAGCGCGACAAATTGCTGCAGATGGAAGATAAATTGCACCAGCGCGTGGTGGGGCAGAACGAAGCCATTGCGGCGATGGCCAACGCCATTCGCCGTTCGCGCTCCGGTTTGTCGGACCCCAACCGGCCCACGGGGTCCTTTTTGTTTCTGGGCCCCACGGGGGTCGGTAAAACGGAGCTGTGCAAGGCACTGGCTGGATTCCTGTTTGACAGTGAAGACCACCTGATTCGCATCGATATGAGTGAGTTCATGGAAAAGCACTCCGTGGCCCGGCTCATTGGTGCGCCTCCGGGCTATGTGGGTTATGAGGAGGGCGGTTATTTGACCGAAGCGGTGCGCCGCAAACCCTACAGCGTGTTACTGCTGGACGAGGTGGAGAAAGCCCACCCGGATGTGTTCAACGTGTTGCTGCAAGTGCTGGACGATGGCCGCCTGACCGATGGCCAGGGCCGTACCGTGGACTTCAAGAACACCGTGATCGTGATGACCAGCAACATCGGCTCACACCTGATTCAAAGCATGGTGGGGCAGGACAGTGAGGACATCAAGGAGGCGGTGACCGGCGAGCTGAAGAACCATTTCCGACCGGAGTTTTTGAACCGTATTGACGAAACCGTGGTGTTCCACGCCCTGGATGCAACGCACATTGCCGAAATTGCCGGCATCCAGATCCAGGTATTGCAGCAACGTTTGGCCAAGATGGACCTGACGCTGGAAGTGTCTCCTGCCGCGCTGGCCGAGTTGGCCAAAGTGGGGTTCGATCCGGTGTTTGGCGCACGGCCTTTGAAGCGTGCCATTCAGCAGCGCATTGAAAATCCACTGTCCAAACTCCTGCTGGAAGGCAAGTTCTTGCCCAAAGATGTGATTCCAGTGGATGTGGACCCGATCCGCTCACCCGGGCAATTCAGCTTTGAGCGTGTGATGCACTGACAGTGTTGCTGAAGAACTCCCCGTCGGCCCCAGTGCGAGGCCGCCCTCAAAAACATGGGGCTGCCACCCTCGCCTCCGAGGGGCTTGTGCGCACCATGCATATGAGAAAACGCATTGAGTGTGGCATTGCTTGGGAAAAATCTTTACAAGATTTGAAATTCGGTTCATAGTTTTGCCGGTTAAGTGCAATAGACACTTGTCAGTGAGCAAGGGCAAACCACTCGAAAGAGTGGGGCGCAAAACTATAGGGTCCTCGCGCTAAGGTGCAGGGCAGCCAGTTGTCGTAACCCCGTCATGGTGGGTTTTCGTAAAGGGAGTTCGATTGTGCAAAATCTGGATTCTTATCCATCGCTTGCTATTCGCAAGATTCGTGTGCTTTCTGATGGTGGTTTATCTGTGGTGGCCAATGTGTTTCCACACGCCAGCCATATTTCCCCCGAGTATCGACATGCCTTTTTCGGGCATCGACCTTCGACCTTGTGGCTCACCGGTTTGAGTGGCGCTGGAAAATCGACCATTGCCTATGCATTGGAACGGTTGTTGCTTGAAAAAGGCCAGGCGTGTTGTGTGTTGGACGGCGATAACATGCGCAACCATTTGAGCAGCGATCTTGGCTTCACCGACCGGGATCGCAAAGAGAATATTCGCAGAACGGCCGAAGTTGCGCGGCTCATGAATGACGCTGGCATGTTGGTGATTACTGCATTGATTTCACCGTACCGCGAAGATCGCGCTATGGCGAGGGCCTTGATTGGTGCGGACAAGTTTGTTGAAGTGCATGTCAGCACCACACGTGAGGTCTGTGAAGCGCGTGACCCCAAGGGGCTATATGCCAAAGCAAGAGCCGGAAAAATTGCAAGCTTTACGGGGGTATCTTCGCCTTACGAATCTCCGCTCTCGGCCCAAATCACGATCAACACCGGCATGTTGGCCCTTGAAGATGCGACAGCCGTTTTGTTCAACCACTTGGCGGATGATTTTTTCCACCCAAAGGTGGCCTGATAAATTTCAAGCCGGAGGCACTCCATGAATGCAATTGTGAATCAACAAGGCCCCCTATATTCCGCCGACAATCGTCCGCGCCCCGTCCTTATGGTTCCCTTGCGCAGATGTGGTAGCCACGCGCTGCGCCTGCGCCTCAATTTCAACGAGAAGTTCTACTCCCCTTACCCTTTGCATATCGTTGATTTCATGCCCATGGTGCCACTGTATGGCGATTTGTCGGACGACAAAAACTACTTTCGCTTGGTGGTGGATGTTGTGGGATTGCAATCTTCCGGCATTGTCAAGTGGACGGACATCGTATTTGACCCCATTGCTATTTTTGAGGCGATTGGCAACGAAGGGCGTAGCGTTCATCGCATCGTATGGGAGTTGCTCTTGCGTGCCGGTGAAAAACGTGGTGCGCAAGTCGTTATGGACAAGTCGCTGGATAGCGTTCATTACGCCAAAGAGTTGCTCACATTGTTTCCGCACATGCTGTTCCTGAACGTGGTGCGCGATCCTCGGGCCCAGGTGGCATCCATGAATCGCGCAATCATCCATGATTTCGAGAGTTCGATGAATGCGCGTACCTGGGTCATGGCGCACCGTGCTGCACAAGAGCTGGTGGCAGCGTTTCCTGAGCGCGTACTCACCGTTCGATTCGAAGATTTTCTACTGGACCAGGAAGCGATTTTGCGCAAGGTATGTTCTTTTCTGGGGATCGAATTTCTCCCGCAAATGCTGGACGTCAAGGCCTCAGTCGAGGCCAGGCAGATTTCGCAGATGTCCGCACTTTGGGCTTCCAATTGTTTTGCACCCATTGCCGCAAATAAGGACAAGTTCAAGGCCCAACTCTCGATTCAGGAAATCGAGAGTATCGAGACGATTACACACGACTATATGGTGCACTATGGCTATGAATTCATGACGACTGCCCAGGCCTTGGCCAATGATGCGGGTGCTCTTGCCGCACGACGACAGTCCGACCTTGGGCGCAAAAAAGCTTGGCAGGCCTTGGAGAACGACAACCATCGCGACTTCACCTTACGCCGTTTTCGCGCTGACTATTTGGCCCGGGTTCGAGCGGGTCTTCAAGCGATTCCATTGGATAGCGCCCATTCCTATCCAAGTGTGCGCTAGCGCACTCATATCTGTAATTGTAAATATTCGTAAGTATTCTTTGCAAAAGATATAGCGCGGTCCATAGTTCAGACGTGCAGTTGAAATAATTATTAAAAGAAGTAAAGGCAAACCATTCGAAAGAATGGGACGCAAAACTAAAGGGCTCTCGCGCACATGCGCAGGGCAGCCAGTCGTCGTAACCCCGGTATTTCGGGTTTTCGTAAAGGGATGGTTAGTCATGAAAAATCTAGGTAGCGCTTCGCCGCTTACTGCTGGCAAGATTCATATCGGGGTTTTTGGGTTATCGGATTACGAGATCAGACTCGTTCGATGTGTCCTCAATCTCACGACTGCAGCCGGAAGAACCCACTCTTACACCCTTCTGGACGCAGGCAGCGCCTGCCTTCCAGATATCGCCATCGTGGATGCCGACAACGCGCAGGCGCAGGACGCACTTCGCGCATTGACGGCGGCCAACACGGAATGCAAGACGGCCACCCTGCTGTTTTGCCACCTTGCGCCGATGGAGCACGATTGCCACTTTCTGTTGCGCCCGCTGGCCCCCACCCGCATGCTGGCGCAACTGGACAAAATAGCGGATGAGATCATGGGTCCTGTGGCTGCCCGCCAGCCCATGCTGATGCCCGTGGCTGTTGCAAAGGCAGCGGCCCCATCGATGCCAATAGCGTCTCAGCCTCACCTGCTGTTTGATGATGAGCAGATTCTGTCCGCAAGAGCATCCCACCGGGCACTGATCATTGACGACAGCATGACGGCAAGAATCAACATCGACATTGAATTGCGTCAACTGAGAATCCCTGCCGACTGGGCGAAAACGGGTGAGCAGG
>Ga0209343_10010527_pt1 | contig 10505 bp, 9 predicted proteins | sample RifCSPlowO2_02_FD_184026 | JGI IMG/M metagenome (GOLD analysis project Ga0209343, IMG submission 184026) | Groundwater microbial communities from Rifle, Colorado - Rifle CSP2_plank lowO2_0.2 (SPAdes) (version 2) | ecosystem: Environmental > Aquatic > Deep subsurface > Groundwater | place: Rifle...
AGTACGACTTGTTTCCTTTACCTTGACCATTTATTTTACAGAAGACAGAACCCGGAAAACGATGGTAAAGTCCTATAAAGACCATTCGGAATTTGCCTCAGGGAAATGGTATAAACTGGGAACTTTATCCAGTGGGATGTACAAAGTTACTTTTAATGACTTAGTGAACCTGGGGGTTGATGTTACATCCACTCCTTCTTCCCGTTACAAGATTTTTGGAATAAATGGTGGGATGCTACCTCAGGAAAACAGCGCTTTCCGCTACGATGATATTTTTGAATGTGCCATTTCTGTAAAAGATGGTGGAAATGATAAAGTTGAACCGGGAGAATATCTTTTGTTTTATGCAGATGCCCCTTTTTCATACATTCCGGATTTTTCAAAAAAAATATTCACTCTCCAACCCAATACCTATTCCGACAGTTTGTTTTATTTTTTAACTCCCGATGGGGGAAAAGGAAAACGAATATCTCCCACCCTTTTGACTAACGATCAACCCACCAGAGTATTCAATAAATTCAATGCGGTTCTTTCCAGAAATGATGATAAATACAATCTGATTAAATCGGGAAGGGATTGGTTCGGAGAAAATTTCGATTTTGTGACCGAACGAAGCTATGCCTTTGACCTGAAAGGAATTTCAGCAGGGCAAACCTGTAAAGTGACCGGCAGAGTCATTGGACGTTCTGATATGCAAAGTAATTTTGAAATGCAGTTAAACGGCGCTCCGTTAGGTCTGCTTCCGTGTAATGCCGTTAAATTGAACGATTACGATGGAACGTATGCTACCTCCGCACTGAATACATTTTCTTTCAATTCTTCCAACCTCTCCTCAACGCTTGCGACCATTACGTTCCGGTACGACAAACCACTTTCTACTTCAAACGGCTGGGTGGATTATACCGTAATCAATTACATAAGAAATCTTCAACTAAATACTCCACAGATGGAATTTGCAACTCTCGACAATATCGGAAAGGATTCGGTATCTGAATATAATTTGAGTGGAATGAACGAAAGAACAACGGTATGGGATGTAACAAATGTCATGGAGCCAACCTCTGTAACTATTCCTTTATCAGACGGAAAAGGTATGTTCCGAATAAAAACAGATACGCTGCGAAAATTTGTTGCTTTTGACCCTCAGCAATTATCTTCTCCAATCCTGCTTGGTAACGTACCCAATCAGGACTTGCATGGATTGGAGCCACCGGATTTATTAATCATTGCGCCTGCTGAGTTTATCCAAAAAGATAATCCGGAGAGCCCTGCTGTAAAGTTTGCAACCTATAAGCGTAATAAAGATGGATTCACGGTAGAAACAATTACTCCCAGAATTATCTATAATGAGTTTTCTTCAGGGCGCGTTGACATTTCAGCCATTCGTGATTTTATTAAAATGTTGTATGACAAATCCGATCCTTCTGCAGAGCATCATTTGCAATTTGTTCTGCTGATGGGAGATGCTTCTTATGATTACAAAAATAAAATTTCCGGAAACATTAACTTTATTCCTACCTACGAAGCATATAATTCATTGGATCACATTGGCTCATTCGCTTCGGATGACTTTTACGGATTTCTGGATGTGAATGAAGGAAGGTGGAAAGAAGGGGGCTCAGGCGCCGATGTACATTTTCTTGATGTTGCCATCGGACGTTTTCCTGTCCGCAATTATTCGGAAGCACAAGGCGCTATAACTAAAGTTATTCGTTATACTTCAGACCCATTGTCCAAAGGATCCTGGAGAAAAAAAATGATGTTTATTGCCGATGATGATGATAGTGGTATTCATCAGGATCAAGCCGATAAGCTTGCCGAAAAAATAGTTTGGGAAGACCCTGAGTTTGAAGCCATCAAGTTATATTTAGCGGCGTATCCACAGACAGCGGCAGGAGGAAAAACCGGCAGAGCACCGCTGATGAACGAAGACATTCTGAAAAATTTAATTCAGGGTGTTTTAGTATTTAATTACACGGGGCATGGGGGAGAAACCGGATTTGCCCATGAGCGTATTTTAGAAACCACCGATGTGCTGGCGTTAAAAAATAAATACAAATTGCCATTTTTTATTACGGCATCCTGTGAACTCAGCCGTTTTGATGACCCCGACAGGGTTTCCGTAGGTGAATGGATTTTCCTGAATAAGGATGGAGGAGGTATCGGGTTAGCTTCTACTACACGGGTTGTTTTCAGCGGTGAAAATTCTACGTTAAATATTATGCTTATTGATTCACTTATGTACAATGAAAAGGGTGTATATAATAAGATAGGAAATATTTTTAAAGCCACAAAAAATGAGTTATGGTCGAATAATAGTGGCATCATGAATAACCGGAATTTTACGCTTTTAGGCGACCCATCCATGAGTTTGAATTATCCGGATGGTAAAGTCAGAATAAACAGAATTTACAGAAACGGTGACACCGCCAAAACGAGTGACACGCTAAAAGCATTGTGTCTTATTACCATGGAAGGAGAAGTTCTTACCAAAGAAGACAATCCCTTGCTTAACTTTTCCGGAATTTTATCAGCAGAAATTTTCGAAAAAAGAACTGTAATACCCATGCAACCGGACCAGGGTGTCAAATCAATTGACTCTGCGCAATCCAATGTAATTTACAGAGGCATAAATACCGTGACCAAGGGCAAATTTCAATTTAGTTTTATGGTTCCAAAAGATATTTCCTACAAAATCGGACGAGGTAAAGTAAGCATGTACGCCTCTAACGATACCTTCGATGCAAGCGGATACCGGTACGTGCAGATTGGAGGCTCCTGCTCTGAAATTGAAGAAGACGGAGAAGGTCCGATCATTAAATTATTCATGAATGATGAGACATTTATAAAGGGAGGAATTACAGGTTGTACTCCGGATGTGTTAGCCATTTTATACGATAAAAGCGGAGTGAACAGAGTCGGACTGGGCATAGGACATGAGATTGCTTTGTTTATTGACGGCGATATTAATCATCCAAAGATTCTCAATGATTATTATGTGAGTAAACAAGACGACTATCAAAACGGCGAAGTACGTTACAAAATACAAAATTTATCACCGGGTCCTCATAAAATTAAAATCAGAGTTTGGGATGTTCATAATAATCCTGCAGAAGCAGAAACGGAGTTTATCGTCTCCTGCTCAGGAGAAATCCAATTGCAACATGTTTACAATTATCCGAACCCGTTTTCTTCGCTCACGCAATTTATGTTTGAACATAATCATTACGGAGATGATATTGAAGTTCAGATTGACATTTTTACTGTATCAGGAATAAGAGTCCAAACCATAACACGCACTATTTTCCAAAGTCCTTCTCATGTAAAAGATATTTATTGGAACGGAACCGATGAAGTAGGAGACAAGCTCGCCAGGGGATTATATTTTTACAGATTAAGGGTAAAATTGCTTTTTGATGGGTCTGAAGAGAGTAGGTTTCAGAAATTGGTAATATTACGATAGAAACACGGTGCATTGTGTTTCTACTAAGGGGTGAAAAATTTATAGAATTTTTAATACTGTTTATGTTGAAATCAAAATTTTCATGTAAGTTTGTCAAAAATAAACTATGATACCATACCTGAATTACAAACTGAATCTTAAGAAAATAACGCCTGTTATTTTTTTTGCACAGATGTTCACGATTTTTTTTGTTTCAGCACAACAAAAAAAATTAAGCATCAACAATCTGCAACTAAACACCATCACCACTGCCGTTCCTTTTCTGATGATAGCTCCCGATGCACGTTCAGGTTCGCTGGGGGATGCCGGTGCCGCTACTTCTCCTGATGCGAATGCCATACACTGGAATCCTGCAAAACTTGCTTTCATTGAGAAAACATCCGGTGTATCGCTTACCTATACACCCTGGCTTCGCAAACTTGTACCTGACATCAGCTTGTCCTACTTAACCGGCTATTACCGTTATGGAAAATTACAAACTTTTGGTTTGTCATTGCTGTATTTTTCATTGGGAGATATACAATTTACAGGAGAAAATGGGGAAGACAGAGGCAAGGGTCGTCCGAAAGAATATGCATTCACAGGAGTTTATTCGCGGAAGTTGTCGGAGGCGTTCAGTATCGGGTTGGATTTTAAATTCGTGCTTTCAGATTTAGCTACGGGGCAGATGGTTGGTAACAAGGAAGTATTTTCAGGAAAAACTCTGGCAGGTGGCTTTTCAATGTTTTATAACAAAGAATTGACCATTGGAGAAACAAAAAATACCATTTCTTCCGGTTTAGTCATTTCAAATATTGGGAATAAGATAACTTACACCAACAGCGATGACAGGGATTTCATTCCAGGCAATATCCGGTTTGGTCTTGCCTATAAATATCATATTGACGAATACAACGCATTCTGCCTAACTGCCGACTTGAATAAGTTATTAGTGCCAACTCCACCTATTCGCGACGCAAATGACAGCATTATCGCCGGAGAGGATGATAAAAAAGAACTCCTCGATGGAATTTTTGGTTCATTTAACGATGCACCTGCGGGTAACGAGGAAGAGTTAAAAGAAATTAATTATGCCACCGGAGTGGAATATTGGTATGAACAACTGTTTGCTGTCAGAGCCGGGTATTTTCATGAAGATGTTCTGAAAGGAGCACGTCAGTATTATACCATGGGACTTGGTTTACGCTATAATGTTTTTGGATTAGATTTTTCCTATCTGGTTCCTGCATCGGACCAGCAAACGAGCAACCCACTTGCCGAAACATTGCGATTCACGCTTTCTTTTGATTTTGAAGCGCTGGACGATGGCTTAGTTAAGCCGGGAGAAGAGTAGTTTTTGCCTTATAAAAACCCTTAAATGAATTACAGAATAGGTATTGGCTATGATGTTCATAAATTAAAAAAAGGCAACCTGCTTTGGTTGGGTGGCATTTTAATAAAACATCCTTATGGAGTCGAGGGTCATTCTGATGCCGACGTTATTTTACATTCAATTTGTGATGCCCTGCTGGGAGCGGCCGGCTTAGGAGATATTGGAAAACATTTTCCGGATACAGACATGGCATTTAAAGGAATTGACAGCAAGATTCTTCTGAAAGAAACTTACCGGATGGTACTGAAAAAAAAATTTAAGGTAATTAATACCGACACTACGTTAAGTTTACAGGAACCAAAAATTGCAACCTATATTTTGGCTATGAGAAATTGTATTGGGAAAATTTTAAAAATATCCCCTTTTCAAATTTCCATTAAAGCCACTACAAGCGAAGGAATGGGTTTTATAGGACGGAAAGAAGGAGTGGCGGCACATTCGGTTTGTCTATTGAGGAGCTTTTATACTAAAAGAAAATGGGTATAAGGTATAAGGGTATGGGGTATAAGGGCGTAATTAATGTATTTTCCCTATACCATTATACCTTTATACCCCTATACCATTTTTAATAGTTTCCGCAAACTCATTCTGCATGAGTATAAATTCTTACCAAAATGCGTACTAAGGCATTTCTTATCCTTTTCTTTTTCCCGGAGTTTTTTTTATCCTTGAACAGCTACGCCACGGTTTATAAAGTAACTGTTTGGCTGAATGCTTTCGACCAGAATGAAAAAACCGGATACAATTTTGTGACCGAATTTGCAGGACTCGTTTACAGTGAACTTACGAAAGGTCATCTGATTTTATGGGATACTTATAAGAGGGAAAACAGGTTGGATGCGGCGGCGGTCTCCTCTCTTGAAAAATCTTCCGGTGTTTCTTTTCTTCACATACAAAACCTGTACATATACGAGTATTGGAATGTAAAGCGTTCCAAAACAAAAATTCAGCCCTACGGTTTTGTTTTTACCACGCGTGGAAAAGGGGACAAAGAAGTTTCTTTTGGTTTTCTCGAATACAAGGATATAAAAAAATATCTGAACTCATATATGCAAACCAATGCCAATGGTCCCATGTCAATCAGTTTTTTACAGGCATTGAATGTAAAAGAATATACATTCAATCTTATTCAGGTTAACAACGAAAAAATTACTGACAAGAGCCGCTCAGATTTTATATTACAAAGTGCATTTGCCGGAAAATATAAACCTAAGGTGGAAATAGATGCACGTAAACTGATTTTGTATAAAATTGTGGATGACTATCAACCCGGTCAGAAACAATCCACGAAAACATTGTTATTATCACAAATCTCGCGCTACTTTAAAGAAGACCCTAACCTGATTTTTTCTTATGCCGACACGTTCCGGCTTAATCAGGTACTTTTAAATAATTTCAAAATCAACGAACTGATTGTCGCAGAAATTCTCGACCATAATCGTCAATATCTCATCAACGAACCGGTAAGTATTATTTTTAATTCCGGGGGATATTATTCTTCTCCCATCAGCTTTGAAATCTTTAAAAAATTACCCATTACAGTAAATCTGAGAGATGCCAGTGAAATTTTAAAGGAAAAAAGTTTTGATTTTACATTGTTCAGAATCAATTCACAGGAAATAAAACCCGAGGAAAGTTCATTTTATATCTCAGCTCTGAAAACATTCCACTGGAATGAACTGACCACGTTGGTTTATAAGATGAAAGAGCAAGGGAAGTAATAGGGGTATAAGGGAATAGGGTATAGAGGTATTAAGGTATTAAGGTACAAATTTGTTTTTTTGCTGATTATTGCGTTTCAATATTCTGAAATTTTTATTACCTTTGGTTGATTTTTTAAACTACTATGTTCTCCAATATTAATCAGCTTGTAGAAAACCTTATAGGATTTATTTCCACAAAGATAAAATTATGGATTCTCGACGCCGAGGACAAATCATCTGAAATGATTTCCAGAATTTTAAGTTTGTTGTTTTTGCTTCCGCTATTGGCTTTGGGAACTGTATTTCTAAGTATTACTATTTTTTTTGCTGTGTACAGAATGACCAATGATTACCTGCTGACTTCATTTATTGTGACACTTGGATATTTTTTATTAGTTGCATATATTTTGATTTTCAAAAAAAGAATTATATCTGGAAAATTTGTTCAAAGATGGCTGTATAGGAAGTAGGGAATGGGAAATAGAAAATAGAAGATAGATAATAGATAATAGAAAAGAACCTTCAAGGTTTTGTATGGATTTGGAGTGCCAGCTAACCTTGAAGATTTGGAAATAGAAAATAGAAAATAGAAAATAGAAAATAGAAAATGGAAACACGCGAAGACATAGAAAAAAAACACGATCTGTATAAAACCACTCTTTCAAAAGATTTTGATTTTTTTAAAGGAGAAAGGTCTAAAAAGGTTTCCCGCATACTTCTCATAGCCGGAGGGGTTGTCATAGGTTATTTTTTAATCAAAAAATTTTTCTTAATAAAGAAAAAAGACAAAAAATCTCCGATGAATCCTGGCATTGCCAAAGAATCTGTTGATGAATCTACTCATTTTAAAGATAGTTTACCCTTTACCGATGTGTTAAAAAATGGGGTTGCGGCTATCTTATTAGGAATAGCAAAGCAAAAAATTGATGGGCTATTGGAAAGAAGGGAAAAGCAGGGATAGTTGGTATGATAGAATCTATTTTGAATTAAAATGCTGAGTCCCCTATAAAAAATAAAAAAAGAAAATATGCCACCAAAACACAAAAACACTAAATCCCACAATACATTGATTATTGAGAAATTGGTTTTTAGTGGGGTTTGGTGTTTTCGTGCTTTGGTGGCTAAAATAGACATATTATAGGGAAATCAAATGCCGATTTTAGATAACATACTTTTGAAAAAAGCGCAAGGAAAAAAATCTCTTGCAGTATTGATAGATCCTGACAAACACCAACAGACGGATTTACGATTCATTACTTCCTGCAATCAATTAAATATAGATTATTTTTTTATAGGAGGTAGTTTTGTGCATAAGGTGGATTTAGAAAAAACAATCCGTTTTGTAAAACAACATACTGACATTCCATTAATTATTTTTCCCGGCGATGCTGACCATATTGATAGTTCAGCAGATGCCTTTTTGTTATTAAGCATGATATCCGGTAGAAATCCTGAATTACTTATTGGGAAGCATGTGCAAGCCGCTCAGGCATTAAAAGAGAGCCGTCTTGAAGTTATTCCAACAGGATATATGTTGATTGACGGAGGAAAATTAACGAATGTTTCCTATATCAGCCAAACTACCCCGATACCATCCGGTAATACAGAAATTGCCGTTTCCACTGCCCTTGCGGGTGAAATGCTTGGATTAAAATTAATGTACATGGATGCCGGTTCCGGCGCCAATTCTACCGTGCCTCCCATGATGGTTAAACGGGTTTCTTCCGCAATCAAACTACCTCTTATTATTGGGGGAGGAATCCGAACACCGGATTCCATGCAGGAACTTTTCTCGGCGGGCGCTGATATTATTGTAGTTGGCAATGCGCTGGAAGAGAATCCGGAAATGCTGTGGGAAATTGCGATGGCGAGGGAGATTTAGTGTATATAAAAAAATTTCCTGTAAATTTGCACCCTATTACGGACAATAATGAAGTTACTTTTCCATTTTCTTCTGTCGGGAATAATTCTGCCTTTCACCTCCTGCTCACAGCCGAATACGCAACATAAAACAGATATTTCAAACCCACCATCCATGTCAGAAACCAATTATAATCCACTCACTCCCGAAGAGGAGCGCGTCATTCTTTACAAAGGAACCGAAAGACCATTTACCGGGAAATTTACCGATAACAAAGAAGAAGGCATGTATATATGCCGGCGTTGCAATGCACCGCTTTACCGTTCGCATGATAAATTTGATTCCCATTGCGGATGGCCCAGCTTTGATGATGAAATTTCCGGGGCTGTGATCAGAACTCCAGACGCCGACGGAAGACGCACAGAAATAACCTGCGCAAAATGCGGAGGTCATTTGGGTCATGTATTTGAAGGAGAAAACATGACTTCCAAAAATACCAGACACTGTGTTAATTCAGTGTCACTACAATTTATACCCGCCGGTAAAAACCTGCCAGGAGCACAAGTCCTGACAGGTTCCCAAAACTCCCCAGAATTAAAAGCAGGTCCTAATACAGATACCGCCTTTTTTGCTTCCGGATGCTTTTGGGGCACAGAGTATCACTTCAGCAAAGCAAATGGAGTTATCTCAACTGCGGTAGGATTTATGGGAGGTAAAACCTCATCTCCGAGTTATAAGGAAGTAAGCAAAGGAAACACGGGCCACGCAGAGACCACAGAAGTAATTTTTAATTCCGACAAAACCGATTATGAAACATTGACAAAATTATTTTTTGAAACCCATGATCCCGGTCAAACAAACCGGCAAGGTCCCGATATTGGAACGCAGTACCGTTCTGCCATTTTCTACCGTAACGAATCGCAAAAAAGAATTGCAGAAAAACTGGTTGACATTTTACTTGAGAAAGGGCACAAAGTGGTTACCGAAGTGACACAAGCCGGACCTTTCTGGAAAGCGGAGGACTACCATCAGCAGTACTATGAAAAAACGGGTGGAAGTCCATATTGTCATAGGTATGAGAAGAAGTTTTGAGGGGGAGGGGTAAAATCCTTCAAGGTTTAGTATGGATTTGCGGTGTTAGCTAACTTTGAAGGTCTGAATAATAGAAGAAGGTATCGGGGTATCGGCGTATCGGGGTATCGGGGTATCGGGGTATAACGGTTACTTGAAAAAATAAAAGTAAACCGGGAACACGGCAAAGCCCAACGAAATCAGAATTGAAAATCCTATTCCAACTTTGTTAATCACAGGAGAAAGTGTTTTGTGATTAATCCCCAGTGACTGAAAGGCAGATTGAAATCCGTGATTGAGATGAAAGGCAAGAAGATAAAGCGCTACCAGATAAAGCAGAATATACCATACATTGTGAAAAGCATCAAGGGTTACTGCATACATATCTTTGTTTCCGTTGGCATCTAACCCAATTTCCCCCCAGTGAAATTCATACCAGAAATTTTTTAAATGGATAACTAAGAAAATGAAAATTACGGCTCCGGTCAATCCCATGTTCCGTGATGCTGGTGTGCTTTTGCCGGCAGGTTTATTCAATTCATATCCTATGGGTCTCGCTTTCCGGTTTTCCAGGGTTAACCGGATTCCATCCGCAATATGAATTAAGAATCCTAACAACAAGCCAATTTCCAGAAAACGAATAAGTCCGTTGGTTGTCATAAATTTGGTGTAAATATTAAACTGAAGTCCGTTATCGGATTTCAGCAGTTGAAAATTACCGGAGAGATGTACGACAAGGAATGAGCATAGAAACAAGCCGGTTAATCCCATGAGGATTTTCTTACCGATGGATGATTTTAGGAGTGACATGGTATTTTAGTATTTAATCAGATTCTGAGACGGACAAATAAATGCTTTGATTCTTGCAAAGATATTTATTTTTTTTAATTTCGGCGTTGGAGGGGAAATTTTTCGCCTTTACTTAGATTTCCATGAACAGGCATTTCTTTATTTCTGCATTTTTTTTGGCTTTAATCTTTCTCACAGATACTAAAAGTCAGGAATTAATTAACGCCGTAAGCGCTCGCAACGGGG
>Ga0209343_10010528_pt1 | contig 10504 bp, 6 predicted proteins | sample RifCSPlowO2_02_FD_184026 | JGI IMG/M metagenome (GOLD analysis project Ga0209343, IMG submission 184026) | Groundwater microbial communities from Rifle, Colorado - Rifle CSP2_plank lowO2_0.2 (SPAdes) (version 2) | ecosystem: Environmental > Aquatic > Deep subsurface > Groundwater | place: Rifle...
GCGCGTGTTTTCCGCGCCGCCGAACGGGATCGCCCCCACGGCCCCTGCCCCTGCCCGCCAGCGCCGAATATCCGAAAGGCATTGGGGGTTAGGGCTGGGGCGTCTCCCCGCGGCCGCGGAGGCCGAGGCGGTGCGTGAGCATGAGCACTTCGTAGATCCCGCGCCGTATCCAGCGGCGCACCCGGCCGCGTGCCGCGCGCGCGCCCACGAGCAGGTTGTAGACGCCGTGGTGGTAGTAGTGCTTGGTCAGTTTCTTGAGCCAGACGATCCGGCTGATGCTGCGGCCGAGCGCGTGTGACGCGTTGGTTTTGCGGAAGTGGCGCCAGCCGTAGGTCAACTGGTAGCGAAGGAGCATTCCGACCCACTGCCGCCGCGTGAGCGGCAGCGGCCTGGGCTCACGGGCCGCATACTCCCGCCAGAGCACGAGGCTGTGCTGCAGCCACGGCGGCCAGAAGAACCAGCCCGGCGCGTCCTCTGGAAGCAGAAGCGTCGTGCCCTGCCGCTCGACGCTGGCGGCCGCGGACTGCCGCCGAAACCAGAGCACGTCCGGGACCTGCCGGATGCGGCCCTGCAGGGTGAGCTCTGCGACGAGCAGCCGATCGGGCCGCAGCACCGGACGAAAGATGCCGGCGCGCCGAAGGGCCTCCATCCGGATCAGCCCGTAGACCATGTCTCCGGCCCCGACCCCCTCGCGGCAGAAGTATCGCCAGCGCGTCTGCAGGTCCCGGAAGGCCGTGGTCTCGAACAGACGCGGACCCTTGTCGATCTCCTCGCCGTCCTGCATCAGACGGCGGGTGATCGGGTACGCGAGCACGGCGCCCGGATCTGAATCAAGGTCCGCCAGCAGGCGCTCCAGCCACTGCGGATGCCACACGTCGTGATCGCTGACCCAGGCGAAGTACTCGGCGGAGGGACAGTCGCGCATCGCCGTCTCGGCCACCTCCCGCCAGGTGTCGATCATGGCGCGCCGGGTCGCATGGCGGGCGTAGCGGACGCGCCGATCGCGCGCCACATACCGGCGCGCGGTCTCCTCCGTCGCATCCGTCGACGCATCGTCCAGCAGCAGCAGCCTGAACCCGCTGCAGGTCTGCGCGAGCAGCGACTCCATGGCGTGAGGCAGCTGCTCCGCATTGTTGTAGAGCGTCATCCCGAGCACGACACGCGGCTCCGGCGTCATGCCTCCTCGGCGGAGAACGCGGGCGCCGGAGCCGGCTCCGACGCCGTGTACGGCGGAAGATCGCGGGTGTCGATCCGCGGCAGCTCGTAGCGCTGATCCTCGGGCTGCATGCGCCTGCGCACCGTGTTGAACGCGACCGAGTAGCCCGACTCGCGCAGGATGCGGAGCGTGTCTCGGGTGTAGGTCTGGGGGCCGCCCCACGGATAGCAGAAGGACACCGTCTCCTGCCCGGTCATTCCACGAATCCATGCCACACCACCCCGCAGCTCGGCGTCCTGCTCGGCCGCGGTGAGGCGCGCCAGCATCCGGTGCGTGCGCGTGTGATGTCCGAACGCCATACCCGCAGCGGCCATCTCCCGAATCATGGCCGGCGCCAGGTATAGCTCACGGGCGAACGCGGCGGCGTCTCCGATGTGCCCGGCAAAGAGATCGTCCAGGATGCGGTCAGCGGCATCGAATGGCAGCTCGTAGCTGACAAGATGCTTGATGGCGCGCACGCCGCCATCGTCCCAGTGGTCGCGGCCGAGCACCTCGCGGCTGCCGGTGCGCGGCAGCCCGATCGCCTCGCAGGCTCGAAGCACGGCACGGCCGAACGCCTCGGCACCCAGATACGCAAGCAGGAAATGCACCTTGTGAACGGCAAGGAGCCGCGGCGCCGGGGCGCACGCATCTTCCGCGATGAAGAAGGTGCCGCGGAGCCCGCGCGCGCGCAGCAGCGGGAAGACCGTCCGATAGTGATCCACGAGCCCGTCGTCGAACGTCAGCAGCGCGGCATCGGGCGGCAGCGGCGCGTGGCCGCACGCCGCCGCTTCGAGCGCGGCCTGATCGATGACCGTGTAGTGCTGCTGGAGCCAGTCGAGTTGCTGCGCAAGAAGCTGCGGCGGCAGCGCGCGAATGTCCGGAAATGACGTGGCGGTGGTGTCCCGCACGTAGTGGTACATCACGATCAGACACGTGCGGTCGCTCACACGCGCTGCCCTTCCATGCCGATCAAGGCCAGCCGGGCATCGCGCTCGGCCTTCTGCCGGAGATAGCCGGCAATCATGCCGGCCTCGACATTCGCATACAGGCGGCGAACGGCGGCCGCCGAGAAGTCCGCGCGCTTGTACAGGCGGCCGGCTCCCGCCTGTACGACGCCGCGAACGCCGCCGGAGGCATGCGCCAACGCTGCGTCGCCGAGCGCGCGGGCGGCGGCGGCGATCGTCTTGTTCCCGATGTCGTGCGGGCCGTCGGATGCCTGCATCCCGGGGCGGACGTGCACGATCACGGGGCCGGTGTCCACGCCGGCGTCGAGAAAATGAATCGTCGCACCGCAGTATTCCGGCTCGCCGTTGACGAGCGGCCAGAAGTTGGTGCCGGCGCCGCGATAGTACGGCGACAGTCCGAGATGGATGTTGAGAATCCGGCCGGGAAACGTGTCGATGAGCGGCTGCTTCAGCAGGCCTGTTCCGAACACGAGGACGACGTCAGGCTGCAGGCGGCGCATCGCGTCGATTTCCGCCGCATCGTTGCACCCGCCTGGCTCGACCGGCCGGGAGGGCGACGTCACCTGGTCGCGATCGGCGAAATAGGTCTCCTCCGACGCATCACGGGCGGCAAAGTGCGTGCGGATGACGGATGCATCCTCGTCGGAGCCCGCATACGCCAGCGGATCGAAGGTCTTCCGCTCGCGCCAGACGCAGGCCACGTCGAATCGCGACGCGAGGGTGTTGGCCACGTAGGCGTGACGGCGGAGGGAACTGGTCAGCACAATGGCTCGCATGGGGCGCCCGGCTAGTCGTTGTTCCCCGGCAGCTCGCCGCGCCAGAGCCTCGTGACATACAGCACGCGATACACGCTCACGGCCGTACGGTGGCGCGCCCGCCGCCACAGACTTCGAGCGGCCTTTCCGGCGTGGATCGCCAGCTCGCGGCGCCGCCGCCAGGCTTTGCGTCGCAGTTTGCTGCGCTGATGCCCTTCCTTGGCCTGCTTTCGCATCGCCACGGTCCGCTCGGTGTGGGCATCCCGCTCGTCCCAGGCATCGGCGCGCTTGTCATTCATCAACCATCGGCCGAGCCCGGTGCGAGACCAGGCGGCCACGGCAAGCACCGGCGGCCGCAGCCAGCGGCTCCGTTCGAGCGATGCGTCGGGGCGATCCCCCTCTCGACCGAGCCTCTCCAGCGCGTCTACGAACAGCGGGGTGGCCGGCGCATCGAGACCCGCCGGCCGCACGAAGGTCTCCAGGAAGCGGCGATTCCGCTCGTCCCGTGAGCCCGCCGACGCCACCGCCTCGGCAAGCTGCCGGAAGTGTGTGTCGAGATCGGCAGCGGTCCGAAGTAACCCCCCGTCGATGCTCGTCAGGTATCGGAAGTGAATCATCTCCTCCTGATGCATCCGGTATTCCGGCAGCGTGAAGGTCAGCACCGGCCGGCCGACGATGGCCGCCTCCAGAAACGCGCTCGTCACCAGGCCGATCACCGCCGCGCTGTGATAGAGCGAGTCGAAATAGTCGTCGCGCGCCGCCGGGTCGATCGGGTTGCGGCCATGAAACGCCACGTTCGAGAACCGGTCCAGACCGATCCCCTTCCATTCCTTGATGCGCTCGGGGTGCGGGCGCACGAGCACGCCGATCTCACGAAGACGCGGATCCGGGTGCCGGCGCAGCGCTTCTATCCATCGCACGACGAGCCTCGGCTCGGGCGGATCCGGCGTCGGACTGAGCGCCGAGTGCACCCAGAGCACGAAGGGCCGGTCGGGCCGAAGGCCGACCGCCCGGCAGAACTCGTCACGGCTGCGATCCGGCCCCCGCGTAAACCAGTGGTCGTAGCACTGCGCGCCGGTGAGGACGACCCGGTCGCCCGGCAGGCCGTGCATCTCAACCGCCTCCTGCTTCTGCACGGCGTTCCAGACGAGCACCATGTCGGGCGCGATGTGCACCAGCGCCTTGCTCGAGAGATGATCCCAGCTCAGGATCGCCGCCGCGACCGGGATCTTCAGCGCGCGCGCGGCCTTCAGCACGTCGAGCTGCTGCGATCGCGCGTAGGTCAAGGCGGTCAGCACGACGATGTCGGGAGCGTGCGCCCGAAGGTACTCGACCATCCGATCGCTGATCGGCATCAGCCGCTCGAAGCGCGTCAGCCCTGCGAGCGTCAGCGGCTGACCCACGAGCGGCATGCGGCTGGACCATCGCACGAGACGCGCCGTGCGCTTCTCGGCGCGGAGCCGCAGCTTGTCGGGATATCGCGGATCCAGCGCGCGCACGTAGTCGAGCGCGACCCGCATCCGTCGCGCCGCATCGAACCAGGGCTCGTCCTCGAGCGACGGAAGACGGTCCGAGGTCACGGCCGGGTGCTCGGCGGCCAGCCGGCTCACCAGGCCCTGGCCACCCAGGGTCTCGGCCTCTTCGCCGGCCAGATGGACACGATGGCCGCGAGCGGCCAGCTCGCGCACCACGGAATCGAAATTCCGGAAGTGCGCGTAGTGGAGCGCGGCGAACAGGACCTTCATCTGTCGTACCTGTGATGGGCCTTGCGTCCGATGACCCGCAGGTTCTTGCCGTACGCGCCCGCATTGATGAAGAACTGCAGCAGGTCGGCGATCTCCTCGACCCCGGCATCGGCCTTCGCGTGCACCTCGCGGCGGTGCCAGAGGTAGTCGACCACGTCCAGTCCTTCGGTCGCGACGTATTCGGTGCTCAGGCCTTCGCGGTCCAGCAGATCGCGAATCGTGATCGGCGTGTAGTAGTTCAGATGGTGCGTCGGCCAGATGAAGTGCGCGTCCTTCCCCATCAGCAGCCGCGAGGCCGAGTCGTAGTTCGGCACGTAGAGAAAGAGGATGCCGTCCCGTCTCAGCAGCCGCGCGCAGGCGCGGAGCGTGCGCACCGGATCCAGCAGATGCTCGAGCACATCGAAGAGGCAGACGGCGTCGAAGCTTGCCGGCTCGAACCCGGCGTCCTCGAGCGAGACGTCCCGCAGGTCGAGCCCCCGGCTGCGGCCGTACTCGACAGCGGACGGATTCAGGTCGAGGCCGATGGCATCCCACCCCCGATCCCGCGCCGCCTCGACGACGAAGCCCGTGCTGCAGCCGACGTCGAGGACACGCGGGCGCGCCGGCCGGAGGTGGCGGGCCATCAGATCCACGCGCTCGCGGCCGAAGCGCTGCACGCGGTACTCGTGGCTCCCGATCCCCAGATCCCGGACGATCTCCTGGTATTCGCTCGACCGGTAGACCGTTTTGTAGTGGGCCTCGTCGAAGGTTGGCGTGACGTAGACGAGATCACACGCGGCGCACCGCACCAGGCGCATGTGGTCCTTCTCGAGCTCGAGTGACGCCTCGCGTTCACCGCACGTCGGGCACGGCCGCGGCGCGAGCAGATCGTCGGGAATCCGTCCGTGCGCGCGCACCAGCTCGTCGATCGGATGGGTCCGCTTCTCGATCAGCTGCCTGTACGAGCCGCCCGGACGCAGCTGCGCGATATCGACCCGCTGGTACTCGTCCGGCCGCCGGTAGGGGATCTGGATCCGCCGCATCAGCAGGAGATCGGCAGACGCCAGATCCTCCGGGCCGTCGATGTCGACCGAATCGGCCGCGCTCATCACCATCGGCCGGCAGTCGTCGCCATAGAGCGACCCGCGCTCCAGCACGGACGTCCTCACCGCCACGACGGCGGGACCGTTTCTGGCATAGACGCGCGGCTTGTCCTGGCGGCGCGTCACGATCGGGCCGTCCGCGTACGGCCGCAGCCGCTCGCCGTCGAGACGCATGATCGAGGTCGGCGTGAACTGATGCGGCACTTCAACGACGCTGACCACGGAATCGGCGCCCGTCGCCTCGAGGAGGTCGACCGCCCGGTCGATGTGCTCCGCCCTGCGGAGCGGCGATGTCGGCTGCAGCAGGACGACCGCGTCCGCCACAAACCCCGAGCCCGCCAGCTCGCGCACCGCGTGCTGCAGCACCGGCAGCATCGGCGTGCCGTCGGCCGCCAGCTCGGCCGGGCGCAGAAACGGCACCTCCAGGCCGAGCTCCCGCGCCACGCGTGCAATCGCCTCGTCGTCCGTGCTGACGACCGCACGGGTCAGCCGCCGGCTGCCGCGGACGGCGTCGGCCGTGTAGGCGAGCATCGGCCGCCCGGCAATGGTCGTCACGTTCTTGTTCGGGATCCCCTTCGACCCGCCGCGCGCCGGCACGACGCCCAGCACATTCATACGGCGCTCGGGGAGAACACCAGCCGCTTCTGAACGCTCAGCGGCACGGTCGCGAGCAGGTCGGCGATCCGCCCGCCGGCATGGCCGTCGCCATAGAGCGGATCCGACGGATACCGGCCGTGGGCCAGCTGATGCCTGACGCCGGCCACGATCTCCTGGCGGCTGTATCCGGCATCGACCACGTTGGCACCGCGGTCACGGCCCTTCTGGCGCGTGCCGATGTTGACCGCCGGCACTCCGAGGAACGCTCCCTCGCGAATGGGGGCGCTCGAATTGCCCACGACACACGCGCACGACAGCATCAGGCGCACGTAGGTGTCGATCGGAAAATTCTTGTAGAACCGGATGTACGTCGGCTCGCGCTTCTCGCGGAACGTCCGCATGCCGGTCGCGATGTCCTCCGATCCCGCATCGACATTGGGCCACAGCATGATGGTCGGCATGCGCAGCTCCTCGAGCGCCATCAGCGTCTCCCAGATCTGTTCCTTGCCGTGCCCGTACTCGGTCGTGACCGGGTGCTGATTGACGAGCAGGAACGGCCTGGCCGGATCGACATGCGCGCCGACGCCCTCCCGGGTCAGCCACTCGGCATGCGGAATCCCGTCGCCCAGGCGCGCGATTTCGGCGACGAGATCGATCCGCGGACACCCGACGGCATGGACCGTGTCGGGCGGCTCGCCCATGCGAACGATCCGCGCGGCGGCTGCCGCATTGGCCGGGAAGTGAATGTGCGCCAGCTTCGTGACCGCGTGGCGGATGCTCTCGTCGATGGTCCCGCTGATCTCGCCGCCCATCGTGTGCGCGACCGGTATGTTCATGTAGGCCGCGGCGATGGCGGTCGCCATGGTCTCGAACCGGTCGCCGACGCTGACGGTCACGTCTGGCTTGAGCATCTCGAAGATCGTGGGGAGCTCCAGAAGCCCGAGCCCGGTGGACTTCGCCATCGTGGCGGGCGTCTCGCCCTCGACAATCATGGTCACGCGCGCGGCGGGCGTGAATCCGTCCGCCTCGATGAGGTCGACCACGGACCCGAAACGATCGAGGAGCGCCGACGCGCCCACGATGAGCTGCAGGCGGAGGTCGGGATGTGCGTCAACGGCGCGCATCACCGACTTGATGCTGCTGTAGTTGGCGCGTGAACCAATGAAGACGCAGATTTTTCGCACGTTCAATTCCGGCACTTCAATTCCGGTACTTAAGGACTGACCCCGGCTCGGCTGAAGCCGAGCACTACGTACGCCGTCCGGTACGTAGTCCGGTACGTAGCGCTTGGCTTCAGCCAAGCCATACCGAGGTGACAATCAGGCATCCCGGCCAGGCCGCTGCAGCACGACGGTCGCGACGTAATACCGCGCCAGACGGATTCGGCGCAGCACGAGCCGCGGGACCCGCTTCAGGCCGCGTGGAATCGCCATCACGCACGACAGCCCCGCCCGCCCGGCACGGCGCGCGCCCTGGCGAATGAGGCGTGCCGCGCGCCTGGGAACGCCGCGCCATGACGTCGCCCCGGGCAGCGGCTCCGCCGCCGCCGCCGGCGAACCGTCGCGTTCGGCGCTGGCCCACAGGAGCGCGGCCGCGGGCCAGAGGAGCGCGCGAAGGACGAGCGATCCGCGGGCGGGTCGACCCGCAGCGCGCGGCCGCGAGGCGACGGCCGCGATCGCGTCCGCGAGCACAGGCGTGCAGGGGGTCGCCAGCCCGTAGGGCCGGATGAACGACGCGACGAACCGCGCGGTTTCGGCGCGCACCACGTCCGGATCGCGCAGCACCGCGCCGAGCTGCGCCAGGTGCTCCTCGATGGAGCCCGCCACCCGAAGGAACCCGCCATTTTCCGGACGCAGGTAGCGGAAGTGGAGCGTCCCATCCTGCGTGCCGGCGAACTCCGGCGCCAGCACCGACAGCACCGGACGGCCCAGGATGGCCGCCTCAATCATCGCGCTCGTGTTGATGCCGACGACCGCCTGGCAGTAGTAGAGCGAGTCGAAGAATGACGCCCGGGCGTCTTCGGCCGCGGGCGTGTAGCGGGCGCGCGGCCAGATCGCGACCGGCTGCAGGTCGGAGAAGTCGGCCGTGACCCACGCGACCGGATTGAACGGATGCGGACGCACGAGCACCGCGGCGTCGCGAAGCGCCGGATCGGCGCTTGCCCGCAGCCCCTCAATCCATCGACGCACGAAGGGCACCTCATGCTCGGAGCGCGCGATGAACACAGAGGAGCCGGTGAAGAGGATGAAGGGCCGGTCGTCGGGCAGGCCGACCATCCGGCAGAACTCGGCGCGCGGCATGCTGGGCTGGCGCTCGAACCAGCGGTCGAACAGCTGCGCGCCGGTCACGGCCACGCGCCCCGGTGCGACGCCGTGCAGGTCGACGGCCTCGCGGCGCTGATGGTCGTTCCAGACCGTCACGAGATCGGGCTCGACGCGCAGATGCCCTTTGTTGGTGAGGTTGTCCCAGCTCGCCACGCCCGCAATCACAGGGATCCCGGCCGCCTGCGCAGCGCGGACGACGTCGACCTGATCCGAGGCGGCGTCGACGAGGGGCGAGACCAGCACGACGTCGGGCTTCTGGTCCCGCAGAAAGGCGCTGACGCGGCCGCTGACCGGGACCGCCCGCTCCAGGGCCTGCATGGCCCTGAGCAGCCGGTTGACCGCTCCGGAGGACATCGACCTGATTCGATCCAGCGGCCGCAGCCACGCCGGCAGAACCTTGCGATACATCCGGTTGCGAAGCACCGGCGTATCGGCGAACCGCGGGTCGAGGTACCGCACGAAGTCCATCGTTCCGCGCAGGGCGCGGACCAGCGGCATCCAGATGTCCTGCCGCTCCGGCACGGTTCCGGCAATCTGAATCCGATCGTCCTCCACCAGGTCGAGCCGCGCGTGCTTGCGCTCCCGCAGCGAATTCACCGCCAGGGCCACGGTGTGGCCCCGGTCGGCGAGCAGCCGCATGGTCGAGTCGTAGTAGCGGAGATACTCCGGAGACGCGACGGTGAACAGGATCTTGAGGGACCGGCCAGGACTCACGGCGTCGCGGCGCTCGGCACGATTCGCCTGGCGCAGCCGTGCGGCCGCCGACGCCATCGTGGCCAGGGGCCGCAGCAGCAGACGCCGGACCTGAAGCGAGATGGTCGCCGGCGCAGGCTGCGGCCGGCTCGAGGCGGCGGTCTCCACCGCGTCGGCAAATCGAACCGCCGCCGGGGCGCTCAGGCCGAACGGGCGCACGAAGGCCTCCACGAACGCGCGGCTCTTGCCGCCCTCGTACCCGCCGCGCACGACCCCCGAGAGCTGCACCAGGTGTTCGGCCATCGTGCCGGCGACGTGCAGCAGTCCGCCGTTGACGTGCTTCAGATGCTGAAAGTGCAGCGTGCCTTCCTGCTGATCCGCAAACTCGTCAGCCAGCACCGTGAACACGGGACGGCCGACGATCCCCGACTCGATCAGCGCGCTCGTGTTCACACCGACGACGGCGACGCTGTAGTACATCGAGTCGAAATAGGCCGCCCGCGCCTGGCGATCGACCGGATTCGCACCGCCCCGCGGCCAGACCGCCACCGCGTCGTGCTCGCCGGCATCGAACGCCTGCCATTGCTCCGCGTGCTGCGGATGCGGCCTGATGAGGATCGCGGCGCGCCGCAGCCCGGCATCCGGGGCGCTGCGAACGGCCGCAATCCAGCGGCGGACGAACCCCACTTCGTACGGCGTGATGAACGGCGACGAGCACAGATACAGGAGCAGCGGCCGATCGGCCGGCAGTCCGGCCTGGCGGCAGAACTCGTCTCTCGCGACGCTGGGCTGCTGCACGAACCAGCTGTCGTACGCCTGCGCGCCGGTGACGATCACCGTGGCCGGATCGATCCCGTGCAGCTCGGCCGCCTCGCGGCGCTGCATCTCGTTCCAGACGATGACGCGGTCGGGCGCCTCGTGAATCAGCCCCTTGGTGGTGAGGTGATCCCAGCTGCCGACGCCGAGCACCGAGGGAATCCCGAGGCGCCGCGCCGCCCGGACGTAGTCCACCTGGCTCGTGCCGAAATAGAGCAGCGGCGTCACCAGCAGCGTGTCGGGCCGTCGATCGCGCAGAATCCGGTCAGCGCCGTCTCCCGGCGGCACCGCCCGCTCGAGCCACCTGACCACACGCTGCCAGATGCGCA
>Ga0209343_10010529_pt1 | contig 10504 bp, 7 predicted proteins | sample RifCSPlowO2_02_FD_184026 | JGI IMG/M metagenome (GOLD analysis project Ga0209343, IMG submission 184026) | Groundwater microbial communities from Rifle, Colorado - Rifle CSP2_plank lowO2_0.2 (SPAdes) (version 2) | ecosystem: Environmental > Aquatic > Deep subsurface > Groundwater | place: Rifle...
TCAGGCGGAGCCCCTATGGGGAGGAGGTATGTTTGTCGGATCTTCAGCGCGTAGGCGACGATTTCGAGGCCGTGATCCAACATTCCACCAGGATGTGCGTGGTGATGGTTTTCCGAAGCAGGGAGTTGCTGGACGAGTTCAGCGAAACGCTCAAGCGGGCGGCGATAGAGCTCGGTGAACTGCTGGCGAGACAGCGATGCGCGCTGCCAAATGTTCTCAAGCAGCTTCTGGCGACGCGGTGACGAAAGCAGATCCTGGCTGTGCGCGGGTTGCAAGTATCCGCATGGAGAAGGGCCAGCAGAGGGCAGGGCGTTTCTGCGGCGCAGGAAAGAAAACATGGCTTGCTCCATGACGGGGTCATGGGGTGGGTTTTCCGCTATCGGATGGGTGGGTCACAAGGGAAAAGCATTCCTGGCATGGTCGGCGATTTCATGGGCAAAATGCTATCACTGTGTGGTAGTCGTCCCTGGCTTGGGAAGGCTGCTTTCGGCCTTAGCAGTCATTCAGATGTGTCTAGGAAATCAAGGGCGATTCATAGTGCCAGCGAGCGATACCGCTTCTGGGTGAGCTGACGGAAGGCCTTTGGTGCAATATGCGGTGTTGGGCGCTTCAGATTTTCAACAGTCTGCCTCGCGAAAATATTTGTATGGTGGCATTGTGCACTCAACTGCTCAATCGCTCGACCATCCGGGCGTTTGCACAGAAAGAAGCCTTCATTGAAGAAAGCTGGACGCTGAATTCTTACAAGGAACTGCAATCATGATCCACGATGCGACTCCCTCTTGGAGTGGATACAATTACCAAGGAAAGCTTGCTCTTCATTACGTACTTTGCCACATACGCGAAAAACTTAGAGCAGATCCTACGTACGCATTCCACGGTGACTCAATCGTTTTAGAGAACAACGAAGATTTTGAATTGTTCGTGGGTGGAGAATTGGTGTCGTTTCATCAAGTTAAAGCTTACGAAAAACAAAGTTTCAGTTCATATGATGAAGCGCTCTTCGGGCTTGCACTAAACTTGTATAGCCAGCCAGGCCCATTAGGCTATATACATACCTGGAAGGTTATTAACCTTCCGGCAGGCAAAAGCCTGCAACAAGCCATCGAAGATTTTATCAGGGTACTGATAAGTGAACATGACGCTACGCCGGCGTCGAGCACGATATTCAAGGCGGTCAATGTTGCGAAAGATAGAAATAAAACGGCGAAAATCATCAAGCAAGCGTTCAATAATTTGACGATAGATCAGGTCTATGATGCGCTCCAGGCTATCGTAGCTGAACCGCTAATGGTATTAGCCAGAATACAGACCTATATGTATAACGGGAGAGCGTGCTGCAGCATTGATGATATAAATGATCTGATTAAGTCGAAGCTTAAAGAAATTCTTGTCATAAGGGGAGGGGTGAATACTGTAAAGCAGATCGATAGCGGTTTTCACCATTTGCTGGAAGTGGTGGATGTGTATGTTACGGAGCGACACTTGCAAAAGCAAGCATCTGATCTTTTACATATAGATATACCCGACATTGTCGCGATTTTGGATGCGGACTATGAAGATGTAAGCAGTAGGTATTTGGCCGTTAAATTCAAAGAACGTTTCTTCTGTCTCTTTGATGAGTTTATGAATAATCCCGACTATTATTCCACGCCCGAAGATCTGGAAGGATTCGTGTGTAATCTTTCCCAGATTCGATATACATTGTTGGATGCCGAACCGGAAAAGCTTTTTAGTTATTACAAAAACTTCTCGCCGTCCGTAAATTTTGATTCACTAACAAATATCGAGCAAGCCTTGGCGGTCAATGAAAACGGTGTGACAGATGTGCTTCTCAGAATTTTTAATGCTATAGATTGTGCGTCTTGCGAGCAAGATGAGGGTAATAATAAATTAGTGTATCGATCACTGGCTAATCCGGCAAATTATTATCTTCCAACAACTATAAATGATCGATCGCCTACCCGTGTCGCCAAGAAGCTCAGGGCCAATACTCGGATCGTCGAGGATCTATATGAAATTAACCATATGATCTACGACGGGCCGCAGAGGATGTCGCTGAGTGAGCAAGCTACTACGCATACTACCGCACCACCGTTGGCCAACGTGCTAGAAGAAGAGCCCCGCGACGATTATTTCAGCAATCTTCGGCTGATACCCATTCAGCAAGCCATGGATGAACTAAATGCTGATTAACCTGATAGATAAAGTTTTTTTGAATAATGGGTATGAGGCTGTAAGTTTCGAGCATGGCTACGACGAATTGATAACAAGGCTTTTCAAGCCTCAAGTTGCCGAAAACAAAGCCGAGTACTATCTCATTGTAGAATGTAAAAAAGCTACGAGCCAGCATGCTGAAGAGTTGCTTTCCGAGTGGGCGGATGGTTTGCATCTGAAGGTTAGAGAAAGTCCGATAGTGGATAGAGTTTTTTCTAAAAATTGCACGATGATAATTTGCTGGCCTGAGCTTGCCATCACTAGCAAGCAAGTTTTTCAGTTGGAAGAGGATCGATACAATTTCAAAAAAAACGTGATTTCCTATAGCTCGGAAGAGCTCGCGGACTTGGAAGAAAAAAATAGCGACTTTACACTTGTACAACTCAATGAGTTGGTGGGGCAAGGTGACGGAGCATATTTTCAACGATTCAAAGAGAAATCCGCCGAGCTTGAAAATTATTACTCTCTTCTACTGAAGATATTTATAAAAATACCTTTTGTTACCTATCTGCATGATCCAAAGCGGCTATTTGATTTGGACTCATCTTTAGTTGTTGGTCTGTCCGAAAACGAATTGATTTTGTATGAGTTTGCCCTAGGGGTTGATGGGCGTCTTGACGATGAAGAGTTAATGGCCGAATTTTTGAAGAGGGCAATCTAATGCTAAGGCTGTCGAGCATAGAGTTTACCAATTTTAAAGTATTCGGTAGCGGCACATATCGGGTCAACTTCAATGGTAGTGATCTAATGCTTCTAGATGGGCCCAATGGGTATGGGAAAACCTCTGTTTTCGATGCTATTGAGTTGGCTCTTTCCGGAACAATTAAACGTTTCATCAATACGGACGGTCGTCAGACTCCTGAAGATGTGGTTGTTGCTTATGACCCTCGATCAGATGTCCTAATTGATGTAGTGCTTTCACATTCGCCAGAAAAGCTATTATCGTTCAGACGCAAACTCAAATCACCAATACCTACGGGCGCACAAAAGATATCTCGTTTTCCTGAGCTTTGGGACGTTTTTATCAGAGACGGGTCGGGTTGGACGCCCGCAAAGCAAGCGGACGTAAATAGAATTCTCGAGAATAATAACTTCACTAGAGACTTTCATCTGTTCCATTATGTCCAGCAAGAGGAAGCGGCTTCATTTTTGAAGTCAAATAGTGAAACTGCGCGGGCTACTCAGATATCACAGCTTTTTGGCGATACCGCCGCTGCAGAAGCCAAATACACACACCTGAAAAATACTGAAAAGCGGCTCACTTCCCAGCGTACAATACAGCTTCAGAAAGCCGAGCTATTAAAAAAGAGCCACAATATAGACGGCGATAGGCATTCCACTAAATTTGGTGAAGTCGAGCACCGTTACCTGCTTCCTTGGTTACTAGAAACTTCTAAATCTCCGGAATGGGATTTCGCGGAGTTTGAAGCATTCAATCAGTCAAAATTTTCATCTTTTTCCGGCGAGCTTGATGTGATGCTGGAGTTTGTTAAGAATCGAGATTTTTATCTTAGTTCCCTTCCGTACTTAAGAGCCTATCGGTCACCTGACCTCGCGTCAGATTATATTTGCTTTTACAATTCTTTAGATCGTATCCAGGGTATGGACGAAAGAAGGTCGATGGATAGGGTTCTTGAAAGATGCCATGCCGCCTTGGTGCGTGGCGACATTCCGGATAACCTATTCCATATTTTTGATTTATTAGGGCGACATGATTTTGAACAGTTTCAAAAAGATCAAGATACGATAAATCAGCTTCGCAGGACGAGCTCGGGGCTCAAAGCAATCTACCGAAAAATCGTTGCACAACATACAGAGCTGAATAGTTCCCTAGCATCGTTACCTGAAGAGTCTAGGTGCCCGTTCTGTGGCAAACTTCACGAAAACCATGATGAGCTTGAAGTTGCTGCTTCAGTTCGTGTAAGTGATTTTTCAAAGCTATTATCGGATCAGGATGTATCAATTCTGGCACTGACAAATAGCATAAAAACTCGTTTTATTGACCCAGTAATTGCGCAGATTGCAGAGTTTCGGGCTAAGAATACTGTTCTTCCAGATGACGTGATGGCTTCGTTGAAAAAAGCAGACCTCACCAAGGAACGTTTGATTAAATTTGACGCATGGTTGAAAAGTTGCTCTTTCAGTGTCGACGACCTAATGTTTCCGCCATTATCTCATCATGTGGATGCTGAAAAACTTTCCTTGAGTCTTGAGGAAATGATGCGTCGAATATATAAAAACACACCGTCTGCTTCGTTGGAATACCAAGTCGCAAACGAAGGTGATGCCTTTGATCGGATGTTCAGAGAGTACTTTGGTAATCGCAACGGCAATCTCTTGTCGATGACAGAAGAAAGCGTGGAGCAAAAGAGGAAATACCTGGAGTCTTGTTTTCACTCGTCATTTCAAGTTGTGCTAAAAGATATCGCAACGCATATGGAGAACGCTAAAAGACTAGAGAAGGTGGAACAGGAGCTAGCCGCAATCGCAGTGAAGGTGCTTAAAAAAATTCGTCAGTACAAGAAAAAGTTGATTGGCGATATCGAGATTCCGTTTTATATCTACTCGGGGAAGATATTACAGTCACACCAATCCGGAATTGGGCAGGGTGTCTTTCTTAAGGATCCCACCGGCGGAGATGAACTTAAAAACGTTAGATTGGTGTCGAATTACCAGCGTGATCATGATGTGCTGAATACCATGAGTTCGGGGCAAATTTCAGCAGTGGTTATTTCACTAACTCTGGCCTTAAACAAGATTTACGCTAAAAAGTTCTCGCCAATTTTGATTGATGATCCTGTGCAAACCATGGATGACATCAACATGTCTTCGTTGGTCGAGCTGTTGCGTAATGAATTTCCTGATCGGCAAATAGTGCTTTCCACACACGAAGATAAGGTGGCTAAATATTTTGTCTATAAATATCTAAAATATGGCCGGAAGGTACGTCAACTGAATCTTATGACAGGGAAAGAGTTTGATTCATTAGATAACTATATATACGCACCAGTGGTTGGCTAGGGCACAATGAATCGCCCTGGATTTCCTAGACACCTCTGAATGACTCCTTTTGGCCGGACTGCTGCCCGTCACGAAGGGCTGCAATCGATCCATTGCGGTCTGTTTGGACGGGCAGAAAACGGCCAAAAGCGGCCAGTGGACAGGCAGCAGTCATGCCTAAGTGCACGGTTAGATTTACCGCCTATACTAATGCAGCAGCCTGAGTTTGGCATTTCTTCAATCTATGTAATGGTGAGCGCACTCACGACTGAATACACTAATGAATCTTGGTATTGGGCTTGCAACACAATGTTCATTCGCAGCAATGTTATATATCGATTAATCGTAACTTTTTCCAATGGAGAGTTACATGATGCCACCAGATGAGATACTAAAAAAAATAAATGAATATGTTTGCTTCAATTACGACATCGACGACGGCCATTCAAGGCACTACCAAGAGAGTAGAATAGCCACAGAAATCGAAGCATATAAAAAATACATACATCTATTTGATGACATTCCAGGCGACGTCGCAAGGGAGATACAGACATATTGCAACCATGACGATGATTCCTCGTGGGACGACACTTTTTGCTCCTGCAAAACCGAGACCGAATCATACAAGTGTATAATTAATTTTCATGACAGTGAGATTGATGACATCACTGTAAAGCGATTAATTAATGCTGCCAAAGCATATGTCACCTCTGAGTTCGGTAGTGGTGAATATTCACTCATCTTGGAAATTTTTCAAAAATATCTAAGTGAAATAAAAACCATAAGAAATATTTCGCGCGAAATTGAGCCTTTTCGCGAATTGCTTATTGAGATGGAGGAGATAATTGCTTCCGAATGCTACAATGGTAATATTCAAAATTATAGTTCATGGGGTGTATGGGATGGTGAAGGCAGGTTCTTCAGGTATCCAATTACATTCTCATCCCCGCTATTAGAGAAAAAGGAGTGGCACATTCCAAGTCGCCTATCTACAGATGACCTGATCCTCGGGAAGTATAAATTTGGTGCAAATCATCTTTATATTTATAAAGCACTGATAAAAGTCATAAGGCACGTAGAGGAAAAATACAACATATCTCTTGCAGGGATAAATAAACAATGAAAAACACCTACAACCGCAAAATATATAACAACTCTGAAACCACTAACTTTTTTGCTTGAATGGTCGCGTAGGCGTCCCTGAATCCCCCTTATTTCGTAGGCACAGAGAGGGAATGTGTAAACGACTGAGACGGAATGGATGTCTCTAGTTACGACAGACGGCTTCGGGTTGGCACCGGCCATTTGTCACCGGCAGCTACCGACCCCGAGCTGCCGGTCGCTACAGGCAACAACCGGCCAGCAGCGGAACCAGGCGATCGAATGAAAGTCGTCGGCCTGAATGCCCGGCGCAACGTGCATTACGCCATGCGCTACCTGGTCAAGAATGACCAGCATCTCCGACTGAAGCCTGCAGGGGGTCGATGTCTCCGTAAGGGAAACATTGCTCGGTCGTAATCAGCCAGGCCCGCAGGGGCGGCATCCAAATCCGTAGTGCCGCCCCAGGCAAATCATTTTGCCGGAAGAACTGCACGGCGTATCTCGCGCTGATAGACTCCAGCCGACTTAAAACGACTATGACTGCTTGAGATTGAGCGTAACTACCATGAACACTGAGCCTTGGGTCACTGCTGAGCAGGTCTCCCTTCACTTGGGAGTGGCCAAGGATACGGTCTACCGCTGGCGTGAGCGGCGTGGCATGCCTGCTCACCGTATCGGCAGGCTCTGGAAGTTCAAGCTGTCGGAAGTAGATGGCTGGGTCTGTGCTGGAGGAGCCGATGAGTCGGCTTCGCTGTCCGGCCCCTCTGCAGCCCGTAAGGAATGATTGATGAACGTCCAGCAACTTGAAAATGAACTGTGGGAAGCAGCGGATCAACTGCGTGCCAACTCCAAGCTGACCGCTTCCGAGTACGCGATGCCAGTGCTCGGGCTGATTTTCCTGCGTCATGCGGATAATCGCTTCAAGGCCTACCTCCCGGAAATCGAGGCCGATATTCACCCCAAGATGCCGGATACCCAACGTGAGAAGCTGATCCGGCTTGGCTTCCAGGGCAAAGCTGCCATCTATCTGCCGGAGAAGGCCCGATTTGATCGCATTGTCAGCTTGCCCCAGGGAGCTAATGTGGGCGGGGCCATCGACACCGCGATGGATGTGATCGAAGCCGAGTATGAAGTGCTCAAGGGTGCGCTGCCGCGAGGTTACACAGCCTTCGAACCCGACCTGCTGGCGGATCTGGTCAAGATCTTCGATCGCCCGGCGATCAAGGCAGCGACTGGCGACGTGTTTGGCCGCATCTACGAATACTTCCTCAACAAGTTCGCCATGAGTGGTGCCCAGGAGGGGGGCGAATTCTTCACCCCGCCGTCCCTGGTGCGGATGATCGTCAATGTGATCGAGCCCGATCATGGCTTGGTGCTGGATCCAGCATGTGGGTCGGCCGGCATGTTTGTGCAAACCGGCCACTTCATCGAAGACGAGCGCCATGTGGTGGTCAACGATGCCGTCACCTTCCACGGCCAGGAAAAGAGCGACACCAACACCAAGCTGGCGCGCATGAACCTGGTGGTGCATGGACTGGATGCTTCTAACATCCGTCAGGGCAATACCTTTTACGATCAGGCCGAGCACCTGGTCGGGCAATGCGATTTCGTGATGGCCAATCCGCCATTCAATGTGGATGGCGTGGATACCAAGAAGGTTGCTCCCCAGGATGATCCTGCAGGCCGCCTACCCTTTGGCCTGCCCGGTACCAATGCCAAGACGGGTGCCATCAGCAACGCCAATAGCCTGTGGATTCAGTACTTCTACGCTTACCTGAACAAGACGGGGCGTGCGGGCTTTGTGATGGCCTCCAGCGCCTCGGATGCCGGCAATAAGGACCGCGACATCCGCGAGAAGCTGGTCAAGACCGGCCATGTCGATGTGATGATGGCCATCGGCAACAAGTTCTTCTACACCCGCAGCCTGCCCTGCACGCTGTGGTTCTTCGACAAAGGCAAACCTCAACACCTGCAGGACCAGGTGCTGATGATCGACGCACGCAATGTGTACCACGTCGTCTCCGCGCGCTCGCATGTGTTTACCGAAGAGCAACTGGCCAACCTCAATGCAATCGTTTGGCTGTATCGCGGCGAGCAAGAGAAGTTTGTAGCGCTGGTGGGGCGTTACCAACGTCAGGTGGACGACTGGTTGGCGGCGCTACCCGAACGTATCAGCGCCGATACCGTCGCGGTGAATGATCTGGCTACCAAACTTACCGCCTTTGCTGAAGGAGTGACGTTGGCTGAGCTGAATGCCGACCAACTGGAGGACGCTCAACTCACGCAGGCAGTCCTGGATTCCTTCAGAGCTGAGCTTGCAGGGGCGTGCGCTGATACAGCAACAATAGAGGCCATTTCTGCAACCCTGGAGGCATGCTCGCTGGCCCGTAGTGCCATCGCCGCAGCAGATATGACTGAGCACGATAGCCAGGTGGAGCTGCAAGCCCAGTTGGATGAATTGGCACCGCAGCTAAAGGCGACAGCCAAGGTGCTAGAAGCCCGCCATAAACAGTGGCTCAAACTGCTGGATACGGCAGAGAAATCCCAGAGAGCCAGACTCTCCAGCTCCTTCGATGGCAAAGCTATTCGTGAAGCAAAGCGTGCGCTATTGGCTGCCGACGCCAAGAAGAACGAAGTGCCTACCGTGCGCGATGCGGTGCTGGAAGCATTCAAACAGGCTGTGTACTTCATCCATCAGGGGCACTGGTTGCATAGCCGTTTCCCAAGTGGCACGTTTTCGAACGTGCCCGGTCTGTGCAAAGCGGTTCCGATAGCGGGTGAAAATAGTATCGCTGCCAATGAGTACTCGCTAACCCCGAGTCGCTATGTTGGGACTGCACCGGTCAGTGCTGAAGATGACGAGGACTTTACCGAGAAACTGCGCGAGATTCACAATGAGCTCTCGGAGTTGAATGACAAGGCATTGGAGTTGGCCGGGCAAATTTCCAGCAACTTTGAGGAGCTGTTGGGATGAGTTGGCGCGAAGTGCAGCTTGGCGATGGCATACACGTCAAGCATGGGTTCGCTTTCAAGGGGGAGCACTTTTCCCCTTCTGGTGAACACTTGGTGCTGACGCCCGGAAACTTCCTCGAGAAGGGAGGATTCCGGGTCCGTGACGGTAAGGAGCGCTTCTATCACGCAGATTTTCCGGAAGAGTATCTGCTGACCGAGGGTGACCTGATCGTGGCTATGACTGAACAGGGAGAGGGCCTGCTTGGTAGTGCTGCTAGGATCCCCGCAGAGGGGAAGTACCTGCACAATCAGCGACTAGGACTGGTACAGATCACAAATCCGGACTTATTGGATAAGCGTTTCCTGTACTGGGTTTTTAACAGCGCGAATGTCCGGGCGCAGATTCGTGCAACAGCCACCGGCGCAAAGGTGAGGCACACTGCACCGGAGCGAATCAAGAAAGTCAGACTAAAGATCCCTGAGTTGCGTGAACAGCAGGCGATTGCATGGACGCTTGACTCTTACGATGACCTGATAGCTACCAACCAGCGTCGTATTGCACTACTCGAAGCCGCTGCTCGCGTTCTCTACCGTGAGTGGTTTGGGCGTCTGTGTTTTCCAGGCCATGAGTCAGTACCGGAAAAGGATGGGGTGCCGGAGGGTTGGCAATTGATACCTCTGACCGAGGTTGCTGATTTCATCAATGGTTTTGCTTTCAAACCTGAGCATCAGCAAGAGTCTGGCTTGCCTATAATCAAGATTCCTGAGCTGCGCGCGGGGGTCAGCAGCAAGACACCGCGAAATTCTGGAATCGCAGTGCCGACCCGAAATCACATCGATACCGGAGATGTTCTTTTTTCTTGGTCTGCCACGTTGCTCGTGAATGAATGGGGTGAGGGGCCGGCGCTCCTCAATCAGCATCTATTCAAAGTGGTGCCAAAAAATCCGACTCACAAGCGACTGATTCGATTTGCTGTCGAAGCCGCAATTCCGCTGCTGTCTGGGCAGTCTGTGGGGGCTACGATGCAGCATATTCGGCGTAGTGCTCTTGATGCGTATTTGATGATTGTTCCCGATAAGCCAATTGCTGATGCATTTGCCACTCTCATCGATCCGATGATGGACCTGGTGCTAAATCTTCATACTCAGATTAGGCAATTAACCTCGGCCAGGGATGCACTCCTTCCCAAACTTATGTCCGGCCAACTCGACGTGAGCGGTATCCCTCTGCCCG
>Ga0209343_10010534_pt1 | contig 10502 bp, 9 predicted proteins | sample RifCSPlowO2_02_FD_184026 | JGI IMG/M metagenome (GOLD analysis project Ga0209343, IMG submission 184026) | Groundwater microbial communities from Rifle, Colorado - Rifle CSP2_plank lowO2_0.2 (SPAdes) (version 2) | ecosystem: Environmental > Aquatic > Deep subsurface > Groundwater | place: Rifle...
ACCTTAATAAACTATAATAGGGAGAGGGATAGTACTGTCAGGTCTTATGAATAGAAATTAATGAACTGACTTGTAATATGAAAAAGCTTATTATCTCTCTCCTGATTTTTTCCTGTGTGGCGACCCTATGTCCCCCTCTACTCGTGGCCTTTGATAGGGATTTTGGGGAGGGTGACGATGGCAAAGAGGAGAAGATTGTCACAGCCCCCCAGAGGGTGGCCGACGAATGGTCCCCAAAGTCCCCCTCCGTCCTGCGACTCGGTCTTGAGGATTGTCTGAAGAGGGCCTTTACCTACAATGGGCAGCTGCGCGTCTTCGATTATCAAGAGGAGGTGGCCCAGGAAAAACTCAATGAGGCGAGACGTATTGGCAAACCGGTCATCGAGTACGAATATAATATCGCCCCCGTCCCCAGAAATGTCGATAATGCCGTAGAGGATTTTTTTACGGGGGACGTTACGATCTTTAATCGATTCAAATTGGGTGTGGGGGCCCCTTTGTCCACTTTTGGCAAGCTCTCGTTGGCCCAATCCATGGCCCGTGAGGGGATCGCCGCCGAATCGATTAATCGGGAAAAAAAGAGGGTGGAGATTGCCTCGACGGTCAGGCAGTTGTACTACGGGATTTTATTGGCGGATGAGATACGCCATCTCTTGAAAGGCGCACATAAAGAAGTCGAAAAGGAGATTCGAAAACGTGAGGAAAAAGGGGGAACGGATCCCCTCCAATTGCTCAAACTCAAGATCTTTCTCTCTGAGGTGGATAGCCGGATCGAGGAATCGGATCAGAAAAGTGTCTTGGCCAAAGAGGCCCTGCGGATGCAGCTGGGAATTGATCGCTCTATTCGTTTTGATATCAAAGGAGACAAACTGCGGCCTGTCTCGAAACGTCTGGAGGATTTTCAGATCTATAGCACGGAGGCCGTGGAGAATCGTCCCGATCTCAAGCTCCTGGATATCGGGCACAGTGTGAAGAAAAAACAGTATTATCTCGAGAAAAAAAACCGTTATCCTGATCTGGGGGTGGGGGCCTTTTTTGAGCTGGGGCATGCCCCCTATATGACGGGCGTGACGGTGACGGATGATTTTTTGAGCCCCTTTAATTTCAAGAGGGCGGGGATTGGTTTTCGTCTCAAGGGGACGTTTGATTTTGCAGGGAGCACCTCCAAGATCAAACAGGCACGTTCGGAGGTCTATAAGATCGAGATTCAGAGGGAATTGGCTGAAGAGGGGATTATTTTAGAGGTCAAGAAGGTCTACTTGGATGTCAAGAAGGCCAAATCAGATATCGAGAGAACGGAGCAGGCCCAGAAATTGTCCCGTCAGCTCCTCTTTCTGACGCAGAGCAATTTTGACATAGGCCTGGCCGACCCCAAGGATCTGGTGGATGCGATTTCTTCCTTCCTGAAGACGCGCGGAGAATATTTCAAGGCTGTTTTTGACTACAATGTTGCGATGGCGACCTTGGATGAAAAGCTGGGCAGGATTCCGGAACTGGCCCCGGAGAAGGAGTGACGGCATGAAGTTATTTTGGCGCTATGGTTTGTTTTTGACCCTTGTGGTCTTTGTTGTTTTTTTGTCCCCCCTCTGGGCCGCAAAAAACCTGTCGCCGGAAGGTACCCCCACGCGGGCGATTCAGGACCTCGACAAGCTGCTCGATCAGTATGTCATCGGTCCCAGGACGTCTCAAGAAGTCCAGTTTAATGCGGAGCTCAAAAAAAAGGTCCTTTACGGCACCTTTGATATCCGTCGCCTGTGTCGCTTGGCCTTGGCCGATCACTGGCAGGATATCGCCTCGGCGGATCAGGAAAAATTTGTTAGCCTTATGACCCAGCTCTTGGAGAAGAAGGCCATTTTTTCCAAGGAACAGGGGGGAGGGAAGGGGACGAAGGCCAATTATTTTGTCGTTTATAAGGGGGATAAATATCTGAGTGAGGACAAAAACCAGGCCATGGTCATGAGTTATGTCAATATTCCCTCGGAGGCCTTAAAGATAGGGCTGAATTATAAGATGATTAAAGAGGCGGAGGGGTCCTGGAGGATCTATGATGTCATTGTCGATGATGCCTCGCTTCTTGATAATTATCGTTATCAGTTTGATGCCATTATCCGAAAAGATGGTTTTCCAGATTTAATGCGACGCATGGAGGTGAAGCTCAAAGATCTCATCAAGGATCATGAACGAAGAGTGGGGACGTCGCCATAGCCACACATGGGTTTATATAAAAAGTGCATTCTTATTTTAGCGGACGGGGCCCGTCCCGACCTCTTTCAGCAATTATTGAAAGCAGGAGCGCTGCCCACCATTCAAAAAGAACTGGTTGAGAAGGGGGGCTTTCGGACGGCCCTTTCAGCCTTTCCATCGACGACAGGACCGGCCTACATGCCCTTTGTCAATGGATGTTATCCAGGTACCTGTAATGTGCCCGGGATACGTTGGTTTAATAAGGATGTTTATGCCAGGAAGTTATTTTCGAGAAAACGTTTTCGGAGTTATGTCGGTTTTGAGTCCTATCTCATGGGCTCTGATATGACGCCGGGTCTGAAGACGATCTTTCATCTCATCCCCAATTCGGTCAATATCTTTAGTCCCATTAACAAAGGGGTGAGCTTTCGCGGTAACCGGAGCAAATTTTGGCGCATATGGTATTGGTATTATGCCTATCTCACCGATCACTGGACGCTCATTGATAAGGCGGCTCGGGAAAAACTTCTCAGAGCCATTCAGGACGATGTCGAATTTATCTTTGCCGTTCTTCCCGGCGTGGATGAGTATTCTCATATTGCCGATCCCTTTCATGAGCAGACCATCAAGAGCTATCAGGTGATTGATGACACCGTGGGGGAGGTCATCCATTTATTGAGGAAGAGGGGGGAGTATGAGGAGACGCTCATCATGATTGTGAGCGATCATGGTCTTTCGAGTACTCATACCCATTTTGGTTTGGGGGGGTTTTTGGAATCCACAGGACGGAAGACCTTTTATTATCCGAAGATTTTTAAGACGGGCTTTGAAGCGGCGAGCATGATTTCGGGAAATGGGATGGGGCATGTCTACTTCAAGGGGCCCCACGGATGGGCGGGGCGCTTAAATTACCCTCTCTTGAAGGAGGTGGCCGGTGATGTCTTAAAGGGGCTCATTTCCGAGGAGAGTGTGGACCTTGTGACGTGTCAGGAGGCCCAAGGGAAGATCCGTGTCATGAGTCGACGTGGCCAGGCCGTGATCGCCCAGGAAGAAGGACATATACGTTATGAGATCTTGGATCAGGATCCGTTCGACTACCCTCCCCTGCCCGAGATCATGACGGACAGGGAGGGCCTGGAGAGGACCTATGAGTCCCGCTATCCGGATGCCCTGGCCCAGCTCCTCCAGATTTTTCACTCCCCCCGTACAGGGGATCTCGTTATTTCGGCCAAGAGGGGTCATGACTTGAGGAGGCGCTTTGAGAGTCCAGAGCACAAGGCCTCCCATGGCTCCCTCGATCGCGAGCATATGGCCATCCCTTTTTGCAGCAATCTTCCAAAAACACCTCAATATATTCGCTCCGTAGACGTCTTTTCCACCCTTGTGGAGGCCCTGGGTCGAAGGGTTCCTCCCGGTATTGACGGGCGCTCTTTTTTTTCAAAATGAATAAGATTCATTTTTTATTGACTCGCTAAGGAGGGGGTGTTAGGAGCGAATGAGCACTCATTCATCCGGCAAGGAGTTGTTTATGGTTCAGGTACCGCGTGAGGTCGACAAACACGCCCGCATTATCGAGGCGGCGACGAAGATCTTTTCTCAAAAGGGATATTTTCACTCAAAAATCGCCGATGTGGCGGAGGCGGCAGGTGTGGCCGAGGGGACCATCTATCTCTATTTTAAGAGTAAAGAGGACCTTTTGATCTCGATTTTTGAGCATAGTATGGACAAATTTATCCATGAGGGCAAGAAAGAACTCTCAAAGTTTTCGAGTCCTGAGGAAAAATTCAAAAGGTTTGTTCATTTTCATCTTAGTTTGGTTCAGGAAAATCAAAATTTGTCCCATGTCATCCAGTTGGAACTCCGACAGTCGTCAAAATTTATGAAGGAATACAAGGCGGATAAGTTTTTTGATTATCTTCGTGTTGTTGAAGAGATTATTGAGGAGGGCCAGAAATCGGGTGTTTTTTCATTGAAGATCAATCCAAAAATTATCAGGAGGGCCATTTTTGGGGCTGTGGATGAAATGGCCCTCGAATGGGTCTTGATGAAAGAGAAAAAATATACATTGGAAAAATGTGCCGATCAGTTGTGTGAAATGTTTCTCAATGGGATGAAGGCGAATCCCCAAGGGAGTGCCTAAGGAGGTTGGGTATGAAAATAGGAGTCTTGATCAAGCAGGTTCCGGATACGGCCACCAACATCAAGATAGCGGCCAATGGGGCCGGTATTGATCCCACAGGCATTAAGTATGTTGTCAGTCCCTACGATGAAATAGCCATTGAGGAGGGATTGAAGACAAAGGAGAAAGTCGGAGGGGAGGTGGTTGTCGTCTCTTTGGGACCGGTTCGTTGTGTGGAGGCGATTCGGACCGGTTTGGCCATGGGTGCTGATAAGGGGATTCATATCGATGATGCGGGTGTGGTGGTGGATAGTTACTTGACCGCTCGCATTTTGGCCAGTGTCTTGGAGAAGGAGAATTTTGATATCCTTTTTGTGGGAAAACAGGCGGCCGACAATGATTGTGCCCAGGTCGGTCCCATGGTGGCCGAATTTTTGGGATGGCCCCAGGTGACGGTGGTTGAAAAGATAGAATTGAATGAGGCCCGTAGTGGCGCCGTCGTCGCCAGACGCGTTGGGGGTGGGGCCAAGGAGATCTACGATGTCAGTTTGCCGGCGGTGATTGCCGTAGAAAAGGGATTGAACAATCCCCGCTATGCCTCGTTACCGGGGATCATGAAGGCCAAGTCCAAGCCGCTGACGACATTAAAGGCGGCCGATCTTGTGGGTGGTGAAAAGGCCAGGGTTGAGGTCACACACTATCGCCTCCCTCCGGAACGGCCCGAAGGAAGAATTTTAAAGGGAGAGGCGGAACAGGTGGTGCCGGAATTGGTCCGCTTGCTTCGTGAAGAGGCGAAGGTGATATGATTGCTAAAGTAAGGAGAAAACTATGGGAAATGTTTTAATTTTGACAGAACATCAAAATGGGCATCTGAAAAAGGTCAGTTTTGAGTTGGCCTCTAAGGCCTCTGAATTGGCCTCTCACATGGGGGGTGAGGTCCAGGCCGTTGTCATAGGTTCCCATGTCGCAGGCGTCTCTGATTTGGGGAAGTATGGGGTCAAGAAGATTTTTACGCTTTTTGAGGCCTCCTTGGAGAAATACAACACGGAGAATTATGCCGCGATTTTAAGTCACATCATCCAAGAACACCGGCCCGATATTGTCTTGGCCGTAGCGGGGCCGATGGGAAAGGATCTGTTGCCACGGGTGGCGGCTCGTTTGAAAACAGGATTGATGACTGATTGTACTGATCTCAAGATGGAGGGGGGGAAATTGGTGGCGACGCGACCTATTTATGCCGGTAAGGCCTTTGTGGATGTCAAGATCCCTGAATCCACACCCCAAATGGCCACGATAAGGCCCAATTCTTTTCCGATTCATGAAAGAGGAGGGGGGGCTCAAGTCATCCCTGTGGTGATTCAATTGGGTGAGACAAGGGCTCGTATGAAAGAGGTTGTCCAAGGAGCTCATCAGGGGGTGGATTTGACGGAGGCTGAAGTTGTTGTGGCGGGGGGACGTTCCCTCAAGTCGGCCGAGAACTTTAAATTGTTGGAGGAGTTGGCGAATGTCTTGGGTGGTGCTGTCGGTGCCTCTCGGGCGGCCGTCGATTCGGGCTATGTCTCTCATGATATTCAAGTCGGACAAACCGGCAAGACAGTAAACCCCAAGCTCTATATTGCCTGCGGTATTTCAGGGGCGATTCAACACCTGGCAGGGATGAGGACATCCAAGGTCATTGTGGCCATCAATAAAGATCCGGAGGCCCCCATCTTTAAAAAGGCGGACTATGGGATTGTGGAGGACCTCTTTCGGGTGGTTCCTTTGCTGACGAAGGAGCTGAAAAAGGTCTTGGCCGAATAAGTTGATTGAGGGAACCTCTAAAAACCACCCCTCTGCGGCGTTGCCCTTCTCGCGCGACCCTCAACGTACTTTCGGATCAGCATCTCTGATGCCTCAGGTACTGTGAGCTCTGCGAACAGTCTAGTACGCCTCGGGCCTCGCTCGGCGGGCGCCTTGCATTTGGGCGGTTTTTAGAGGTTCCCTTGATTGATAAAATATGAAATTGAAAAGGGCGGCCTCTTTCGAGACCGCCCTTTTCGTTGGGATAGTACCATGGCTTTGGTATGACTTATTATCGTCACAAAGTCGGGGCTGTTGCTAGTCCAAAAAATCTTACCGTTCTCAAGTGTTCACTTTCCGCGCTGACGCAAGCCCCTATAAAGACAAAAGGGCGGCCTCTTTCGAGACCGCCCTTTCGCAGCAGGAGAATGACCATGTTTCTAATTAATATTTTCGTCAGGATCCATGAAATGTTGTGGCAATTTTGGATAGGGAAAAAGAATGTGTTCTCAAGTGTTCACTATTCCCCTGATAGTTGTTTTTCGTAGATACGGTAGGTTTTGTAGTGGGTCCCCCCCATAAATCGAATGCCTTCATTGACCTTTTTGTTGTCTTCCAGTGTCCAGGAAAGTTCGCCGACGGTATAACCTCTCTCCTTCCCCCTTTTATGGATCTCCACATAGAGGAGGATGCTTAAGCCCCCCAAGACGCCCCCGCGGTATTCTTTTTTGATCCCCAACATGGCCAGACGTCCGTTTCTGGGCGGACGAAACTTGAGGCGATAGAGGAGACGGAAGAGGTTGAAGGGAAAGAGTCGGCCGTTAAGATCCTTGATGAGGTCATTGAGATTGGGAATGGAAAAGACGATGCCGGCCGGTTTTCCATCGACCTCCGCGATCAGACAGACATGGGGATCGATTATTTTTTTCAAGTCGCGGGCGGCATGTCGGATCTCCTCTTCGGTCAAGGGGACAAATCCCCAGTTGTCTGACCAGGCTGAATTAAAGACATCCATGACAATATGTAGATCTCTTTCCATGTTGTGCATATCCATCGTGCGGATCTTGAGCCCCGGATATTCGCGGACGGCATCGGCGATTTGCACGGCCGGTTCCAAAACCTCACCGACCTCATAGTACCAGGCATAGAGATCCTTGACCTTCTTGAGGCCCCATTTTTCAAGAAGCCCTTCATAATAGGGGGGATTATAAGCCATGAGGAACTGGGGAGGGGAATCATACCCTTTGATCAGGAGTCCCGATACCTCGTTGATCGAAAAACTAAAAGGACCATGCATGGTCTTCATTCCCTGGTGGATGAGCCATTGAGAGGCCTTATCGATTAAGGTCCCCGCTACAAGGGGGTCATCGATCGATTCAAAAAATCCAAAGAAGCCGATGGGCGCCTTGTGTTTCTCCAAAAAAAGTTTGTCGACTTGTGCCGAGATGCGTCCCACGGGTTTTTGATCCCTGTAGGCGACAAAGAGCTCGGCCTGGGCATGCTGGAAATACGGATTTTTTTTTGGATGGAGGAGCCTTTTTTGGTCCATCAAAAGGGGAGGGATCCAGTGGGGATCCTCTTTGTAAATTTTCCAGGGAAGATGGAGGAAGTCCCTTTTTTCCCTTCGTGTCCTGACGGCACGGACGATGACATTATTGTCTTTTGAGAAAGTCATATTTTTTTATCAGATCGCTAAAAATATTGAGGGCACGATCCAGGTGTTCTTGGGTGTGTGTGGCCATGTAGCTTGTGCGAATGACGGCGCGCCCCTTGTCGGCGGCAGGAAAGATAAAGGGATTGGTGTAGACTCCCTGGTCAAAGAGTTCTTTCCAGATTATCAGTGTATTGAAATCCTCGCCTACAATAATGGGAATAATGGGAGAGTCGCTGTTTCCCAGGGCATATCCCATTTGGGACAAATGTTTTTTCATGTACTCCCCATGTCTCTTGACGGTTTGTCCGCGTTCGGGCTCCCTTTGGAGAATTTCTAAGGCCTTGAGGGCCGCTGCAGTACTTGCTGGCGGGCAGCTGGCGCTAAAGATAATCGATCGCCCAAAGATCTTGATATAATCAATCACCTTGGCAGGACCGGCAATACAGCCCCCGATAGAGGCGAGCGATTTACTGAAAGTGACGACAAGGAGATCGATATCATCCTCAAGGCCAAAATGGGCCGCAGTCCCGCGACCTCCAGGACCCATGACACCAAATCCGTGGGCATCATCCACGACAAAACGGGCCTGATGTTTTTTGGCGATGGGGATGAGTTGGGGGAGTTGGGCAAAATCTCCTTCAACGCTGTAGACACCGTCCACCATGATTAAGGGACCTTTGTCTTGAGGAATGGAGGCCAAGACCCGATCGAGGTCATGGGCGTCGTTATGTTGAAAGGTGAGCGTTTCTCCCTTGGCCATGGCGCAGCCGTCGTAGATGCTGCCATGGGCACATTTGTCGATGACGGCACAGGATTGTTTATTGATAAGGGCGGTCAATAAACCGGTGTTGGCCTGATAGCCTGTGGTGAAGACGACGGCGTCTTCCTTATGGAGAAATTGGGCGAGGGCCTTTTCCAGTTTTTCATGGAGGATGCAACTGCCATTGACAAAACGGGATCCTGTCAGACTAGAACCAAATTCATCGATGGCCTCTTTGGCGGCCTTTTTGACCTCAGGGTGCGTTGTCAATCCGAGATAATTATTCGATCCCAGCATGATGATTTTTTTTCCATTGAGTTGTACCTCGGGACCGTCGTTCTGGGCGATGGGATGATAATAGGGGAAGTAACCGGAGTCGCGAATCTGCTGAGCCAGTTCAAAATCAAAGGCCTTTTTGAGGACATCACGACCCCCTTCTTCCTTCGTCAGGTGTCGAGTATTTATACGTGTGTTCCAATCATCGGTCATCATAAAATATTTTTAAAGACTACAAACAGTTATAATTCGGGCCGCCCCCTCCTTCAGGGGGGACCCAGGTGATGATTTGATAGGGATCCATGATATCACAGGTCTTGCAATGAACACAGTTTGATGGATTGAGCTGGAGTTGTTTCCCCTCCCCCTTCTCCACCATTTCATAAACCTGGGTGGGACAAAAATGCTGGCAGGGATTACCGTATTCTTCCCGGCACCGGGTGTTGCAGATATGGGTATCGGAAATTAACAAATGAGGGGGTTGATCTTCTTCATGGGTTGTCCCGGACATATAGACGTCTGTCATGCGGTCAAAGGTGAGTGTGCCGTCAAATTTTGTCTCGGGAAGGTCTTCCGGTGTTTTTTGGTCCCCATAATATTCTTTCAGGGTCTTCATGTGTTGATGGCCGGCTGTGGCCGTGTACCGGTTTTTTACTCCTCGCCCCCCTGTGGTCATCTGAAGACCGGCATGAAAGAGCCCCGGAAAAAGTCCCTTTTCAAATCCCTGGTGACCATTACGGACCTTCCACAACTCTTCCTTGATCCAGCTTTTCTCAACAAGGTCCTTGAAGGTCTTGAGGGAGGCCTCTGAAAAATCCATTTTTTGAAGGGCCTGGACAATGGCCTCGGCGGCCAGCATCCCCGACTTGATGGCCAGGTGGACACCCTTCAAGGCCATGACATTTAAAAAACCGGCCGAATCCCCGATGATGAGACATCCTCCCATATGATATTTGGGGATCGCAAAATAACCCCCTTCAGGGATTGCCTTGGCCCCATAGCTTAAACATTTGCCGTCTTTGAGGAGAGGGGCCACAAAAGGATGCTCCTTGAAGCGCTGAAAATTTAAGTGGGGATTGGTCAAGGGGTCTTTGTAATCCAGACCCGTAATGAGTCCCAGGGCTATACGATTGTTGTTTAAGGTGTAAATAAAGCCGCCCCCGTAGGTTTCGTGAGGCAGGGGATATCCCATCGTATCATAAACGAGTCCCGCGGGGACCCGCCCTTCGGGGACCTCCCAGAGCTCCTTGACCCCCGTGGCGTAGACCTGGGGATTGCAACCCTCCTCCAGATGAAATCTTTCGATCAATTGTTTTGTGAGAGTCCCTCGCGGTCCTTCAGCGAGGACGGTGACCTTGGCTTTCAGTAAAATTCCTGGTTCGTAGTTGGCCTTCTTTTCTCCGGTCTTCCCGAGGCCCTTGTCTCCGGTGCGGACGCCGGTGACTTGTTGCCCTTCTACGAGGGCTTCAACACCGGGGAATCCTGAAAAAATCTGGACACCCTTGGCCTCGGTTTTTTCGGAGAGCCATTGAACAAATTTTCCCAAAGAGATGACGGGAAGGCCGTGATTCTTGAGGGGTGGAGGGAGAAGTGGAAAGGGGATCTTACCCTTTTCGGTCAAATAATACAGGGTGTCTTTTTGAACCTTGGCCTCGATCGGACATCCTTCTTTTTCGTAGTGGGGAATGAGTTCCTGAAGGGCCCTTGGATTCATGATGCAGCCCGAGATG
>Ga0209343_10010540_pt1 | contig 10498 bp, 9 predicted proteins | sample RifCSPlowO2_02_FD_184026 | JGI IMG/M metagenome (GOLD analysis project Ga0209343, IMG submission 184026) | Groundwater microbial communities from Rifle, Colorado - Rifle CSP2_plank lowO2_0.2 (SPAdes) (version 2) | ecosystem: Environmental > Aquatic > Deep subsurface > Groundwater | place: Rifle...
AAACCGGCGAGCCGGTGTTGGACAGCGGCGGCCCGAAATGGCACGATAGCCGGATACCAGGAAGCAGCGTGACCGCCTTGGCGGTTGCGCCGCCCGTGTCCGTCTTACGCATAGGAGGGGATCATGCTGCGCGCTATGCTGTGTTCAGTGGCGGCCCTGGGGATGACTTTCAGCGCCCCATCCTGGCCGCAAAGCATCAAGATCGCGATTCTCGGACCCATGGCTTTCGTGCAGGGGGAGAACCTCTGGGCGGGGGCCGAGATGGCGACGGACGAGATCAACCGGGCGGGCGGAATCTCGGTCGGCGGGAGAAAACGCCAGATCGAGATTGTCAAGGTGGACACCAATGAAATCCAGAGCGTGCCCGACGCCACCAACGCCATCGAACGCGCCATCACCCGGGACCGGGCCGACTTCCTGATCGGCGGCTTCCGCTCCGAAGCGGTGCTGGCGATGCAGGAAGTTGCGATGGACGCGAAGAAGCTATTTCTCGGTGCAGGGGCCTCGCACGACAAGCTGGGCGTCAACGTGGAGGAGAAGCACGGCCGCTACAAGTACTGGTTCCGGGTGACCCCGTTCAAGTCCTCCGATCTGGGCAAGTGGGTGTTTTCGGTGCTCGGGTCGATTGCCGCGCAGCTTCGCAGCGACCTGAAGAAACCGCAACCCAAAGTCGCGATCGTCGCCGAAAAGGCGGCCTGGGTCGAGGCGCTGGTGAAAGCCGCGGAGGCGAATCTGCCCAAGATGCAAATGGAGATCGTGGGCCTGTGGCAGCCTTCCCCGGTGGCGACAGACGTCACCGCCGAGCTCTCGGCAATCAAGCGCGCGGGGGCTGACATCGTGTTCACCATCGTCTCCGGTCCCGTAGGCATCGTCCTGGGCCGGCAGATGGGCGAGCTGCAGCTGCCGGCGATCGCCTTCGGCATCAACGTCGAAGGACAGAAGGATGAGTTCTGGCAGGCAACCGCCGGCAAGGGCAGCTTCGTTTCCACGCTGGACAACTACAGCGAGATCGAGATTACGCCGAAGACCATTGCGTTCGTCCAGGCGTTCAAGGCCCGCTTCAAGAAGGCTCCGACCTACAATGCCGCCAGCTATGACGCAATCCTGCTGCTGAAGGACACGATCGAAAGGGCCGGCACGATCGACGCCGACAGGCTGATCCCGATCCTGGAGAAGACCGACTATGTCGGCACGTTCGGACGCCTGCAGTTCGACAAGCGCCACGATCCCGTCTGGGGTCCCGGCAAGGGTACCGGGATCGCGGTGCAATGGCAGAACGGGGAGAAAGTGCCGTTCTGGCCGAACAATTGGAACGGCGTTACCTACAAGGGCGTGAGGCCGTTCCTGCTGCCCAAGACGCAGTAAAGCGCGACACGCGGGGCGCGCGGCTTCACTTCCGCGGTATCGAGCGGACGCCGCCGGGCATCGCCGCATCAATCGGAGCGGGTCCGTCGCGACGGGCTCGTTGACATCGAATGTTCCAGGACATCCTGGTTACCGGCCTCGTGAACGGCGGCGTGTACGCGCTGCTGGCGATCGGCTTCTCGCTCATATTCGGCGTCGCGCGCATCGTCAACATCGCGCATACCGGGTTCTACATGCTCGCGGCGTACGCGCTCTACGGCCTGGCGGTGAAGGCCGGCCTGCCGCTCGCCGCCGCGATGCCGGCGTCGGTGATAGGCGTGGTGGTGGTCTCGCTCGCGTGCTACAAGCTCGCGATCGAGCCGGTCAGGCAACACGACGCGGCGGTGCTGATCGCCACCATCGCGCTCGCGCTGATTTTCCAGGAAAGCCTGCTGATCGCCTTCGGCGGCCATTATCTGGGCGTGCCGGCGGTCGCGGACGGGTTTGCCACTATCCTCGGGGTACGCGTCTCCTATCAGCGCCTGGTCGTTCTCGCAGCCGTGGCCGTGGTTCTTCTCGCGACCTGGTTTCTGCTCAACCGGACCCGGCTGGGTCTGGCGATCCGCACCACGGCGAACGACCTCGAGATCGCGAACCTGATGGGCATGAACGTGAACCGCGTGGCGATGCTGACGGTGGCGATCTCGGCCGCCCTCGCCGCCGTCGCCGGCGTGGTGGTCGCGCCGGTGTTCGTCGTCGATCCCTTCATGTGGCTATCGCCGCTCGTGACCATGCTCGCGATCGTGGTGCTGGGCGGCCTGGGCAGCCTGAAGGGCAGCCTGATCGGCGCCTTCATCATCGGCTTCGTGGAGGCGATCACGGTGTTCACCGTGCCGGCGGGCGCCTTCCTCAAGGGCGCGGTGGCGCTGACCATCATGGTCGTGGTGCTGCTGATCCGCCCCGAGGGGCTGTTCGGCGTGGCGTTCGAGGAGGAACGGTGAGGACGCTGCTCGCGCTGCCGCGCCGGCTGTGGGGAAACCTGAAGAGCGAGGTACTGGTGCTGCCCAGCCGCATCTTCGTGCTGGCCGGGTGCGTTGTGCTGTTGGCGCTGCCGCTCGCCTGGGACGACGCCTACGTACTGCGCATCGTCACCATGACGGCGATCTTCGCCATCTACGCGGCGAGCTGGGACCTGCTGGCCGGCTACACCGGGCAGGTGAATTTCGGCCATGCGCTGTTCTTCGGAATCGGCGCCTACACCTCGGCATTGCTGTCGCACCACCTCGGCCTGCCGCCCTGGCTGACGGTGCCGATCGGCAGCGCGGCTGCAATGGCAGCGGGTTTTCTAGCCGGCATCCCGTGCCTGCGGCTGCGCGGCTCATATCTCTCCCTCGCCACGCTCGCCTTTCCCCTCATCCTCACGGGCCTGCTGTTCGCGTTTCCGGGCTTCTCCGGCGGCGAGCTCGGGATCTCCGGCCTGAAACGGGTCGTGGCGGCGCCGCTCGCGAACTATTACCTCGCCGTGGTTCTCATGCTGGTGCTGGTATTCCTGATGTGGAAAATCGGCGACTCGCACACCGGCCTGATCTTCCATGCGATCCGCGAGGACGAGGTCGCCTGCCGCGCCTCGGGCATCAACACGACGCGCTACAAGCTGCTCGCGTTCGCGCTCTCCGGCCTGTTCGCGGGGGTCGCCGGTGCGCTGTTCGCGCATTTTCTGCGCGTCGCCGGGCCTTCATCGCTCGAAGTGGCGCTTTCCTTCCAGGCGGTGATCTGGGGCGTTTTCGGCGGCGCAGCGACCATCTACGGGCCGGTGATCGCCGTGTTTACGCTGTATCCCCTCACCGAGTTGCTAGCCAGCTTCGAGATCTTCAAGCAGATCCGGCTGCTGATGTCCGCCGTGATCGTGCTGCTGGTGCTCATGTTCATGCCGCGCGGCCTCGCCCCCTGGGTGCGCGACAAGATCGAGCGGGTCTGCCCGCGCTGCAAGAACCGGAACGTCTACACCCGGCACAGCTGCCGACTCTGCGACGCGTCGCTGAATTAGGCCCCGAGGCCCGCGCCTACAGCCCCAGGTAGCCGGCTCTCAGCGCTTCGTCGGCCATCAGCGCCCTGCCCTTGCCCTCGGCGACGATGCGGCCCTGGGACAACACGTAATTGCGGTCGGCGATCTCGAACACCTTGCCGACTTCCTGCTCGACCAGCAGCACGGGGATGCCGCTTGCGTGAACCTGGCCGATCGCGGCGAACAGCTCCTGGCGGATCCGCGGCGCGAGCCCGAGCGAGGGCTCATCGATGCACAGCAGCTTCGCCTTGAACATCAGCGAGCGCGCGATGGCGAGCATCTGCTGCTCGCCGCCCGAGAGCGTGCCAGCGACCTGCTCGCTGCGCTCCTTCAGGCGCGGGAACAGCAGGAAGCAGCGCTCGAGGTTGTCCGCGATCTCGCTCTTACTCGCGCTCAGGTAGGCACCGGCGAGAAGGTTCTCGGCCACCGTCAGCTCGCGGAACGGCCGGCGGCGCTCCGGACAGTGAACGAGGCCGCGCTCACGGATCTCGTGCGCGGGCAGTGCGTCTATCCGCTCGCCGGCGAATCGAATTTCGCCCTCGAGGACGATGTCGCCGGCGCTACCGCGCTTGAGCTGCGCTTCCCATCGCACCAGGCCGGAAACGGCGCGCAGCAGGGTGGATTTCCCGGCGCCGTTCGGCCCGACCAGGCCGACCAGCTCGCCTTCCCCGACTGCAAGCGACACCCCTGCGAGCAACACCGCCTTGTCGTAGCGGACCGACAGGCCGCACAGTTCAAGCAGCGGCATGGTCGCTCCCGGGCCCGGTTCCCAGGTATGCCTCGATCACGCGCGGGTCCTTGACGACCTCGGCGGGTGCGCCGTCGGCGATCACCTCGCCGTAGTCGAATACGATCACGCGGTCGACGATGGACATCAGCTCCTTCAGCTTGTGCTCGATCATCAGCACCGCCGGCCCTTCCGAATGCAGGCGGCCGAAGCGCCCGCCCTTGTGCAGCCGCCTGATCGATTTCACCAGCAGCTCCGATTCGGCCGGGTTAAGCCCGCCGAGCGGCTCGTCGAGCAGCAACAGCTCGGGCTCCGAGGCGATTGCGCGGGCGACCTCGAGCCGCTTCAGGTCGCCCTGCGAAAGCGCCGAAGCGGGCTCCAGCGCGAGATCGGAGATGCCGACGAATTCGAGCGCTTCCATGGCGCGCGCTTCGACCCGTTTCACCCATTCGCCGCGGCGCGAGGCGCGCTGGTTGAGGCACGGCACCATGACGTTGGCCACGATCGGCAAGTGCCGGAACGGGCGGGTGTTCTGGAACGTGCCGGCGATGCCCAGGTTGACGACATCCCAGGGGCGCAAGTCGGTGATGTCCCTGCCGTTGAAGGCGATGCGGCCGGAGTCGGGCCTGAGGATCTTCGTGATCAGTCTGAGCAGCGTGGTCTTGCCCGCGCCGTTCGGTCCGATGATGCCGACGATCTGGTCGCGGCGCAGCTCGAACGAGACCTTATTGACCGCGACCAGCCCGCCGAAGCGCTTGGTGAGCCCTTCAACCTGGAAGAACGGCGCGCTCACGCCGTCTGCTCTTCGCGCAGTTCGCGCCGCGACACCTTGCCGACGTCGGTCTTGGGCAGCTCGCCCCGGAACTCGACGACGTGCGGCACCTTGTAGGGAGCAAGCTGCTCCCTGCAATAGGCGGCGATGTCCTCCTCGGTGAGCTTGCCGCGCGCCTCCGGCTGCAGCACCACGATCGCCTTGATGCGCTGGCCTACCACCGGGTCGGGCACGCCGATCACGCCGGCGGCCTTGACCGCCGGATGCCCGTAGAGCACGTCCTCGATCTCCTTGGCGAACACCGAGTGGCCCTTGTATTTGATGAGGTCCTTGCTGCGGTCGTAGAAGTGGAAATAGCCCTCGTCGTCCATGCGCACGATGTCGCCGGTGCGCAGCCAGCGCACGCCGTCCATCTCGATGAACGCTTTCGCGGTCTCCTCCGGATTGTTCCAGTAGCCCTGCATGATGCTGGGGCCGGCGAGGATCAGTTCCCCGGTCTGGCTGGCGAACACACACGCGCAGGTCTCCGGATCGATCACCGCCGCCATGACGTTGGTCACCGGCACGCCGAAGGAACCGGTTTTGGTCCGGTCGCGCGGATTGAGGTGGCTGATGGCGCAGGTTTCCGACAGCCCGTAGCCCTCACAGATGGAGGACCCGGTGCGCCGGTTCCAGCCCCTGACGGTCGATTCGTGCAGGGTGTCGGCGCCCGACAGGATCAGCTTCAGCCGCTTCCAGTCCACCTTGTTGGTGTCTTTGTGATCCTTCAGGTACTCGTAGAGGGTCGGCACGCCGTAAAAAACGGAGACGCGGTACTTCTCCACCGCTTCGAGAATGCCTTCGGTGTCGGGCGCGGTGAACAGCACCAGCGCATGCCCCTGGACGAGGCCGTTCAGCATGATGACCACCTGGCCGTAGATGTGGAAGAAAGGCAGGAAGGCCATGATCACTTCCTTGCCCTCCTGGAAAGACGCGAACGCCGAACGCGCGGCGACCGTTGCCGCGATCAGGTTGAAGTGCGTGAGCACGACGCCCTTGGGACGGCCGGTGGTGCCGCCAGTGTAAGGCAGCGCCGCGATGTCGGTCCTCGGATCGATCTCCACCTTCGGGGGGCTCGGGTCCGCGTTCGCCAGCAGCGCCTGGAACCGGTGCACGCCGTCGCGCTGCGGAATTTCCGCTGAATCCGCTGCACCGAACAACCTGCCGGCGAGCCGCCGCAACGGCGACAGATACTCGGCGATGCCGGTGACGATGACGTGCTCCAGCGGCGCACCGCATTTCGCGATGTTGTCGTACAGGATGTCCTGGCAGAACGCCGTGCGCGCGCCGCTGTTCTCGATCTGGAAGCGTACCTCGTGCGAGGTATAGACGGGGCTGATCGGCGTCACGCTGCAGCCGCACTTGAGCGCGGCGAAGTAGGCGATGACGAACTGCGGGCTGTTGAGCAGATAGAGCGCGACGCGCTCGCCCTTGCGCAGGCCGAGGCGCGACAGCGCGCAGGCCAGGCGGTCCACGGCGTCGCGCAGTTCGCGGTAACTGATTTCACGGTCATAGAAATAGAGGGCGGTCTTGGCCCCGAATCGCTCCGTCGCCTCGTCGAATGCGTCCGGAACCGACTTGAGCGGAACCTTGGCGCTCAGCGCCATGCCGGCCTGGTAGAACCGGGCCCAGGGCCTGGACAGGTACAGGGACTTTGCGTCCACTTCTCCTCCTATTCGTCACGCGGTGTTGCGCCGCGCTGCGCCGATTGCACCCATACTGCCACGCGCCCCGGCGAGCGACAAGGCTCCCCATTTCACTCGACGGCGCCCGGCCGCCCGTTTTGCGAGCCCCCGTACCACAGCTTGCCGCCGGCATCGACGATCAGCTTGCGGATGCCCACGTTGGAGGATGGGAGTTCGACCACGCGCATCTGCCCGGTCTTCGGATGCAAGCGAACCGTCGCTGTTGACCAAGGACATGCCGACCCGTGACTCCATCTGGGCGAGCCGCTTGCTCACGGCGGGCGTGGTGATGCCAAGTTCCCTCGCTGCCGCGCTCAGGCTGCCAACATCGACCCGGAACTCCGCTACGCGTCGATGTTCGAGCTGATCCACGGCCCGGCCTTCGACATCATGGGCAAGGGGCTGCCCAATCCCTTGGGCACCTTCTGGTCGGTAGTGATGCTGCTCGATCACCTTGGCGAGGCCGAGGCCGCCCGGCGCGTGATGCAGGCCATCGAACATGTCACGGCCGATTCCAAGCTGCACACGCGCGACCTTGGTGGCACGGCCACGACGGCCGATGTCACCCGCGCCGTATGCGCGGAGATCGTCGCCACGAAGAATACGCAGCTGGCCGCTTCAACCGTTCCGTACCTGGCAGGGGACAAACCATGCCGTTCCAGTTCGAACTCGTCCGCCGTCGCCGATTGCTGCTGGACTAGTTCAAGAGTATCGCAACGGCTTGGATACCCTTCCGCAATTCCGATCGGCCGGCCCATTGCGGTCAGTCGCGCCGTACACAAGTTTGATGGTCACGGAGCGACGGGAATACTACGGCTCAATGAAATGCCGCGGTGCAATCCACGCGCTAACGTGATCTGGATCACGCGGTAGAGGTCACAAAGCAGGTATTAAAAACTATGGTTTTTCCAGCTGACTCCATAGTCGGCGCCGCAAGCTCGCTTCTCGTTGGCCGGAACGTGCCATCTTCATGAGCACGCCTGTGCTCTCCGTGGGTTAAGCAGTCTTCAGTCACCGCCTGCAAACTGCAACACGGGGCGGTCCAACATGCGACCCGGTCGAGATTCCGGCGTAACTCTACGAGGTAACGTCATGCGATACACAAAATGGTTGGGCGCTCTGTGTGCGATAGGTGTGCTGTGCTTCCAGGCCGGCCTCGCGCGGGCAGCACCGGAGAGCGGGTTTTGGTGGAACCCCAATGAAGGCGGCCGCGGCTTCGCGATCGAAGTCCAGGGCGTCACCCTATTCATGGGCGCCTTTCTTTATGAAGCGAACGGCCGCGCCACGTGGTATTCCTCCGCGGGGCCGCTCCAGGCGGACGGGTCCTATCAGGGCACCTTGCAGGCCTACGGCAACGGCCAGACCCTGACCGGTGCGTACAAGGCGAACGCGGTGACGAATGCCAATGCAGGAAACATCGCGCTCCAGTTTTCCGACGCAACCCACGGCACGCTCACCTGGCCGGGAGGGACGATCCCGATCGAGCGCTTCGTATTCGGTTCGGGCACGCCGAGTTTCAAGCCCGAATCCGGCATTTGGTGGAATGCGGCGGAATCCGGCCGCGGATTTCTCATCGAAGTCCAAGGAACCACCCTGTGGTTGGGCGGCTATATGTACGACGACGCCGGCAACCCGGTCTGGTATGCCGCGCCGGGTCCGATGACCTCGACGACCCTCTTTCAGGGCCATTGGGAGCAGTATAGCGGCGGTCAGACCTTGACCGGGGCGTACTTTCCGCCGGCATCGCCGCCGGCCAACGCGGGCAACGTGACGCTGCAATTCACAAGCACCACGACCGCGACCCTGACGCTACCCGACGCGCGGCAGATTCAGCTGACGCGATTCTATTTCGCTCCGTCGGGGCCGACAACTGCAATACAAAACAGTGCTCAAGCGCTGGATGGAGTTGCCCTCGGCATCTATGACACTCTGATTGCCAAGCAGGATCTCAAGCCATACATCAGCGGCGTGATGACGGCTTTCGGCGTGCCACCGCTGGGCGAGGCGGACGTTGCCACCGTGGATGCGCGGTTCAGCCTCGGGCTGCCCCTGATGTTCATTCCCCAGGTGGCCGAAATGGCAGATGCGTTCAATGACGGCGGTTATATCAGCCTCGATTCCTTCATTGCATCCGCCAATGAGCGGGGCGCGAAACAAAAAGGCACCACCAATCCTCTGACTCGCGACTACCTGAACCAGAAATTCGCGGCCTTTGCGGGCAAGACGCAGTATGCGTCCGGTGAAGTACTTCCGGCTTTCGTGCTGGCACTAGGCAAGGAAAGAGCGAAGCGCTTTCTGCCGGCAAACCCCGACCCGCTCTGGGGTGACGGCCTGCTCGATCCGCTTCAGCTCACACTTATGCTCTATGCGGTTTCATACTCCAGCGCCGCCCCCCTGCCTGCACAGGCGCCTCTGTTATCGGTTGCTGCTTACAGTTCGGCGATAGTCGCGGCAGCCGCCGTCAATCCGATAGAAGAATTCGTCAAGGACCAGATCAAGGATCAAGTGGAAGGCGCAGTACAGGATTTCGTAGAGGTACCGTTGAGCAAAGAGGACGCGGCGCGGGTCAGTGTGTGCGCGTCCCTGCTGCTCTATGGTCACAAGGTCAAGGTCACGGCCACGCCCAATCTGATCTGGCATCACCAGACCGACGGTACCGCGCCCTGGTCGACTCGAGTGGAAGCCCTCTTGACCTTTCAGGACGACTATTGGGACAACTACCTGCCAATCGACCGCTGGTTGCTGAACAACCTGGGCAATTGCACTCTGCCCCAGCGGGGTCCAGTGGAAGGAAAGCCCATCGTGTGGTCAGTATCCGATGGATTGATCGCACATGGCAGCTATAACATCACACCCGCCGCGACCGATGACGATGGCAAGGGCGTGGCCAACTGGCAGACCGTGGAGGAGACCACGCCCAAGGCCCAGCGTACCTTTACCAACCAACGGGATGCCGTGGGGGCCGCAATCGTACGGGCGGGCAGCCTGGTGCCGGGGTGGAGCGGCCTGGAGCGGATCGTTGGTCTGCTCAAAGACACCGGGAATACCGGAGACTCGCCCCTCACCGTGATGTACTACGTGGACCCCTGCAAAGGTGAGCAGGCTTCGCAGGCTGCTCTGGTATGCTGGTCAGGAACGGGATCTATGAACTCCCCGATCACTTCTTACACCGCTCAGGTAACGTGGACGTTGGAAAGCACAGATAACAAGGTCGCCACCTATAGACCTAATGGCACCGTAAGCGTCGTCGTCGGCGCCGGATGCAGCTACAACCCCTCGAGCGTTACAAACTTAGTTGGAGTATTGATTGTCGACTACAACGCCAACCCTCCGACCTATTATGGATTTGCCGGGACTAGTCCGTATACGGTCGCTCTCATCTGTGATGGCGAACTCGTCGGTTACGAGTCAACTGCAGCGCCTTGGTTTGGAGGAAGCGGGGGACCTGGTGGACAAGCGGCTGCGGGGGTAGTAAGTCCTGATGGAGCGACGATTGAGGGAAGTGATATTTCTGGTGATGGACTAATCTGGAATTGGAAATTCACACGCAATCAATAACGTGACTGTATCGGTGGATTCCCTTGGAAAGGTGGTCTCATCCGTTCTCTACAAAACGGATGAAACAGAACTATCCCGGCAACTGAGCCACCAGGGTTGCCGGGGCTGCCTGGCCGCACCCGACTCGGTCCCGGCAGGGGCGAGCCGGAATCGCGCCCGATCGCGGGGCCGGCGTAGGCTATCCGCGGCGCGTCAGGTCTCCGCGTGGTGGGGATTCACCAGATCCTGCGACCGCCCTTCAGATTCAGCACGCTTCCCCACTTATCCTTCACCTTCGCCGCCCATTCATCGCTGGTCCTGATGTCGCG
>Ga0209343_10010542_pt1 | contig 10498 bp, 9 predicted proteins | sample RifCSPlowO2_02_FD_184026 | JGI IMG/M metagenome (GOLD analysis project Ga0209343, IMG submission 184026) | Groundwater microbial communities from Rifle, Colorado - Rifle CSP2_plank lowO2_0.2 (SPAdes) (version 2) | ecosystem: Environmental > Aquatic > Deep subsurface > Groundwater | place: Rifle...
ATGTTTTTTTGTTCATTTTGACCTCTCTTGGAGCTGTAAAGTTGCTGGCCGCTCTAACCACTCTCCTGCGGCGTCTTGCACAATTTCACGCAGGGTGAGCTCGGTTTCAGAAATTTTCGTGATGCGGCCATAGTTTTGACCCAAATAGCTGCCTACCCGTACCTGGTACAGCAAATTGTCGACCCGCACCAGCGCCACCGGTTGACCCAATTTGACGAGACTGCCCACCATGGCGACCGCATCGAGCGGCATGGCTTCCAGCGGCTCCTTGCGCCGGCTGAGTTCGGGCGCAATCAGAGCCGCATTGGAGGTCGCCTGGCTGGAGGAGCGGTTGAGCGCCTGCGTCAGTTTCTGGCGGCTGAAGGGCTCGATCGCACCCTCCTGGGTATAAGCCTGAGGGGAAAACCTTTTAGGTTCTGGCAAAGGCTCTATCCTGGGCTTGGTCAGGTTGCGTTGCTCGGTCATCCACCGCTGCAGCTCTTCCTGCTCCGAAGAGCTGCACGCCGTCAGACCCCAACATGCCACCAGCACAAACGCCAGGAGGCCGATTTTTCCAATGCCGGTCAGCCTCATTTTTTTGCTCCCGCAGGCGCCGTCTTGCGCTGCAAAGCGACTTCTTCGGGATCCAGATAACGGAATGTCTTGGCCGTGCTGTCCATACCCATCATGCCGTCCTTGAGAGGGGCAATCGTCATGTTGTTCAAGGTCACGATGCGGGACAAATTGGCGATATCTGCCGCAAAAGCCCCCATATCGTGGTAGCGGCCCGACACCTTGATCGCAATCGGCAGCTCGGCATAATATTCCTTGACGCTGACCTGCCCGGGCTTGAACAGCTCGAACTGCAAGCTGCGGCCCAATCCCGCCTGGTTGATGTCCGATAACAGCGCGTCCATTTCGGCCTTGCCCGGCAGTTGCTTCTCCAATTGGGTCACATATTGCTGAACCTGCTCACGCTGCTTTCTCAACGCCTCCAGATTGACCGCTTGCACCAGTTTTTTCTTGAAGTCTTCCCGCAGTTGCGTTTCTTTGACCTGTTCTGCCTTGAGCTCTTCATCCGAAGCACTGAGCCACACAAACCACAATGCGACCACCACCGCAACCGTCACGCACATGCACAAAAGATAGCGTGGCAACGTCGGCCAGGACGGCGGATCGTTCGGGTTGAGACCGACAAACTGCGCTTTGAGTTCATCCAGGAGCGCGGCAAAATCGAATTTGACTTTAGGAATGCTTGCCATAGTTTTTGTGCTTGTTCCGAACCAGTTCGTCAGCTCTTGGCTGCGGCAGGGCTTGTTGCCTGTGCGGGCTTGACCGCTGCCGGACCTGCAGGCCGCGGCGAGGGAGCTGCGCTTGCGGCCGGCAGCTTGCTCGCGGCGGCCGAAGCAGGTACGCCAACCGCGGCAGCAACCGATGACGCCCCTGCTTTTTGCACATCGGTCGCCCGCCTGAGTGTCACCCGCATCGAAAAATTGGACACGCGTCGCTGATCACGGGCGCCCAGCGTGACCGTTCCGCCGGTAATTTCAATCAGCTCTGGCCGAGTCAGCCAGGGGCTGTTGTTCCCCAGATTGCGCAGCAGTTCCGATACCCGCTCATTCGATTGGGCCACCCCGGTCAGCAACACCACCTGGTTGTCCTGCTTCATGCTGCTGACGTACACGCCATCGGGCAATTGCCTGACCAATTCATTCAGCAGATATACCGGCATGTTGCGGTTGCCCTGCAACTCCTCCACGGCATTTTGCCGGGCACGCAAAGCCGCAATTTCCTGCTGCAATCCGGCGATTTCCTTGATTTGATTGTCAAGACGGGTGATTTCAGACTTCAAAAAAGCATTTCTTCCCTGTTGCCCGGAGATTTGAGTCTGGTACCAGGAGTACACCGCGACACAAGTCATGACGCCCGCCAGGGCTGCAATGCCGAGAGTGACAAAAAACACCTCACGCCTGCGCTTGCGCGCCGCTTCGCGATGGGGAAGCAGATTGACCAGAATCACTGGAAGAACCTCCGCAAAGCCAGGCCGCAAGAGGTCAGATAAGACGACGCTTCACGCCTCAATTTTTTCTCCCGAATATTGCTGCCCAGCACCATGCCTTCGAATGGATTGGCGACCATGCAGGCAAACGACGTCTGCTGCGTCACCGCCTCCGTCAGACCCGGCAACGCCGATGAGCCCCCGGCCAGCATCACATAGTCCACCTTGTTGTGGGGTGTGCTGGTAAAAAAGAACTGAAGGGCGCGGCCAATTTCCTGCGCCATGCTGTCAACAAAGGGCTTGAGCACACTGGCGCCATAGTCCTCCGGCAGATCGCCGCTGCGTTTTTTGCTCTCAGCCTCTTCCGGTGAAAAGCCATACTGGCGCACAATGAGTTGGGTCAACTGGGCCCCCCCGAAAGCCTGATCGCGCTCATAGAGCACCTCGTCGTTCTTGATGACCTGCATGCTGGTTGTCAGCGCGCCCACTTCAAACAGGGCGACCAGGGTGTCCAGCCCCTTGTTAGGCAAATTTTCTATCAGGCGGGCTGTGGCCAGACGCGAAGCATAGGACTCCACATCCACAACCACCGGCTTGAGCCCGGCCGCTTCGGCCAATCCCTGCCTGTCGTTGACTTTTTCCTTACGGGACGCGGCGATCAGCACTTCCACGTCACCGTCCGAACTGGCGCTGGGACCGACGACACAAAAGTCCAGGCTGACTTCATCCAGTGAAAAAGGAATGTACTGATTCGCCTCGGCCTCGACCTGGATTTCGAGTTCCTGCTCGGTCAAACCGCCGGGCAAAATGATTTTTTTGGTGATCACCGCCGACGCTGGCAGGGCCATCGCCACATTTTTGGTGCGGGTTCCGCTTTTTTTGACGAGCCGGCGCACCGCCTCGGCCACTTCGTCGAACTTTTCCACGTTGCCGTCGGTGATCCAGCCTCTTTCCAGGGGCTCGATGGCGCAGCAATCCAGCATCAGATTGCCAGCCTTGTCGCGGCTCAGCTCCACCAGCTTGACGCTGGATGAACTGATGTCCAAACCCAGCAAAGCGGACGATTGACGGTCAAATAAGGATCCCAAAGAGATCAAGGCAGTCCCCAGGTGATGGCTAATGTGTAGCCCTGCAAACTTAAGAAATCACTTCAATGCTAGCAGCAAGATCCTTGTACCACAAAGGATTTTTTGGTTTTGATTTACTATCACCGTTGTCAAAAGTAGACGTTTGGGCCGCTTGGCCGGATTCGTCGCAAACCGGGCGGTTGCCAATAAATGCAAAATGCGAAGTGTTTGACAAGCCCGAAAGTCTTACGGCGCAGGCCATTTTTATAATGCTGGCGCTAACTTACGATGAACTCCATGCCACCCAACTCCTCGCCTTCCAAATCCCGAGCCCCCCTTGCCGTCCGCCTGCCATGGTTGCCGGTGGCGCTTCAAATTTTTGCCTGGGGCCTGGGGTTGGCGCTGGCCGGACTCATGTCGCTGCTGATGGTGGTGGCCATCGCGCTGGCGGTCGCCTACCCCAATTTGCCGGATGTATCCGATTTGCTGGACTACCGTCCCAAGCTGCCGCTGCGTGTTTATTCGGCCGATGCCGTCCTGATCGGCGAGTTCGGGGAGGAGCGCCGCAATCTGACACCCATAGGCGACATTCCCAAAGTCATGAAGGACGCCGTGCTGGCCATTGAGGATGCACGCTTTTTCTCGCACGGGGGTGTTGACTATATTGGCGTCATCCGTGCCGGCCTGGCCAACGTGGGACGCGCCAAGAGCCAGGGGGCTTCCACCATCACCATGCAAGTGGCCCGCAATGTCTATCTGTCAACCGAAAAAAGCTATACCCGGAAAATTTACGAGATTTTGCTGACCTTCAAGCTTGAGCACCTCCTCAGCAAGGATCAGATTCTCGAGATCTACATGAACCAGATCTTCCTGGGGCAGCGCGCCTATGGTTTTGCAGCCGCCGCGGAAACCTACTTCGGCAAGCCTTTGAGAGACGTCAGCATCGCCGAAGCCGCCATGCTGGCGGGCCTGCCCAAAGCGCCGTCCGCCTACAACCCGATCAGCAACCCGAAGCGGGCCAAGGCGCGCCAACTCTACATCATTGATCGCATGGAAGAAAACGGCTTTATCACGCCGGCACAAGCGGCGACAGCCAAAAATGAGCAACTCAGAGTCAAATCCGGCCCCAATGCAGATCGGGTGCATGCGGAATTCGTGGCGGAAACCGTGCGCCAACTGGTTTTCAGCCAGTACGGTGACGAGACCTACACGCGCGGCCTCAATGTCTTCACCACCCTGCGCGCCGCTGATCAGCAGGCGGCTTACAAGGCACTGCGCAAAGGCATCATGGACTATGAACGGCGGCAAATTTACCGGGGTCCCGAAAAGTTCATCGAGTTGTCCAAAGACCCCCAGGAAACCGAAGACGCCATTGATGACGCACTGGCTGACAGTCCGGACAACGGCGATGTGATGTCGGCGGTTGTACTGGAAGCCAGCGCCAAGAAAATCGTGGCGATTCGCCAGAACAGCGAGACCCTCGAAATCACCGGCGATGGCCTCAAACCGGCCCAGTCCGGCTTATCCGAAAAGGCGCCGCCCAATATCAGGATCCGTCGCGGCGCCTTGATCCGCGTGAGCAAAACGCCTAAAAACACCTGGGAAATTACGCAGCTTCCCGAGGTCGAGGGCGCTTTTGTTGCCCTGGATCCGCGCAGCGGCGCCGTCAGGGCGCTGGTCGGCGGTTTTGACTACGAGAAAAACAAATTCAACCATGTGACGCAAGCCTGGCGTCAACCCGGCTCCAGCTTCAAGCCCTTCATCTACTCGGCAGCCCTGGAAAAAGGCTTCACGCCCGCGACCGTCGTCAACGATGCGCCGCTGTTTTTTGACGCCGGGGTCACCGGCGGCCAGCCTTGGGAACCCAAGAATTACGATGGCACGTTTGAGGGCCCCATGAGCCTGCGCCGCGGCCTGGCCAAATCGAAAAACATGATTTCCATCCGGGTGCTGCAGGCCATAGGCGCCAAAAATGCCCAGGAATGGGTGACCCATTTTGGCTTTGACGCCGACAAACATCCGGCCTACCTGACGATGGCGCTGGGTGCGGGTTCAGTGACGCCTCTGCAAATGGCCATCGGGTATTCGGTGTTTGCCAATGGAGGGTATCGCGTCAACCCCTACCTGATCACCAAAATCACCGACCAGAAGGGCAAGGTCGTCGTTGAGCGCCCGGTGCCGGGGCTCGATGAGTCGGCGCGCGGTATCGACGCGCGCAACGCCTTCATCATGTCCAGCCTCCTGCAGGAAGTCGCCCGCAGCGGCACCGCCGCCAAGGCGCAGGCCACCCTGAAGCGGCCCGACCTGTATGGCAAAACCGGCACCACCAACGATTCGATCGACACCTGGTTTGTCGGCTACCAGCCAACACTGACGGCGGCTGTCTGGATGGGCTACGACACGCCGAAAAAACTGGGAGATCGGGAAACCGGCGGTGGTTTGAGTTTGCCGGTCTGGATCAACTTCATGGACTATGCGCTCAAAGGCGTGCCGGTCACCGAATTTTCAGCCCCTGAAGGCGTTGTCAATATCGGTGGCGAATGGTTTTATAACGAGTACGCCAAAGGCTCCGGCATCAGCAGCGTCGGCCTGGGCGACCGGCCCGCCTCAGGCGGCGGTTCCGACAACCCGATCCCCGGCCAAGCGGTGCCGCCGGGCACCGCGATTCAGGCGCCGCAACCCAGCGACGAAAGAAAACGGATTCTGGATCTGTTCAAAAACTGAACTGGCCCCCGAGGGGGCTAATTTCCCTTGGGGCGGCCCGGCGGGAAATTGCTGGCTCCACCGCGGTTGCTCATCGCATCAGGCTTCTTGCTCACTGCTGAATGGCGCTGAACACCAGCGCTTGCCCCGCCTGCTCGCTGGCATAACGGGACAGCCCGGCAAACAGTTCGCTGGCGTCCCTGGTATCCCGCCACTGACCTTCGACGAATTCATAGTGAAACCCGCCGGCGCGGGCCGCCACCCAGATTTCGTGCAGCGGCTTTTGCAGATTGATGACGATCTGGCTGCGGTTGGCAAAAGTCAGTGTGATCATGCCGCCCGTCCTTTGGTTGTCGACGTCGGCATCGGTTTCGTCGTTGATGCGGTCACATGCCGCTTCAATCGCCCTGAGCGCGGCTTCGGCGTGATCCAGATAATCAAGGTCGGTCATTACAATCCCATCATGTTTGCAAGATTTCAAATTCAGCTTCGAATTCTAGGCCGCCAGCGCCCTGTCTTCTGGAGGCATGGCCTTTCCACTTTGTCGTTCGCCGCGGCAAGCGTGGTTTGCCTGGGTGCGTGCGGTCAAAAAGGCCCCCTCTTCCTGCCGCCGCCACCCAAAGTGCTTCCGGCAAGCGGCGCGCCCTCGGCGCCAAAGAACACCACCACAGCCCCGGCGAGCACGAGCGACTTTCCGGAGCCACCGCCGGCCAGTCCTGCGATTTTCACGCCGCGATGAGCTCGGCAACCGCTCCCGCCGCGCCCAGGACCGAGCTTCCCGGCGCGCCGCAACTGGCCTACCGCGATGGCGGGCTGCATCTGGAGGAGGCCCGTCTGGAGGTTTTGGCCCAAGCATACGGCACGCCCCTGTTTGTGTACTCCAAAGCGGCCATGCTGGCCGCGCTGGCCGCCTACCGGCACGGCTTTGCCGGGCGCGCCGTGCAGATCTGCTACGCCATGAAGGCCAACTCCTCACTGAGCGTTCTGCAGGTGTTCGCACGGGCGGGCTGCGGCTTCGACATTGTCTCCGGCGGTGAACTCGAGCGTGTGCTCGCTGCCGGCGGGGATGTGGGCAAAGTCATTTTCTCGGGCGTCGGGAAAACCCGTGCGGAAATGCGGCAAGCGCTGACTGCCGGTATTGGCTGTTTCAACGTGGAAAGCGAAGCCGAGCTCGATGTGCTGTCCGACGTGGCGCTGAACATGGGCCTGACCGCGCCGGTCAGCATTCGCGTCAACCCCAACGTCGACCCGAAAACCCACCCCTACATCTCGACCGGCCTGAAAGGCAACAAGTTCGGCGTGGCGCACGAAGACGCGCTGCGGATTTACCGCCATGCGGCTTCACTGAAGGGCTTGCGGGTAGTCGGCATTGACTGCCACATCGGCTCGCAAATCACCGAGACCACCCCTTACCTGGATGCGATGGACCGGGTGCTCGATCTGGTGGCCAGCATGGAGCATGCGGGCATTGCCATTGAGCACATCGATTTTGGCGGCGGCCTGGGCATCAACTACAACCAGGACGCGCCGCCCGCCGCCGACGCGCTGTGGCGGGAACTGCTGGCCAAGCTCGATGCGCGCGGCTACGGCGGCAAAAAGCTGATGATCGAGCCGGGCCGCTCACTGGTCGGTAATGCCGGCGTCTGCCTGACCGAGGTGCTTTACCTCAAGCCCGGCGAGCAGAAGAATTTTTGCGTGATTGATGCGGCGATGAACGACTTGCCGCGTCCGGCCATGTACCAGGCTTTTCATGCCATCGTGCCTCTTGCGCCGCGCCGGGACATCCAGGAGGCGACCTACGACGTGGTCGGCCCGGTCTGCGAAAGCGGCGACTGGATCGGCCGCGACCGCACGCTTGCCGTAGCAGCCGGGGATCGCCTCGCGGTGCTGTCGGCAGGCGCCTACTGCATGAGCATGGCCAGCAACTACAACACGCGGGGCCGTGCCGCCGAGCTGCTGGTCGATGGCGCCAAGGTGCATGTGATTCGCCGCCGGGAAACCGCTGCCGACCAGATGCGCCACGAGCAACTGATCCAAGATTGATCAAAGCATCAATTGCTATTGTTTTGATAGCCCATTCCGCCTGCCGATCATTGACGGGAGGCGTTTTCTCTTGAGGAATTGCTGCAATCGCCAGCCCAGCAGCAGCGCAATGACCGCGGCATAGACAAACACCTCGGCAAAATCGTTTTTGCCCGCGCGCATCCAGAAAAAATGCAGGATGCCCAGACCGGCAATCAGATACACCAGTTTGTGCAGCATTTGCCAGCGCCTGGCGCCCATTTTCTTGACGGCTGCGTTGAACGAGGTCGCCGCCAACGGGCTCAGCAGCACAAAACCGGCAAAGCCCACCAGGATGAACGGCCGCTTGGCGATGTCCTTGGCGATTTCGCCCAGGTCAAAGCCCCTGTCGAACCAACTGTAGCTCAGGAAGTGCAGCACGACATAGAAATAAACGAAAAGCCCCAACATGCGGCGAAAGCGCGCCAGCGCGGGCGTGCCGGTAAGCGCGCGCAAGGGGGTGACGGCCAGCGTGATGCACAAAAAACGCAGAGACCAGTCGCCGCCCGCCCGGATCAGGTATTCGGCCGGATTGGCGCCCAGCCTGTCGGTGAGCGCACCGTAAATGAGCCAGACGAATGGCAGCAGGGCCAGGACAAACACCAACGACTTGGCCCGTGGATGCATCAGCGCTTTGGCGGGTGTCATCAGTAATTCTTCTTGAGGTCCATGCCCGCGTAGAGCTGGCCCACCTGGGCTTCGTAGCCGTTGAACATCAGGGTTTTGCGTTTTTTGGCAAACAGGCCGTCTTCACCAATGCGGCGCTCGCTCGCCTGACTCCAGCGCGGGTGGTCCACGTTGGGATTGACATTGGAATAAAACCCGTACTCGTTAGCGGCGGCCTTGTTCCACGCGGTGCGCGGCTCCTTGTCGGTGAAGCGGATCTTGACAATGCTCTTGCCGCTTTTGAAGCCGTATTTCCACGGCACCACCAGGCGCACCGGCGCGCCGCTCTGGTTGGGCAGCACTTCGCCATACATGCCGAAGCTCAAGAGGGTCAGCGGATGCATGGCTTCGTCCATGCGCAAGGCTTCGACATAAGGCCAGTCGAGCACGCGCGAGCCGACAAAGGGCATGGTTTTGGGGTCGGCCTGGGTGATGAATTCGACATAGTTGGCGCTGCCCAGCGGCGCCACCTTTTTGATCAGTTCGGCCAGCGAATAACCGACCCAGGGAATCACCATGGACCAGCCTTCGACGCAGCGCAGGCGGTAAATGCGCTCTTCCTGCGCGCTGAGCTTGAGCAGGTCCTCGATGGCCCAGGTTTTGGGCTGCCTGACCAGGCCTTCAATCGCCACCGTCCAGGGCCGGGTCACCAAGGTGTGGGAATTTTTGGCCGGGTCCGATTTGTCGGTGCCGAATTCGTAGAAATTGTTGTAACTCGTCGCGTCTTTGTAATCGGTGACTTTTTCCATGGTCACGGCGCCCAGCACGGCGGACCTGGCGCCAGGCAGGGCGGCCAGTTTGCCGGGTCTGGCGACGGCCTGGGCCATCGCATCGCGGCCCGCCCAGCCGGCCAGCGCCGCACCGGCTGCGCCTGTGGCCATCAGCTTGATCAGGTCACGGCGCTGCTGGTAGATGCCGTGGGGCGTGATCTCGCTGGAGGCGGGGTGAATATAGCCGTTGTTGTCGGTTTTGATCAGCATCTGGTGTCCTTGCAATCTTGAGTTGGTACTCACCGTTGGTCGTGATAGGCAGCCAACTCTTACAAGGATTCAGGCCGGATCTACAAGGTTCCGTAACTGTGCAAGCCCGACAGGAACATGTTCACGCCCAAAAAGGCGAAGGTGGTCACCGCCAGCCCGACCAGCGCCCACCAGGCCGCCACGGTGCCGCGCAGCCCTTTCATCAGCCGCATGTGCAACCAGGCGGCGTAATTGAGCCAGACAATCAGCGCCCAGGTTTCCTTGGGGTCCCAGCTCCAGTAGCCGCCCCAGGCCTCGGCTGCCCACAGGGCGCCCAGCACGGTGGCAATGGTGAAAAATGCAAACCCGACGGCAATCGCCTTGTACATCACATCGTCGAGCACTTCGGGAGCAGGAAGCCGCGCCGCAATACGCTGGCGGCCCAGCAAGATGCCGGCGGCAATCAGGCCCGACACCAGCAGATAACCCACCCAGTAGTTGCTGCCGCCCGCGTCAAGCGGCGACTTGCGGAAAACAACCGGCACAAAACACAGGACCACGCCAAGCAGCCACAAGGGCGTCAGCTTGTACCAGCGGGTCTCGCCGGCCTGCCGCTTGACCAGGTAGGCCAGCGCCACCATGGCCGCCAGCGAGAACATGCCGTAGCCGATGAAGTTGGCCGGCACATGCAGCTTCATCCACCAGCTTTTGAGTGCCGGAACCAGCGGCTGGATTTCATGCGCTTCGCGCACCACGGTGTACCAGAGCAGAAAGCCCACGGCACCACTGACCACCAGCATGACGAACGCGCCCATGGCGCGGGTCTTGTACTGCGCTTCGAAGTAGAGGTAAAACGCCGCGGTCATCCAGCAAAAAAGCACGAACACCTCGTACAGGTTGCTCACCGGAATGTGGCCGATATCGGCGCCGACCAGATAACTTTCGTACCAGCGCACCAGGGTGCCCACCAGCGCCATGCCGACGGCCACCCATGCAATTTTGGAACCCAGCGATTCCAGCGTGTCGCCCTGCCCTTTGACAAACATGCCGAGCCAGTAAAACAC
>Ga0209343_10010546_pt1 | contig 10495 bp, 10 predicted proteins | sample RifCSPlowO2_02_FD_184026 | JGI IMG/M metagenome (GOLD analysis project Ga0209343, IMG submission 184026) | Groundwater microbial communities from Rifle, Colorado - Rifle CSP2_plank lowO2_0.2 (SPAdes) (version 2) | ecosystem: Environmental > Aquatic > Deep subsurface > Groundwater | place...
GAAGATGGCGATCTTGTACCGCGCTGGCCAAATACCACAAGCTTGGGCTGCCAACTCGTCCACGCCGATGGCCCGTATCGCCCTTCCGACGCGGGAATTCACTATCTTGTGAGCGATAACGTAGATGAGTAATGCTACTCCCCAGATCAGAAAGTAGAACTTCAAATCTGTATCGAACGCAAAGCCAGCGATGGAGATGCGGGAGATTCCAGCCAAACCGGAATAGCCTCCCGTTAGACTCGTGAATGATCCAACAAAAACGACCACGATCACGCCGAACCCCAGGGTGGCGATGGCTAGAAAGTGACCTTGCAAACGGAGTGTTGCCAGTCCGATAAGAAGACCAACAAAGCAAGTCACGGCAATGGCCGCCACCAACGCTAACAGTGGGCTAACACCGAGCTTGGCCACCAATATCCCACTGACATAAGCGCCGATGGCGAAGAAACCGTTGTGACCCAGAGATATTTGTCCGGAGTACCCTATCAACAGATCGAGAGCTATAACCAGTATCGCGTAAACGCCGACGAGAACGAATGCGTTCATGAGATAGGAGTTACCGAATAACAGAGGCGGCACTAGCAGGGCAAGAGCAAATACTAGTGGCCGCATTAGATCCTCACCCTCCGATAAATTTGGCAGACTGCCTCGACCGAAGCAGGCATTTTTCAGCGTAAATATATCCAGCGAATCGATAATCTCGATTAGGTAGCGCAGCAAGTGCTTTTCACGGAAAAGATGCGCCGCCGTACCTTCGACGCTCTTGAGTTAAGACACGGTCGACACCCGCATCTTTCGGCGCTTCTACAAATAATGCAATGCTCTCCCCTGATGCACGCCAGCCTGTGGTGACGGACTGCAAAGGCAAAAAGTGCCGCAGCTCTCAAGCCTACCGGGACCCCTGCTTACCAAGAAGGCCACTCGGCCGAACGAGAAGTACCGCCAACAAAATGAAAAGAGCGATCCCATCCTTAATCAAGGACGAGACGAATACAGCGGAATAAGCTTCTAGCAATCCAAGAGTAATCGCCCCCACAACCGCTCCACTGATACGGTCCAAACCTCCGAGAATAGCAGCAACCATGCCCTTTATCGCCAGGCCGATGCCAGCTTCCGCGTCCATCGAGGTGATAGGCGCCACCAGAATTCCCCCAATTGCGCCCAAAGCCGCTGCCAAGCCAAACGATAACAAAACCATCATTTCGACATTGATGCCCACCAGGGTTGCTGCCTCGCGGTTCTCCGCGCTGGCTCGAAGCGCCTTGCCATAAAAATTTCTCTCAAAGAAAAGCGAGAGCAAAAGAACACCGACAAATACAACGACGAGTATCCAGACGGCCTGGGGAAGAATGCTCGCGCCTAGCAGCACAATTGATTTCGAGCCCCACGGACTGGCGAGGGGAAGCGGGTCTTTACCCCACAAAACTACCGCCGAGCCTCGGAACATATACGACGCACTAAGAGTCATCAGGATAATGACTAAGACGTCGCGTGATTTAAGCGGAAGAATAAGGATCTTGTACATCAGTAGCCCAATTGCCGTCACAACCAAGATTGACAATGCAAGGGCCAAGCCCATCGGAAAGCCAAAATTCGATCTAAATCCTACAGCCACAAGGGCACCTAGCATCACGAACTCGCCTTGAGCGAAGTTAATAATGCCGGTTGCGTTATAAAAAACCGTGAAGCCGAGAGCGACCATGGCGTAGATCGCCCCCATGGTCAGCCCTCCGAAAAATACCTGTAGATAAAAGCTATCCACGCCTACATGAGGTCGCGAACTTCAGTTCGCGAGCCTAAAACGCTTCTTTGCGACATCTATCATAACCGGGACAAAATCAGGAGCGAGCCCGTTGTGCTCCGTAGCTGACCTACTAACGGCTCCGTTGATGCCTACAAGACCGGGCTGACCAGTTTCAATCTTATCGCGAATCTTGTTCGAATCTGGGCCAACTACCTTAAGCGCCTCAACGATGGGCAACAAAGCATCATAGCCAACAGCCACCGTTACGCTAGGTTCCTTTTTGAACTTGGCCTTATAGTCCTTTGCAAATGCCACTAGCCGGTTTTTCGCCGGATCGTTAGAGGGCAAGTCTTCATAAGCTAAGACCTTGTTACCCATGATGTAGGTAACGTCGGCGGCATCGCCGAGTAAGTCGACGAATGCCATATTGGCGTTGCCTATGAATGTCATCAGAAAACCTGGCATACTGAGCTGCTTGAAATTTTTAGCCACAACGGCGCCGGGGGCTCCCAGAGCTCCCGAGTAGATCGCCTGCGAACCGGCAGCCCTGAGCTTGGCCAAAATCGGTGTCATATCGCGGTCCGTGGCCTGCACCTGCTCGAACCCAACAATCTTCACATTTGCCTTCTCAAAAGCAGGCACGAGATTCCTAAGATGTTCTTCAGCGATTGGGCCAGCCTGTGCGATGACACCCACAGCCGATATACCTTTCTTCTTCAAGAAAAGACCAGTCGCATTATGCAGACCGATCACCGGAAAGGACGAGAACTCGTATGCAGACATAGGGCCGTAGGCTCCGCCACCATGGATCATAACGATCTTGGCTTCGTTAGCTACCGCACTAAGCGCGGCCGCGAAGGTAATGCTTTCCGGCCCAATCATTGCCAACACTTTGTCCCGCTGAACAGCTTTCTTTCCCTGAGAGGTCACGTTCTCGGCTTTCGCCTCAGGGTCGTAGTGAATCAACTCGAGAGGATGTCCATTGATTCCTCCAGACTTATTGACGTTGTCGACAAGTAGTTGAGCACCGCTCAACATTTCCGAACCAGCAACCGCCGTAAATCCGGTTGTCGAGTAGATTGCTGCGACTTTGTAAGGCTCAAGCTTCTTTTGCTCCGCCGCTGTAGCCTCTGAGATACCGCTCAAATGCGCCGTCACTCCAAGCACCACCAAGAATACGACGGCGTACGCAAAGGATGGTCGGCTTCGCAAAGTTTCCTCCCCTACCTTGGTCCGGCTCCACTTTTTCATTTCCATACCTCATTTTGAATTCGCCACAAAATCGGCGAATGAGTTCAGAAGAGCGTTCTGGTACGAAACGGTCCGCGCCAGAAAGTCGCTGGTACTTGCAACAAGCTGAAACATAGTTCTTCCCTTGCCCATATAGCAACTTACGTCCGTAAGAGTGCGCTCATGAGTTCTTCTTAAGTAGTGTGCTCCTATGCAACGCGATACATGGTAGAGTTCGCGCACCATGTTGGTCAATAGAGATATCTGCTCAGCAGTGTCCGGTTAAAACTCGAATAGTTTCAGCTGAATATGCAACATGGTGTCATTTGTGACCGGGTCGATACCGCCAACTGCTTGTTGCAGCGGTAATTTCTCGAAGAGCGTCAGCGACAAGATCTGTAGGAGCGTATGCAAGGACAGATCCAGTTTGAGTTGCTTCTTGATGATCGCCACCAGCACGTAGACGCTGTTCCCCCTCCAGAAGGAAGCAATCAGGCTATGCTGACTGCGGGTTGGGACTGTGATCTATGTCACATGTAGCATGGATGCACTGGGCGATATTGATCCACACGCTGAACTGTCTTCGGAAAAGAGGCACTTGTAATGTCCGGACCAATGATGAGCAAGGTACTCAAATCTGCAGCCGCGATCGTCTTTGCAGTATCGGTTTTGCTCTCAGCGCAGGCACAGGCGCAGAGCATAGTCGGCACTTGGACCAAACCCGGGTTGACCATGACATTCCAGGCTGATGGACGATGGACCTATACCGAGAATGATGCGGCCATTTTAGCCCATTGCGGCGCGCCAAAAACCGGCGGCGGAACTTACACAGCGTCCGGAGGCAGCATAAGCCTGGCCGATGAAGGCGGTTGGTGCAGTTCGTCGACAACGCAACGCGCGCCGCCAGAGGTCGGGACGGGAAGCTACTCGATATCGGGGAGTACCCTCGTGATGAACCTGCAGTTCCCGGAGGGTCCGAGGGATCTCACTCTGTCAGCGCAGGCACAGTCGCAGGACCTCATTGGGTCATGGACCGAGCCCAGGTTCCGAATCTCTTTGCAGGGCAATGGACGATGGTTGTTGATAGTCACTGATCCGAGCGTCGGTGTGGAATGCGGCGGGTCTGCTTCCATCGGCGGACCTTACACGGCTTTCGGAGGCAGCATAAGTATGAGCGTCGACAGCGCTACTTGCGGTAGCCGAAGCGAGGTGGCCGCGCCGCAATTCTTCGCAAGCGGAACTTACTCAATTTCCGGTAGTACGCTCGTGGCGCACTTGCAGGGCACATATGACTCGGCTGAGGTCACCCTTAACGCGATTAGGGATCCGACGACTGGAGGTTCGGTCATCGCACCCTCCACACCACTGCCATCGCCGCCGACTACTCAAGCTGTCTACACCGTTCCGACCGGTACGTTGCCGTCGGAAGCGACGCAAGTCACAGCAACCGGCACCTTCGGCAGCGCCAACCTGAAGGTGACTCTGGATATCGTAAAGGTATTGCAGTCACTCCCTGCTACAGGATTTGCGGCCTCCACGTACAACGTCTATGTCGCGGCGCTGGTGCCCGGAGCGGTATTTGGTACGGCGACTCCCGTGTGGTATGTCAAGCCCAAGGTCCCGGGCAACTGGGGTCCGCTGCAGTCTCCGATCGCCGCTTTCCTGGAAAATGTCGCCCAGAGCGCAGTCAACAACCAAGTGGTCATCGACATTCTGACCAACACCGATATCAGTTCGCTGGTGGGTACTGAAATCTACATCGGATACGGCACCAGCGACACGGAGATGCTTGAAGCAGGACGGTATCGGGGCGTCTACAAGGCGCAGTAAACAAACTGTGATCAGCGATCCTCAGAGGCAGCAGATAGCAGCAGCAACTGCGTGCCGAGATTCCGAGCAATCGCCTCAGATATTCTCAGCCGAAGTATTTCACCGACTCGTGTATGAAACTTGAAGAGTACGGCTTTAGGTGCCTCGGGAAGGTGATTACGACGTCCTGGTAGGGTTCGTTCACTGGAGGGCCCTCCCTTGGTATGCCCCGATCGGAGCGGAACTTGAGCGGAATTGCTGGTTAATAAGGTCTTGGCGTGGGCGGAGGACGACTGGCTGCGCGCGTCGGTGCGGCTGGAAGCGGCGCGCAGCAAAGCTGCAGAGTGAGAGCGGCGCCCGGGCATTGCACTCGCCTGTACGACAAGGAGTTGCATCAACAGGATGCGTTGCACAGGCTGGGCGATCTTGGTACCGTGATCGCGCACCGATAACCCAAGGGAGGATCCGATGGCGCGATTCTGCGAAAGTTGCGGCAAGGAAATGCCCGACGCGGCGGCGTTCTGCCCGTCCTGCGGCAAGGCCGCTGGGCAAACTGACGCGGGCAACCCGGGCACCGGTCAGGCAGAGCAGTCGGCTGCGCTGCCGAGCAACCTGGCAGGGGCGCTCGCCTACCTGTGGATCATGGCCATCATCTTTCTGCTGCTGGAGCCGTACAACAAGGACAAGTTCGTCCGTTTCCACTCCTTCCAAGCACTGTTCCTCGGTTTGGCTTCGATCGCCGGGCACATCGTGCTGACAGTGATCCCGGTACCTGGCTGGGCGCTGATGCCGCTGTGGTCGCTGCTCATCGTGGTGCTCGCCGTAGTCGGGGCGGTGAAGGCTTACCAGAATCAGACTTGGCGCATCCCGGTGATTGGGGACTTCGCCGAAAAGCAGGTTTAGCGCGAGGCGAAGGGAGGCACTACCGGCGCGCGCTTATTGTTGGGGCTCGGATGCCTATTGCCGCCAAAAAACAGGACAAGATTCGCAGACGGACCGTTGGCGAACCGCATGGTCGCTCCCCTCCAGAGGGATGCGGTCAGAGTACTACTTTCCCTGGGGGCGGGTCTTGTAACCCAGATCAGTCCTCAGACCTACCGAAGGTTGATGCAGGTGCATCATGACTGCGGCACCCTTCACAAGAGCGGAAAACGTAACCCCGGACCAGAATCCAAAACGGCCTGCATCGCTGCAAGCCGCGTGGTGCTTGGCTCCCCGACGAGGGTTCGAACCTCGGACCTGCGGATGATCCCATGTTAATTTCGCTCCCCTGCGCATCCCCCGCAGGGGAGCGATCGGAGCGGGTTAGTGGTAAGAAAACCATTCGGAAGGAAGATAAACCATGACTGTCAAGAAGGCTACAGGAAGTGATATTCGCGCCAAGATTGGTCATCCGGTGATCGATGCCGACGGTCACATTGTCGAATGCGAGTTCGCTCTGCTCGAGGTGCTCAAGGAGGTGGCCGGCGGCGAGATCGCGGGGAGATTCGAGAAGTCGCTCAAGGAATTGGCGTTGCACCGCTGGTATCACGCCGATGCCGTGACCCGGCAGGATGTACGGATGTGCCGGCCGTCCTTCTGGGCGGTTCCGGCGAATGCCATGGATCGCGCCACGGCGCTCTTGCCCGGACTGCTGAACGAACGCCTCGATTCCCTGGGTATCGATTTCATCGTTGCCTACACGACCTACGGACTGAACTTCATCACCTTCCCGGAAACGGAGATGCGGCGTGCCTTATGCCGCGCGCTGAACAAGCTGAATTCGGAAACGCTGCGGCCGTACGCCTCGCGCATTACGCCTGCTGCGGTCATTCCAACCTATACGCCGCAGGAGGCGATTGAGGAAATGGATTACGCAGTGCGCGAGCTCGGCATGAAGGCGGTGACGATCGCGGGTTATCAGCGTCGTCCCCTGCCCAAGGTGCTCAGGGATGCGCCGCAATGGGCCAGCTACGCGACCTATATCGATTACCTCACGCTGGATAGCGAGTACGATTACGACCCCTTGTGGCAGAAGTGTATCGACCTCAAGGTGGCGCCGACCTCGCACGTCGGCATGTTCGGCCGCAGCCCGACGCATGGCTCGACCACCAATTACTCGTTCAACCACGCGGGTCATTTCGCCAGCGGCAATGACATGGTGTGTCGCGCGCTCTATCTCGGCGGGGTCACGGCGCGCTTTCCAAAGCTGAAGTTCGGCTTTCTCGAAGGCGGTGCGGGCTGGGGAAGCCTGCTCTACAACTCGCTGATCGAGCGCTTTGAGAAGCGCAATGTCCGGACGCTGCGCAGGACGCTCGATCCGGCAACGACTGATCGCAATATGATGGCGGAGCTGTTCCAGAAATACGGCGGGCCGAGGCTTGCGCCCAAGGCCGAGCAGATCCGTGTGGGGGAGGGCTATATGGCGCACCCGCCTGAGAATGCGAGCACGATCGACGATTTCGCGGCCCTCGGCGCGCGCACGCCGACCGAAGCGGCAGACCTGTTCACCAATAATTTTTACTTTGGCGCCGAGGGCGAAGACAAGATGACGAGCATCGCCTTTGATCGGCGATTCAATCATTTCGGCCGGCAGCTGAAGGCGATCTTCGGATCCGATCTCGGACACTGGGATGTGCCCGACATGTCCCTCGTGCTGACTGAAACCTATGAACTGGTCGAGAACGGGATGGTTTCGGCGGCGGACTTCAGGAAGTTCACTTTCAGCAATGTCACCGAGATGTATACGGCCATGAACCCGGATTTTTTCAAGGGCACGGTGGTTGAAAAGGAGTGCGCCGTGCCTGCCTGACACATGCCGCGCAGGATCTCGGACTGGGCAATGTCCAGGTAACGAGGCGGTCAGCGGCCGTTGCCAGTGATCAACGTTCACCCGAGGTCGCAGATAGCAGCAGTAACTGTGTTCCGAGACCGCGAGCGATCGTGTCAGATACCCTGAGGCATACCGCTCAGGCACCCATGACATGCGAAACGTCTACCGTCTCGCCACCCGTTTCTTCTGAATTTCCCGGCCGGCAAGCCGTGTGATTTCTTGTCGGAACGTGACTGCTAAATTCGGCATCTTTCTTTCCTACTCTGCTGGTGTTCGGGTAATTCCGGGCGTTCCCAGAAAGTCGGTTCGAATACGTGATGATAGTACGGACCGATGGCGCCAGTTTCCTGTAGCGACCTTACCGGGCACCGCTTAGGATACCACTGGCTCGTATCTACTTGCAGGAGCGACCTGGGCTCCGCGTCGAAGACCTCCAGGCCCACTTCCGCAGCTGATCGCACAGCCGCTTGACGTGCTCGACGACGAACTCGCGGTCTCGCGGGGTTATACCCTCGAGCCACGCCGAAGAGAGACACAGCTCACCCACGAAAGGACAGCACTCGGGCAGGTGTTGACCTCTTGTCAGTGGCCCTGAAATCCGCAGCCACGCGGGCCGCCGGGTACACCGCAGCCCTGACAGGCCGCAGGCATTTCACCATGCGACGAGGCACTCGACGTCAATGCTGCGAATGCGGACAACTTCTTGCGCAGCTCGGTACTGCTACATTCCGGACATGCGGGCGCCGGAGACGACTCGCGCACCAGCGTTTCGAACTCCTTACTGCAGGTGAGGCACTCGTATTCGTAAATAGGCATCTCAGTAATCCTTGCGTAATTGCAGTCGATTTTGCAGACCTGCACGGATTCACATCTGTCCGGTAGATTTTGAGGTCACTTGGCTGTAATTCAATAATGACACGGGTTTTGGCGTGATTCCTGATTCCGACGATTTGAGATTGCAAACGGTTTTTGCCCCGTATCGTTGCCGTTTCTCTCGGCAAACGAGGCAATGTCATGAATCGCGGCCAGTCGGTTTTCGCGCAGTTGTTGGGCTTTGTGCCATTCAGTCACTTCGAGCATCTGGTCGATCGGTTTTCGTCGAACCACGGTATCAAGCACTTCTCGGCCTGGAACCATTTTCTGTGCATTGCCTATTCCCAACTCACCCGACGCGAGGGCCTGCGCGATCTGGTGGCTTGTCTGAATTCGCAACGCACCAAGCTCTACCACATCGGAATTCGCGGCAAGATATCCCGTTCCACCTTGGCCGATGCCAACGAGCGACGCGACTGGCGAGTGTTCGAAGCACTCGGTCATCGATTGATTGCCATAGCGGTCGAATTGCATCAAGGCGAGGACATCGGTCTGGGTTTCAAGGAACCGCTCTATGCGCTGGACTCCACCACGATCGATCTGTGTCTGACATTATTCCCTTGGGCCGACTTCCGCTCGACCAAGGCAGCAGTCAAAGCCCACACCATCGTCGACTTGCGCGGCTCGATTCCCGTTTTCGTCCATATCACGACCGGCAAGGTGCACGATGTCAATGTGCTCGACCTGATTCACTGGCCAGCCGGTTCGATAGTCGTCGTCGACCGCGGCTACCTCGATTTCGCCAGGCTGCAATCACTGCATCAACGCCAAGTCTCCTTCGTCATTCGCGCCAAGGACAATACGCGCTACACGTGGGCCGCCTCGCGCGAGGTCGACAAATCGACGGGACTGCGCAGCGACCAGAGCATCCTGCTCGCCACACCGAAATCGAAACTTGCCTACCCGGACCGCTTGCGCCGTGTTTCCTATCGCGACCTCGATACGGACAAATTCCTCGTCTTCCTCACCAATCGTTTCGACCTGCCGGCTCTCACCATCGCAGAGATTTATCGAAAGCGGTGGCAGGTGGAGACCTTTTTCAAGTGGATCAAACAGAATCTCTCGATCAAGCATTTCTTCGGCAACTCCATCAACGCGGTCAAGTCGCAAATCTGGATCGCCGTTTGCGTCTATCTCATCGTCATCATCGCGCGCAAACGACTGAACCTTCCGGCATCCCCACAGCTCCTGCTGAATATTTTCGAGGTCAACATGTTTGAGAAAACACCAATCGATCAACTCGTTGCCGACGCGATACTGAATTTTGACGACTACCCCTTCGATAACCAGATGTTATTGTTCTGAAATCTACCGGACAGATGTGAATCGAACCCTTAGCGAGAACAACCAGATGCAGGATGACCCTCTGACACAAGCATTGCACTTAAACTACCAGCGCGCTGGACGAGAAATGAAGTACTGGGCTTCATACTTTCTCCGAGAGCTGAAGAAATACGGTGGCCTGAAAGTTGCGAAACGTATGTTGGCGAAGGCAACTCGGGCGGGGGACACGAAGGGTTTCTTGGCTCTTGCTGACGCAGGGCGACCGGACCTGTCACTGGAGGCGGTTGTCCTTTCGCCGGAGTTTCGGAGCCTGTTCACTGCCGGGGAGCTCGCCATCGCCGAAGAGCGCCTGAAGCGCTTTCCGGCGTCTTCTTGGCGCAAGAGTGTCGGACAGAAGACTGTATATCCCGACGAACTTCCAGAAGGCCGCGACTACCGGGAAGGAGCGGTCACGAGAGTCCAGGTGAACAGGTACGAACGTGATCCTGCCGCCCGTGCCGCATGCTTAGCGAAGCATGGATCGCAATGCAAGGCGTGCCATCTGAAGTTCGAGGATCGCTACGGCGATATCGGCGAACGCTTTATCCATGTGCATCATGTCAAACCTCTTGGCACGACGCGGCAAGAGTACCGCCTCAATCCAGAGACCGACTTGGTGCCGGTGTGCCCGAACTGCCACGCGATGCTCCACACGAGTGAGCCTCCGCTTTCAGTCGATGAACTCAAAGCGCGACTACGGTCTC
>Ga0209343_10010547_pt1 | contig 10494 bp, 9 predicted proteins | sample RifCSPlowO2_02_FD_184026 | JGI IMG/M metagenome (GOLD analysis project Ga0209343, IMG submission 184026) | Groundwater microbial communities from Rifle, Colorado - Rifle CSP2_plank lowO2_0.2 (SPAdes) (version 2) | ecosystem: Environmental > Aquatic > Deep subsurface > Groundwater | place: Rifle...
GGGTCAAGCCGGGAGTGGGCGTCTCGTGTGGCGGGATGTCGTGTACGACCACGCCCGTTTCCGCTCGGGTTTCAGGGACGGAGCCAACTCGAAACGCGGTACGGCCATGATGCCGAGGCGATGCTGTCGCAACCGGCGACCAAGATCTTTCTCCGCACCAGTGAGCCGCACGCGGCCAAGTGGATCTCTGACACCATCGGCGAGGTCGAGATTGAGCGGCTCCGCGAGAGTCGCTCAAAGAGCAAGCAGGCCCAACGCAGTTACGGCCTGGAACGACAAGTCGAGCCGCTGGTGATGCCGAGTGAGATCAGCGGACTTCCATCGCTCCGCGGATATTTGAAGCTGGAGAACCTCGTCGTGCGGCTCCACTTCCCGTTTCTGGCTCTGCCCGCGCGGCATCCCGCGTTTGTGGAACGGCCAGCGATTGAGCCGACACGCCGGACGATCACTGCTGCGCCGCCCGTGAAGCCCACCGCGCCCGTCATCCAGTCGGCTGTACCAGAAGCGCTGATCGCCCAGGAGCAGCCGCCGTCGACGACCGTTGCGCAGCAACCGTTCTTCCAATAACCCACGCCCATGCTTACGACCTCGAAGCCGTTGAGCGCGGGACAGGCGCGGCGCTACCACGCGGAGGAGTTTCAGAACGCGCGCGAGAACCACTACACGGACGGCGATCAGATTCGCGGCGTCTGGTCCGGACAGATCGCGAACCGGTGGGGCCTCGTCGGCGAGGTCCGCGAAGACCAGCTCCAACGGCTTGCCGACGGCCAGCATCCGATCACCGGCGAACAACTCGCCCGCCATCAAACCGCCCGCGAGACGAGAAACGCCCGCGGCAAGACCGTGACCACGATGGAGCATCGCGCCGGCTGGGATGCGACCCACGACGCTCGCAGGGCGTGACGGTCTATCGCGAAACCGAACGCGCCTTTGCCGCAGGCGACCGCGTGCAAATGACTGCACCTGATCGCGTCCGTGAGGTGGCGAATCGGGAGCTCGGCACGATCGAGCGCATCGACACGAACGGACGCATGGAGATTCGATGGGATTCCGGTCGAACGTCGTCATTCGGGGCTGGCAAACGCCGCCATCTCGATTACGGCTACGCCGTGACCAGCCACAGCAGCCAAGGTCAGACCGCGGGTCGCGTCTTGGTGCATGTCGAGACCGAGCGTGCGGGCGAGAAGCTCGTCAATCAACGATTCGCGTACGTGGCGGTGTCACGCGGGCAGTACGATGCGCGCATCTACACCGATGACAAGGTGAAACTACCGCGCGCGCTGGATCGCGACGTGTCGCATCGATCTGCGCTGGAGAGAATGCCGGGGCACGCATCGCGACAAAGCGCCGACCGCCAGATCTCGCGGAGTGAATCGATCGGGCACACGATGGCCGTCGGTTCTTCATGAGACCACGGTGCTCGGCGGCGTCAAGGGTGCCCTTCGGCGGCTGCGCCGCCCTTGACACGGCCTCCGCTCCGTGCCGATCAGCTCTTGGCGACGGCCACCAAGTAACACACCCAGGATTAGGTGCTACACCAACGACCAAAGACACTCGCGCGGCTCAGACGATTGGAGTTCGTGAACAACAGGCCGGTCGGGATGCAGAGGGGCCGGGTAGGTTGTCGTGCCCCTGGGTGCGGTAGCTCGAGTCGAGGCGTGATAGGCTCCTCAGCGTGGCGCGTGCGTGTTCAAAGCAGCCGGCCCACGAGCCCGAGGGCTGCTGCCTGGGTGTTCCACTGCGCCGTCTTGGGGTTCCGAAGTTTGCATGAGTGCCAGCCATACGCCAATGAGATGACTGATGCCCAAAGCAGGATCACCCACGCCACCGCGGGTCCGAATGCGAGCGTTTGCCCATACCACGAGCGGAGACCGCGATTCCAGGCAGAACCGTAGACGACACACAGATGCACGGCATACACGAGCAGGGACTGCCGGGCCAGCGCATTCAACGCGTCAGGCAATCGCGAGAGTCGCCTGCTGACATGTGCCACCAAGCCGATCCCGACGCACACAAGTCCTCCGCGTAACAGAAACTGATTCGGACTCGTCGACCAGAAGTCCGTGCTTCCTAGCGGCTGCCAGGGCAGGAGGGAGCCGACGAGCGAGGCAGTCACCATCGTGACACCGCCTGCACCCAGCACCCGCATCGAAAAGCCGCCAACATGGTTGGTTCCGACATAGATCGCACCGAGCGCGGCACCCAACAGGCTGTACGCGCTCCAGGGAAACACAGGAAACAACGAACCGCCCTGCGGCGTCATGTACGCGGCGAGTGCCGCCGGCAGCACGGCCTCCCAGTTGGCTCGCCACACCGCCGGTGTCAAAGCCACCACGGTCACGCACGTGATGAGCGTCAGGATCAAGAACTGCATGCGCGTCCGTACACTAAGCGCAAAGAGCTGAAGCAAAGCCAGTGTCACCGCCAGGCACTGCAACGCGTCGACCCCCAGAAACGCCTGCCACTTGTCGGCAGTCACAAGGCTGATGTGATTGAGCTTCGCGACCGGCGAGTAGAGAACGTACCCGATGAGGAGAAAGACGGCGAACCGGCCAAAGCGACGGAGAGGCCAGCCTACAATCTGGGCCTGGTCGTCTCGCCTGTACGTCGCCGACACAAAGGCGAAGCCCGCCAAGAAGAAAAACAAACAGGACGTTGTCTAGCCCACGCGAGAAGGACCAGACGTAGAACGCGGTCGTGGTGCGGTATTCCACTCCGAGAAGGGCGTCCAGCGTGTGACCCTGAATCATCATGAGGATGGCGATGACCCGCGCGAGATCGACGAACACCACGCGACCTCGCGTCGAGGCGGAAGCCGCAGACGGTTCATGAGCCATCTCGAGCCGATAATGAGGAACAGAAGTATCAAGCGTTCGCATGTGCCGCGAAAATGGGACTGACCTTCCGCGCGAGACGATACCGTTCCGGCTGGAGGGAAACGAATCCCCTGAACACGGGAGATCCTCGACAGAACAGCTAGGAGAGACGGATCTACCGATTGACCGCTCCTGCATTCTTCCTTGACAACGCGAATCGGGAGACCGGTTCAGACGTGGTCCAGCTTATCGCCCTCCTGCCTCGCGGAATCGCGAAGTTGTCGCTCGATCGTGCGGCTGACGGCGTCCTTGGCGCCCAGCCCAAGCGCCAGTGACGCGGCCAAGACCACCCCGCCGAACAGGATGCCGAAGGCCAGAGGAAGGATCCGGCGACCGATATCCAGTTGATCAAGTGCCGTGGCGGCCGTCACGAGGAGGATGACCCACTTGACCGCGAGGCTGAGCAGCCGCGCGGACTGTATCTGCATATTGACCGCGCCGATGAGCACCGACCGGGCCAGGAACCGCGCCATGAGGATCCCAGCGACAACAATCAACAGGGCCGCCGCCAGGCGCGGCACGTACTCGAAAACGGATAACGCCAGCCGCGAGGGAATCGTGGCATTGAGCGCCGTGAAGCTGGCCAGAAACCCGAGGACCAGAATCGCCCAGTACACCACGCGGGCCACCGTCAGCGAAGGGTTCGCCGATGCTGGCCACATCGCAAAGGCGGCCAGCCCGACCTGCTGGGCCCGACGGTCGAAATCCAGGGCGCGCAGCGCCCGGACCAGCAGCACGCGTACGAGCAATGCGACGATGAACGCCACGAGGATCACGGTCAGTGACACGAGCACACCGGGCAGAAAGTCGACGGTGTACCCGACAATCTGGCTCCCTGCCTGCCGTAGAATCCGGTTGAGTTGTTCCCACATGGCCGCTCCTCTTCATGCGAGCCGATGACGTGCATACACCGGCCGCCGCCGTTATCTCCGTAGTCGCTCGGGCCACCGCCATCGCGAGATGAGGTACCGCTTTTCGGCGTCGAACGCGGCACACACCTGCTCGAGCCGGGCGTCAACTTGGGCCTCGGTCGCGTCCTGGATTTGCGGGACGATCGATGCCATCCAACCGCTATAGATCGGCGTCAGTGAGCGCAGCAAGTGGTCACGAGGCATAAGGCGGAGGCTGTAGCCGAGCGCGAAGTCATAGACGATGCTCGCCCAGAGCAGATCATCGAACCGAAACCGGTCCGACGGCGCCTCGGCCAGCCTCCGCAACGCGATGATGGTCTTGGGCGGCAGGACCCATGTCCAGATTTCGCGGAGCTCGCGGTATCCCAATCGAAATGACTCCGTCAGCCGCTCCACGTTCGGCACTGCCGCCTCGGGCTCGGGCCTTTCGTCGGCCCCGAACAGCGGCACGGTCACGGCCTGCCTGACGCGCTGCCAGACGCCGACACGGTGTTCCATGTCGGCAAACACAGAGCCGACCACTTGCGCGAGCGTGGTGCTCAGGTCAGTCGTCTCGTGGTGCACCATCCCGCGAACACCGAGCGCGGCCTCGCAGACGCGGAATCCGCCGCACACAGCCTCCGACGCGAGCCAGAGGTCGATGCCAGCCTGCGCCCCTTCGCGATCCCAGACGTCCTGCTGCAGAAAGTGATCGGCCATTCGCGCCGAACAGCCGAACTCGCCGGCGGCCGGCTGGCGGAGCGTTGCGCCGTAGAGTGTCCGGAACAGCGGGGCGACGATCCCTTTGGTGATCAGGCCGTCGAATCGATGGCGAACGTAGTACGACGACGCATAATCGAACTGATCGGTCAGGATCGGCGCGACCAGGTTGGCGATGCGCGTGGAGTCCGCTGTCTCAATGCCAGCATCCACCAGCGCGACGGCCCGCACACTCAGACGCCGGATCGTTTCCAGGATCGCCCGCAGCGCGTTCGCCCGGCCCGGAAACCCGTGATAGGGCACAGTAGTGAGCGATGCGATCGGGGCCGAGTACCCCACTTCCACGAGTTCGGTCGCGCCGGTGGCCGCCCGTGCCGCCTCTCGCGTTCCGTCGGTGGATCCTCCATCGGCGAGAACGATCTGAGCCGCGCTCGATCCGAAGTGAGTGGCCAGCCCATCGCGCACGGCGCGGACGACCGGGCCGATCGTACGGGCATGGTTGTAACTGGCAAGCGCGATCGCGATGTCGGCACGCGCAGCGCTCGCATCAGCCGCGCGAACGCTGGAGTTCAAACCAGTAGAAGCCATACGGTCCGAGCGTCAGAAAGTACGGCGCCGCGCCGATAATTGGAAACTCCGTGTAGCCTAGCATCTCCACCGGCGTCAGCCCCGCGAACGCGCTCAGATCGAGCTCCACCGGTTGCACCGTGCGCGACAGATTGGCCACGCACAGAATCACATCGTCCTCGATCCGCCGGAGGTACGCGAGCACTTTGCAGTTCGCCGGCTGAAGGAAGTCGATGCTCCCGCGGCCGAAGACGCTGAAGAACTTCCGCAGGCGGATGATGTTCTTCATCCAGTGGAGCAACGACGCGGAGTCATCCTCCTGGGACTCCACGTTCACGGCCTGAAAGCCATACACCGGATCCATGATGACCGGGCTATAGAGCCGCTCAGGGTCGGCGCGCGAGAAGCCGGCGTTGCGATCGCCTGTCCACTGCATCGGTGTCCGGACGCCGGCCCGGTCGCCAAGATAGACGTTGTCACCCATCCCGATCTCGTCGCCATAGTAGAGGATGGGCGTCCCAGGAAACGAGAACAACAGCGCATTCAGAAGCTCGATGCGCGGCCGGCTGTTGCCGACGAGTGGGGCCAAACGCCGGCGGATGCCGAGATGGAGCCGGGCCCGTGGATCCGTGCTGTACGCGAGGTGCATGTAGTCGCGCTCCTCATCGGTGACCATCTCGAGGGTCAGCTCGTCATGGTTGCGAAGAAAGAGCGCCCACTGGCAGGTCACTGGAATGTCCGGTGTCCGCTCCATGATCTCCGTGATCGGAGAGCGATCTTCGAGATGGAGAGCCATGAAGATGCGCGGCATGAGCGGGAAATGAAAGGCCATGTGGCATTCGTCCCCATCACCGAAGTACGGGCGTACGTCAGCCGGCCACTGATTGGCTTCGGCGAGCAGCATGCCGCGGCCTCTCGTCTCGATGTGCCGCCGGATTGCTTTGAGGACGCCATGCGTCTCGGGGAGATTCTCACAGGTCGTACCCTCGCGTTCGATGAGGTAGGGCACGGCATCAAGGCGGAAGCCGTCGACGCCGGCGTCCATCCAGGAGTCGATGACCTGCAGCATCTCCTGGAGGACCTGCGGGTTGTCGTAATTGAGGTCGGGCTGATGATGAAAGAACCGATGCCAATAATAGGCCTGAGCCACCGGATCCCACGCCCAATTCGAGCGCTCAATATCGAGGAAGAGAATTCTGGCGTCCGCGTATCGCTGCTCGGTCTCACTCCAGACGTAGTACTCGCGCTCCGCTGAATGAGGTGCGGCGCTCCGTGCTCGTTGGAACCACCCATGCTGGTCGGACGTATGGTTGAGGACGAGCTCGATCACGACGCGGATCTGACGCTCGTGCGCGGCGCGCACGAAGGCCTTGAAGTCACTCAGCGTCCCGCAGCTTGGATGAATGTTCCGATGGTCCGCTATGTCGTACCCATCGTCCCGCAGCGGCGACGGGAAGAATGGAAGGAGCCACACACAGGTCACGCCGAGATCCGCAAGGTAGTCAAGCTTCTCGGTGAGTCCTGGAAAGTCGCCGACGCCGTCGCCGTTACTATCGAAGAAAGCCCTGACGGGCAACTCGTAGACGATGGCGTCCTTGAACCAGAGCGGGTCTTTCTCCCTTCCACGTCCGGTCATGTCGTCCATCGTGAATGCCGGCCTGGCAGGTTGAATGGCCGTGATCGTGATTGTGTCGTACTGTCACGGGCGCGCGGCCAGGCCACAGGAGTTCATTTTCTACGATCTCCACGGCTTGGGCACGAGCCCTCCGTCAAGGCCTTCACTTCTTCATTGGGTTCAGGGTTGATTGAGGTCAGGGCTCCGCCCCATGTTTGTCGTCATCGTCTTCGTATGTGCGCAGCCATTGCAGGCTCACAGGCGAGACATGGATCTCGGTGCCAGGGGACCGTGATGACGGCCGAAGCATGGACACTCCCAGGGAAGTCGCCAGTTCGCGGACCAGAGCGAGCAACAACTCACCATGCAGCAGACGCGATATCGGCCATTGGCCGACCTCGACCCCATACCCTCGGTGGTCTTCCAATGCGCTAGGCATGCAGCACCTCTGGCTGCCAGTGGTTTTGATGGCTCTCGTGCAGACCAGTGGGATCCGTGCGCAGACAAGCCGCGTCGGCCATCATCTCTCCCGCCCATCGGTATGTGTTGAACTCCGCGACGATGGACCGCATCGCACGCATGCGGCGTGATTGTTCCTTGCCCTCCATACGCAACGCTTCAGCCAGCACACGGGCCGAGTCGTCGATTGCATACGGGTTCACGATCAACGCCTCGGTCAGCTCGCGGGCGGCGCCGGTGAACTCGCTGAGGATCAGGACCCCTCGATCGTCGTCGCGCGCGCTCACGAATTCCTTTGCCACCAAATTCATCCCGTCATGGAGACTGCCGACGTAGCAGATGTCGGCCGCCCGCAGGAATCGGTAAACGTCCGCCGGCTCGTGGTGCGCTTCGAGCAGGATGAGCGGACGGTACCCTTCGGTGCCGAAGCGAACGTTGATCCGATCGGTCGTGTCCACCAGCCGTGAGCGGTACGATCGATAGGCTGGCAGGTCATCCCGGCTCGGCTCGGCAATCTGGACCAACACGAAACGCTCGCGGAACTCCGGATGCAATTCCAGCAGCCGTTCGACCGTCAGAAGCTTCTCGTGGAGGCCTTTCGTGTAGTCCAACCGATCCACGCCGACGGCCAGGCGGACGTCCGGCGGCAGGTGAAGCTGCCGGCGGACAGCCGCCCGGCACGTTTCGACGGGCGGCGATTGACACGCCCACCGACTCGGCCATTCGATCGACACCGGATAGGCGCGAACCGCCGTCCGCCGATCGCCGCAGGTGATGACGTTCCGCCTGCGGTCGATGTGAGCGTCGAGCGAACACTCGACGGTCTCGATGAAATTCTGGCAATCGTCGGGCGTCTGGAATCCGATGATGGTGCTACCGAGGAGACCCTCCAGCAGCTGCCGGCCCCATGGGCAGATCGCGTAGTCGCGCGGATGCGGCCATGGGATGTGCCAGAATGCGACGATGGTGCTGAGCGGGAGGCGCTCGCGAATGGCCTGAGGCGCGAGCGCGAAGTGATAATCCTGGACCAACACAACGGGCCAATTGGTTTCCACCTCCTCACACACGGCCTCGGCAAATCGCGCGTTCACCGCCTCGTACATCTTGAAGTCATCAGATCGGAAGACGGGCTGGACGTGCGCCCGGTGGCACAGCGGCCAGAGTCCTTCGTTCGCAAACCCGTCGTAGTAACCTCGGACCTCGTGGGCGTCGAGCCAGACGCGCCGGAGCCGGTACAGAGGATTGGCGGGTGGCACATCCAGTCCGTCCCGCCCATCGACCACGACGCGATCGGCGGTGCCGGCTCCGTGTGCCACCCACACGCCCGAGCAGGCTTGGATCAGCGGTTCCAGCGCGGTCACGAGTCCGCCGGCGGAGCGCCTGATGACGATGTCGCCGTCTGATCGTCGATCGTGGCGAAAGGGCTCGCGGTTGGAGAGCACGACGATCGATTCGCCTCCGTAGAACGTCCTGATCCAGTTTCGTAAGCGTTGCGCGCTCCATACGGGGCGGGGAGTCGAAATTTGTCGTGTCAGCATCTCGCGTCCTGGCTGTGGCTCCTTGCGCTGAAACCAGTAGACAACGCAGCCTGCGGGAGGAACCATCCGATTGAGGGGGGACACGGACCGCTTTTGCGGGGGAGTGCGAGGCGAATTCTGAAGCCTGTCGATTGCTCAGATTCGCCTGGTTCTCCCGTATTGGGAGGATGCCTCCCACCGGTCGAAGGCGGTAACCTTGAATGAACGAAGAGTCTGCAGAAGTGGTCGGAGGTTGGGGATGCGGTTCAGAACGTGGCTGGTGGCGGCGCTCGGACTCGGCGGTCTCCTGCTGCTGATCGTCGTGTCGATGCTGACATCATCGCGCAAGGCTCAGGAGATCTACACTCAGCTTGATCAGCTCAATGCCCACCATCAAGAAGTGGATGCCAAACTCCGGCGGCTCCGTTCCGACGTCAATCTCTCGGGCATTTTCGTACGCGACTATCTCCTGGATGTGGCGCGCGAGCGTGCACCCGAGTACCGCGAGCGCCTGACCGAGTTCCGCCAGACCAACAGGGCGACTGTCGCGGAACTCCTGGTGCTCGACGAGCCACACGTGGAGCGTATTCGCAACCTCGACGCGCAACTCGATGAATACTGGCAGACGTTCGAACCGCTCTTCGATTGGACGGTCACCGAGAAGATCTTTCGCAGCGCAAGCTTTCTGCGGCGGGAAGTGGTGCCACGGCGTGAGGCGGTCCTGGCAATTGCGCAGGAGATCGAAGAGTTGAACAACGCGAACCTTGCCGCGCAACGGACCGAAGTCGCCCGCCGGCAAGTCGCCTTTCGCGACGACCTGCGTCGGTTGCTCTGGCAGACAGTCCTGCTCGGCATGGTCGTGGCGTTGATCGTCGTGCTTCGGCTTCGTATCCTCGAGCGGCGTTCCGACGAGCAGCGGGCGATCGCCGAAGACGCGGAGCGCCAGATGCGCCAGCTCTCGCAGGAGCGGGACGCGGCACAGGAAGAAGAGCGGAAACATCTCTCACGGGAGCTCCACGACCACGTGGCGCAGGTGCTCACGGCCTTGCGGATGGAGCTTGGACGAATCGAGCGGACGAGGTCGCCGGCCGACGCCCGCATCGGCGCGGCGGTGGCCGAGTGTAAGAAACTGGTGGACGGCATGTTCCGCACGGTCCGGGACCTCGCACTCGGCCTTCGCCCAAGCATGCTGGATGACTTCGGTCTGCAGGCCGCGCTGGAATGGCATGTGCGTGACTTCACCAGCCGGTACGACGCGAACGTCGAATTGACGATGGAAGGAGATTTCGATACCCTGCCGGACCGGTATCGGACGTGTGTGTATCGAGCGGTCCAAGAGGGGTTGACCAATTGCGTACGGCACGCAAAGGCCCGCTCCATCAAGGTGAGCGTAATCAGCCACGAGAATCAACTCGACCTATCCGTGACCGACGATGGGATCGGTTTCGATCCTGCGCGACGCCGCGATGGTCTGGGTCTGCGTGGCATTGAGGAGCGCGTCAAGGAGCTTCACGGCGCCATGACCGTCGGCAGTGCGGCCGGCGAGGGTACGACACTCACGATCCAGCTGCCATTGCCGGCGACGGAGGTGCCGCTTGCGCGTGCTGCTGGCTGACGACCACGGCATTGTCCGACGAGGGTTGCGGAGCCTGCTTGAAGAGGCCGGCCATGCGGTCGTTGCCGAAGCGGCCGACGGCCTCGAGGCGGTGCGGCTCTCCGAGGACCATCGGCCCGATCTGCTCATCATCGACATCGGCATGCCAAAACTCAGCGGAATCGAGGTGGCCGCCCGCGCGCAGAAGCTCGATCGACCGCCTGCCGTCATCATCCTGAGCATGCACGCCGATGAG
>Ga0209343_10010549_pt1 | contig 10493 bp, 7 predicted proteins | sample RifCSPlowO2_02_FD_184026 | JGI IMG/M metagenome (GOLD analysis project Ga0209343, IMG submission 184026) | Groundwater microbial communities from Rifle, Colorado - Rifle CSP2_plank lowO2_0.2 (SPAdes) (version 2) | ecosystem: Environmental > Aquatic > Deep subsurface > Groundwater | place: Rifle...
CATTTTCACTGAAAACAATGGGGTGTACGACAAATTCCCATGAACACAAAAAGTTCATATCCCGCAGAATTGTGGGACGGAAAATAGCAGAAAACACCAGCCAAATAAATAAGCGAAATCTGCACGAGAAAACAGCCCTGCAAATTTTTGTTGTACACACCAAGGAATTTTTAAAGATCAAATCTCTAAAATAGTGGTGTTAAAAGCATAAATTATTATTTAATTGATCTTTTGCGCATCTTTAACAGCCCACCAACCTACTGATTTCTAGCTGTTTGTTGTTTTTTTCTATAAATTGACTCTTATTCTTTTTTGATGGTATGGTTATTCGTAAATTCGTATTCCTCTAAGACGAGTGTAATTTAAAAGGAAAATGAAAAAAGGCATCTATTGTTTAGAAGGTTTATGGGATCGTGATCTTCAAAACAAATCTACTGTACTTCCAATTCTTGAGTTGTTACACAAAGGTGGCATTTGTAATTATATCTATCACACCTGTGCTACAAAAGAAGAGCTCGAATTCTTCTTAAAAAAATGGAAACAAAAAGCGATCATTACTAAATTTCCAATTCTATACTTAGCCTTTCATGGGAAGAAGGGGCATATTTATATCACACATAATAATACTTATTCTCTGAATGATCTTGCAGGGATCCTCGAAAATTCGGCTCAGGGAAAAGTTATATATTTTGCTTCTTGCGAAACTCTGAATGCTGCCGAACGAACCATTCAATCGTTTCTTAAAAAAACAAATGCGATAGCAGCTATCGGCTATAAACAAGAGGTGGATTGGATGATAGCAACAGCCTTTGAACTTCTTGTATTAGATGCTCTTCAACAAGATAGATTTGATAGCAGAGGAATACAAAAAATAGAAACAAAAATAAAATCAGAATACGGTAATTTACACCAGATACTTTGCTACCGAATGGTTATAAACAAACACCTTCATTTTCCACGAAAAAGAATTAATAAACCAATTTGATAATTTGGTAATTTGAATTTGTGTTTTTAAGTATTAGCAAATTAACATCTAATCGCTTTGTCAAATTAATAATTTATCAAACTATGAAAACTAACGTAGCCGCAACACCTCAATACCCACAGGAAAAAAACAATGTTTTAAATAATAATTTTCGCCCTAGCAATAATTTTTATCACAGTGATAAAATTTTCAGAAATTATTTTAAAGAAAACAGTACACCTGGTGGTTTTGATTATATGTCGGACAAGCTGAATTTATTGGGCAAAGATGCTGCAGGAAAAATGAACGCGCTTTCACTTGCTGCCGATAAAGCAGGCCCCCAATTGGTGAAAAGGAATTCGCTTGGTGAAAACATCAACGAAATATCTTTTCATCCCTCCTATTGGGAACTTATGAAAATTGCAGTAAAATCAGAAATGTTCCGTGTGAAATGGGAGCCTTCCTTGCGTGAAAAATATAATGAAGAAAAACAATTGCTTGGATTTGCATCCGGATATATATATGCCTTGAGTGAATGCGGACAATTTTGTCCGCTTTGCATGACTGATGGTGTTGCACGGCTTATCGACCTGTTCTGTGATGATGAAGATAAAGCACGATTATTACCACATATCTTTACTAATAATGCAGATGATTTATATAGCGGAGCCATGTTTCTTACTGAAAAAACAGGAGGCTCTGATGTTGGCGCAAACATAGTTGTTGCCACTCATAAGGAAGGTAAAAATTATTTGCTGAATGGCGAAAAATGGTTTTGCAGCAATGCTAATGCCGATCTTATTTTTGCTCTTGCACGAACCGATTCAAGCGTTAAAGGAACAAAAGGACTATCCATTTTTTTAATAGAAAAATATCTCCCTTCCGGAGAACGAAATACAATAGATGTAATCAGAATAAAAGACAAGCTTGGTGTACGTTCTATGGCAAGTGCAGAATGTATGCTCACCAACACCGTTGGAAAACTTGTAGGCAATGAGTTTGACGGGTTTAAAGTAATGATGCAAATGGTTACCCTTTCACGGCTTTATAATTCCATTGCCGCGCTTGCTTGTTCTCGCAGGGCCTTAATAGAGGCATACCAGTTTTTATGCTTCAGAAATACATTTGGGAAAACAGCTACTGAACATGCGTTGATTCGCACAAAACTCACTGAACTAGGCTCCCTGCACGTTGCTAATTTTTATCTTGTGTGGAGAATAGTAAAATCACTTGAACTTGCAGATGCAGGAGATGAAAGAGAAACACAATTGCTTCGTTTGACAAATCCAATGACAAAAAAATGGTCTGCCGAAACTGGTGTATATATTACCCGCGAAAGCATGGAGTTGATGGGGGGGCTGGGTTATATCGAAGATACGGTAATGCCAAAGTTAATGCGAGATGTGATGGTTTTGCCTATCTGGGAAGGTTCGGGAAACATCATTATCCTGGATATGCTCAGGGCAATGGCTAAATCAAAAGGGTTTGAAGTTCTTTGTGATGAAATAAACAAGAGCTCAGATAAAAGCCCTTTGTATGGTAAATGGATCAAAGAAGAATTAAATAAATTGATACTTTTTTCAGAAAAAATAAAAACCTTTGATTCCGAAAAAATTGAAGCATCAGCAAAACCATTTTTTGAAAAACTAACCTCACTTTACCAGATATCCTTACTCATCGACAATCTTAATGAAGAAAGTAAAGCCTGGGTATTACCTGCATTAAATTATCTGAAAGAAAAATACATCCCTTCTGAATTAGCAGAAGTAGTGCCTCTTTCAAGTGATGAAGTTAAAGGTTTGATCGCCTGGGAATTTTAATTCGTAAATGATTACACCGATAAAAAATGGATTACACCGATTTTTTATCTGCATAATCTTTTCAAAAACAATCGGTGTAATCAACTTTAAAAACAATCAGTGAAATCATTTTAAAATATGAACAAAATTTATCTTCAACCTGCAAAGTACATTAACAGCGACTCAGAAGAAGTAATACAATTTACCAAAAAAATTATTGGAAGCACAACAGATGCTGTTGAAAAGGCAGTAAAAATTTATTATGCTGTTAGAGATGGTTTCAATTATAATCCATACGATATTGATTTGAGTCCTGAAGCGATGAAAGCAAGTTCATTACTTAAAAGAAATTATGGGTACTGTGTAGAGAAAGCCTGTTTGCTTGCTGCTTGTGCCAGAGTGGCCGGAATACCAAGCCGCCTTGGTTTTGCAAAAGTTCGTAATCATATCGCTACTGAAAAATTAGAGGAAGCTTTAAAAACAAATGTACTTGTTTTTCATGGTTTTACGGAACTTTTTTTGGAAGGAAAATGGGTGAAAGCCACTCCGGCATTCAATAAAACTCTTTGTGAAAAATTGAAGGTTGAATCTTTAGAATTTGATGGAAGAGAAGATTCTATCTTTCAATCTTACAATCAGGAAGGAAGCCAATTCATGGAATACCTGCATGATTATGGTAACTTCGATGATGTTCCGTATGAATTATTTATCAGTGAATTGATAAAACATTATCCGCATTTGTTTGAAGAAAAAAAATGGAATCTTTGATTATTTGAATCGGTTGTAGAATTACAAATTGTGAGAAGAAAACAAAGCTGCGTAACTGCAATACAAAATAAAAAATGGCAAATACCTACACTCAAATGTATGTTCAACTTGTTTTTGCAGTAAAAGGCAGAGCAAATATCATTGCCGAAAGCAATCGTATTGAATTAGAAAAATATATTTGTGGTATCATTAACAATAAAAAATCAAAGCCGCTCGCTATCTATTGTAATCCGGACCATACTCATATTTTAATTGGTTTCCATCCTGAAATATCTGTGTCTGACCTTACAAGAGATATAAAAGCAAATTCATCTAAATTTATTAACGAGAAAAAGTGGCTAAGAGGTAAGTTTCAATGGCAGGATGGTTTTGGGGCTTTCACCTATTCAAAATCACAAATTGATGATGTGATAAAATATATTTTAAAACAACCGGAGCATCACAAAAGAAAAACGTTTAAAGAAGAATATTTATCTATGTTGCACAAACTTGAAATTGCTTATGATGAAAAATATTTGTTTGAATGGTATGAATAGAAGATATCGCAGCTAACGCTGCTATAACATTTGTAATTAACATTAACTACAAAGATATTGCAACTACGTTGCACTAAACCTGTTAACTTCAAATGCAGACTAGCTTGACGATTGCCTCAGGGGGAATATATCTTTGCAGAAATAATAAAACCAATAAGATTTAAGCTGCACAGCAGCGATTATAAAAAAATATTTTAAAAGATATTGCAAATCCCCTGCACCAGTTAAATAAAAAATTAAATTTTAAACATTTAAGAATAGTAAATGAGGGGGTTATCTTTGTAGGAATAGTAAAACCAAAGGAGAGACAGCACTACAGCGATAAAAAAAAGAAAATATTTAAAAAAAATATTGCAAGTACCCTATACCAAATATGTCAAAAATTAAATTTTAAACATTTAAGAAAGCCCCGGAGGGGCTATATCTTTGTAGAAATAATAAAATCAAACAATTTAAGCTGCATAGCAGCGACATAAAAAAACAAATACAGATATACATTACAGCATTACTCAACTTTCCAACATTAAATATTTTGATTAAACGCTATAAGTAATTCACTAAAAAATTAAAAATTCATGCACGTATTAAAATTCGGTGGAACATCAGTAGCAAATGCAGAGAACATAAATAAAGTTATTGCTATTGTAAAACAATCGCTTTTAAAAAACAAAACAATAGTGGTGGTTTCTGCATTAAGCGGAATCACTGATCTGTTGATAGCTGTCGGAAAAACAGCTTCTTTACGAAACGAAACGTATAAAGAAAGTCTGAAAACAATTGAGACCAAGCACTTACAAGCTGTGAGGGAATTAATTCCAATAGAACGCCAAAGTGAAACACTTAGTTTGGTCAAGAAAAAATGTAATGAATTAGAAAGTATCTGTGAGGGTGTATTTTTACTGGCGGAATTATCACCGCGAACCCTCGACAGCATTATGAGTTATGGAGAACTTCTTTCCTCATTGCTAATATCAGCAAAGTTTAGTAGCCTGGAAATGCCTCATCAATGGCTAGACTCCAGGGAAATTATCAGAACAAATTCAACCTTCGGAAATGCCATTGTTGATATGGACCATAGCACTGCTGCCATTCAAAAACATCTTAATAAAAATACTTCGCAACTTTATATTATCCCGGGATTTATTGCTGCTGATGCAAATGGAATTACTACAACATTGGGGAGGGGTGGTTCTGACTTCTCGGCTGCAATTATAGCAGCAGCAATGGATGCAGAGTTACTCGAGATCTGGACCGATGTTAGTGGCATGATGACTGCCGATCCGCGATTGGTAAGCAACGCCAAAATAATCCCTAACATTTCCTACCAGGAAGCGATGGAGCTATCGCATTTTGGAGCTAAGGTCATTTATCCGCCAACCATCCAGCCGGTAATGAATAAAGGTATCCCGATCAGGATCAAAAACACTTTCGCTCCTGGTGATTATGGAACATTGATTGAACGTAAAGCAAGCGGGAATAAAAACAGTGTAAGCGGTATTTCGAGCATCGGCAAAATTGCATTGTTGAGCCTCGAAGGAACCGGAATGGTGGGTGTCCCCGGCATTTCAAAACGGTTGTTTGAAGCATTGTCGACCGAAAAAATAAATGTTATTCTTATTACCCAGGCCTCTTCTGAATATTCTATTTGTGTTGGAGTGGATGAACCCTATGCATCAAAAGCAAAAGAGGCGGTGGATATGGAATTTGCTAATGAAATTGCTTTTAAAAAAGTAGATCCTGTTTATATAGAAAAAGATCTGTCCATCATTGCCCTGGTTGGTGAAAATATGAAAAACCATACCGGAATAAGCGGCAAAATGTTTGGTGCACTGGGACGAAACGGTATAAACATCAGGGCAATTGCGCAGGGCTCTTCCGAAAAAAACATTTCAACAGTAATAAAAACCGCTGACGTAAAAAAAGCAGTGAATGTATTGCATGAAGACTTTTTTGAAACGGTACATAAGCAGGTTAACGTGTTTTTAGTGGGTTCTGGCAATGTTGGTGGAAAGTTGATAGAACAATTAAAACAACAAATTAAAAATATTGATGATCAGCTACATTTAAATATTCGTGTAATAGGAATTGCAAGTAGTAAAAAAATGTTGTTGAACGAGGATGGAATTGATCTGCAGGACTGGAAACAAAAATTAGCGAATTCAGCAGCAATGACATTAACAGGTTTTACTGATTTCATAATAAACAATAACCTGCGCAATTCCGTATTTGTTGATGTTACCGCAAATGCAGAAACGGCAGCTTGTTATGCAACATTATTAGAGAAAAGTATTTCGGTGGTGGCTTGCAATAAAATTGCCTGCTCCTCAGATTACAATAATTATAAAAATTTAAAGGGTCTTGCTCAGGAATTTAATGCTTCGTTTTTATACGAAACAAATGTTGGCGCCAGCTTACCGATCATAGGAACCCTTAACGCTCTTATACGCAGCGGTGATAAAGTAAATATCATCGAAGCTGTGCTTTCTGGTACCCTTAATTATGTATTTAATAATTACAACGGAACCGTTTCTTTTGCTGAAATAGTAAAACAAGCGCAGGATGAAGGATATACAGAGCCCGACCCCCGTCTCGATCTAAGTGGAAAAGATGTAATGCGTAAAATTTTAATACTGGCACGTGAGGCCGGTTATAAAATGGAAATGGATGACATAAAAAATAATTCCTTTCTTCCTGCTTCCTGCATGTTAGGTAGTGTTGAAGACTTTTACATTGAATTAAAAAAACACGAAACACATTTCAAAACGCTCTATGAAAAAGCTGCAAAAGAGGATTGCAAATTAAAATTTGTTGCTAAATTAGAAAATGGAAATGCCTCGGTAGGCTTGCAGCACATTAACAAAGAGCAGGACCTGTTTCACCTGTATGGTAAAGACAATGTAGTGCTATTTTATACCAATCGTTATGTGCAACAACCTTTGGTAATTAAAGGTGCGGGGGCAGGTGCGGATGTTACAGCATCCGGAATTTTTGCAGATATTGTAAGAGCTGCAAGGGTATAAAGAAAGCCCCTCTCCTTAATCCTCTCCCCAAAGGGGAGAGGGCAATGCTTATAAAAATTGTAAAATGAAAATGACTAACGTAATTAACTCCTTCCCTTGGGGGAAGCCGGGAGGGGCCATTACCATCCTCTCCCCTGCTACCGTTGCAAATGTGGTTTGCGGTTTTGATATACTTGGTTTTGCCCTGGATGGGCCATTCGATAAAATGCTGATTCGAAAAGTATCAGGTAAAGGTGTAACCATAATTAATAAAGACGATTATAATTTACCAACAGAGCCTGCAAAAAATGTGATCGGTGCGGCATTACTTTCTTTATTGGAAGCTGTTCCGGAGGATATCGGCTTTGTGGTGGAAAGTACAAAAATAATTAAACCGGGCAGCGGTATTGGATCCAGCGCTGCAAGTGCCGCAGGTATTGTAGTGGGTGCAAACCATTTATTAAATGATCGGTTTTCAAAAGAGGAACTGATCCGTTTTGCAATGTGTGGTGAAGAGGTGGCGTCCGGCTCTAAACATGCTGATAATATCGCCCCTTGCATCTATGGTGGGGTTACGCTCATCCGCTCCTCTGACCCCTTAGATATTGTTTCTATCCCGGCTCCGCCTTTATATGTCACCATTTTACATCCGCAAATTGAAGTAAAAACTTCTGATGCAAGAGGTATCTTAAAAAAACAAGTGTCGCTGAAAGATGCAATTATTCAATGGGGCAACGTGGCCGGTTTGATCGCTGGTTTTATGAAAAATGATTATGATCTTATCGGCCGCTCTCTTGTGGATGTTATTGTTGAACCGATACGAAGCATTTTAATTCCCGGTTTTGATGAAGTAAAAAAGAAATGTTTGGAAGCGGGCGCATTGGGCGGTGGAATCTCTGGTTCAGGCCCCTCCATGTTTATGTTAAGCAAAGATGAATCTACTGCAATTTCAGTGGAAGCCGCTATTATTGCTGTTTATAAAAACATTGGAGTTGATTTTCATACGCATGTAACCACTATCAGTAATGAGGGTGTGAAAATAAAATTATTGTGATAGCCAAAGGAGGTTTGGAGTAACAGTCCATTAATCAAATACCCCTATTCCACTATCTGAAGGTCATAAGCTAATGATTTCGATTCGATAATTTTTTTATAACTTATGTTACTCACTCGTTTTAACGTGTATTAATATTAAAATAGTAATTTTAGTTTCTATTGGGCTTCTTAATTTTTCCTTGATGAAAAAAAAATCAGGAAAAGCTCATCGGCTCGCGCACCGGCTGACGCAGCCCTCCTTCGACTCCACTCAGGACAGGCTCAACCTTTTCTGGCCAACGCGCCTCTCTGAAAATAATTCGGAGCGGTGCTTGTCGTCCGTGATATGCGGAACGAATGCATTTTCTCAACACTAACTCAATGTCTGGTAGGATTTACGCGGAATTTATCCAGGGCCTGTCGAAGGAATCCTTAACGCAGAAATAGTTTCATTTTGAATTTGCCTGTATTTATTGAGCTTGAGCCAAAATTAACAATCGAACTCAGGTTATTAATCTTTTTAAAAATAAAACCAGCAAATACGAGGGAGCAGTTAGAAGTTTTGGGGATAATTTTCAAATGCTTATGCTCTGGATTACTGAAACGAAAGTTTTTTTAAGAAATTCATGCTAAAAGATTATTTATCCATTTGTTAATGAATAATATTTTTAACTTTGTTACGCTTACTCTTTGCGTATAGTAAATGCAGTTATAAAACTATAATTTAGTAAAACAATTTTTCCTTTAGAAGAATTTTATTTGCGAATTAATAAACAATTTTCCGAACCGGCAAAAAGCAAAAAAAATGAAAAAACTCATTACTGTTTTTCTGCTTTTTTTAACCCCTTTCTTATGGACAGGTGCAGGTAATTTTTTGCTTGCTCAACAAAATGTTGGTATTGGAACCACTTCACCTGACCCATCTGCACGTTTGGATATATTTTCCAACAATCAGGGCTTGCTTATACCCCGTGTGAGTTTAACTTCCACCACAGATGTAATTTCTGTTCCAAATCCTGCTATAAGTTTATTGGTTTATAACACCAATCCAGCTATGACAGGTGGTGGAACAGGAATTTATTACTGGCAGGGAACTTTATGGATTCAGGCATTTGGTGTAGCGGGAGCTATTGGAATGACAGGTGCTACCGGGTTTATTGGTGCTACCGGAATTGCCGGCTTTACAGGAGACATAGGCACAACTGGTGCAACCGGTGACACAGGAAGTACAGGCTCAACTGGTGATATTGGTAATACAGGAAGCACAGGCTCAACCGGAAGCACGGGCTCTACGGGCTCCACTGGTGATACAGGAAGCACAGGCGATACAGGAGCGACAGGGCCTACAGGTGCTACGGGAAGCCAGGGTTATAATTGCTGGGATACAAATCAAAATGGAATTAATGACCTTGCTGAAGATGTTAATTTTGATGGGTTTTGGAATGTAAATGATTGTAACGCTGGTGTTTCTATTACAGGTACATCAGGCGCTACCGGAGCAACCGGTTCTGCCGGAAGTACGGGTGCTACAGGCAGTACTGGCGCTACCGCCAATACAGGTTCTTCTGGTACTACAGGAAGTACGGGCATAACAGGCGATACAGGCTCTACTGGTGATACAGGTTCAACGGGCGATACAGGCACTACAGGTGATACAGGTTCAACAGGTGCCACTGGAGCTACGGGTTCAATAGGCTCAACAGGTGGCACAGGTTCAACTGGAGTTACCGGCTTTACAGGGCCAACAGGTTCAACAGGAGCAACAGGATTTATAGGCATTACAGGTGATGCAGGTGATACAGGTTCAACAGGCGATACAGGCTCTACTGGAAATACGGGCTCTACTGGTGCCACAGGCGCGTTTGGCAGAACTGGTGCTACCGGTGCGACAGGCTCCACTGGTGATAGTGGTTCAACAGGCGACACAGGGGCTACCGGGGATACAGGGGCTTCTGGCAACACGGGTGCTACCGGCAGAACTGGTGCTACAGGCACTACAGGTACTACAGGGAAAACTGGCTCAACAGGATATACTGGTGCTACAGGCGATACAGGCTCAACAGGGGATACCGGATTTACCGGTTCTACAGGTATTACCGGCAAAACCGGTCCTACCGGCTCTACGGGCAAGACAGGTTCAACAGGAGCAACTGGCGCTACCGGTTCAACAGGTGATACAGGTGATACAGGTGCTACCGGAGACACAGGTGCTACCGGCAGAACCGGCACTACTGGTGCAACAGGAAAAACCGGCTCTACAGGATTAACCGGCTCTACCGGTTCTACCGGTTATACCGGTGCAACCGGCGCGACTGGCGCAACCGGTGCCGAAGGCGAAAAGGGCAAAACCGGCGGCGACACGATCGTAGTCGTTCCGCAGAAATAAGTTTTA
>Ga0209343_10010554_pt1 | contig 10489 bp, 9 predicted proteins | sample RifCSPlowO2_02_FD_184026 | JGI IMG/M metagenome (GOLD analysis project Ga0209343, IMG submission 184026) | Groundwater microbial communities from Rifle, Colorado - Rifle CSP2_plank lowO2_0.2 (SPAdes) (version 2) | ecosystem: Environmental > Aquatic > Deep subsurface > Groundwater | place: Rifle...
GAAACATCGGAGAAAGAACTTGGATAACATATCTCATAGTTTTCGTACTTAATGTCCCGGGGCCTCTATATTCGTCGGCCTAGGTATTGACGGACGAGACACCTTTTGCACCAGCTGCGGCATTGTAGGATTTCCTCCAGGGGAAGGCATCGGTGTCCGTGCCATATTAATCGTCTGTTCACGCACTATGCGTGCGAGCGGAGTATCTTCTTGGGTAATTGCCTCCGGCGTAGAAGGCGTGGATGGTGGTGTCACCGTGCGCGCGCCTTGTGCCGACGCCGTCTCGTTGGCATTTTCAAGTTCCCGTTTCGCTTTCTTTATGGAGAGTATTTGAGAAGGATCCGAAGTGATTATCTGATCTTCGGTGTATGAAGCAATGACCTTGACGGCCACGTGCTTCAGTCCGGCAAAGAAGATACCCTCTCCTACGTCGGATTCAAGCAGAAGATATTTTTCTTCGTCGGAGAGTTTGAAAGTTTCTTGCACTAGATTAATAGATGTCGGCGACTGACGCAGAAGTATCTGAATAGACGAGTTCGTTATCATTGGGATGCCATACGGAGAGTTTAGGAAGTCGGAAACATCCTGAGTTATTGTTGAGATGCCGAGATAGTATTTTCGTCCGCGTTTTGCGATACCGAAAAGGAACGAAGCGGTATCTTCGGAGCGCATCATCCACCACGCCTCGTCGATAACGAGCAGTCGTTTACGGAGCTCTTTCCTGACGGTGTTCCAAATATGGTGCGTGATAATGTACATGGCAACCGGCTTCAGATCGTCTTCCATGTCTCGTACGGAAAAGACAACTAGTTTTTTGTTCATGTCCACATTCGTTGGTCGGTTCATGAATCCCGACCATGTTCCTTTAGTGTATTTGGAAAGGCGGGCGACGAGAGATTCCGAACCTTCCATACCAGAAAGAACAAGTTCGAAGTCGGAGAGAAGCGGTGGCTCTATGGTAGCGAAATTTGCCTCCGGACTTATGTCTTTCAGTGCGTATGTTTCCGTTATTGCTCTGTCGATGATGGCGTCTTCCTCCGGTGTCAATCCACCGAGCATGATACGGAAGAGGCCGACTAGCGTGATGATGTTGTTCCGGAGTACGTCTGCGGGATTTTCATCCTCTCGCGGTATAGCCAGGTCGAACGGGTTTATGTGGTGTTCGGACGAAAGCGATATGTTGAAGTAACGTCCACCAACAGTCTCGGCCAAGTATTCATACTCACGCTCAGGGTCTATTACTATGACCTCAGTGTCGAACATAAGTGAGCGCAATATCTCAAGTTTCGTCATGTACGACTTTCCGGCGCCCGATTTGGCGAACATCACAGAGTTGTAGTTCTCAAGCGAAAAGCGGTCAAAGAGAATAAGAGACGAGTTGTGTCGGTTGATGCCGTAGAGAATACCGCGATCAGAGGTGAGGTCGAATGATATGAAAGGGAAAATGGAAGAGAGTGGTGCAGAGTTGAGTTTTGTATGCACATCGAGTTCATCCGTCGCCAAAGGCAGTACGCTTCTGAACCCACTCTCTTGTTGGAAAAGCGCTGGGCGAATATAGACCAGGCGTGATTCGAGGATGGAGCGTACCTCGCTCTCCACTTTGTCCAACTCCTCGCGGGTGTTGCCGTAGAGCGTAAGGTAGAGGCCTACTTCAAAAATGCGTTCTTGAGCCTGCTGAAGAGAGTCACGAAGGCTCTCGAGATCGGAATAAGCGGTGTCGAGCATCGGATCGCGCACCATGCCTTTCTCTTCGCGTGTTGATATCTGGCTTTGCACCTCCGCCACTTTTTTCTGAAACTTTCGGAGCATCTCGTTCGTGTCCATCGGATGGATGTATATAGCGATATCGAGCACCTTATCCATGTTTATGATTGGAGCGAACCATCCCGTTGTAAGAAATCGCGGGTACGAGATGACAAAGAACGTGCGCGCTATCTTCTCGCCGAGATCGAGCTCACGGGAGTTGATGCGCAGTGCATGTGGCGCGATGACGTCCTGAAGGTCTAGAACGCCAGCTCCATATATCTCTTCAGGAAGCACGGGCAAGACTCGCGCTTCAGGCACTTTATTTTTTCCGGATGAAAGAAAGTCAAAGATTGCCATAGTGGATAGTAAGTAGTAAGAAAATAAGTACAAAGTGCTAAATAAGTTTTTTGACCATTGCCGTGAACATTCGTACTAATTCTACCGCCTCGTTCATCAACAGTTTTCGTTCACTGCTTAACGAGAATGGGACATCAAGTAAATCGAGCCAATAATGCGTCTCTTTTGCTTCCTTTCTACAAATTTTGATACGCATCGCAAAATCCTTTCTACTCAACGCGCCCTGTGCCTCAATGTAATTCGCACCGATTGAACCTGACGAACGAATTACCTGACTACCGTCTGCATAAATCCCAGCGCTTTTCGGCAGTTTTTTGATGAAGATACGAACATTTCTGGCGAAATCTAAGGTTCGTTCCTCCAAGTCATTACGTTTCATCAATTCCTTCATGGTTTTGTACTTTGAACTTTCTACTTATTACTTACTTCCAATGACATGGGCTTTCTTTCCTCGCCGGGATTGAACATCTTATATAAAAGTTCTATCGTTTCCTCAGTCCCCAATTGCACGGTGCGCACACCGGTTCGGACAAGACCCTGCTGAACAATAGCGATTCTCTGCTCGAGTTGCGTCACCTGCTCCTCGAACGTTCTATTCGTTTCTTCAGAACTTCTCTTTTTGCGGTTCCATGGCATGAACGAGGCAGGTCCGCCTTTTGTAATAGAAAGTGCCGTGGGTGAGTAAGGAACGATTACGAAGAAATTTTTTGTCATTATATTCGCAGCTTCGGTGAAACTCTTTACGAATTCAATATACTCACGTATCTGGATACGCATGAGATCATCAAGCTGGTCTTTATAGGCGACTTCGAGGGATGCGATGTAGGGGCGTATGTCGAGCATGCGCGACTGGACGAATATCTGAGCGGAGAAATCGAGTGAGTTGAGGAAGTTCTGGAACTGGATGATGAAGGCTGTTTGCTCATCCTCGGATTTCAATGCAAAGTTTAGAGATGACGCAAGGAGTATGGCACGCAAACTACCATCCTTAAGGACAATAATTCCGTCGCGCACTTCGCGTACGGGAACGAAATCCTGTGTGGATTTCTTGCTTGCTCGGATATTTTGAAGCTTGGGAGGCATACTTGAGTAAGTATTAAGTGAAAAGTACTAAGTAGTAAGATAAATTCTGATTTTATACTTTGTACATATTTTTTTAGTACTTATCTAACAAGAGCTTCGCGCGCGGTGTGCACCGGACTTATGACGCCGCCCATGTGTTCTTCATTTTGCGCTACTCCGCCTGCGATACGCTCTTTTATGTCTAGTGACCAAGCAAGCTCGCGCAACCTGCTTTCTGAGAGTTTCGGGACGTACACTTGTGTCGCCACGGATGCGACTTTCGCGCTGTGACTCTCGAGTTTTTTTGCCCTTTGCTCGTTATTCCACAGGTACAGTTTCGTTTTGATAAGATAGAAGAAACCGTTTTCCATGGCTAGAATAAAAGGTCGGCCATTTAATTTCATGAAAGCTAAAGAGGTGGCTAATCCGCCAACGGCCAATATCAAAGGCGCTGCTAGTAAGAGCGGGAAAACTCGCCACAAAAGGTAGCATGCGCCCGCGCCTCCTGCGACATAGATAAACTGCTTAAAAGTGAGAGGACCGAATATCTTATCCTCGATCTCAATAAATTGTGGCACTTGGAATTGCATAAGTTACAGGTTACAGGTTTCAGGTGTCAGGGGCGTAACCGAAGTTTTGCGCGCAAAACACCCAGCATTTTCCCGATTTCCGAGAGCTGTTGCTCCATTGTACTACACTGTTCCGCTGAGCAGAGCGAGAGTTTCTTTGCAATTGTGAGCAAGGTTTCCACTTCAGCTACAGATCCGTTTGCCATATCCAAGAAGTGAGCATAATCATTTCTCGTGCCGCGACCGTGCCCCTCGGCTATGTTTGCGGCGATTGAGACTGACGCACGTTGCATCTGAGAGACAAGCCCGAATCGTTCGTCTGATGGGAATTGTTTCGTAGCGGCATAAATTGCCGTCACGAGATCAATCGATTTTTGCCACACGATCAGGTCTTTATATGAACGAATGGTACTCATGCATAGTGTCTTTTTAATCTGTAATCGGAAACCCCAGAATCTATTACCTGAATTTCTCCCTAGCACCTGAAGCCTAGTACCTGGAACCTAGCGAGCCGCCGCTATTGCGGTGGCTCGCGATACGGATCATCCTCTACCGATTTACGCGCGACGCTCGGCTCGCCGGATTTGTATGCGCCGGAGGTCGGTCCGCGCTCTGCCCTTGTGGTTGGCGGCGCAGGCGGAGGTGTTGCTGGTCGGATACTGGTCGGAGACGTCTGACGCATCGCAGGCGAAGATTGCAGACTGGGCACATCCTCTTCTAGCACTCGTTGCCCAGCACTCGTCGCCTTATGTTCCGCGAGGATGTTTTCACGCGCAACCTCAACATCGCTCATCTCTTTTTCTTTTGCTTCCGGATGCTCCAGCGTGCGCTCCAGTTCTTCGCGAATTGGCTCAAATACGACGCGCGATATATCTGCCGCAAGTGCAGTTGCCGTAGCATCATCCACTTGCACCTCGTTCTTTATATTCTCCTGCAGCTTGTCAATCCTTTGGAACCCGAGAAGCGCGAGTACCATCTCGTTCTCGAGCTTCTCCCATTGGTCTAGGTGAAGTTTATGGATATTCGCGAGATCGCGCAGATGTTGCTCTACGTCAGCAGACGCTATAGCGTCACTCACCACTTTCGGGAGTTGTGAGAGGCGCTCCTGCAGTTTCTTCTCAAATTCTTCTTTTTGGGTCTGTGTGCTCATATCACAAGTCGATGGGAAGTTATTATGCTACCAACTATTTACTGCTGGGAGATACGTTATCATCCTTACTTAAAGTTGAGACTGCCCCTTCTGCAATAGAGGGATCCTCTTTTTTCATCTCTGCCTCTGTTTTTATTTTCTCTCTTAGCGCTGCAGTTCTTATTCGTGGAGTGACTCTCTCACGGGCGAGCTGTGAGATATGAGAATTGTTTGGGTCCATACCGAGCGACAGTATTCTCGTACCACGACCTGAAGCGATGCGGGTGGCGAGTATCTTCGCGGCGTCCTGCAGATTTTCCGTTGCTTTTTCAAGCGCCTCATTTCCGGCCCTCTTTACCGCACTCTCTTCTTCGGAACCATGTTTCTCGAGAGCTTTTGTGGCATCTTCTAATGTTTGGTTTTGTCCTGCCGCAACTCGTTCAAGATCCTGCAGACCTGTTTGTAATACCTTTATTTTTTCATCCTGCTGTGTCAAATTACTTTTTGCGGCGGCATACTTAGTGCGTATTTCATGTCCCTCGGGTGCATTTTCCCCGCCCTTTTTCTTTAGTTGTTCGACTTCTTCTCGCATTCTCTCTCTCTCTTGTTCTGCCGCTTTGTGCTCTTCTCGTGCTGCGCGCGCTCTTTCCTCGGTTTCTTCGTGTGCGCGCTTCGCGTCTTCCGCCATCGCTTTCCTCCGGTCTTGTTCCCGGATATGCGTATCTCGAGCTCGTCCCTCCGCCTCTTTTCTGATATTTGCCTTTTGTTCTGTGGAGAGCGAAGTTACCTCCACTGCCCGTCTTGCTGAGTCGTCGGCCACTCTCTTTGCTCGGTCACCGAAGCCTTCTACCCTGCCGCCCGCAATGACACTTGGCACACCAAGCTGTTTCAGTGCCTGACCGCCAAGCTGTGTGCCCGCGAGTCTGAATCCTCGTTTTGCTACCCAATCAGCACCTCTCTTATTCGATTCAAGATCTTTTAGACGATCTGTCAGGAACTCTCTGTGTTTAGCAAAACCAGCACCGGCCGGGACCTTCGCGAGCATCTCTCTGGTTTTTCCGACATCCTCCTGCACCCCCCTTCCGTACCGCGCGGCGCCTCTACCGATTATATTTCGTCCGGCGAATCCGGCGAGTCGGCCACTCAAAGCGAGTGGAATGCCCGCGCCCAACTTTAGCCCACTCCCTACGGCGCCAAATCCAGCTATGGTGCCTGCGAGAGCGCTTGACGCGCGGAAGGATGCGAAGAGAAGTCCGAGGACGAGAACGAACGAAAGAAGCGCAAGAATATTATTATCCACAGAGGCGTTTGTGGCGAGCCCGCCCAGCGTTCCCTTGCCAGAAAAGACCTCATTCAATCCGCGCGAAATCAACACTGTCGCCCACAGAAATATCATGAGAAGCGGCGCGAGCGCGGCGTTTCTCAAAAGTGAATTCCACCATGTCGTCCAGCCATAGTTGCTTCCTGCGAAGTGAGGTATGAGATAGCTTGCAAAGGCAAGTGCCGACGTGAGCATGAGGAAAATTAGTAGTATTGCGCGTGTAACAACAAGAAACGTCCCATAAAGAAATACAAGACCTGTGGCCAAGAGGAATACAAACGACAGGAGACCGTAGAGAAGAGCGGAAGTGGCATATTGTGTATGTTCTTGGATAGCACGGAGATTTTCATATGCATCAGCGACTCCCGTGACCCCAAGAAATTTGATAAATGCGGCGGCAATACCCTTAATCGTTGCGGCCTCCGTTGCGGCCTCCTTTGAGACCTCCTTTGAGACCTCCCTTACCTGTACTGATATAGAAGCTGTTTGTCGAAATTCAGGTATCTGCGCGACGATAGCCCTATGGAATTGGTATGCGGTAAAGTTGGACGCATCAATTATCATCTTCGTGAAAAGGAGACTGAAGTTTATAAGAACGGCGATGACAAGAACGCGCGCTATCATTTTCTTTTCGCCGTATTCTTTGATTCCGAGAATCAAAGAAATCGCGATAAAGGCGAACATGCCGATAATAACTATGTTCGCGATATCGCGAAGCGCCGTCCACCCAGTATTGATACCTCCTTCGATTTTTTCAAACACAGTATTAAAATCGATAATTGTATAGTCTAGAGCAGACTCAAAAACCGCTCCGGCCATTGCGACTAACGAGACGCCCAGTTTGATGAGAAGTGCGCCGACGCCGGAAAAAAGCACGCGCAGTCCGCAGGTAAGAGGGTTCAACATGGAAGTCAGGAAGCCGTCGCAGGAGGTGAGGCTGGACGTTGTATTGGGTACTTTCTGCGATTCTTTCATCAGTTGTTTGAGCGCCTCTTCTCTTTCCCCATCAGGTTTCGAGGGATCAGTAGTCACATCATTAAGATTTTTAATCCTACTCCATTCTGTAACGAGCTTATTTTTTGCTTCGTTTGCATCATCCACAGTGCATCTCAATACTGTTAATCCCCCATCCCCATCCTCCTCACTTTGAATGAGACTAAGAATCGCCCCCACAGGGGGTCCAGATCTTTGTGTTTCAAGAGCAATGCGCAGGATGCTTTCTGAGCTGTAAGTCTGGTTAAATTGGCATTCTGGAGTATATGCATACAAAAATTGGGTGGGAACGCCGAGTGCAGTGATCATCACAATTGTGCAGAGGAGGATTCCGACAAGATAATTTTTTCTAGGGTGCTTCATACTATATTCTCCACAGCTCCGCCCACATCTGGATAACGGACGGATTGTTGACGTTGCACCAGCCGATATTTGGGTCGGTAGAATCGGCCCACGCAACGACGGTATCTTCCGTAAGCTGGGTCATCGCACCGTCCACCTCTCCTTTTCTCTGCTCTGCCTGCTGGGCATCGTATTGGTTGTGGAGTTTGTTTTGCGCGATGAGACTATCAAGCTGTTGGAGCGCTAGGCGTTGAGCTTCCAGCGAGGTTGTATTGGCGATGCCCGCGATAAGGCGATTTATGAGCTCCAGCGCTTGTTCACTTGCCTGAATGTTTAAGATTGCCGCTTCTGCGATTGGCGCGATTTGTGAGTCAATAACTTGTTGGGAGTGTATTGTTGAAGTGGCGACTTGAATGGCAAACCCCGGAAGACAAGTTGTAACATCGGTAATAGGATCAGTAGTTTGACCAGGGCACTTGGCATATTCCTGTACTTTCGGAATGATGAGGTCCCAGCACTGTTTCTCGGCTCCACGAACTCTACCTATGGCCTCCGTCAACCGCGTGGCGATGGCCTTCATGGCATTTAAGTAAATGACCTCCACCTGTCGTGCGCCGGAAAGTATTTGCAAAGCGGCATTTATAGCTGAATCACGAAGTCCTCGCGCGGACTCTCGCGCCATTTGCTCCAGATATGAAGGTTGTCCCGCGGTGGGCTGTATCAGACCAGCGAGGCCACCCGAATCGGAGATAATACGAGTCGAGAGACTGGAGAAAAGAGCGCCTACCATTTGGTCTATCTCGGTCACATTCTCAAGATGACGGAATCCGGATGTAACAAGTTGCTGGACGTTCGCAGAAACGATGGAGCTTGGAGTGCGTGTAGTGTACCGGCCCGTGGCGGGGTTATATTCCTCGATGCCATAAAGTCCCTGCCCTGTAGTGAGACGGAACATCATCTCTTCCACGGCGAGAGCATCCTTTTTTTCTGTGTAGTCTCGCGCTAGATATGCCGCTCCGAGCGGGTTGCAGGCGGGGTTCGTGAGTGCCATAAGTCCCCCAAACACATCATCTGTTGTTCCGTCCAGAACTGATTTGAGATCACCCGAATACGGGCAAACGAGAGCCTGATTCGGCGCGCGTGTCTCCCTCATATAATCGCGCAAATTAGCTCGTATAACTTCTTTACTGAATGCGGGATGAAGTACGGAAAGTTCACCGCTCTCTATGGTGTGCATACGCGATTGGTCACTACGCTCCAAAATATCCGCGATGAGGTCCTCGGGCCATCGCGGTTTTCCGTCGCGCCCTGTCAAGCTATCTGTCAGACCCTTCGTGACGAGGCCGGTTGCGGCACTCTCCGCTATTCGCTTGCTTACGCCGTCGAGTACACACTCCTTATATACAAGGTAACCGGTATTCAAGGTCACTGCGGCATCGTTAACGGGCACATACACACCTCCGACCGCAGAGAGTGCTCCGACACTCATTCTGTAGGCAGCGGTTTGGTTACAGCCGAATATACCCGAGCGCTGAAACTGATATTGTTCAGACGTCGGTGACTCTTCCGTATGTCCCGGCACATGGTCTGCCGTTACATAAAAGGGCAAGGCGGCAAATGCGATAAAAGATACTATTGCGAACGCTGTATAGTGAATTGATTTCATGTACGTGTATACGAGCGGAAATATCCGGCGAGGGCATCGAACGACGTCAGTATATTTGTCTCCGCTCCGCTGAATGTGCGCAAAAGTGCGGCCGCGGCATATGGATCATCGGCATACATCGCCATTTTTTCGAGAACCATTTCGAATTCTGACAGGGCGTTCAGGATATCCAGCTGGTATGTCAGTGCGTTTTTCGGCGCCACGACTTGCAAAACTTTTTCTATAGCAGTGTGATAACCTTCTGCCGCGCGCTGGAGTTCCACGAGATGGGTTTTGTCGCCGGTATCTATGTAGGAGGCGAAGATATCCAATTCGTAGGACTGATTTTCCAGGAGCGGCTCGAGAGCGATACGTAGATCGCTTCGGTATACCAACATTCGTGCAAGCGACACACCCGCCTGCGCCGAAACTCCTGCAGGCAGATCGGGATCCGTTTTGACGTCGTTCGCTCCGTACGTACGATATGAGATATTTGCGCGCAGTTCTGAAGAGACGGTCTCTGCGACACGATTTCCCTGTGCAGGAGTGTATGTACCATCCTCTTTCATGGCGACATACGAACCGACTAACGTCCCTAAGACGTTGTCGGCGATATTTGAAAGGCCATCCGGATCGTTCAAGACATTTCCTCCCACCCCACCACTTACGCTCCCTTCTTCAAGGGCTCTTTGCCAACGAATATCATTGTTCGAGTTTTTCGTTTGTTCCGTAACGGCAACACGTATTTCTCCCGTACTTTTTCTCCACGGACGTGTCGTCTGCCAAGCAAGTGTGCCGACGAGCATCACTACTGCAAATCCTGCAGTTATGACCATAGGCGAAAAACGCTCGAGCTGTATATGTCGAGTTTCCACACGATAAGTATAACCGCACAAGTGGATAACTATCGGGATTTTGCGGGGACAACTAGTGGATAGTCGTCCATGAGTTGTCAGTTGTCAGAAGAATTCAGTTTTTTGATCATTCCGTGTAACATTCGGCACACCTCGGACAACAAATTCACACTCCTCGTGTCTTTGGAGGCGGCGCGGTATCCTAAATTCGTCGCGATAACAAATTGGGTCTCAAGCTCTGTCGCAGATCCGAGCGCCATACGAAGAAAATGCACGAAATCTTTCGTGGTGCCCCTGCTACTGCCCTCCGCAATATTTGAAGCTATGGACGTTGCCGCTCTCTGCATTTGTGATGCAAGTCCGTACACCTCATGACGAGGGAATTTTGCAGTTAGTTTGTATACTTCTGTAACGAGTTCTATGGATTTCTGCCAAACGATCAAATCTTTGTACGACTTTGCGTATGAAGTC
>Ga0209343_10010555_pt1 | contig 10489 bp, 9 predicted proteins | sample RifCSPlowO2_02_FD_184026 | JGI IMG/M metagenome (GOLD analysis project Ga0209343, IMG submission 184026) | Groundwater microbial communities from Rifle, Colorado - Rifle CSP2_plank lowO2_0.2 (SPAdes) (version 2) | ecosystem: Environmental > Aquatic > Deep subsurface > Groundwater | place: Rifle...
CCGCCGCTGCGCGGTTCCCTGCGTTGCTCGACTGGTCAGGCGGCTGCGGAACTCGCGCTACGCGCTCAGACAGTCCTCGCCGAAACCCCCTGACCAGCCTCCGCTACTCGGCGGCGCTCAGGGGGAGGTAAAGCGAAATTCAAAAACCTTAAAATCGGGTGGGCAACAAGTTGCCCACCATGCTGAAGTAGATAGGCAAAACAATTCGACTCCGGTACATTGGTGCCAAATAAATCGTGGGGTTGTTGAGAATGATTGATATCAATAGGCATACAGAATTCCCTCGCCTCAAGAAAGCTTTCGAACGCAAGTTTCCTCTTGTTGCGTATGCATTTGAAAATGAATATGGGTGGCCAGAAATGGACACGCTTCGCCATGAGGCATGTCTATGTATAGCATTTGATTTGAATCAGGCCGCAATTACACTTTGCAATCATCTTTTGGAAAGCCTCCTTAAATATTCACTTATCTATTCCCACTCAATAAAGAATGAGAAAAGCGTTTCGCTTAATAACCCTGAAATAATTGCGCTGATGGCAGCCTTTACTGAGGAAGGAATCAAGAAGTATGGTGATATGCAGTTAAATCGGACAATTGATGAGGCACATGGCTTGGAGCTAATTGATGATGCTGAAAGGGATATGCTTCATCAATTTCGGCATAACTTCAGGAATGCATACTCGCACGCCGACAAACAGAAAACGTTTGGAGGTATAGCGATACCTGTTCAGAGCGCGAAAATAGACAGAGGACAAATCGTTACTGGAATACCAGTGGAGGCTAAAATTGCCGGGCTTCCAATTCTTCACAGTATTGCGCAAGCGGTGAAGGCTGCTGAGGATGCACCATATTATTTCTTGTATCTTGACGAATTGGTGCGCCGACTCAAGAAACGAGTATTCCCAATTTCTTAAGGATGACGTGGGCACGAAGTGCCCACGTGGAGTTTTTGAATTTCGCTTTACCTCCCCTGAGCGCCGCCGAGTAGCGGAGGCTGGTCAGGGGATTTCGGCGAGGACTGTCTGAGCGCGTAGCGCGAGTTCCGCAGCCGCCTGACCAGTCGAGCAACGCAGGGAACCCGAAGGGCGGCAAACCGGGGTCGCCTTTTCTTTGGTTACTTTCTTTTTGGCGAGGCAAAAGAAAGTAACCAGCTGCCGGGCTGCCCCCGGCGGTGTTGATTTTGATGTTGGTATTAAATGGTGGAGTTTCTACCCTCTCCCTACCCCTCTCCCTGCAAGGGAGAGGGGATATTAGCCAGCGCACGCTACCCCCTTCGACAGGCTCAGGGCGAACGGCCAAATAAAAATGAGGTTTCATTGAACAACCCAATTAACAAAACAAAAATTGTCGAAGTCGCTGCCGCTGTGCTGCAACGCCCCGATGGCTCTTTCCTCCTCGCCCAACGCCCTCCCGATAAAATCTGGGCAGGTTATTGGGAATTCCCCGGAGGCAAGATCGAGCCCGGCGAAACCCCTTACCATGCGCTGGTGCGTGAGTTGCGCGAGGAATTGGGGATCGAGGTCGAGACCGCGTATCCGTGGATTACTCGCGTGTTCACCTATCCCCACGCGACGGTGCGGCTGAATTTCTTTCGTGTGACGAAGTGGAGCGGCGAGTTGCATCCGCATGAGGGGCAGGAGTTTGCTTGGCAGTGCCCCCTCTCCCTAGCCCTCTCCCGCGAGGGGGAGAGGGGACAGGCTCCGGTTTCTCCAATATTGCCTGCCAACGCGCCGATCCTGCGCGCGCTGGAATTGCCTTCGCTGTATGCCATCAGCAATGCCGCCGAATTGGGTATCGAGCCGTTCCTGACAAGACTGGAGGCAAGGCTGGAGGAGGGTTTGAAGCTGGTACAGTTGCGTGAAAAGAATCTCGCGCGCGACGAGTTGCGCGAGTTGGCGTTACGCGTGGTGGAGATGGCGCGCGCGCATGGCGCGAGGGTGTTGCTTAACGGCGATGTCGCGCTGGCGCAGGAGGTCGGGGCGGATGGCGTGCAGTTGACGGCAACACAACTCGCCGGGTTGCGCGAGCGGCCAGTGGTGGATTGGTGCGCTGCTTCCTGCCACAACGCGGAGGAGTTGCGCCGTGCCGAGATGCTGGGTTGTGACTTCGCGTTGTTGAGCCCGGTGCTGCCAACCCGGAGCCATCCCGGCGCTCCGCATCTGGGCTGGGAGAATTTCGCGGCCATCGCGGTGGGGTCGTCTATTCCTGTGTATGCGCTGGGTGGTTTGACGCATGACGATATGCAGGCCGCATGGCAGCACGGCGCGCATGGCATAGCTCTATTACGTCAAGCCTGGTGATTTCATCGCTGATACTGCGTTGGCTTCCTCGCGCGCTCCTAGTCGTGCTTGTTGCACTGCCAGCGTCGCACGCTCGTTGCCGCCTTGTCTCAGCTTCGAAATGAAACCGGAATAGATGTTTCTTCGGTAAACCCCTGCTCGTCCGCAGGTTGCGCGACGCGGTAGTCTTCGTTGGCCCATTTGCCCAGGTCGATCATCTTGCAGCGTTCGCTGCAAAACGGGCGGAAGCGGTTGTTGGTATCCCATTGATGCTCCTTGCCGCAATGCGGGCAAGCGACAATCGGTGGAGCTCCTTTGACCAAGCTCGGGACAGGCTTGCCTGGCATTATGTCAGGAGGCTGCAAAAGGTCAGATCAAACGGCACATCCTGTTCGAACAAGGAGGATTTTGCGGCATAGTTGGCGGCGATGAATCGGATATTGATGGCGTATTTGTTGGCGCCGACCTCCGGTATGCAAGCCATGTCGTTGCCCAGGCTGACGCGCAGCATCTGTGCGGTGCGCCCGCCCTGCATTTGCTGGAAAGTTCCCTGGTGTGCTGTGAAGTGAAAAACCTTGCCGCTTTCGCGCAACAGGCGCAGGACGATTTTTAACCCGGCATGCAAGGGCAGAAAAGGGGCTAGCCACATTTGCAGGTTTTCACGCCGCAAGGCGGCATCCTGTACTTGCCAGTAGTGATAGGAAGGCAGGTCAAATTCGCATGCGCCACCCGGTATGCAAGTGCGTTGCTTGATGCCCATCAGCCATTCGTTTTCACGCAGATGCTGGCCGATCTTTCCTGTCATGGCGAGCATGTTCGCGGAAGCTTCCTCGATCTCCGCCAGAAGACTTTCCAGCGCGGTTTCCGAAATTTCCGGGTTGTTATGTAAAGTGAGAAGGGTGCGCTTCTGGCGTTCCAGCTCTTGCAGCAGTTCGGATTTCAGGTCGGCACGGCTGATTACTTCGAGAATTTCAAACAGGGTGAGCAGTGCGGCATGGTGATCCATCCCGTGGTCGCGTATGATGAAATGATCGGTATGTGCGAACAAGCTTTCCAATCGCAACAAAGTGCGCACTTTTTCGTTGAGAGGAAACTCATAGTCGATCACGATTGCATCAGCGGATAAATTTTATGGGCAAAAGATAATTTGATTTATAGCTATTTGTTTTTTGATGTTCGCTGTTAACATGACCGCCGGGAGCGTACCCCGATATGCAGCCCTTGAATATTGATTCAAAGAAATATAATCCGTATTTTAAACATTGTATCACCGCCAGCCAGATAAATTAAGGGCATAAAAAGACCTTAATTCGATGGACTGCATTTGCGGTCAATAGATGTTTTGCGCGTTTGAGTAACGCTCATGCAGGGCGATAACCTGTCCCGACAGATTATCCATATCTGTATCATTGCTTATGGTGTCGTCGGCCAGTTGCAGCCGTTTGGCACGCGGGGTTTGCCGGGCGATGATGGCGCGCACTTCCGCTTCGGTCATGCGGTTGCGCCCGATGACACGTGTAATCTGTGTTTTTTCGTCACAATCCACTACCAGCACACGCTGCATCATTTGAAGGAATGCAGGGCTTTCCGGCAACAGCGGCACGACGACGAGGATGTAGGGTTTATCCTGTAATTGCTGCAACTGTGCCTTGGCGTGTTCGCGTATCAGGGGGTGCAGGATCTGTTCCAGCCGTTGTTTGGCGGCGGCATCCGAAAAAATCAGCCCGCGCATCTTGGCGCGATCCAGTGCGCCGTCATCCGTGATGTAGCCGCTGCCAAAGGCGGCACGGATCGCTTCGATGGCCTCGCCGCCGGTTTGCGTCAGGCGGTGGGCGATGACATCCGTATCGACGATGCCGGCGCCATGTTTCGCGAACAGTTCGGCAACGGTGCTTTTGCCGCTGCCGATCCCGCCGGTGAGCCCGATAATCAGCCTATCTTGAACCATGCTTGCCTTGAATTAGGTCGAAGGATCGAAGGGGTTTACGGTGCGGCGAGCAATTGCAGGTAGCCTTGCGTCAGCGGTTTTCCCCAAAACAAGGCGATCAATCCACCCCCGGCGAGATAGGGGCCGAAGGGAATAGGAACGCTGCGGCCATGCTTGGCCGCCACGATCAGGGTGATGCCGACTACCGCACCGACCATCGAGGACAGCATAATGATCAGCGGCAACATTTGCCAACCCATCCATGCGCCCAGCGCCGCGAGCAGTTTGAAATCGCCGTAGCCCATGCCCTCTTTGCCGGTGGCGAGCTTGAACAGCCAGTAAACTCCCCACAACGCGAGATAGCCGAACATTGCGCCCAGTACCGCGCCATGAAGGCTTGCAAATACGCCGAATGAGTTGAACAGCAAGCCAAGCCAGAGTAGCGGCAGGGTGATGTCGTCCGGCAGCAGTTGCGTATCGAAATCGATTGCCGTGAGCGCCAGCAATGCCCAGATGAGCAGCAAGGCACCAGCCGCCGCCACCCCGAAACCGAAGTGCCACGCGGCATAGGCGGACAGGATGCCGCTGGCCGCCTCGATGGCCGGATAGCGCGGCGAAATAGGAGCGCCGCAACCCTTGCACTTGCCGCGCAGCAGCAGATAGCTGAGGATGGGTATATTTTCCCATGCGCCGATGGCGTGGTTGCAATGCGGGCAGGCGGAACGCGGAACAAGGAGATTGTATGTGGTGGCAGCGGTCGGCTCTTCGCCGCGCAGATCGGCGCATTGTTGCCGCCAGCCCATTTCCATCATTTTCGGCAAGCGGTGGATCACAACGTTCAAGAAACTGCCGACCATCAGGCCGAGGATGAGGCAGGCGCCCACGAAGACGGCGGGAACCGTTTGCAGTAATTCCAGGAAGCTCATTGGCTTGAGTGATGAGTGGGAAGCGGGGGGTGAAAAGTGGGAAGAACGCAGTGAGGGATGAGGAAGTTAATCCTGGTTTTCCCACTCCTCACTTCCCACTCCCTGCTATTTACCATCATCAAACCACCTGGCCCATCTTGAAGATCGGCAGGTACATCGCGATGACCATGCCGCCGATGAGTACGCCGAGCACCGCCATGATGATCGGTTCCATCAGGCTGGATAAGGCCTCTACGGCGTCATCCACTTCGCCCTCGTAAAAATCGGCGACCTTGCTCAGCATGGAATCCAGCGAACCGGCCTCTTCGCCGATCGCTACCATTTGCAACACCATGCTTGGGAATACCTCGGTGTTCTGCATGGCGACGGTCATGTTTGAGCCGGTGGTGACTTCGCGTTGAATAGATTTGGTGGCATCAAAGTAAACGGCATTGCCCGCGGCACCCGCAACGGAGTCAAAGGCTTCCACCAGAGGTACACCGGCCGCAAACATGGTGGCGAGGGTGCGTGCCCAGCGCGCGATGCTGGCCTTTCGGATCAGTTCACCGAAAATGGGCAGCTTCAGCATCATCCTGTCCATGGCATCCTGCATTTTCCTGCTGCGCTTCCAGAAATAGAAGAAGGTGTAAAAGCCGCCGCCGATCCCGCCAAAAATCAGCCACCACCAAGTGACGAAAATTTTCGAAATCGCCATGACAACCAGTGTCGGCGCCGGCAAATCCGCGCCGAAGCTGGAGAACAGTTCCTCGAACGCGGGGATAACAAAAATCATGATCACGGCGGTGATGATGAACGCCACCACAATGATGGAAATCGGATAGAACAACGCCGATTTGATCTTGCTCTTGATGGCCTGAATTTTTTCCTTGTAAGTGGCCAGGCGATCCAGCAAGCTGTCCAGAATGCCCGCCGATTCTCCGGCGCCGATCAGGTTGCAAAACAGCTCGTCGAAATACAGCGGATATTTTCTGAAGGCTTGCTGCAGGCTACTGCCGGTCTCCACATCGGTTTTTATGTCAAGCAATAGCCGCGCGACAGAAGGATTGTTGTGCCCTTTGCCCACGATGTCGAAGCATTGCAGCAGCGGCACGCCGGATTTCATCATGGTGGCCAGTTGGCGGGTGAATAGCGTGATGTCTTTCTCGGTGACGGGTTGCGTGCTGCGGCGAGCGCGCTTTACTTTAATATCGACGATTCCCTGGCGGCGAAGATTGGCGGACACGTTGGCTTCGCCAACAGCGCGCATCTCGCCCTTGACGCGCTTGCCGGTCTTGTCCTTGCCTTCCCATGCATAGACTTTTTCATTTGATTTTTGTGTTTTTGATGCGACAGCCATAGCGTTTTCCTTTAATTACCGTCCAACGTTGATGGGCATGATGCCGAGCTTTATGTCTCTTGTAAAGCAGTAGTAGCGATTCGTCGATTGCCTCTACGGTTCATTCGCCTGCGGCGGAAAAATGCGCGCTACTTTTACGATGCGATCCTGCGTCTGGATGATCTCGATCGGATAGCCCGCGATTTTCAGACTGACACCGGCTTCCGGCATATCTTCCAGATGCTCGAGAATCAGCCCGTTGAGCGTTTTCGCGCCATCCAGCGGCAGGCGAAATCCCAGTTTCCGGTTCAGTTCGCGCAGGCTGCTGCCGCCTTCCAGCAGGATACTGCCATCGTCCTGGCGCAGGAATTTTCCGCTTTGCGAAGGCGATTGCGTAGTAAATTCACCGACGATTTCCTCAAGGATGTTTTCCAGCGTCACCAGTCCGAGCAGCTCCCCGTATTCGTCCACCACCAGTCCCAGCCGCGTATGGCGTTCCTGAAACTGTTGCAATTGCTTGAGCAATGAGGTATCCGATGGGATGAAATAGGGTTCAAGGAGAATTTCGCGCAGTTGTGCTGCATCCAGCGTCGTTTCCTGCAACAGGGCAGGTGCCCGTTTGACATGCAGGATGCCGATGATGTTGCCGGGTGTGCCGTCATAAACCGGCAGCAGCGTGTGGTGGCAGGTGATGATTTGCTGGCGCAGCACGTCTGCACCGGCGTTGATGTCCAGCGCCTCGATCTGGTTGCGCGGAACCATCACGTCGTTCACTGTGATGCGCTCCAGATCGACCAGGTTCAGCAGCATCTTCTGATGCTTGCGCGGCAGGAATTGTTCCGCATCGAGCACCAGCCCGCGCAATTCTTCCAGCGTCATTTTCTGCTTGCTCTGGTCGGTTTGCACCTTGATGCCGAATAGCCACAACAACCCTTTGACGATAGCGGTCGCAACCGAAACGACCGGATGGAACAGGGTGATCAGCGGTGCAAGCAGGTAGCTGGAAGGCAAGGCGATGCGTTCCGGGTGGCTGGCGGCCAGGATCTTCGGCATGATTTCGCTGAACACCAGCAGCACGAAGGTGATGCCCAGCGTTCCCAGCAGCAGAGTCAACTCGCCAGCACCGAACAGCCGCATGATGACCACATTGGTCACCGCTGCGGCCGCTACGTTCAGCAAAGTGTTGCCAAACAGGATTGAACCGAGCAGTTTGTCTACCTTGGCGAGCAACCGGGAGGTCAGCTTCGCGCTTTTGTTTCCCTTGCGGATCAGGCTGCTCAGGCGATAGCGGTTGATCGCCATCATGGAGGTCTCGGCGGCGGAAAACCATGCGCCAAAGATTATCAGCAACAACAACACGCCGAGCAGCGCGTCTAAGGAAATATCGTCCAAGGTGAAGTTTCAGTGGTATTTGACGGTGAGAATAGTGTGCCAGAGGTGTGAGGGTGTCAAGCGGTGCAGGGATTAAGAATTGCCTTTCTCGTTTGCCTCCTCTCCCGCCAGCGGGAGAGGATTGAGGTGAGGGTGAAGTATGCTGTAGCGCATCAGCCCTATGCCCGCGATCACCATCGGCAGGCTCAGCCACTGTCCCATGCTCATGCCGAACGACAACAGGCCGAGAAAATCGTCCGGTTCGCGGCTGAACTCCCCGATAAAACGAAAGCTGCCATAGCCGATCAGGAACATCCCGGATACTGCGCCGACGGGGCGCGATTTGCGCGCATACAGCCAGAGCAGGGCGAACAGCAACACGCCTTCCAGCGCGAATTCATAAAGCTGCGACGGGTGGCGCGGCAGGTTATCCACATTGGGGAAAATCATCGCCCAGGACACATCGGTCGGTCGCCCCCACAATTCGCCGTTGATGAAATTGCCGAGACGCCCAAAGGCCAGGCCGGGCGGTACCAGCGGGGCGATGAAGTCGGTCACTTGCAGCCAGCGTAAATGCCGCTTGCGCGCGAGCCACGCCATCGCTACCAGTACGCCGAGAAAGCCGCCGTGGAACGACATGCCGCCTTGCCATACTGCAAAAATTTCCAGCGGATGAGCGAAATAATAGGAAGCTTTGTAAAAGAAAACATAGCCCAGCCGCCCGCCCAGAATCACGCCAAGCACGCCGTAGAACAGCAAGTCGTCGAGCAGCTTGATGTCGATCTGCGGATGGTTCAGTGCGGCGATGCGCCTGCGCCCCAGCAACAGGAACGCCAAGAACCCGGCCAGGTACATCAGCCCGTACCAGTGGATCGCAAGCGGGCCGAGCTGTAATGCAACGGGGTTGAATTGTGGGTGAACGAGCATGGATAAAACCTCTGCACAACTACTGCGCTTGTTGATGCTGCGTTAAAAAATGGTTCAAAATCCTCATGTGCAAAAGTACATTCCGGTTTCTCACCATTTTTTGCCTTGCCTCAACTGCGCTCGCTACGTTGTGCAGAGGTTTTATGGTGGAATCGGTTAAAATTGGCGGCTTATATTATACGTGCGCTTTAACTTTCAAAGAGAGACATTATGCCCGCTTACCGTTCCCGCACTTCCACGCATGGCCGCAACATGGCCGGTGCACGCTCGCTGTGGCGCGCCACCGGCATGACCGACGGCGATTTCGGCAAACCTATTATCGCCATCGCCAACTCATTCACCCAGTTCGTGCCCGGCCATGTCCACCTGAAAGATATGGGGCAACTGGTGGCACGCGAGATCGAGAAGGCGGGCGGCATCGCCAAGGAATTCAACACGATCGCGGTGGACGACGGCATCGCGATGGGACATGCCGGGATGCTGTATTCGTTGCCCTCGCGCGAACTGATCGCCGACAGTGTGGAGTACATGGTCAACGCGCATTGCGCCGACGCGCTGGTGTGCATCTCCAATTGTGACAAGATCACGCCGGGCATGCTGATGGCGGCGATGCGCCTGAACATCCCGGTGGTGTTCGTCTCCGGCGGGCCGATGGAAGCGGGCAAGGTCGACTGGCAGGGCAAGACCAAGGGGCTGGATCTGGTGGATGCGATGGTCGCCGCCGCCGACAGCCATTGCAGCGACGAGGAAGTGAATGCCATCGAGCGCTCCGCCTGCCCGACCTGCGGTTCCTGTTCCGGCATGTTTACCGCCAACTCGATGAACTGCCTGACCGAGGCGCTCGGTTTGTCGCTGCCCGGCAACGGCACGCTGGTGGCAACCCACACCGAGCGCAAGCAGTTGTTTCTGCGTGCCGGGCGCCTGATCGTCGAATTGTGTCGGCGCTATTACGAGCAGGACGATGCTGGAGTGCTGCCGCGCTCCATCGCCACGTTCGATGCGTTCGAAAATGCGATGACGCTGGATATTTCGATGGGCGGCTCGACCAATACCGTGCTGCATCTGTTGGCGATTGCGCAGGAAGCGCAAGTGAATTTCACCATGCGTGATATGGACCGCCTGTCGCGCCATGTTCCGACCCTGTGCAAGGTTGCGCCGTCTTCCGAATACCACATGGAAGACGTGCATCGCGCCGGCGGCATATCGGCGATCCTGGGCGAACTGGAGCGCGCCGGACTGCTGCACGCCGACGCCAAAACGGTTTACAGCCCAACCCTGCGCGATGCGCTTAAACAATGGGACATCGTGCAGACCGGCGACGAGGAAGCGAAAAAGCTTTTCCGTGCGGCGCCCGGCGGAGTTGTCACCACCCTCGCCTTCTCGCAATCCATGCACTACCCGGAACTGGACACCGATCGCAGCAACGGCTGCATCCGTGACAAGGCACATGCCTATTCCCAAGACGGCGGGCTGGCGGTATTGCACGGCAATATCGCCGTGGACGGCTGCATCGTGAAAACCGCCGGAGTGGACGACAGCATCCTGAAATTCACCGGACGCGCGCGCGTGTTTGAAAGCCAGGACGACGCGGTGGCGGCGATCCTCGACGATAAAATCGTGGCAGGCGATGTGGTGGTGATCCGCTACGAAGGGCCGAAGGGCGGGCCGGGGATGCAGGAGATGTTGTACCCGACTTCATACCTGAAATCCAAGGGGCTGGGCAAGGTATGCGCGCTGCTCACCG
>Ga0209343_10010556_pt1 | contig 10489 bp, 10 predicted proteins | sample RifCSPlowO2_02_FD_184026 | JGI IMG/M metagenome (GOLD analysis project Ga0209343, IMG submission 184026) | Groundwater microbial communities from Rifle, Colorado - Rifle CSP2_plank lowO2_0.2 (SPAdes) (version 2) | ecosystem: Environmental > Aquatic > Deep subsurface > Groundwater | place...
TAAACCATCAAAAATCAAAATGATAATGTAAAATTAAAAATCACAAACCCTTTAGAATTTAGGTCATTTGAATTTAGTATTTGTTTGTAATTTGGTGCTTGTGATTTGGGGTTTAAAATTATTTTACATTTTGAAATTTATACTTTGCATTATCTGCTATGGAAAGCCTAATCAAAACATTTCACCTTGACTGGCGGCTATTTTTGGCGCAGGTGGTTAATTTCGCCATTGTTTTCGGCGTGTTGTATTGGTTTGCCTTTAAACCTTTGGCCAAAGTGATGGCGGAAAGATCCGGTAAAATTGCTAAAAGTCTGGATGACGCTAAAAAAGTTGAAGAAAAGTTGGCTGAAACGGAAAAAGATTATAATCGCCAGATGGCGGAAGCGAAAAAACAAGCTAATTTGATTTTAGAAAAAGCCGCGCGTGAAGCCGACTCGAGAAAAGCCGGCATGGTCGCTCGCGCCAAAGAAGAAATCGGCCAGATTATTAATCAGGAAAAAGAGAAAATGCAAGCGGAAAAGCGGGAAACTTTAAAAGAAATTAAAAAAGAAACGGCTGAGCTGGTGATTTTGACCGTGGAAAAAATATTGGGGGAGAAGGTGGACGCGAAGAAAGACAAGGAGATGATTAAGAAGATAATAAGATAATTTAATTTGTCATTGCGGGCTTGACCCGCAATCCAGAACCAGAAATTTAGCCATTTCACAATTGGCATTACTTTTCTGGATTCCCTGCCCGTCCGGCAGGCGGGCCGCTTTCGCGGGAATGACAGAGATGTAAATGCGCATCACCGCCAAAAAATTCGCCTTGAGTCTGTACGAATCAGCGGCAGGCAAACCAGCCAGCCAGGTTAAGCTTATAGTAAAGAAGTTTGTTGAACTGCTGGCTAAAAAAAATAAGCTTGCTCTAGAGGCAAGAATTATTATGGAATTTGAAAAAATTTGGAACGAGGAAAATGGTCTGCTTGAAGCCGAGATTACCAGCGCCAGCGATTTAGATAAGACAATGATTAAATTATTGCAAGGTTATATCGCCCAGCTATCAGACGCCAAGAAAGTTATAATAGAAGAAAGGATTGATAAAAATATTTTGGGCGGAGTGATTATTAAGTACGGCGACAAGGTGCTGGACGGTAGCCTGAAGAATAGTTTGGAGGAGTTAAAGAGCAAGATGATAAAATAATTTAAAATGTAAAATGCAAAAATCAAAATGACAGTTCAAAATGTAAAATTAAATAATTTTAAATTTTTTATTGTCATTTTTCATTTTGATATTTAAACTTTAAATTTGTTATATGTCTACCAAAGATTTCATTGTTGAACAATTAAAAGAGCAGATTGCCGGTTATAAATCTAGCCTAAAAGAGCAAACCGTCGGCCGGGTGATTGAAGTCGGCGACGGCATCGCCCGCGTTGAGGGAATTTCTGACGCGATGATGTCGGAAATGTTGGAGTTTGCGAGCGGCCAAGCGGCGGATAAAACTTATGGCGTGGCGCTAAATTTAGAAGAAGACCGGGTTGGCGTTATCATTTTGGGCGATAGCGCTAAGATTAAGGAAGGCGACGAGGTTAGATGTTTAAAAAAAATACTGGAGGTGCCGGTGGGCGAAGCTGTAATTGGCCGCGTACTTAACCCTCTGGGGCAGCCGCTGGACGGCCGAGGCGAAATAGCAGCGGAGAAATTTTATCCAGTGGAAAAAATCGCGCCTGGCGTGATTAGCCGCCAGTCGGTCAAAGAACCGGTGCAGACCGGAATTAAAGTGATAGACGCGATTATCCCGATCGGCCGGGGGCAAAGAGAGCTGATTATCGGCGACCGTCAGATCGGCAAGAGCGCCATTGCCATTGACACGATCATAAATCAAAAAGGCCAAAACATGAAATGCTTTTACGTAGCCATCGGGCAGAAAGAATCCAAGGTGGCCGGGCTGGTGGCTAAGCTGGAGCAGTCCGGCGCCATGGATTATACCACCGTGGTTTTGGCCGGAGCTTCGGCGCCAGCCTCTTTGCTCTATATCGCGCCTTACGCCGGCTGCGCTATGGCTGAATATTTTTTAGATCAAGGCGAAGATGTGCTAATCGTTTATGATGATTTATCCAAGCATGCCGTGGCTTACCGCGAAATTTCGTTGCTCTTGCGCCGCCCGCCCGGCCGCGAAGCGTATCCGGGCGATGTTTTCTACCTGCATTCCAGGCTTCTGGAAAGGGCCTGCAAACTAAACCCGGAGCACGGCGGCGGCTCAATCACGGCCCTGCCCATCATTGAAACCCAAGCCGGCGATATCTCGGCTTACATTCCCACTAACGTTATTTCCATTACCGACGGCCAGATTTATTTGACGCCGGATTTGTTCTACCAGGGCAACCGTCCGGCTGTGGACGCCGGCCTGTCGGTTTCCCGCGTGGGTTCAAGCGCCCAGATTAAAGCCATGAAAAAAGTGGCCGGCAAGATGAAGCTGGAAGCCGCCCAGTTCAGGGAACTGGCCGCTTTCGCCCAGTTCGGCGCGGACCTAGATAAAGACACTAAAGCCAAGCTGGAGCGCGGCAAGAGACTGCAGGAAATTTTTAAGCAGGGCCAATACGCGCCAGTTGCCGTGGCTAACCAGGTTTTGATTTTCTTCGCGCTGACGAGCGGTTTGGCCGACGACGTGCCGGTGGAAAAAATTTCCGAGTTTGAAGCCGGATTGCATAAATACGCGGCCGCTTCGGCCGAGAAAATACTGAAGGAAATCGCGGAAAAGAAAGATTTGAACGAGAAGCTGGAGAGCGAGATGAAGAAGCTGGTTGAAGATTATAAAGAGACGGCGGAATATCTAGTGAGATAATTTTTTAATTTTAAATTTTGTAATTTTTAATGAATTTTTAATGATATAATTTTTAATTAGTTTTTTTGTTGTCATTGCTGGCGTTGGCGTCCGTTTGTCATCCCTGCGAAAGCAGGGATCCAGAAATTATTTAACTTTAGCTAAATATTTTTTCTGGATTGCTCCTCGGTGCTGACCTCGGTGCAGAAAAAGAAAACAGGGTGCCTGCGCGGGAATGACGGGTTAATGAGATTGCTTCGTCGGCCGAGTACGGCCTCCTCGCAATGACATAACTAGATATGGCCAACACCCGCGACATAAAAAAAAGAATTAAGTCCATCGGCAACACTAAAAAAATCACCCGGGCCATGGAAATGGTGTCCGCGGCCAAGATGCGTAAAGCAATTGAAGCGGTCTTGCGCACGCGGTCGTACGCCAATTTAAGCTGGGCCACGGTTTTAAACTTGGCGCGGGCAAACGGCCAAGACGGCCGGCCTCCGCATCCGCTGCTGGACGCCGTTTCAGCGGGTTCGGCGCAGGCAAAAAGGGGCGGGGTTAAAAAAGTAGCCGTTGTTTTAATTACCTCCAACCGCGGCTTATGCGGCGGATTTAATTCAGTCATCATCAAAAAAGTTTTAGAGTCAATCAGGAAGCATTCTGAACCTCACCCCAACCCTCTCCTTCGCAAGGAGAGGGAACAGGCAGGGGGCGTAAGTCATGAATTTATTTTACTGGGCAAAAAAGGCCAAGCGGTTTATAAAAACTTTAATTTTCCGGTAACGGCAGATTTTCCCAAGCTGGATTATATTAATGAAGTCGGCGAGGTTATACCGGTGGCGCGGATGATCATTAAAGACTATTTATCCGGCCAATATGATAAGGTAATGGTGGCTTATACGGATTTTATAAACGCCGCCAAACAATTGCCCCGAGTCAAGCAGCTTTTACCCATAGATATAACCACGGCGGATGAATATTTGGGCGTGGTTGGACAAGATCCGAGGCTGGGTTTAAATAAAGAATTAATTGAAGAAAAAGAGAAAAAACACTTGCAAAGCGGCCAATTCAAATATGAATATATTTTTGAACCCAGCCCGGAGGAAGTGCTAAATGAGATGCTGCCCCGCCTGATTGAAATTCAGCTGTTTCAGGCGTTGCTGGAATCTAACGCCTCCGAGCAGAGCGCGCGCCGCCTGGCCATGCATCAGGCCACGGAAGCGGCCACCGACATGGCGGGCGAGCTGACTTTGTCCTATAATAAGGCGCGGCAGGCGGGCGTGACTTCGGAAATAGCGGAAATCTCGGCCGGCGCCAACGCGCTGGCGGAGTAGCCGCGACATTGTCAATCTGATTTTAAATTGTTGGAGGAAAATATATGCGAGAATGGTGTTTTTATGTGTATATTAATATAATAAATAATTTGTAATAGTATGAGTGAACAAACAACTAAACATGGAATAGTAAAACAAATCATCGGCGCGGTTGTGGATGTGCAATTTGAAGACGAATTGCCGGAAATTTACACGGCCTTGGAAATAATGAGGCCGGCGCTATCCTCGGCCAAGGCTTCTTCCGACGCTTCCCCAGACGCCAAAGCTTTGGCGGATAAAAAGGATTTGGCGGACAAGTCGGCGAGCCAAGAAAGGCTGGTTCTAGAAACCCAGCGGCATTTGGGCGCCAATGTTGTCAGGACCCTGGCCATGGGCCCGACCGATGGTTTAAGGCGCGGTGATAAAGTCATAAACACGGGCGGCAATATTACCGTGCCGGTAGGAGACGAAACTTTGGGCAGGATTTTTAACGTTTTGGGCGAGCCCGTGGACGGCGGAGCCAGCGTGAAAACAGCTAAAAGATATCCGATTCACCGGTCGGCGCCAAAATTCGTTGAGCAATCCACCAAGACGGAAAATTTGGAAACCGGCATCAAAGTGATTGACTTGATCTGCCCGATTTTAAAAGGCGGCAAAGTCGGCCTGTTCGGCGGCGCCGGCGTGGGCAAAACCGTGGTGATTCAGGAATTGATAAATAACATCGCCAAGGCTCATGGCGGCGTATCGGTTTTCGCCGGCGTGGGCGAAAGAACGCGCGAAGGCAACGACCTTTACCATGAAATGAAAGCGGCTAAGGTGCTGGATAAATTGGCCATGGTTTTCGGCCAGATGAACGAACCGCCGGGAGCGCGCGCCCGCGTGGCTTTGTCCGGCCTGGCTTTGGCCGAGTATTTCCGCGACGAGAAAAATAAAGACGTTTTATTGTTTATAGATAATATTTTCAGGTTTACCCAAGCCGGCTCGGAAGTCTCGGTGCTCCTCGGGCGCATGCCCAGCGCCGTGGGCTATCAGCCGACCCTGGCGACCGACATGGGCGAATTGCAGGAGCGGATTACCTCAACGGACAAAGGCTCAATCACTTCCATTCAGGCGGTTTACGTGCCGGCCGACGACCTGACCGATCCGGCGCCGGCCACGACTTTCGGGCATCTTGATTCCACCGTGGTGCTGTCGCGCGGCTTGTCCGAGCTGGGGATTTATCCGGCCGTGGACCCTCTAGATTCTTCATCCGTTATTTTGGATCCGAAGATTGTCGGACAGGAGCATTACCGCGTGGCCAGAAGCGTGCAGAAAGTTTTACAGAGATATAAAGACTTGCAAGACATTATAGCCATTTTAGGCATGGAAGAATTGTCGGATGAAGACAAAATAACCGTGGCGCGCGCTAGGAAAATCCAGAGATTTTTGTCCCAACCCTTTACCGTGGCGGAAACTTTTACCGGACACAAAGGCAAATACGTTAAATTGGCTGATAACATTAAGGGCTTTAAGGAAATACTGGAAGGCAAGCATGATGATAAGAGCGAGGGGGAGTTTTATATGAAGGGGGATATTGGGGAGGTGGGAAATGACAAATGACAAATTTCCAATGACAAATCAATGTCAAAGTTCAAATATCAAAGAATAATTTGTCATTTTATCATTCGTCATTGGTTTGTCATTCGTCATTTAAAATTTGTCATTAATAAATTATGTTTGATAAATTCATACAATTCGAGATCGTCACGCCCAAACGCGTGGTGCTAAAAGATGAGATATTACAAATCACCTTGCCGACCAGGGCCGGCGAGATCACGGTTCTGCCCAACCATATTCCTTTGGTCTCAAGCCTGGTGCCGGGCGTGGTTCACGTAAAAAAGAAAAACGGCGAAGACGAAGTTATTTCCATTTCCGGCGGTTTTTTGGAAGTCTTGAAAGATAAAGTGGTGATTTTGGCCGATACGGCCGAACGGGCCGAGGAAATTGATTTGGCTCGCGCCGAAGAGGGCAGGAGGCGCGCTGAAGAGCTGAAGCAGCAGGCCAGGGCTGGCGAGCGGGTCAATTTCGCCGAAATCAACGCCGCGCTGGAAAGAGAACTGGCCAGGACCAAGGCGGTGAAGAGGTGGAGGAAGTTAAAGAATCTAGAGTAATTTATAATATTTTGTCATTCCCGCGCAGGCTCGCCTCGCTGGAGCTCCGGCGAAGTGGGCGGGAATCAAGGAGTTATTAGTAGAAACGTATTATTTCATCTCAATCTATGCGCAGAATAAAAATTTTTATAAGCGGGCGAGCAGTAGAGATATTATTACTGTTCCCTCCTGGATCCCCGACCGCCTTCGGCGCCGGGAATGATAAACAAGGTTTATGAAACTACAGTTTAAATTTAAAAATATCCATACCTGCGAAGCCGTAGTGCTTTGTTGCATCGATTTCCGGTTTTGGCGAGAAACAGTCAAGTTCGTGGAAGAGGAATTGAATATTAAGTCATTTGATTTCCCTTCTTTGCCGGGCGCGGCCAAGGCCATTAACGACTGCGCGGATCAGGCTGAAGTGCCGATGCAATGCGTCAGCGTGCCATGCAATTTGCATCATGCTAAGACCTTGGTGATTGTCAATCATCAGGATTGCGGCGCTTATGGCGGTTCTAAGAAATTCAACGGTGATGAAGCGGCGGAAGTAATATTTCACGCCCAGGAATTAAAAAAAGCCAGGGGAAAAGTCTTAAGTTTATATCCAAACTTAGAAATTATTCTGATTTATGCCAAGCTGGCTGATGCCGGGGAAAATATTGAATTCTTGACTATTTCCTGAAAATAAGCTATGATGCGAAGACCACGAATAGTGGCTTTTTATTTTGTTCTTTTAAAAATTTTTGTGGTTCCAGGACAGGCGGGAGAGCAGGGTTTGTGCCGGGACCACAAAAATAAAAACCAAACAACAAATCAGAGGACAGAGCATTATGGGACCAATCAGCAAAGAAGACAACCAGGTGGTAAGCGAGTTAAAGCGACAAGGAATCTTGTTGAAGTTTGATCCAAAGGATCTTAACGAGTCGACGAAAAATGGCGGTGTGGCCGTGGATTGCTCCGACGGCGATATAGATCTAACTGATTATCACCGACGGAAGATTAGCCATCGGCCGCATGAGATGAAGGTTTTCGGCGGCTCGCTGGCGTTCGCGCGTTCGTTCAGAGGCTTCCGAGAGGCCTTTGCCGTCGGATTGTTGGAGAATCTCCGGCAAGGCATGACACTAAAATTTAATCTCTTGACAACTTTAACTTAGACGGCTAAAATACTATAATAGTTAGCACTTGGGTAAAGAGAGTGCTAATTCTATAAAATTAAATTTTAAATTAATAACTCTGGCGCTTAACCATGGCTGATGATTTTCTGGATTCCCGCTTTCGCGGGAATGACGGATTGCAGGGTTAGGCTTTATGAGTTGCGAAATTTATATGAAGCTAAAACCATTAGGCGATCACGTCGTCGTTAAACCCATGCTGGCGGACGAAATCACCAAATCAGGCATTGTCTTGCCGGATACGGTGGATAAAGAAAAACCGGAAAAAGGCCAGGTCGTGGCCGTGGGCTCGGGAAAATTATTGGACAACGGGCAACTGGCTCCCTTAACCGTTAAAGTCGGGGACAAAGTAATGTTTAAAAAATACTCGCCGGATGAAGTAAAAATTGACGGCGTGGAATATCTGATCATCAGCGAAGGAGACATATTGGCGGTCTTGGAATAAATTTAAAAAATAATTTCAATAAATTTCCATAAATATCGCGAGCGGAGCGAGCAAATTTCCGAAATTCATAGAAATTAGCTCCTCGCTTTCGCTCGTCGCGAAATTTATGGGAATTCAAGATTATATGGCGAAACAAATCATTTATGACGACAAGGCCAGAAGCGCTTTAAAAAGAGGCGTGGATCAGCTGGCTAACGCCGTGAAAGTTACTCTCGGGCCCAAGGGCCGGAACGTGGTAATTGAAAAAGGCTATGGTGGACCGATCATCACCAAGGACGGCGTGACCGTGGCCAAGGAAATCGAACTGGAAGACAAATTCGAAAATATCGGCGCCGAGCTGGTTAAGGAAGTGGCTTCAAAAACCAACGATGTGGCCGGCGACGGCACCACCACGGCCACGATTTTAGCCCAGGCCATGATCAGCGAAGGCTTAAAAATGGTGGCTTCAGGCATCAGCCCGATTGAATTAAGAAAAGGCATTGAAGACAAAGTGGCCTCGATCGTGGCTAATTTAAAAAAGATGTCAAAAACCATTAAGACCAAAGAGGAAATCGCCCAGGTAGCCTCAATTTCCGCCAATGAAGCCGGCATCGGCAATATTATCGCCGAGGCCATGGAAGCGGTGGGTAAAGACGGCGTCATCACGGTTGAAGAAGGCCAATCTTTCGGCGTGACCAAAGAAGTGGTGGAAGGCATGCAGTTTGATAAAGGCTATGTTTCACCCTACATGATTACTAATACGGAATCAATGAAAGCTGAATTTGAAGAGCCTTATATTTTAATTACCGATAAAAAAATCGCTTCAATTCAGGAAATATTGCCACTCTTGGAAAAGCTGGCCAAGTCAGGCAAAAAAGACCTGGTCATCATCGCGGACGAAATTGAAGGAGAAGCCTTGGCTACTTTCGTGGTTAATAAGCTAAGAGGCACTTTTAATGTTTTGGGCGTTAAGGCCCCGGGTTTTGGCGATCGCCGCAAGGAAATGCTGGCTGATATAGCGATTTTAACCGGCGGCAAATTTATCACCGAAGAAGTCGGTTTGAAACTGGAGTCGGCTGAAATTTCCGATTTGGGCCAGGCGCGCAAGGTTATTGCCGCGAAAGAAAATACTACTATTATTGAAGGCAAAGGCGAGCAAACGGCCATAAAAAATCGGGTGGCGCAAATCAGAAAAGAAATGGAAATGACCGATTCTGATTATGACAAGGAAAAATTGCAAGAGCGCTTGGCTAAACTGGCCGGCGGCGTAGCCGTCATCAAAGTCGGCGCGGCCACGGAAACCGAAATGAAAGAAAAGAAAGACCGGATTGAAGACGCTTTGAACGCCACGCGCGCGGCCATTGCCGAAGGCGTGGTGGCCGGCGGTGGCCTGGCCTTGGCGCAAGCCGGCGAAGCCTTTAAGGAATTAACGGATAAAAAGCAGGATACGCCCGGCGCCATCGTGGTGGACACGGCCATTTTAGAGCCGATCAAGCAGATCGCGGCCAATTCAGGCAAAGACGGTTCTTTGGTCCTGTACAATATCATGAGAGAATACAAAGCCGGTAATCAAAACTTGGGCTATAACGCCATGACCGATAAGTTTGAAGACATGTTTTCCGCCGGCATTGTCGACCCGACTAAAGTGGTGCGCTCGGCCTTAGAGAACGCGGCCAGCGCGGCCGTGATGTTTTTAACCACTGAGGCGGTGATCGCTGATAAGCCGGAAAAGAAAGAACATGAGCACGGCGGCGGCATGCCGGGCGGCATGGGCGGCATGAGTCCGGACATGATGGGGATGTAGTATAAATTATAAATTAGCAATTACGAATTACGAATCAAGAAATATAATAAAAACAAGGCGCGGGGTAGTTTCCCCGCGTCTTTTTTGTTCGTCTTGTCGCCAAATGAAAAATTATTTTAAAATTATTTTAAACTATTTACAACACAAAAAAAAATTTTTTTGTCAAAAGCGGAAAAAACTCTTGACGGATATTTTTTAATTTGAAATAATAAAGTATATCGTTTATCGCTTAAAACTAATTCAAAGTTTTTTCCAGATGAAATTTATGACAAGCCCATGCCCTAAGTTTGGCTCAACCTTAAATTTTTTAAAAAACCGCGGCTATTTTAGTTGAGGTTTTTTTATTTATTACTAAATGTTATGGCCGAAGCGATTAAATTCATTTGGCGCTGCGCCCGCTGCTCTAATCATTTCGCCAACATTGTTAAAACCGAAGGCGTGCTCAAGCAGGAAAAAAAGTGCCCGAAATGCAAATCCATCAACGAATTAACCCTTAGTAATAAAGAAATATTTATCCATTGCAAATTTTTTGACGCCGAAGCCAACGGCTATAATCGGATTGTGGAAGAAAGCTATCCTTTCCCGGTCGCTAATCCGCTGAATGAATGATTTGAAAAATTTTAAAAACTGAATAAATTTATAGGCATCATCGTTTCATCGCAGGCGAAAAGCAGTTTTACCTTCGGTAGCCCTCTACCAATAGGGCGCATACGAACGCTATGCTCATGCGAGTTATACGAAACACTAACGCCTTCAGAAAGAAAAATTGTCAGCTTGAATTTAGTTGTCCGCCTTGGGCGGGATTCAGGATTTATTTAACAGTTTTTTATTTTGCGGGCGTTTTTTA
>Ga0209343_10010558_pt1 | contig 10488 bp, 8 predicted proteins | sample RifCSPlowO2_02_FD_184026 | JGI IMG/M metagenome (GOLD analysis project Ga0209343, IMG submission 184026) | Groundwater microbial communities from Rifle, Colorado - Rifle CSP2_plank lowO2_0.2 (SPAdes) (version 2) | ecosystem: Environmental > Aquatic > Deep subsurface > Groundwater | place: Rifle...
GTTCTGGTGTCGCTACTGTGAAACTCTGCTATGTAGAACGGACATTTCGAGCTTTCTGTTTACACGCCGAGCCGCAAACGCGCTTGTACTGGGTCTAGTCCACCGCGAAACAGTAGAACAACCCGACGCCGCCCCAACTGACGAGATCCCGCTGACTGCAGCCCGTCGTGGCGTGGGAGGAGTTCCACGACTGGTTCCCGTTGCCCACGCGATCGGAGTGGCCGACCTGCGCGGAGCCGGCGCCGTTGCTCGTCCAGTTGTTGCACGTATGGTCCGCCTCGTCGGTAAAGGCGCGTCCATCCGGCCGCGAGCCGGTCAGGATGTCGTGGCGCGTCGGCATCGGGTCGCCAATCCCGTTGACGAGTGCGCCCTTTTCGGTGAGCGCGAATTCCTTCGTCAGGTTGCTGCCGCGTCGCGCCTCGTCCAGCGTGTCTCCGTGTATTTCGGACTGGACGATCGGCCGGCTGAGCCGGCGGCCCAGATAGTCCGGGACCCTCTCTTTCGCGCTGTACCAGGGACCGGTGCCAATGCGGTCTCGAGCGTTGACGGCTGGCTGACCGGGGCGGGCCTGCGTGCTGAGGTAGGCGTGCCAGGTCTTCCCGCCGGCGCCGACGGCGGCGGCCAGCGTCTGGCAGTGCGCATCCGCCCCTGCCAAACCGCCCAGGTTCCCTCCGTCGCCGATCGGCTCACTGGTCACGAAGAACGTCATCAGGCTCGACGGGATGCGGTCGGAGGCGGGCATTCTGCCTCGGTCTTGTGCGGTCGCCGTGCTCGAGGCGACAAGGGCGCCGATCAACGTCCACAGGGATAGGTGCTTCATGAGCCTTCTCAGTTCACCGCGAAGCAGTAGAACATGCCGACACCATGGGTCCGGTTCAGCGCGGTCTGGCTGCAGCCGGTCGTGCCGTGCGAAGAATTCCACGAGCCGTTGCCGCCGCCATTGCGGTCGGGGAAGCCGATCTGCGCGTTCGGCCTGCCCGGGCCGCCCTGCAGCCCGCCTTGCGCCTGTCCGGGCGCGGGGTCGCGGTTGCTCGTCCAGTTGCTGCACGTGTAGTCGATGCCTGGCGGGAACGCCCGGCCGTCGAGCTGGGAACCGGTCAGCATCTCGTGCCGGTTGGTATAGGGCGTCGTCTTGCTGTACTCCCAATCGCTGTCCCGGGGCACCTGGTAGTCGTTGAGCCCCGGCACGATCTGCCCCTTTTCGGTGAGCCCCGTACGTTTGGTCAGGTTGTTGCCCATCCGGGCGAGCTCGATCGTGTCTCCGTGCAGCTGCGCGAGGTCGCGGGCGATCATCACGCCGTCGAAGTTGTACCAGGGCCCCGTGCCGATCCGGTCGCGTGCGTTGACGGCCGGCTGACCCGGGCTGGCCTGCGTGCTGAGGTAGGCGCGCCAGGTCCGGTTGCCCGCGCCGACCTCCTGGGCCAGCTTCTGACAGTGCGCATCTGCGCCGGCCAATCCGCCGAGATTGCCGCCGTCGCCGATGGGCTCACTGGTGACGAAGAACGTCATCGGCGTGCCGCCCGGCATACCGTGCTGGCCGAACGCCACCGAGGGCGCCAGGCCAGAGAGTGCCAGGACTCCTATGAGAACCAGGACCCTGTTCATGTGCGATTCCATGGAAACCATCCTGTGGTGAATCCGTGCCGCGCGCCGTCCGCGCCGCTCGTAGGAGCATTCTACGGCAACGAGCGGCGTGTTGATCCCTCTGACGGGAGCCATTCCCGGCCGGGGCGCGAGACTGCCTCGTCCGAGACGCCGCGTGTCGGCCGGTGAACGTGCTAGCATTCCGCCCGGTTCACCTCACAAGGAGTAGTCCGATGCGCGTACCGATAGCGTTGGCCGTCACCGTGGCACTGGCCGGAACGTTCGCCGCGGCGCAGACCCGCACCACGCTGGACATCTATCTGATTGACGTCGAGGGTGGAAACGCGACGCTGTTCGTGAGCCCGTCCGGCGAGTCGCTGCTGATGGACACCGGCAACGTGAACGGCGCGCCCCGGGACGCCGCGCGCATCGCCGCCGCGGCGAAGGACGCCGGGCTGACCGAGATCGACCACCTGCTCACGACGCACTGGCACGGCGACCACTTTGGCGGCATGCCGGAGCTCGTCAAGCTGATTCCGATCAAGGACTTCATGGATCACGGCCCGAACGCCAAGTGGCCCGGTATCGGGCCCGATCTCAACGGGGTGAAATTCGCGCAGGAGGTCTATCCGGGGATCCATGCGAACGCGACGCACACGGTGCTGAAGGCCGGCGACAGGATTCCGCTGCGGGGCCTCGACATGCGGGTCCTCGCCTCCAACGGCGAGTTCCTGAAGGCGCCGCTTCCGGGCGGCGGCGCGCCGAATCCGGCCTGCGATCCGAACTACCGGCCGGTCACCGATGCCAACCTGGAGGACGGCTTTTCCATCGCGCTCTACGTCGGCTACGGACGGTTTCGATCGGTCCAGCCCGGCGACCTCCTCAAGAATCAGGAAGTGCAGCTGATGTGTCCGAGAAACCCGGTCGGCCCGATCGACGTGCTCCTCGGTCTGCACCACGGGCAGGCGGCGTCGAACTCGGCGGCGCTCGTGCACGGCCTGCGCCCCCGGGTCGGCATCATGAACAGCGGCACCCGCAAGGGAGGCGAGCCGGCCACGATGACGGTGGTGTACTCGTCGCCCGGATTCGAGGATCTCTGGCAGCTCCATTCGTCGCTCCTCAGCGGGCAGGAGTACACGCCGCCGGGCCTGTTCATCGCCAATCAGGTGGACGATCCGTCGGTGACGACGATGGCCATCGGTCCGATGACGCCTCCGACGCCCGGCGCCGCCGGGGTGCCGCCGCCGCCGGCGCACAACGGTCAGGCGTACTGGATCAAGGTGTCGGCGCGCCAGGACGGCTCGTTCACGGTGACGAACCAGCGGAACAACTTCAGCAAGGCGTACGCCCCGACGAGGAAGTAGCGGGGGCGCTCATCAGAGGCTCGAAGGAGACGGGCGATGACGACTCGCAGGGAGTTCATCAGAGGCGCTGCCGCATCGGGCCTCGTGTTTTGCGCCTGCGGGCCGATCGACCTCGTGTATGCGCAGGGTTCGCACAAACATCCGAATCTCGGCAGCAGGCGCAAGCCCGTGATCATCAACGGCAGGCGGGTCAGAACGATTGACGTGCACTCGCATTGCCTCTTCCGCGACGCCGTCGCCTTGATGGGCGCCGACGCGAAGAGCGTTGAGCCGCCGGTCAAGGGCGCCCCTGAGCACTACATCCCTGTGAGCGACGAGGCGGCGGTCGAGGAACGCCTTGCGGCGATGGACGCCATGGGCATCGACATGGAAGTGCTCTCGATCAACCCGTTCTGGTATCGCAAGGACCGAGACACCGCTGCGGCGATCGTCAAGGTGAACAACGAGCGCCTGGCGGAGTTGAGCGCGGCGTATCCGGGCCGCCTGACGGCATTCGCGTCGCTGTCGCTGCAGGCGCCGGACCTCGCGGTGACCGAGCTCGAAGAGGCGATGACCAGGCAGGGCCTGCGCGGCGCCGCCATCGGGGGGAGCGTGGACGGCGAGGACTTCTACGAGCCCAAGTTCCATCGGGTCTGGGCAAAGGCAGAGGAACTCGGCGCCGTGCTGTTCATCCACCCGCAGACCCCGCCGGAGCTGGCCAAGCGCCTCAGGGGCAACGGATGGCTGTCGAACACGATCGGCAATCCCCTGGACACCACCATCGCGTTGCAGCATCTGATCTTCGAGGGCACCCTGGACAAGTTCCCGGGCCTCAAGATCATCGCCGCGCACGGCGGCGGCTATCTCGGTTCCTACGCCCCGCGTTCCGACCACGCCTGCTTCGTGTCGCCGGTCAACTGCAACCCGGACATCGTCCTCAGGAAGAAGCCGACGGAGTACTTGAACCAGATCTATTTCGACGCGCTGGTGTTCACCGAGGAAGCGCTCAGGCATCTGGTGGCGCAAGTGGGCCCGGGCCAGGTCGTGCTCGGCACCGACCATCCGATTCCCTGGGAGGAGCATCCGGTCGATCGCGTGATGGCGACGACGACGCTCTCCCTGGCGCAGCGCGCCGCCATCCTCGGCGGCAACGCGGCCAGGCTGCTCAACATCAAGGACGTCTAGGTGTCATCACGATTGGACCGCTATGCGGGCGAGACGCAACGAGTACGACATTCGCGTTCCGGGCCGCATAGCGGTCCAATACCGCACGCGAGAGGGCCGTCATGAAGCTTTCGAACCTCGTCACGAGCCTGTTTCTGGCCCTGGGCCTGGCTGTCACGGCGCAAGCCCAGTGGATCAACCTGCCGTTGCCGGGTACGCCGCGCACCAGGGACGGCAAGCCCAATCTCAGCGCTTCCGCGCCGCGCGCGTCCGACGGCCATCCCGACCTCAGTGGAATCTGGATCTCCAGCCGCCAATACACCAATCCTGGAGGTCGAGGCCTTGAACGCTTCATGCCCGCCGGATCGAAGGTCCCCATGCTGCCCGCGGCGGAAAAGTTCTACGCGGAGATCACCGGGAACGGCCGTTACGATGCGGCCGATCCCTCCGAGCGCTGCCTTCCCGACGGCATTCCAAACCACATGCTGCCGATTCCCATCAAGATCGTGCAGACCCCGGGACTCATCCTGACGCTGTTCGAAGAATTCTTCGTCTTCCGTCAGATTTTCACGGATGGCCGGAAGCTGCCGGTCGACCCCGAACCGGCCTGGTTCGGATACTCGGTCGCGCATTGGGAGAAGAACACGCTCGTCGTGGAAAGCTCCGGCTTCAACACCCAGACGTACTTGGACGGAGAAGGATTACCGCACTCGGCAGACCTGCGCATCACCGAGCGCTACCGCCGGCCCGACTTCGGCCACCTCCTGATCGAATTCACCTTCACCGACCCCAAGTACTACGAGCGGCCGTGGACCGCGACCATTCCGTTCGATCTCATGCCGGACACCGAACTGATAGAACACTTCTGCGAGAACGAACGGGACCTCGGTCAGATGTACCGGAAATAGCCTCTCTCTACGGACAACTTAGGCCAGTCGAGGTACTTCTTTCGCGTGAACTCGTTCGTGCCGATGCCGTGTGCTTCATACCAATGCGGTTCGGCGAGTCGAGTGGGAATCCCCGATTCGGAAGGTCAGCCGCCGGTTGCGACTGACGTGCAGGCTCCAAGTGCCCTTGCTGAGGAGGGCCCGCCACTGGAGCCCGGCCGTCCCGCGGCCGGACGGACTAGCGGCAGCCCGCGCAGACGCCGTGCAGCTGCACGTTTCGGTGATCGACCTGAAAACCGTCCAGCCCGGTCCGCCGCCGGTTGATCCGGACATCCAGGCTGGAGAGGTACACGTCCCAGATGTGTCCGCACTTGCGGCAGACGAAGTGGTGGTGTTCGTCGGGGTTCACTTCGAACTGGACCGCGGTGCCGGCCACCTCGAGCGTCCGAATCAGATCCTCCCGCACGAGTTCCTGGAGGTTCCGGTAGACCGTGGCGTGTGACACGGTCGGCAGCACCTTCCGCACGCGCCGCACCAGATCGTCGGCCGTGGGGTGGCCCATCGCCCCGCTCAGCACCCGCAGCAGCACCTCCCGCTGGGGCGTCAGCCGCAGTCCGCGATCCGCGCAGCCCGAGCGCAGCTGGGTGTATCGGTCGGCGGAGGAACGCATGGGCATGTCCCGACCAGCTTACCGGCCTCGACGGGCAGTGGCAAGCCCTTTTCCGTATCGCGTACTAGTTGATAACGATTATCGGAAGACGCTATACTCGCTGGGCTCAACGATTTCCCCGAGATTGCCGGGCTCTTCCGCGACACGGCCGAGGGTGAATCTATTTCGATTGAGGGGCGCCAAGCGGCCGCCTGTCGGAACCGGTCAAGAACGCAATCCAGCATCGGAGAGAAACATGGATACGGAACCCAAGTGCCCGGTGACGGGCGGCGCTCGCAGACACACAATGGCTGGGGTCTCGACGAACGCAGACTGGTGGCCGAATCAGTTGAACCTGAAGATTCTTCACCAGCACTCGCCGCTGTCCGATCCCATGGGCGAGGAGTTCAACTACGCGAAGGAGTTCAAGAGCCTCGATCTCGATGCCGTTATCAAGGACCTTCACCATCTGATGACGGATTCGCAGGAGTGGTGGCCGGCCGACTTTGGCCACTACGGGCCGCTGTTCATTCGGATGGCATGGCACAGCGCAGGGACGTACCGCATCGGCGACGGCCGCGGCGGCGCCGGCGCCGGCCAGCAGCGCTTCGCGCCCCTCAACAGTTGGCCGGACAACGTGAACCTCGACAAGGCGCGCCGGCTGCTGTGGCCGATCAAGCAGAAATACGGCCGGAAGATCTCCTGGGCCGACCTGATGATTCTCGCGGGCAACGTCGCCCTCGAGTCGATGGGCTTCAAGACCTTCGGGTTCGGCGGCGGGCGCGCGGATGTCTGGGAACCGGAAGAGGACATCTACTGGGGTCCCGAAGGCAAGTGGCTGGCCGACGAGCGCTACAGCGGTGACCGCGACCTTCAGACTCCTCTCGCCGCCGTGCAAATGGGTCTGATCTACGTGAATCCGGAAGGGCCGAACGGCACCCCGGATCCCCTCGCGGCGGCCAAGGATATTCGCGAAACGTTCGGCCGTATGGCGATGAACGACGAAGAAACGGTCGCGCTGATTGCCGGCGGTCACACCTTCGGCAAGACCCACGGCGCTGGCGATGCGTCGCTGGTGGGCCCGGAGCCGGAAGCCGCCGGCATCGAGGAGCAGGGCCTCGGCTGGAAGAGCGCGTTTGGCACGGGCAAAGGGGGTGACACGATCGGCAGCGGCCTGGAAGTCGTCTGGACCACGACGCCAACGACGTGGAGCAACAACTTCTTCTGGAACCTGTTCGGCTACGAATGGGAACTGACCAAGAGCCCGGCCGGTGCGCATCAGTGGAAACCGAAGCATGGCGCAGGCGCCGGTACGGTGCCGGATGCGCACGACCTGTCAAAGCGTCACGCGCCATCCATGCTGACCACCGACCTCGCCTTGCGGTTCGACCCTGCGTACGAAAAGATTTCAAGGCGCTTCCACGAGAATCCGGATCAGTTCGCGGACGCGTTTGCCCGGGCGTGGTTCAAGCTGACGCACCGTGACATGGGCCCGGTCTCCCGCTACCTGGGCCCGCTCGTGCCGAAGGAAGTGCTGATCTGGCAGGACCCCATTCCCGCGGTGGATCATGAACTGATCGGCGAGCGGGACATTGCTGCCCTGAAGGCCCGGATCCTCGCATCCGGCCTGTCGATCTCCCGGCTGGTCACGACGGCCTGGGCGTCGGCGGCAACGTTCCGCGGCAGCGACAAGCGCGGCGGGGCGAACGGAGCGCGCATCCGTCTCGCGCCGCAGAAGGACTGGGAAGTCAACCAGCCGGCCGAACTGGCGAAGGTCCTGGCGGCGCTCGAAGCGATCCAGAAGGAGTTCAACGGCGCGCAGTCCGGCACGAAGAAAGTCTCACTCGCCGACCTCATCGTGCTCGGCGGCTGCGCAGCCGTTGAGGCCGCTGCGACGAAGGCCGGGCATGAGGTGAAGGTCCCCTTCACGCCGGGCCGTACCGACGCGTCGCAGGGGCAGACCGATGTCGACTCCTTCGCCGTGCTGGAACCGACCGCGGACGGCTTCCGCAACTACATCCGGAAGGCCATCCAGATACCGGCGGAAGAGATGCTGGTCGATCGGGCTCAGCTCCTGACGCTGACCGCGCCTGAGATGACCGTCCTCGTCGGCGGCATGCGCGCCCTGAATGCAAACGTCGGGAAGTCCAAGCACGGCGTATTCACCAACCGTCCCGAGGCGCTGACGAACGATTTCTTCGTCAACCTGCTCGACATGCGCACGACGTGGCAGGCCTCGGCCGCATCCGACGGCGTGTTCGAGGGGCGCGATCGCGCGACGGGCGAAGTCAAGTGGACCGGAACCCGCGTCGATCTCGTCTTCGGCTCGAACTCCCAGCTCCGGGCCATCGCGGAAGTCTATGCCTGTGACGACTCCCAGCAGGTGTTTGTGCGCGACTTCGTGGTGGCGTGGAGCAAGGTGATGAATCTCGATCGCTTCAACCTTGCATGATCTCAGCGGAAGGGTCCCCGAAGAGAGCCGCCGACCTGAAGGCAGGGGACTGCTGCCCGCGCCAACGCCGATGAGGTCGATGATGATGAACATCATCGACCACGACCGGCCGCGCCAGCCGCCGCCCGCAACTACCCAACACCCGGCTTGAACTCACTCTGTCCTCGGCGCCATCCTTCCGAAAAAGAATTCGGCAGGCCAGCCGGATGCGCCTCAAAGAGCGATTTGACGGAGATCCTTCCGCGAAGCACATCGTAGTACTTGGCGGGAACCGCCCCCGGCGCAAACTGGCGATAGAACGAACGGAGCCTGAGGGTTTCGTGCGCGGTCGGGTCTTTTTCAATTGACGTGTGAATCTTGAACGCCTGTTCATCGTTCGACGGATGGAAGGCAGAGAAACCCTCACCGAGACCGCCGGGTCCCGCGAACAGATCGATGACCGGTACCGCTTGTCAACGCTGGCGAGCCGTGCGTCGTCTGAGCATCGAATCCGAGAGGAGAGCACCGCCGCCGAGCAACACGCGCAGATCAAACCGCTTTACTGCGTGGGGCGTCCTCCGCCCTCCTCAGTCGCGCTTCTCCGGAAACAGCCCCGGCATCCACCGCGACGCGAGCGCGGCGGGGAATGTGATGGACAGCGGCGCGCGGGCGCTGTCAGAAACCAGCACGCCGCGTTCGAGCAGCGCCGACACAACACGGCGGGCCTGGCGATCGCCCGTGCCCAGCAAACCTGCTACATCCCCGCGCGGCAGCTCTCCCCGGAACAGAACCGCTTCCAGAACCTGTCCCGCTTTCGCTGGCAGACGATCACCGCGCGTGTCCTCTTCAGCCCACACCAGGATGCGATCGCGCAGCCGTTCAGGCTGCACGAGTTCCTCCATGAACGTGACCTGGTCGAGACACGTTTCGAGGAAGAACCGCGTGAAGGCCGCAAGCGCCTCCTCGCTCAACGTTCCACGCCCGTCACGATCGTTGCGGCGCGGCGCATCGCAAGCGGCCAGATGCGCCTTGTACTCGGTGTCCCTGCGGGCAAGCCCCCGCGCCACTGACCAGACGGCGCCGGTGTCCAGCGCTTCAAGCAAGACCGCATGCGACATCAGCCGCGCGACGCGGCCGTTTCCGTCGAGAAACGGGTGAATCCACAACAGACGGTGATGCGCGGCGGCTGCGGCCAATATCGTCTCTGATCTGCCGAGGCGACCGTAGACTTCCTCGAACCGCGCAAGAAAGCGTGGCAAGGCTCCCGGGCTCACGGGAATGTGGTGTCCCACCCTCACGTCGCGGTGTCGAAGATCGCCAGGGACCATGAGAACGATCTCGTGCGTATCCGGCTCACTCACCCGCAGAAGTTGTTCGGGCAGCAGCTCGCCGAAGCGTTTGTGAATCTCGCGCAGCGCCGCAACAGTCATGGCGCGCCCTGACAGTCCGCCGCCATCAATCCAGCCCTGAACGGCGACGTGCGCCTTCGCTTCAAGCTGGAGGTTCCGCTTGTGCGGGTCCGCGCTGTAGTCGTTCCGCATCGCGCGCTCAATGTCGACCGGGTGCGTGTCATGCCCCTCGATGAGGTTGGAGTAGTAGCAGTTCATCGCCCGCACGAGGTCCGCGAGCGCGCGCACCACACCCGCGGGCAGACTCCGGCGAAAACCCGCCGACGCCGCCGCGAGTTCAACGCTCAGGTCGTTGAGCGCCGGCCGGTGCGGCGACGCCTCCGACAACACGAACGGCTCCGTCAGGTCGGGCGTCTCGTGCCGGTCGACGACCGCCTTGATGTCCGATGTAATGTCCGGTGACGAACTACGCACAAATCATGTTTTAGCAGGTATTTACAAGATGTTCAATACCAAAATAGTCCGGTAAAATGTCCGCTTTGATGACCGGTTGAAGAGACTCGTTTCTGACAAATGCCGAGGCGTCCGCGTCTTTCCGGGGGCGGCTCGTCCAGGGGGTGTTCTCCCTCCATCACGGTTGCCGTTCCAACGCCCCCGCTGTTCAGGGTCTCGTTCTGGGATGGGTGAAGCCCCTCGCCTGTTAGCTATCTGTGAGCTTTTCAGCGGCTTACAACGAAAGAGGCCCGGATAACCGGGCCTCTTTTGAACTTGGTGTGGTGCGGAAGGGGGGACTCGAACCCCCACGGTCTTGCGACCGCCAGCCCCTCAAGCTGGTCGATTTGCCGTGCTGACGTGAACTGACGCGTATCCTGCGGACGGGTCCTGGACTGGAGTGGACTCCGGCGCACGCCAGCAACGACTTTATTCGCACATATTCGCACACGCCGCGAGGGCAACAGTGCGCGGCGACAATTAGATCTGCCGCATAGCGACAACTAGATCTGCCGCTTCGGGTCGGCCAGCTGGACTGTGCCAGCCTATGGATCCACGGAGGATTCATTGGTCAGTGATGCACAGGTTC
>Ga0209343_10010559_pt1 | contig 10488 bp, 17 predicted proteins | sample RifCSPlowO2_02_FD_184026 | JGI IMG/M metagenome (GOLD analysis project Ga0209343, IMG submission 184026) | Groundwater microbial communities from Rifle, Colorado - Rifle CSP2_plank lowO2_0.2 (SPAdes) (version 2) | ecosystem: Environmental > Aquatic > Deep subsurface > Groundwater | place...
GTGGGACGCGGACGGCGTCCCCACGCCCGCCCGCCTCGCCGCCCTCGGCCTCTCGGCCTGAGGCCCGCTCGGTGCTACGATGACGTCTCGGAGACGGGCGGCTAGCTCAGCTGGGAGAGCGCAGCCCTTACAAGGCTGAGGTCGGAGGTTCGATCCCTCCGCCGCCCACCACCATTCTTCCAAGCATTTCCGCACGTTCTCGCTTGTTTCGGCGTCGCGTCTCCATGACCGCAAAAGGACAGAAAAGGCCGCTTTCGGACAGCCCAATGGCAACGGAATGGCAACGGTTCGGCGGTTGTCAGGACAGCGAGGGGAGGACGAGCGCGAGGCAACGCTGATGCGATAGTGTGGGCATCGCGGGCTAGCGTCGGGGTAGCGCCCCGGCGCGAACGGGCGGTTTCCTCGGACCGCCTCGCCCGCGGAAACCTCCGAGGGCTCCGCGAGAAGGGGCGATGGACGACGACGAGCAGATCGTGAATCCGCGCGACTGGCGTGACATCACGCTCGACTTTCTCGCGGACGATGAAGCGCGATCGGGACGACGGGCGCGCGCCGACCGGCTCCGGCATTTCCTCGAGAGCGCACGCGCGATCGCCTCGGAGAACGGCCGGCTCGACACGCCCGGCCGGACACCCCGGCTCGAGGCATGGATCACCGAGCGACTCCCCGAGCTGGCGCACGGGCGCCCCGTGACGACGATCGGGCCATATTGGCGCCGATGGCAAACGCTGATGAGCGAGTTCCAGGCAGTGCTCGATGATGATCTCCTCGTCGGCCGGCGCCGCGAGGTGGCCGATTGGCACCCGATCGTCGAAAGGATAGAGCGGGCAAACCTTCGCGCCGTCAAGGATGATGCCGGGCAGCCTCTCAACCTCGTGTCGCGGCGCCTGACTTCGGGGGAGCGCGATCAAGTCATTACGATGGATCGACGGCACACAATCCGAACGCCCGACGAAATGGCCCTGGTCCTGCTGTGGCTCACCTGTCGCCCGTCCGCCGAAAAGCTGAAGGACTTTCGCCTGCAGCTCAGACGTTACATTCCTGCCCCGGTTCCTTTGACCGCGCCCGATCCGAACGCCCCCGAGCCGATACCGCTCGACTCGGACCAGCCCGAGCCCACCAGAAACAGCCCGTAGTTTTGCGCGTTTCAGTGGCGACACTGAGCGCCCGCACGCTGTAGCACATCGTCCGCACCCTCGATGTTTCACTGGCCCCGATATGGAGAAGCTCCTCACGTTAGCCGATGTCAAGCGGGTACTTGCCGTCACGGATGCTCAACTCGCCGATCTTCTTCGGAGCGGCACGCTGCTCGCGCTCGAGGTACTCCCCGGCGTCGTGCGCGTGCGGAGCAGCGACCTCTCGCGGTTCGTCAACACGCGTCGACGGGACTACGCCGATACGGTGGTGGCGACGCTCGAACGCGGACAGCCGGTGACATGAGAAATGAAAGGGCGCCGAGTGTGACCCCGGCGCCCGGTGCAGCGAACCTCGAACCTCTGCCGCGCATCGTAGCGCGCCCCCACGGAAGGCGTCAAGCATGATGGCCGACGAGTTGAGCGGGGCGTTGCTCCCCCTCACGGATGCCGTCGAGCACCTGGCGGGCGCCGTCGACCGGCTGGTGCGGGCGCAGGACGCGCGGGCGGCGTACCGCGTCAAGATCGCGCGAACGCTCCGCGCGTATGCCGATCACCTGCGCGCGCGCGGCGACGAAGCCGCAGCGCACGACGTCGAGCGGATCGTCGGGGACGAGACGTCGTGACCCGCCGCGGGGCGACACCGACGCAGCCGTGGGGGCGACGCCCCTACGTCGTCGCGGGCCAGACGTTCGCGAGCCTCGATGCCCTGAGCGCCGCGATTGCCACCCGTCGTCGGGCAGTCGGCCCGGACGTCGTGTTCCAGGACCTGCTCATCGCCGAGGTCATCACCACGATGAGCCCCGACGTCATCGCGGCGGGGCAACGCGCGATCCGGTTCTGCGAGCGCTCCTGGCGCTCGCTCTCCACGCGGGTGCGTGAGACGCTGCGCTACCCGACCGTGTTCCAGAGCTACTTTCTCCCGCTGGGGCGCTGGCAGGACGCGACCGCCTACCCGTGGCGGGCAGGGCGCACTCCTCAGCAGGAACTCAAGACCGCGCTGCGCGAATTCTGGCGCCTCTACGTGCGGCCCGCTGTCCCCCCCGGCGGGGTCTGCGCGCTCTGCGGGCGCCCCGACACGCTCGAGTACGACCACATCGCGCCGACGTTCGACGAGATCGCGCGGGTCTGCCTCGACATGATGACGGCTGCGGAGATCGCGACGCGCTTCGGCTACGAGAAATTCCATCCGGTGCGCACGGCGCTCGTGGACTTCCTGCCGCGCGCGCATCCCGCCGTCCAGTACCTGATCCGGATTCACCGCATGAACGTCTTTCAATGGCTCTGCGCGCGCTGTCACCGGCGCGAGACGGCGGCCCGACGGCGCCCCGGGGGGGGCACGTGACCGAGCGCGACCGCACGCTCGCGGCGATCGCGCGCCGACGGCTCGAGGTCGTCTTGCTCGCCCGGCGGGCGAAGTACCCGGACGGTGCCTCGTGGCAGATCACGCGCGACCCGCGCGTCGTCGCCGACCACCTCGATCGCGGCGGCAATCTCGGCATCGTCGCCGGGCCGCACAACGGCTGCGCGATCCTGGATCCCGACGACCTCGCGGGCTGGTCGGACATGGTCGACGCGCTCGGACAGCCCGGCGCCCCGTGGGTCGAAACGGGGTCCGGGCGGCTGCACTACTACGTGACCTGGACCGTTGGGCTCCCGGCGAAGCTCCGCTGGTCGGGCCGGATCATTGGCGAGATCCAGCGGGGCCCCACGGTCACGCAGGGGCACGAGCGCCAGCAGGTCGTGGCGCCGCCGAGCGTGCATCCGGTCACGGGCCGGCCGTACCGGTGGCTCGTCGACCCCGTGACGGCGCCGCTCGGCGAGCTCCCGAGCGTGTGGCGGCACGCGCTGGCGCCCGTCGTGGCGCCGGCGCTCCCGTCGCGCGATCGGGATGCTGCCGGGCTTGAGGATCGGCACGCACTGGCGCTCGCGCAGCCCGGGGCGCGGCGCCGCGCCGGTGGAGACGTTAAGTTCCGCTGCCCCGGCTGTGCCGCAGACGGGCACGATCGGCACCAGGACAACGCGCGCCTGTTCGCCCGCGGTGGCTGGGGCTGCGCCGTCGCGCCGAAGGGCAGCCCGGACGGGCGACGGCACTGGACGGCGATCGGGATCGCCCTGGGCGCGCTGGGCCCGGACGGGCGACGGCGGAGCGCCACAGGATGACCCGGACGGCGACGCGGATCGACCTCTCTGGCAACGGCGCCGGCCAAGCAGTCATTGACGCCGAGCGCTGGGCCGCGCGCGTGGCGCAGATCACCCCGGACGATCTCTCGATCTTGCTCGATCCCACCGACCATACGATGGCGCTCCTGTTCGAGCGCTTCTTCGTCGGCGAGCTGCACACGTCGCCGCAGTACGGCGTGCGGGCGTGGACCGGGCTCGTTTGGGCGGATGACGGTGTCTATGGACGGCTGCGCGATGCGGCGATCGCCACCGTCCAGATCCTCATGGCCGCGGCCGACACGCTCCCGATTCCGGCGGCGTGGCTCGCGCGCCTGCGGGATGCGGAGCCGACGGTGAGCGTCGAGGATCACGAGGCCGCGTTGCGGCGGGCGATGCGGGCGAAGCTGAAGAAGTGGGAGAACGGCGGGCGGCTCCACGCGATGATCGAGATGGCCTCCCTCCGCAAGCCCTTCCTCGAGGATATCGCCAGCTTCGACACGGACCCGTGGGTGCTCACGACCGCGAACGGCGTGCTCGACCTCCGGACCGCGCAGCTCCTCCCCGCGACCCCCGCGCGGCGGCTCACGAAGGCGCTCGCGGTGGCCTACGATCCGACGGCGACGTGTCCGCGGTTCGAGCAGTTCCTCCGCGAGATCTTCCCGACCGACACGGCGGACCTCGTTGCGTTCATCCAGCGCTGGATGGGGATGTGCTTGACCGGGATCGTCACGGACCACTTGCTCCCGATCTTCCACGGCGACGGCAGTAACGGGAAGACCACATTCTTGAAGATCCTGCTCGCGCTGCTGGGTCCGTTCGGCCAGGTGGCCCCGCTGAGTCTGCTCCTCGACACCGGCAAGGGGACGCAGATCCCGAACGACCGGGCGCGGCTCTTCGGCGTGCGCTGCGTCGTCACCAGCGAAACGCCTGAGCGGGGGCGCCTGGACGAACAAGCCGCGAAGACGCTGACGGGCGGCGACCCGCTCACCGGACGGTTCCTCCACAAGGAGTTCTTCGACTTCACCCCTACGCACAAGGTCCTGCTCGTCACGAACCACAAGCCGACGATTCGCGGAACGGACTGGGCGATGTGGCGCCGGATCGCGTTGGTGCCGTTCACCGTGAAGTTTTGGCGGCCGGAGGAGTCACCCCCCGCCGGGGCGGCGCTCGCCGATCCCACGCTCGGCGACAGCCTGCGCGCGGAGCTGCCCGGCGTGCTGGCCTGGGCGGTCCGGGGCTGCCGCGCCTGGCACGAGGAGGGCCGAGTAACGCTGCCGACGATCGTCCAGGCCGTCACGGCCGAGTACAAGGCCGAGCAGGACGCGCTCGGGCCCTTCCTCGAGGACTGCTGCGTGGTCGACCCCCGCGCCTGGATTGCGGCCACCGACCTCTACACGAGGTACACGACGTGGGCGGAAACGAACGAGACCAAGAAGAGCGCGCTGTCGAAGCGGGCCTTCGGGATCGAGCTCGGCAATCGCGGCTATCGCGCCACCAAACTCAACGGGGTCCGCGGACGCGGCGGCCTGAGTCTCGCCCCATGACGCCCTGGACGCATCTGGACGCACCGTGGACATATCTCTTCGACTTGCGTCCACGCATTTCGCCTGATCGCCCGCTGGGTTACAGCGCACTGGACGTATTGGACGTATTTTCCGCGCGTACGCGCGTAGAGAGAGAAGAAGACAAAAAAGTAGGCTGCAATAGAGAAGACGTGTCCAGTTGCGTCCATGCGTCCACCGGAGACAACCGGTGACGGCGCACATGAGCGCTCGCGGTCAAGACGCTCCGGCGACGCAAGGCGTCATGAAAGACCGCGAGCTCATTCTCGCCGCGCGCCTCGCGCGAGCCGTCGCGCTTCTCAGCGCACGCCTCGAGGCGCTCGAGAAACGACTCCAGGACGGCGACGAAGCAGCCTGGGACGCCTATCTCGCGGCGCTTCAGGTACTCAGCGCGCTTCTGCCGAACCTGACCGCGCGGCGGGACGACCGGCTCCTCACGAGCGGAGAGATGGCCGCGCGCCTCGGGATCTCGGTCAAGACGCTCTTGAGGAAGAAGGCGAACGGCGCGCTCCGGCCGGCGCTCGAGCTCGGCCAGCGAGGCCGCGCCGCGCTTCGCTGGCGGGGGGTCTGACTATGCCACAACCTTCCTCGGGCAGCGGCCAGGTCAGCAAACGCAAGGTGTTGCGCGCGGCGTTGCCATCGTCGTTGCCACCGGAGAGCCGAAATGGTCACTGAGCACCGCCGGCACGTCTGCGGCGACGCCGGCGGACGGGTGCTCACCACGGGCGAGCCCTGCGGGCAGGGGACCGCCGTCGGGAAGAAATGCGTCTGGCACAAGGGGACGCCCGAGGAGCGGCGGCTGACTGCGCTGAAGGGCGTGGCTGCCGCCCGGATGAAGCGCGCGCTCCCGAAGGAATACCAGATCCCCGAGTTCGCGTCGCCCGAGACGATCATCCAGTTCTCCCGCGAGCTCGCCCGGCTCGCGCTGGTCGAGGACGTCGACCTGCGCCGGGTCACCGAAGCGCGGGGCGCCGCGGCGCTCGCGCTGAGCGCGCACTCGGCGCGGACGCAAGCCCAGCTCGTCGAGGCGCTCCTGAAGCTCGAGCACGGAGGGGTCGCGCTGGCGCTGCTCGCCCAGTTCAAGGCGCCCGACGCGCCGCGCCGCCCCCTACCGTGGCGCGTCCCACCGCCGGCCGCGGTCGAGGCCGGGGCGGCTGACGGCTCTCCGGAGGACGGGACCTCATGAGCCCCGCGAGCACAGCCCGCGCGGAGCGGTACATCCTCGGGCGCCTCGGTGCGGCCGACACGGCGGTCCTCTCCCTCCATCTGAGCCTTCGTGCCTCCCTCGACTGGACGGACGGCCAGGACGCAGACGGGTGCCCGGTGCTCCTCGTGGGTGCGCACGCGCTCCGCGGAACACCGGCCGGCGACGAGTACCTCGCCGCGGTGCTGGCCGGGCTCGCTGCCGGCGAGCAGATCGCCGGCGTGCACCCCATCCGCTACCAGCCGCGGGCCTCGGAGTCGCTCGTCGAGATCATCGCCGGGGCGAGCGCTGAGGTCTTGTGCTGGGGCTCGCGCAACTCCGGCAAGACGCAGCTCGCGGCGGGGGCGCTGCTCGCGCTGGCCGAGCTCCACGTCCGGAGGGACTACGCGCTCCCGCTGCGCGCCCTGTGGCTGCACGCGAGCCTCGTCGATGCCTCCGCGAAGACCGCCCGCAGCCTCGAGGAGCCCCTGTGGCTCGGGCTCTGGCAGCTGCGCGACGACCGCCGCGTGGCGGGGGCGGTGCTCGGCGGGCGCGAGCTGGTCGTGGCGGACTTCGTCGGCGTGCAGGACGTGACCACGAAGGAACGGCTGCGCGCCAGCGCCCACGTCGTGATCGCGGAGGAAGCGGTGGGGACGCTCGACGAGGCCGGCGGGATCCCCGAGCGCGAGTACGAGGTCGCGGTGACCTCGACACTGCGCCTCGAGGGCCGTCGCCGGGTGGCGATCATCACGACCAACCCGGGCTCGCGCGAGCACTGGTGTTACCTGCGCTTCCTCGAGGACGGGCATGACCCGCAGCGCGTGGGGCGGCACGTGCCCTCGCGGGACCGGCTGAGCGAGGAGGCGATCGCGGCGCAAGCCCGGCCGTTCCGGGACGCGCCCGACCTCGAGGCGCGGCTGGTGTACGAGCAGTGGACGGACCTGAAGCTCGGCCCCGAGGTCGTCGTCGGGTTCTCGCGGAGCCGGCACGTGAGCGCGGAGCCGTTGTGGCTCGCGCCGGGGACGCCGGTGTGGATCGGCTGGGATACCGCGCCCGCCTCGCACGTCCACGCCGCGGTGATCGCGCAGCGCAACGGGCCGCAGATCCGGATCTTCGCGACGTTCGCGCTCGCCAACGCGGGGCTGAAGCAGCTCATCGACGAGAAGATCCTGCCCTGGTTCGTGCGCCGCGCGCCGTGGGCGCTGGGCCGCGAGCGGGCCCGCGAGTACCTGGTGCACGTGCTGGACCCGGCGGCGCTGGCGGTCGAGGGGGGGGACATCGACCAGAGCGCCGAGCGTCGCATTCGCGCGTCGCTCGGGGGCGGGGCGATTCGCCAGGGGCAGACGCTATGGACGCCGCGCCTCGGGCCGCTGCTCGCGGTGATGCACCCGAACAGCGAGGTCACCGTGAAATTCGATCCGGGGCCGGACTGCGACCTCGGCGTGCGGGCCTGCGCGGGGATGTGGCACTACGACATGACCCGCGGCGGGAGCATCGAGCGCGACGCGCCCGCGAAAAACGAGAGGATTTTTGCCGACGTGGGCGACGCGCTCTGCTACGTCGTCGGCGAGATGCATCCCTCGCGCAAGCCGAAGCCGGCCGGCTGGAAGCCGAAGCCCGCCAGGACGCACTTCGACGTCAACGCGTGGCTTCGTGGAGGGCCGCGCTAATGGGCCAGCGCCCCCGCCGCGCGCCGGAGCGGCACCACCGATGGGGCTGCGTCACGCCGGGCGCGTGCGACGAGGACCAGCACTGCGGGGACGAGTGCGCGACGTGCGCGGAAATCGACAGCGCGCGGGTGTTCTTCAGCCGGCGCCGCTTCACGCGCCGGAAGGCGCGCACCGCGCTTGACGAGGACGTATGGAGCATGATCGCCCGCGCATGCGGGCGTGGACGCTGACCCGAAAGGAGAACAACGATGACCGAGCCGACGACGACCGAGACCCCCGTAAGCGCAACGCAGCTCGCGGCGGCGCACGAGGACTTCACGAAGGCCGAGACCTGGCTCCGCGAGGCGCCGGAGTGGCACCACGAGCGCCGTGTGTGGACCGAGCGGAAGATCGCCGCGGACAGCATCATCCGGCGCGCGGCGCAGGCGCGCCCGCCGGCGGCGCCGACGATGACCGCGGAGCAGCGCGCCGCCGCGATCACGGCGCGCCGCCAGACGCACGCGGCGATGCTGGACGAGACGGAAGGCAGCGAGATGAGCCGCGCGCTGCTCGACGTGGCGGTGGAGCAGTCGAACGCGCTCCACGCGGGTGATCCCCTGCCGGGCGCGTTCACGGCGCAGGACGAGGACCGCGCGCTCGTCGAGGCGGGATTCGCCACGGAGACCGACCGTTACCAGGTCACGCAGGCGCTCCGCACGCTGGGCGCCGGGCATCTGGACGGCGTGCAATTCGCGCAGGCGATCCGCGACGCGACGGCGCGCGAGCCGCTGCTGTCGGAAGAGGACCGCATCCTTCGCTGGTCGGAGTGGTGGCCGAGCGCCGAGGAATACGATCGCCACGCCGATGCGTTTGCCGCGGTGTGGAACAAGCTCCCGGAGCCGGCGCAGCGCTTCCTCATGGCGTTCCGCGGGGACCGCGGCGTCGTCGAGCGGATCGCGCGATTCGGGCAGCGAGGCCGGCGATGACCACGGAGGCGCCCGTGACGCTCACGCTCGAGCAGCGCGTCGAGATGCTCGAGGAAGTGCTCGGCGACCTCGGATCATTCGCGTTCGTCAGCATCGCCGGCCGGCATCTGAGGCTGACGTCGGCGGCTGCCGATGCGCTCAGCAAGCTCGGCGAAGCCGAGGCGCAGCGCGTGCGATCGCGCCTCGCCGAGAGTCCGCGCCCGTGGCTGTCAAGCGCGGACGTGGAGCGGGCGCGCGCATCCCGACAGACCGACATCGAAGGGGGGAAGGCATGAAAGAGGACAAAGGCACGCAGTGGGCGCAGCGCCGAATCGCCGCCCTCGGCGCCGCGGACCCGGGCGCGGAACTCGGGCAGCGGATCGACCCGGTGAGCGGCGCGCACGAGATCGTCACGCGTGATGCGCTCGGTGAGGACGTCGTCCTCGAGCGGCGGCGCCCCGATCCACCGGGGACCGCGGAGCGCTTCGGCGCATGATGCCCGACGCCCGGACGATCGCCGCGGCGCTCGTGCAGCTCGAGGAATTCCGCGAGACGCTCCGCGCGGCGTCGCTCGTGTACGAGGCGCTCGAGGCGTGCGGCGGCGTGGCGGGCGTCGTGGCGCAGTTGGAACAGGAGCGCGAGCGGCTCGCCCAGCAAGTGGCGAGCCTCCGCGCGGTGCGAAGCGAATACACGACCGGCGCCGAGCGCGCCGACCCACGGAGGGAGTCATGACCGACCAGCAAGACGTGTTCACCGAGGCGGCCACGGAGATCCTCAATCGGGGCTCCAAGGCATTCCGGGCGCTCCGCGATGCGCTCGAGATGGCGGATCGGCGGCTCGAGGTGGCCGCCCACGCCGAAGGGCTGCGCGATGGGGCGGTGCGGGAGAAGGACGCCGCGCGCGCCGAGCAGGCGCAGGCCGAGAAGGACGCGAGCGACACGCGCGCCCGGGCGAAGGCCGACGCCGAGCGCGTGCTCGACGGCGCCCGGCGCGAGGCCGAGCGCGCCCGCGGCGAGGTGGCGGTGCTCGTCGCCGAGCGCGACACGCTCAAGGGCGAAGTGAACGAGCTGACGGCGAAGCGAACGGCGCTCGCGGAGGACGTGGCGCGCCTCACGGGAGCGGTCAAGGCGCTGACGCAGACCCCGTAACCGAACGGAGGCACGCATGCACGGCTGCATCCTGACCGGCGAACGGTCGCGGGCGGCGTCTGCCGTCGAGGAAGAGTGGCGCCGCCCGGTGCCGCCCGAGAAGCCCGACGACGAGGACGAGGACGACGATGACGAGTAGCCGCGCGTGCCTGTTCGGGCTCGTGGGGCTGCTGGCCGCCGGCTGTCTGGCAACGCAGCCGGCGGCGTGGACGCACGCGCCGTCGCAGACGGCCAGCGTCGAGCGCGCGATCTACGAATGCCGAGCGGCCGCCGACGCCGAGACGTGGCGCGGCGCCGCGTTCGGCGGGGCGATCGTGCCGCTCGTGGCGATCGCGCAGCGCGGCCAAGTGTTCGAGCGGTACATGGCGTCACGTGGCTGGGCGCGGAGGCCGGAGTGAGCCGATGCTCGCCTGTCTCGTGATTCGCCGCTTCCGCCTGCGCGTGGACGGCGAGCCGCGCCTCGTGCGCCTGGCGAAGCTCGTGAACGTCGCGTGTGTGCCCGAGCGCGGCGACGCGCTCGACTTCCAGGATGGCTCCGGGAGTGCCGGCGTCACGGGCAAGCGCCTGCGCGCGTGGGACGCCCCGCGGGCGCCGGGCCTGTACCCGGTCGCCTGCGAAGTGCTCACGGGCTCCGAGGACGACACGTATCAGCGGGCCCTCGACGCCGGCTGGACCGCCGTGGACG
>Ga0209343_10010570_pt1 | contig 10483 bp, 15 predicted proteins | sample RifCSPlowO2_02_FD_184026 | JGI IMG/M metagenome (GOLD analysis project Ga0209343, IMG submission 184026) | Groundwater microbial communities from Rifle, Colorado - Rifle CSP2_plank lowO2_0.2 (SPAdes) (version 2) | ecosystem: Environmental > Aquatic > Deep subsurface > Groundwater | place...
TCGGGGCGCATCATGGGCTGGCTCCAGAAAGAAAATCGGGAGCACAGCATCAGGTCGTACTTGGGTCATTTGAAGGTGGGGTTTATGGAGCGCTTACGTTGGTAGAGCTGAAAACCCCGTATTTACTGGGTTTTAGGCACAAAAAAAGACGTCCGTGGACGTCTTTAGATGTTGTGTTGGGCCGGGGGGATTTGAACCCGGTTCGAAACTTCATCGTTGTTGGTCTATTCGGGACAAAACTAGCTGTTCCGCGCCTTCTAGCCTCGCCACTTTGGCCATTTCTGGCATTCGCTAGCTAGTGATTTCGACACTATTTCGACACGTTAACAATGTGATGTAGTGATTAATTTAATTTGCGCCTTGTTTTTTTTGCTTGTACGCAATGTCTAGTTTTTCATTAAAGTATTCAAGTCTGCGAATTATTATTTCAACTCTGCTCTCGATCGACTCTATCTCTTGGAGAAGGTTGAGAAATTTCTCTCTTTGTTCAGGTGATTCGCTTAGCCCTAGATGTGCTTCGCTGAGATTGTTTATTTCAATATTGAGTGATTTCTTTTTAAAGAATAGCTCTTGAAGGTATGCTTTCGCCTCTCCTGCGTTTCTCTCTAGTATTTGAATTGTTTCAAATTTGTTTTTGTCTTGGATTTCACTGTTGCTTAAGTGTGTGTATATTGTTTTTACTCTGGTTCGATTTATTGAGTCGGACTCTTCTTTTTTGCGCGTTTCTCGAATTTCTTCTAGTACTTCTTGTGGCGGTAATTTGTTTTTCTGCTCGTTAGCTAATGAAAGAAATCTTTCCGGTAAGTACATATGAAATGCTTGGCCGGTTTCTTTTTTGAACTCATCAATTAGTTCTGGTCTTGGGCCGAGGGTTTTTCCCTTAAATCGAAGCCACCAGTCTTCTTTTCCATCATCGGTAACGAACACAATTGATACGCTGTCACTTTTTGATTTTTTAAGAATGCTCTCCCATATTATTAAGTCTCCGTAGGGGCGGCACCTGCTGCGTAATGACTCATCGTCACTTTGTTTTTTTGCATCTGAGTACCCTGGCGGGATTTTTTGTTTATATCTTGTTGTTCCGCTTTCTATTATTCTTTCTAGTTCTGCATCTTCAAACTCGTCGCCAATTTTCCCATTGAATATTTCTGAAATGGAGTTCTGTATTTCATCCGAATTTATTCTGTTGCTATGAATTTCTTTGTTTGCATCTAGCTCTTCAATTACTAGTTCAAGGCTTAACTTGGCTTGCGTCATTGTTTTGTTCGATACAAAAGGATGTTGTCTTGAATTCTCAAGTTTTTCCTTTAGCCGATTTATGTTTCTTATGGTTTCTTCATATTCTCCTTGTTGTTCGTGGATTACTGTAAGTCTGTTCTCCAGGTATTCGGTTGCAACCCTGTAGGGCAGCCAGACATTTTCTCTCAGGCTTTGCAATGTTTTGATAAATAGAGATCTTGTTTCGTCTGAGTATCTATATAGATTAAGGAGTATGTTTGTGTCGAAAACAAATATGCAGTTTTCCCACAGTAAATGACTTTCTGCGGGTTTGAAGAAGTGGCCAGGAAATTTGTCTTTCATTTAGAATCTACTTAGAAATTTATTTTATGAAACGAAATTCAAGTTTTCGAGCGTACCAGCGCCTAGCTACTTCGTTGGTGAGAGCTATCCCGCGATTTGACTGCTCAAGTTTCGATTGGCTTCGTCGTACTCTGGGCTGGTTTGGCCGCTTTCCGGAGCAATCCGGCCGCTGACTAGCCACAACGCATATTCCGGGGTGATGTTGGCAATTGCCTCAATATCATCCTCGTTTGCCCGGCGCTTGCCGTTGCGTAGCGCGTACCACTTTTCGCGGTCAATCCCACTCAGCTCCTCCAGCTTTTTGGCTGTGAAGCGCTTAGCATCCCAAATGGTTATAAGCCGTTCTCTTATCATTCTTAATAGTTCTTAATAAATTTGCACATAGTGCTATTCACTTTCTGCACGCGCGGCTATTCTTGCATCATGTGATTGGTAATAAATGCAAATCACGTTTTGCCAACAATGACCAACATAGTGCAGGAAAGGCCATGGATGTGGAAGGAATCAACCTCACGCTTAAAGACCTGCTGACCCCGCCTCCGGTGATGCCTTGGCGGGAATTTGCAGATTGGATTCGTATGAGTGAAGACCATCCCACCGTTTGGGGGTGGATTCGCAACGGCTACATCCCATCCCACAAGGTGGGAAAGCACGTCATGGTCAACGTATCGCTCCTGACCCGTCAGCTCATGGAAAAGGAATGGCCGCTGTGATTTACGCCATTTCCCAGCGGCCAGCCGAGGGCATGAGCTATGAAGACCATCAGCGATTATCTGCGCCTGCCGCACCTCGCCAACTGCGATTGCTCTGTTTGTTGGTCAGCTCGGCAAGTGGCCAGTCCCGTTCACTCCCTGTCCACACAATGCGACCAATGCCGCCCCGCGTTTGCGCTGCCGACTCACGCCCAAAAGATGGGCAAGATCGCTGGCGAGTGGAAAGTTCTTCTCTGGAATTGGTCGATAACACCGGCCTTTATTTGCGCGAAACACGAGCCTTCGCGCCGTCCGCCGAAGTACTGGCACGTTGTGCACGACTCCGGCAAACCAACGCCATTTGTGCCGCTTCGGGAGTTTCAGTATGAGTTCTGATCTGAATTTATTGCTGCTCGGCGTGAACCTCCTGTTCGGCTACCTCGTCTGCCAGTGCATTGTTCATCACCTGTTTCACAAGCCGGTGTCTGGTCAGTTTTTCCGGCCTTTGCCCTACACCCAGCCCGACCCGATTAGTCGTGCACGCTTCCTGTCGGCCTTTGCCTGGAAGCGTGGGGCATCTTTACCGCCCCGCGCTTCTAGGCGAAGGCGGGGGATGACAAGGGCCCGGCCCTTGGTGTGAAAACCTACTGACAACGCAATAACCGCGACATAACCCAAAGCCGTTTCAAACCGAGCAATGCCCATTGGAAAAACTAACCGTTTTCCAGTGCGGGAAAACTCGGCCCGAAAAAAGGCCACGCCGCGCAATCAAGCGCACTTGAAAGAGGAAATACCAATGGCACGTTCGACTATTGAAGTTGCATTCCTGGGCACTCAAAAACTGGCCTTCAGCCAAAACGGCACCGACGTAAAAATCGTCAAAGTGTTCTACGGCGATGAGCCGGACGGCATCACCGAAAATGGCCTGTCCATCGTCAGCATGGACGTTCCTCTAGAAGTGGCCGATGAGGTCTTTGCAGCCGGTGCGCAGTTCGCTCCGCTGGAAACCGTGCGCATCACCTTTGAGGTGGCTCGGGCCGGCAAGCAAAAGGGCAACAATCTGGCCCTGCACATCGAGGCGGCCAGCAAGCCAGCCACCCGCCAAGCGGCCACCCCAGCCGCGACCCCGGCAGCAACGGCAGCGGCTACCCAGCCGCCTAAAGCCTAAGACCACGGGCGGGCTTCGGCATGGTCTTCATCTACTGCAACCACTGCCACGACTCGGCGCCTAGCCGCCTGTGGCTGCTGATTGCGGCCTGTCCTCGGTGCCGGAGTCCGCTGTGAAAACGTATCTCGCCTGTGACGGGCAATGGCAAATCGACAACGGCATCAGCTGCACGGGTGCCCTGGTGTCCGTCACGGAAACCGAAATAGCTGGGTATTCCAGCTTAACCCCCGAGCAAGTCAACGCACTGACCGAGGCCACATTGGGGCTCTTTGTCTGCGTGTTTACGGTGCTCGTTCTCCGCAAAGTCCTATGAGGTAACAAACCATGAGCAAAAAAATCTCCCTCCTGTTGGCCCGTGGCGGTGTCGCTGTTGGTGCTGTCGCTGCATCGGCTTCTTCCTTCGCTGCCGGCCTCGACGTGACCGCTGCCACCACCGCGATCACTGCGTCCGAAACTCCGATTCAGAACGTCGGCATGGCCGTGTTTGCGGTGCTGGTGTTGGTCGCCACCGTCAAGTGGCTGCGCCGCGTTCTGTAACTGCAAACCCAAGCCCGGATGTGCGCACGTCCGGGCTTTTTTACTGGAGCACGAACCATGGGGATTGATCCAAATGCGTATGCGCTCATTGTCATCACTGTTGCTCTTGGCGCTCTGCTGCTGTCCGTTCGCTAATACCTGGGCGGCTAACGGATGGACGCTCAACACTGAGCCATCGTCCTTCTTCTCTTCCGCTCTTTTGGCCTGCTCGCGCTACCTCCCCGAATTCCAAGCGGCTAATCCGCTGCCCAGCTATCCCAATGCCATCGCGTTTGTGAATGACAGCCCTGGTTGCACCTACGGCATGCGTAATGGCCCTGGCGGCAAAGTTTTAATGTCTGGCATGCCCTGGGCAGTAAACGGCGTTAATGCCATTGCTCAGGTCTATTCATGCACCGCCGGCGATACGGATTCGATTCAGTGGCCACGCGGCAAAGCCGGCCCTGATAGCGATGTTCTCCCCGGCACCGAAGTGCCCATCTATTCCGATGTGAACCTGTGCGTGAACGGCTGCATCGCCACCACGCCCGATCCGGTGCCGGATGAATGCTCAATCATCGACACCAATGTCTTTTGCACCTGGACCATCAAACGCACGGGCCCGGTCTGCCAGCAACTGACCAAAGCCCCTGAACAAACCTCTGGCTGCCCGTCCGGTTATGAACTCTCCGGCAATGCCTGTGTGGCACTGCCACCTGTTGATCCCTGTATTGCTGACCCTTCGGGCGCTGGCTGCACGCCGCTACCTGATCCGTGCATTGCTAACCCGACTGGCACAGGTTGCCCCGGCACAGGCACAGGGACGGGTACAGGAACCGGCACTGGTACTGGCACGGGAACTGGCACCGGTACGGGAACTGGTACAGGCACTGGCACAGGAACGGGCACTGGAACCGGCACAGGCACGGGTACAGGAACAGGCACGGGAACAGGCACTAACACTGGCACCGCTGGTGGCCTGGGCTGCAAAGACCCCTTCGTCTGCTCCGGGGATTCGGTCGGCTGCGCCATGGTCCAGCTGCAGAAAATCCAGCGCTGCGAATCCGAGCGCGGCCTTGATCCCGTGTTAGCCAAGTCCGGCATTGCTGAAACCCTGAAAGACCCTGACGGCGATATTGAAGAGAAGGAAGTGCAAATCGCCTCGTTGCTCTCGGGCCATGCCCGCTTCCTGCCATCCAGTTGCCCGCCCGCGCAGACCTTCACCGTCTGGGGCCGGCAGTTCGCTTTTAAGAATGACTACTTCTGCAACTTCGCCACCTCCATGTCCTGGCTGGTGGTGACCCTGGCAAGCCTGTTTGCAGCCGTCTACATCGGTAAATCCGTAGGAGGTTCCTGATATGTGGTGGGCGCTTTTGGCTTCAACCCTGTTCGAAATCGTGGGCCGCTTGGTCACCACCGCCATGCGTTATGTGGGTGTCGGTGCTGTCAGCTATGTGGGCATCAACTTTGTGGTGGATGAGCTTAAAAACTACATCCTCGCCAACTTCGTGACCGCGCCGGTCTTGGTGCAACACATCCTCGGGCTGCTCAAGGTTGATATTGCCGTGAACATCATCCTGGCTGCCGTCACCACGCGCTTGATCTTGGCCGGCATTGATAAGGCGGCGGACATTCGACGCAACCCGGTATGGCGTAAACCCAACCCAAGCGGCCAAGGCTCGATTGAGGCTTAAAGGGGTTTTCCATGCTGGTTTTTCGTACTGGGTTAATGGGGCATGGCAAGACCCTCAACGCCATCAAAGAAATCGACGGCAAGGCCAAAGCCGAAGGCCGGCCCGTGTACTACCACAACGTCAACGGGCTAAAGCCTGAGCGCCTGAAAGCCCAGTGGTACGCCTTCGAGGATCCGCACAAGTGGTACGAACTGCCGGACAACTCCATCGTCCTGATCGATGAGGCCCAACGGTTTTTCGGTGTGCGAGATCCGCGTAAAGCGGTGCCGCAGTACTGCTCTGAATTCGAAACCATGCGCCATGATGGGCTAGAGGTGCATCTAGTCACCCAACACGCCAGCTTCCTCGACGCCCACATCCGCAAGCTGTGCAACAAACACATCTATGTGCTGCGGATCTTCGGCGGTAAAAAGCTCTCCCGCTATGAGGCGGAAAAGTGCATCGACGTCGACAAACAAAGCGCGCTCAAGGATGCCTCCCACAGCTTCATCAAGCTGGATTCAAAATTCTTCGGCGTCTATGACTCGGCGGTAGAACACCACTTCAAATTCAAGCCACCGGGCAAGCTGCTGATCATCCCGGTGCTGGTGGTATTCATCATCTTCATGATCTACCGCGCCATGGACAGCTTTAACGGGGACAAGACCGTCGAGGCCGCCAAAGAGGTGGCCGGCAAAGCGTCGGGCTACCTGCCCGCTGTGGTGCCGCCCGATGAGGCCACCGGCAAAACTGGCAAGCAACTCAGCGCCGCCGAATACGTGGCGATCCGCACCCCGCGCATACCTGACTTGCCCAGCTCGGCACCGATTTACGACAGCCTGACCAAGCCGAAAACCTATCCGCGGCTGTCCTGCATGATTTCCTCTGACCCCGGCTACATCGAGCGCAACGCCAAGCGCTACCGGGTATTCCATGCCGGCGAAAAGTCGTTCATTTGCGAGTGCTACACCCAGCAAGGCACCTGGCACAAAACCTCGTTTTCCTTCTGCAAAAACTCGGTGGAGTACGGGCGGTTTGATCCTGCGATAGAGGATCGCCGCCCGCCTGAGCTTGAGGGCAATCGCGCCGAACTCACACCAACCCAGCTCACCGAGGCGCCCGCCAAGTCCCGCAGCGAAGCGCTAACGATAGTTCCTGACTCTGAATACGCATCGAGGCCATGGCGATGACTAAAAACCAATTCTGCGCCGTTCTAGCGTTCGGCTTCCTGCTGGGCATGGCAGTGACGGATATCTGGTGGGGCTACCAACTAGACCAAGTAGCAGCGGCCCTTGTGTCTGTGCGCGAGCCTGCGAGCGCGGACACGGGCCGCCGCTGACGTCCCTGTAACACGTCATATAAACCGAATTCAAAGTGGCCTTTATAGGTCAATAAAGGGAAAACCTAATGAGCACGAAAGACCAAAAGCGACTTGATCGTCTGACAGGGCTGCAATCTGAAAGCGGCCGGCTGTTCATAGATGCCGCTTCGGCTGCGTTGACTGACTTGTCAGCGGTTCGCCTGCTGCGCTGTGGCGTGGATACGGTGCGCCAGTTGTATCGGGGCTTGATTCGCCCACAAGTCATGGCCCTGTTTGAGACTCCGGGCGCTATGGTCGATTTTGCCGGCCAGCGCTGGCACGCCGGACGGGTAGGGCGTGACTCTGGTTATCAATACAAACTCCAGAATGCCGACCTCGGCTTGATCCTGTTGGTGAAGAACTTCAACGCCAAAATTGACGCCATTGGTCCACACCTGAAAATCGAGGTGTCCCCTCATGCCATCGACAGCCTGTCACCTGAGCGCCTGCAATCCAGAATGGACTTTTACGCGGGTGAGTTGCTGTCTCATGTTGAGCGCAATCAATGCGCCGTGCATCTAGCCCTGGATCTGCAAGGTTGGACGCCGCCTGTTGATCTGGTGGCCCGTATGCACTGTCGCGCCCGGACTCATCGGGACATTTCGGGCATCAACGAACTGCACTGGCACACCAAATCTAGCGTTTACGGACGTGGCGAAACGTCCATGTTTGGCTCTGCCAATGGCATTCAGCTGTGTATCTACAACAAGACCGAACAGGCCCGCGCCACTGACAAGCTCGACTTCTGTGAAAGCGTCTGGCGTCGTGGTGATTCGTTCGACGAAACCGACCCGGCCAACTACAACCCGGATCAAGACGTCTGGCGCATAGAGCTGCGCTTTCATCACTCGATCATCCAGCAGTTTGCCGCTGGCTCTGTTGACCTCAAGTCCGGTCAGCTCATTGATACCGATTCGTTTGCCGATTTCTCGGCACACCTCGACGGCCTCTGGCGCTATGGCTTGGGCCAATTCAAGTTGCTGGCCCGTCCGGGGTATTACGCGCCCATCTGGACCTTGATTCGTGATGACGTGCGGGTAGAGGTGTCGGTCGATTCGTTGCTCGGTGACACCGATTACAAGCGCTATTACAAAACCTCGCGGGGCTTCTCGGGCAAGAATGTGGAGCTGTTCCTGGGCAACTTCGTCAGCCTGTTGGCAAGGGAAAGGGTGGGGGCAAAAAAGGCGTTTAACCGGCTCAAAGAGTGGGAATGCTGGCCGGTCATTCGCGACCACTATGCTGCCAAAGATATGACCGAAAACGATCTGTACCAGCACATCAAAGGCTTGCTTGAAGAGCGGCATGTTAGGTGGGGGCGAGCTGTCTAATGGCTATTGAGCAACTGCCAGACGGGCGCTGGAAAGTCGACGTTGAACCCATCAAGGGCAAGCGCTATCGCAAGACATTCAAGACCAAGGGCGAGGCCCAGCGGTTTGAAGCTACGTGTCGAGCAAAGGTCATTGGCAACCCTGAATGGTCACCGAAACCGAGTGATGTTCGCCGCCTTAGTGTCTTGGTTGGGTTGTGGTTCGATCTGCATGGGCACTCGTTGCGCGATGGTCTGCGTCGTAAAGCAAAGCTCGATGCTATTGCCGTCCGTTTGCGCAATCCAGTTGGGTCAAGGCTCGATCCTCAGGTGTATGCAGTAGACCGGCGCAAGCGTTTGGACTCGGGCACCTCGGCCAAGACGTTGAACAACGAATTGGGCTACCTGCGTGCGGTCTTTAATGAGCTGCGGTCGCTCGGCCAAATTGATTATCTGAACCCGTTAGAGCTGGTCAAACCGCTGCGGCTGCAAGAGCGCGAACTCTCCTGGCTGACTGTTGAACAGGTGGCCGAACTGCTGGAGTCGATCCGTTCTGGTTGTGACAACCCACATGTGGAACCAGTGGTTTTGATTTGTCTGGCAACGGGTGCCCGCTGGTCTGAGGCTGAAAACCTCAAGCCCACGTCCTTGCGTGATGGGGTGGTGACTTTCAGTGGTACGAAAAGTGGGAAAGTGCGGTCTGTGCCGATATCGCCCGAGCTGCAAGCCTTTCTAATTGAGCACTGGAAGCGGCATGGCCAGTGCTGCAAAGCGATCACTTCGTTTCGTCGCGCCTTGGCTAGAACGACTATTGACCTCCCGCGTGGGCAAGCTAGCCATGGCCTGCGCCATACCTTTGCTAGTCACTTCATTCAAAACGGCGGGAACATCCTGACCCTGCAAAAGATCCTCGGGCACTCCAGTTTGGCTATGACCATGCGTTATGCCCACTTGGCCCCGGATCATCTGGTGGATGCTGTGCGGTTTGGCCCTTTGGCGGGGATTTTGATTCGGAGTGAGTAACTGTCCTGCATAGCCATATAGTTTTTAGGGCTTTCGGTCGGCATGTATATCGCGATAAGTTCAGCGCACTGACATAGGGAAAATTCACAAGGAGTGTTTTATGCAATATGCGCACTGCAATATTGATAACCGTTCATGGGAGGCTTATCAGTTTTCCCGCCTGCCCGCTGCCGAGCTTTCTGAAAAACGTAACAGCTTGATCTGTACTGAATGTCAGGCTTTGGCTTGGTTCCGCAAGGAAAGTACCCATGGCCATCCTGCGCATTTTTGTGCTCATCATGAGCCTACTTGCATTCTTAAGGCTGAGTACGTCGTTGTTGATGATGACAAGGGCGACGGCTCGGAGGCTGTGGATCAGGTCAAAAGTAGCGGTGACATTATTGTCCGGCTCGATAAGGAAACTGGTGGCGACATTGATGTTCTTCCGGCTAGTGATGTGCCTGGTGGCATGCCCTGGGAGGGTGGGCGTACTCATACCGTAAAGCGTGATGATCGCTTTTCTAACCAAGAATTTACTCTTAAGAGAATTCTTCATCGGTTGGTTCAAAGCCCTGATTTTCGCCAGTCATTATCCAGAATCACGTTTTATAAGCGCGAAGATGAGCCGTACATCCAAGGGGCTGTGCGTGACGTTACTCGGGCCTTTAGCGAAATTTCTCGCGAAGACGAGAATGCCCCCAAATTTTTCTGGGGTCCCATCACTAGTGTTCGTCGCAGCTCCGACGGAAAAATATGGCTCAACTCAACCCCTCAGTACCAGTCGGTGAGCGTTGTCATTTTCCAAGACATAGCCGATGACTTTTTAAGAGCTTTCAATATTTCGGATTTAGATGACCTTGCTGGTGCTCACATTTTGGTTTCTGGTAAATGTGCGTTCACCGGTGGGCAGAATCTGAAGCCGATAATCTGGTGTGGGGCATTGCACCAAATTGTGATTAGGCGCTATCGGTCGGCTAGTTTGCAGGCTGCTGGATGAGTTAAGCGATTTCGACACTTTTTCGACAGTGGTCGATTCTGAAAACAAAAACCCCCGAAATTCCTAGGAAAATCAGGGGTTTAGGTTGGTGCATTTGGTGGAGCCGGGGGGATTTGAACCCCCGTCCGCCAGTACTCCGCTGTCGGTTCTACATGCTTAGCCGTGTCTACTGAGTTAACCCTTGGCCG
>Ga0209343_10010571_pt1 | contig 10482 bp, 9 predicted proteins | sample RifCSPlowO2_02_FD_184026 | JGI IMG/M metagenome (GOLD analysis project Ga0209343, IMG submission 184026) | Groundwater microbial communities from Rifle, Colorado - Rifle CSP2_plank lowO2_0.2 (SPAdes) (version 2) | ecosystem: Environmental > Aquatic > Deep subsurface > Groundwater | place: Rifle...
GTCTTCGCGAGCGCATCAAGAAGCACGGCATGCGCAATTCCAATTCGGTTTCGATTGCGCCAACCGCGACCATATCCAACATCATCGGGGTATCCGCCTCGATTGAGCCGACCTACCAGAACCTTTACGTCAAATCAAACCTTTCCGGCGAATTTACCGTTGTTAACGAGTACCTGGTCAGGGATTTGAAGCGTCTGGGCCTCTGGGATGAGGTCATGGTGGCGGATCTCAAATATTTCGACGGAAATCTCGGGCGTATCGACCGGATTCCCGCTGAATTGCGGCGCCTGTACGCCACGGCATTCGAGGTTGATCCGACCTGGCTGGTTGAATGCGCGGCACGGCGGCAGAAGTGGATCGACCAATCGCAGTCGCTGAATATTTATATCGCGAATGTGTCCGGCAAGAAGCTTGATGAGACCTACAAGCTTGCCTGGATTCGCGGGCTGAAGACTACTTACTACCTGCGTTCAATGGGCGCTACACACGCCGAGAAATCGACGGTCAATACCGGGCATCTCAACGCGGTGCCCTCCGACAGTGCTGGCGGTTTGCAGGGTGCCGCGGCTGCCGCTGACGCGCCAAAATTCTGTGCCATTGACAACCCCGAATGCGAGGCCTGCCAATGAACTTGGGCCCGGTGAATTCAAAAAGAACAATATTCGGTGAGCCGGAGGGCGAACATGCTTTCATTTGACGACGATTCAGGGTTGGCGAGAGTAACCGGGTTGGGAATGCAGCCGGGGCAGGGGTTCATGCCGCCTTCTCCCGCTTCGGTGGGCGGGGACATGCTGAGTGCTCCCTCCGCTACCGGATTCCGCAGGATCCGGATTGACGACAAGCGCGTGATCAACGGCGATACCGATGTCAATCAACTGGTGCCCTTCAAATACAAATGGGCCTGGGAAAAGTACCTCGCTGCCTGCGCGAATCACTGGATGCCCCAGGAAATCAGCATGAGCAGGGACATCGCCCTGTGGAAGGATCCCAATGGGCTGACTGCCGACGAGCGGCGTCTGGTTACGCGAAATCTCGGGTTTTTCGTGACCGCGGATTCGCTGGCTGCCAACAACATCGTTTTAGGCACCTATCGTCACATCACGGCGCCCGAATGCCGGCAATACCTGCTGCGCCAGGCGTTCGAGGAGGCAATTCACACCCACGCCTATCAGTACATTGTTGAAAGCCTGGGCCTGGACGAGGGGGAGATTTTCAATGCCTACCAGGAAATCGGCAGCATCAGGGACAAGGATGATTTCCTCATCCCTTTTATCAATATTCTTACCAATTCCGACTTTAAGACCGGGACGCTGGAAAACGATCAGAAACTGCTTCGCAGCCTGATTGTTTTCGCTTGCCTGATGGAGGGTTTGTTTTTCTACGTTGGTTTTGTCCAGATCCTGGCGTTAGGACGGCAGAACAAGATGACCGGCGCGGCTGAGCAATACCAGTACATTCTGCGCGACGAGTCCATGCACTGCAATTTCGGCATCGACCTGATTAACCAGATCAAGATGGAAAACCCGCACCTCTGGACAGCGGAGTTTCGCGAAGAAATCCAGGAACTGGTGAAGCAGGCCGTCGAACTCGAATACCGTTACGCGGAGGACACCATGCCGCGCGGAGTTCTGGGTTTGAATGCGCCGATGTTCAAGGAATACCTGCGTTTTATCGCCAATCGCCGCTGCCAGCAGATTGGCGTCGAGTTGCTCTATCCGGGCGCGAACAATCCGTTTCCGTGGATGAGCGAAATGACCGACCTGAAGAAAGAGCGCAATTTCTTCGAAACTCGAGTAATCGAGTACCAGACTGGAGGCGCTCTTTCCTGGGAGTAAAGCAAAGTCTTGGCAATTCACGGCGGGAGATGACCATGCATAGGGTGACGCAATGCAAAGCTTCGAGGGATTACCGGCTGTGGTTGAGATTTGACGACGGGGTAGAAGGCAGCGTCTTTCTGGGGAACCTGCTCGAGGTCGTGGCGTTTCGTGCGTGGAGGGACGTGGAGCAATTCTGTGGCGCCACCATTGATCCTTCGGCAGCGACCGTCGTATGGAATGCCGGAATACGCCTTGATCCCGACATCCTGTATCAGGACATGCTGGCCAACCGGAGCAATGCATTCAACCCAACTGGCCAGGCCAGTAATTGAATAATCCGCGCGATCCGTGCGGGTGTGTTTAATTCTTGATGGAGATAGCGAATATGGCCACTAAGAAGAAAGCGAAAAAAGTAACAAAGAAACCGGCAAGGAAACCGGTAAAGAAGCCGGTTAGTAAGAAGAAGAAAGCCGCAAAAAGAGGAATACCGGCGGCGAAGAAGAAAGGCGCCCGCAAGTCAGCGGTGAAAAAAACAGGTGCCAAAAAGACTTCACGCAAGCCGGCAGCAAGACCTGCCGTGAAGCCGGCAGTGCCCTCGCTCGGGCAACCGGCTCAGGCGCCCGCCAGTCCGGCAAGTAGCGCCGCGAAAACCGCGCTGAGTCCTATCGCTGCGTGGCCGTTTCCGACCGGCCCAAGACCATAGGGCCGATCCGGAATTCGCGCCCGAGCCGAGGACGGCGTTTGAAATCCGTGCCGGATTCGTCAGGTTTCCCCGATGCGCTCGGAAAACCGGGCGCCGCGGCGGGCGCACAGCGCGCATGGCGCCAAACTGTGAAAAATGCGCGAACCAGCAGGCTTGGCTGCCGTCGAATGAACTGCGGCCTCGCAGGACGTCGGACAAGCGCATTATTGATGCGACGCACAAGGCATCGATGCCCGGTAGCAGTTCAGTGTCAATCCGGCAGTCCTTGACTTCGTCTAACTATTTAATTAAAATGGGTTTTGATTCAAAAAATATTCTTGTAGCAGCAGCTTTTCATCGGTATCTGTCAGAGTGTGGGAAACCCTGCGGGGCGTTCCCTGGAGACGGTCGGCAACTCAGTTTGAGCGGCGCCCGACCGAGCCTGACAAAGAATAAACGCTATAAAACACATTGTTATTGTTCGATATTAAAGAACAGGCTGGGCTTTGGACGCAGTACCCTTTGAACGGGTTAGCTTAGGAGGTGTGCGATGAACACATCAATTTGGATACAGCAAGCGGTCTTTCGCTACAGTCGCGCTTTTTCCGTGGTGCACAATGGCTTGGCGCTAGTGGGCCTGGTCGCACTGGCGATTTCGCTTGTGTACGGCGGACGACTCGCCAACGAGGCGATGGACGCTCGGGCAAAGGCGAACGGTCAAATACGCTATGCCGGCAGTCCCCTCACTGATTCTTCCCCGGAGTTGGAAAATCAGCAGCACCGGGCGCTGGCCGGTAGTTTATCGCGGAGATATAGGGTCGCCGCTGACGCCGCCGAAAATCTTATTGGTGCCGCTTTCGAAGCCAGTCGGCAGGTTGGATTGGATCCCCTCCTGATCCTCGCCGTCATGGCGGTTGAATCACGCTTCAATCCGATCGCCGAAAGCGAGTTCGGGGCAAAAGGTTTGATGCAGGTCATACCCAAACACCACCAGGACAAAATCGAAGAAGCAGGCGGCGCTCATGCGGTGCTGGATCCCATGAGCAATATCCTGATCGGTGCGCGCATATTGAAGCAGTACATTCGACAGACGGGCAGTGTCGAAACCGGATTGCAGGTCTACAACGGCGCGCTTGCCGATACCTCCAATCAGTACGCGCTGAAGGTGATTGCCGAACAGGAACGCATGCGCCAGGCCATGCGCGCCAACCGGCCGCTTGCCAGGGCTCCGGCACCCGCGGTCTGAGCCGTTCGGCTAGGATGTGTTGCCCGATCTGTCCAGTGCCGATCGAACCACAGGCATACGCGCAAGCCTTTCCACGCCTTCCTCGAGTTCCCCGCGCGAGCGCGTATAAGCGAACCTCAGGTAGCGGTGCGCCTGGTGTTCGCCGAAATCCTTGCCAGGCGCAACCGCCACGCCCGCCTGTTCCAGCATCTGGCCGGCAAGAGCGTTGCTCTGGGCGGCAAACCTCGCGCAGTCCGCATAAAGATAAAACGCGCCCTGCGGCAATACCGGAATCCCGAATCCCAGCGACCGCAATGCATCAAATAGAAAATTCCTGCGTTCGCGAAATTCAAGGCGCCGCGTCTCGAGCACGGCGAGGCTTTCCGGATGAAAAGCCGCGAGCGCGGCATACTGCGCCGCCGCGGGCGGACTGACATAGAGGTTTTGCGCGAGCTTCTCGACCTCGCGGATGAGCGCTTCCGGTGCCACCAGCCAGCCCAGGCGCCAGCCTGTCATGCAGAAATACTTTGAGAATCCGCTGACGACGATCGCATCCGGGTTCCGGCAAAGCGCGCTCGCGGCTTTGCCCTCGTAGAGGAGCCCGCTGTAAATTTCATCGACAATCGTGAATCCGCCGCGATGCCCGCTGAGTTCGCAGATCGCCTGCAACTCGCCCGGTTCAACAATCGTTCCTGCCGGATTTGACGGACTGGCGAGCAAGATTCCGCGCGTGGAGGGACGCCAGGCCGCAACGACCATGTCCGCGGTGGGCTGATAAGCGGTGGTTTCATCCGTGGGGATTGCAATGGGCCTGGCCTCGGTGAGCCTCACCAGGTGACGGCTGCACGGATAGCAGGGATCCGGCATCAGCACCTCATCCCCCGGCCCGACCAGCGCACACAGGGCCAGCAGCAGCGCAGCGGAGGACCCCGTCGTTACCGCGATTCTTGATGGCGGGATATTCAAACCATGGTGCTGCAAATAATATCCGGCAATCGCCTCGCGAAGCTCCATGAGACCCAAAGCGGGTGTGTATCCAAGGGTGCGTTCGCGCATCGCCTTGATCGCCGCGTCGATGACTATTTGCGGCGCGGCGAAGTCCGGCTGTCCGATCTCCATGTGCACAATGCGCCGTCCGGCCTTTTCCAGTTGCCTGGCGCGCTCCAGCACCTCCATCACGCTGAAGGGTTCTATCTCCTGCATGCGCTGCGCGAATCGGACGGGAATCATTGCTTCCACCGGGTGAGAGCTGGCAGGGGAAAACCTTCAACAAATATTCGGCAGCAATGAGAGTGTTCCAATCATCGCGCCGGTCCATGATACGGCGCAGCGCCGGATTGCGCGCGTTGCCGTGGGATCGGTTCTATAATCCCTCAGGCACACGGATGCCCAGAGATACGGATGGTCCGTATGCCGCGCCAGGCCCGCCATGGACGATTCTCTAAGAAAAGCTGCGCTCGAATATCACCGATTGCCCCGCCCTGGAAAAATCGCGGTCACCGCGACCAAGGGTCTGGTCAATCAGCGCGATCTCGGGCTTGCTTATTCTCCGGGTGTGGCGGCCGCCTGCGATGAAATCGTCCGCGATCCGGCGCAGGCGAGCAATCTGACTTCCCGGGCAAATCTAATCGGGGTCATAACAAACGGTACTGCAGTCCTTGGACTGGGCGCGATTGGTCCCCTTGCGGCCAAGCCGGTCATGGAAGGCAAGGCCGTGTTGTTCAAGAAATTCGCGGGCATCGATTGCTTCGACATCGAGATCGACGAGCGCGATCCCGACAAGCTGGTCGATATCATCGCGGCCCTGGAACCGACATTCGGCGGAATCAATCTCGAGGATATCAAGGCGCCGGAATGCTTTTATGTTGAGAGAAAATTGCGCGAGTGCATGCGCATCCCGGTGTTTCACGACGATCAGCACGGCACCTCCATCATCGTCGGCGCAGCGCTGCTCAATGGATTGCGTGTCGTCGGCAAGGAGATAAGCAAGATAAAGCTGGTCTGTTCCGGGGCCGGTGCCGCGGCGCTGGCCTGTCTTGACCTTCTGGTTTCTCTTGGCCTGCCGATGAGGAACATCTGGATAGCGGACATCAAGGGCGTGGTCTGGGACGGGCGCAAGGAGGAAATGGACGACAACAAGGCGCGCTATGCCCGCAAAACCGAGGCCCGTTCGCTCGGGGATATCATCGGCGATGCCGACGTGTTCCTGGGCCTTTCGGCGGGCGGGGTACTGAAGCCCGAGATGGTCAAGAAAATGGCGCAAATGCCATTGATCTTCGCGCTCGCAAATCCAGAGCCGGAGATTCTCCCCGATCTCGCCAGGGTGGCACGAGCGGATGCGCTGATCGCGACGGGGCGATCCGATTTCCCCAATCAGGTCAATAACGTGCTTTGCTTTCCGTTCATTTTTCGCGGGGCGCTGGATGTCGGCGCGACGCAGATCAATGAGGCCATGAAACTCGCCGCGGTGCAGGCGATCGCGGAGCTGGCGACCGCCGAGCAGTCGGAAGTGGTGGTGGCCGCTTACGGGGCGTCGAATGTCAAATTCGGCCCCGACTACCTGATCCCGCGGCCGTTTGATCCGCGCCTGATCACGGTCATTGCGCCCGCGGTGGCGAAGGCCGCCATGGATTCCGGCGTCGCGACGCGCCCGATCGCCGATTTCGACGCCTACAGGGATACGCTGCAGCAGTTCGTCTATCACTCCGGCCTCATCATGAGGCCGGTGTTCGCGGCCGCCAAGCAGGGGCCGCGGCGTCGCATCGTATTCGCCGAAGGCGAGGACGAGCGCGTATTGCGCGCCACGCAGCTGATTGTTGACGAGGAGTTGGCCCGCCCGGTTCTTATCGGTCGTCCCGAGGTCATGGCGAGGCGGATTGAGCGCTACGGTCTTCGCATCCAGGCCGATGCCGATTTTGACCTGGTCAATACCGAGTACGACCCGCGCTTCCGTGATTACTGGCAGGAGTATTACCGGCTCACCGAGCGGCGCGGTGTGTCGCAACAGTACGCGCAGATCGAGATGCGCCGCCGCAATACGCTGATCGGCGCGATGCTCATACACAAGGGTGAAGCCGACGGCATGCTGTGCGGCACCTTCGGCACGCATCAGGTTCATCTCAATTATGTGGACCAGGTGATCGGCCGCAGGCCGGGGGCGAAGAATTACTACGCGATGAACGTTCTCATGCTGCCGGAGCGCACCCTGTTCATCTGCGACACCTACGTCAACGAAGATCCCCGGGCCGATCAGGTGGCCGAAATGACCGTTCTGGCCGCGGAAGAGGTCCGGCGTTTCGGCATTGTGCCCAAGGTGGCCTTGCTTTCGCATTCGTCCTTCGGCACCAGCGATTCGGCCAGCGCGATAAAGATGCGCGAGGCGCTGGCTGTGCTGCGCAACACAGCACCGGAACTTGAGGTCGAGGGTGAAATGCATGGCAGTGCCGCCCTGTCGGCGGACTTGCGGCATGCCGCATTTCCGAATTCAAGGCTCCGCGGCGGCGCCAATGTGCTGATCATGCCCAATCTGGACGCCGCCAACATAGCGTTCAACCTGCTCATGGTCGCCGCCGGGGGGGGCATAACCATCGGCCCGATATTGCTGGGCGCGGCGCGGCCGGTGCACATCCTTACGCCCTCTTCGACTGTGCGCAGAATCGTTAACATGACCGCGCTGACCGTGGTGGACGCCAACGCGGCTCACCGCGACCTGTTTACCGGAACCTGATTTGGCGGCGGCCGAACGGGTAACGAAGTCCAAGGCCGGCCTGATTCTCACCGGCGGCGGCGCACGCGCTGCCTACCAGATCGGGGTGTTGAAGGCGGTCAGGGAACTGCTTCCAATGCCCGAGGAGAACCCTTTTTCGATTCTCTGTGGAACCTCCGCAGGCGCGATCAACGCGGCTACCCTGGCCGTCTACGCGGACAACTTCGACGCGGCCGTTTCCAATCTCCTGGAAGTCTGGGAGAACATGCATGTGCGTGTTGTCTACCGCGCCGATCCCGTGAGCGTCGCGAAAACCGGCGCGCGCTGGCTGGCGGCCATGATGCTTTTATCGAGATCGAGCCCGGTCTCGCTTCTCGACAACGCGCCGCTCGGGGAAATGCTGTCCCGCAACCTGGATTTCGGCCGTATACAGCAGAATATCGACGATGGCCGCCTCTATGCGGTTTCCATCACCTGCTCGGGATATTCCTCCGGCCAGAGTGTTTCGTTTTACCAGGGGGGGCCGGGTGTCGTGGCCTGGGAGCGCAGCCAGCGCACTGGCTGCGCGATGCCGCTGCGCGTGGAGCACCTGATGGCGTCCTCGGCGCTGCCATTCATTTTTCCGGCGGTGAAGCTCAACCGGGAGTACTTCGGCGACGGCACCATGCGGCAGATCGCGCCCATCAGCCCTGCGCTGCATCTTGGCGCCGATCGCATTCTGGTGATAGGCACCGGCCGCCAGGTCAGCGATCCGGCGCGTGTCAGAACGCAGGTGTATCCGACCATCGCGCAAATCGCCGGCCATGCTTTGAACAGTATTTTTTTGGACAGCCTGTACGTCGATATCGAGCGTGTTCAGCGGATTAACCGGACCATTGGCATGATGTCCAGGGAAAAACTTGAAGAAAGCGGCACCGGCCTGCGGCCGGTGAAGGTCTTGGTGATTTCTCCCTCACAGCCGATCGAGCGCGTCGCAACCCGTTTCTTGCGCGAACTGCCTTGGACCATCCGCTTCCTGCTGCGCGGCATAGGCGCGATGAATCGTAACGGGTCCAACCTGGCGAGCTATCTGCTGTTTGAGCGGGCATTCTGTTCGGCCTTGATCGACATGGGCTATCGCGACACCATGGCGCGGCGTAGCGAGGTGATCGAGTTTCTGGAGGGGTCTCATTAGTCCGGCTTGGCTACCGGTGCCGCTTCCCGGGCTGATACACTGGCGGCGCCAAATACCGGGGAGCATCACATGAATCAACCTCCCAATCAGGATCCGCTGCAGTTTCTCAAGTCGCTCTGGGGGCCAATGGGTGTTCCCATTGCCGGGCTGGTCACGCCGACGCTGGATCTAGGTGAAGTGGACAAGCGCATCGCCGACCTGAAGTCTGTAGAAAACTGGCTCAAAATTAATCTGTCGTTGCTGCAAATGAATATTCAAGGACTGGAAATGCAGAAGGCCACTCTGGCGGCGATACAGCAGGGATTCCCGGCCAAATCATCCGATTCCCCGGCGGGAAACCCGTTGGCTGATGCGTGGTGGAACGTCATGCAAGGACAGGCCCCGCAAGGCAAGGACCCCGCCAAGGACAAGTGATGCCTGGCTGTCCTAACTTCGCCAGATCTTGCGGCAGGCGACTGCCGGGCGCGTCAGGCAGGCACCCATGACCGGCAAGCACCAGGAATTGTTTCCGGTGATCGAGCCGCGGGCATCGGCCCTGCTCGAGCTCGACGCGATCCATAGCATGTACTGGGAGGAGTGCGGCAACCCGCGCGGCATCCCCGTGGTGTTTCTTCATGGAGGGCCCGGTGCCGGAAGCACCGCGGCCCACCGCCGATTCTTTGATCCGGAGGCCTACCAGATCATCGTTTATGACCAGCGCGGCGCGGGACGCTCGACACCGCTGGGGGAATTGCGCGACAACACCACGCCGCTTCTCATCGCCGATCTGGAGACATTGCGGGCGCACCTGAAGATTGATCGCTGGCTGTTATTTGGCGGTTCCTGGGGAAGTACGCTGGCGCTGGCCTATGCCCAGACGCATCCGGGCCGGTGTCTGGGGCTGGTGCTGCGCGGAATATTTCTATGCCGAAGAAGCGAAATCGACTGGTTCCTTTACGGCCTGCGAAGCATCTATCCGGAACCCTGGGAAAAGCTTGCCGGATTGCTGCCGCCCGCCGAACGCGGCGATCTGGCGAAAAACTATCACCGCCGCCTGATCGACCCCGACCCCGCAGTGCACATGCCCGCGGCGAGGGCCTGGAGCGTCTATGAAGGCTCGTGTTCAACACTCATGCCAAGTCCGGACACAGTGGCCTATTTTGCCGGCGACATCGTGGCATTGGGCCTGGCACGCATAGAAGCGCATTACTTCATCAACGATATCTTTCTTCCGGAAAACTCATTGATGGAAAATGTCGGACGGCTGGAGGGTATTCCCGGAATTATCGTGCAGGGCCGCTATGACATGGTTTGCCCGCTGGTCACGGCGCACGAGCTTGCCGCGGCGTGGCCGCAGGCCACCTATCGGATCATTCCCAACGCAGGGCATTCGGTCTGGGAACCCGGAATTCTCGCGGCGCTGGTGCAGGCCACCGAGAACTTCAAGCGAACCGGCGGGTTTGCCTGACTCTGCCGGCGATCAATACCCGAATGCCGCCTTCCCCTATCCTGAATCCCGATACCGCCTGGTTGCGGGAGCGATTCTTCGCGCGTCAACAGCGCGCCGGCGATGTCCCGCTTCGCGCCGAAATCCCCGGCGGGGAAACACTGCGCCTGGCATCCGTGCTGATTCCGGTCATCGAGCGCGACCAGGGCCTGACGGTGTTGTTTACACGCAGAACGGAGCACTTGCAGGTACACGCCGGCCAGATCAGCTTTCCCGGTGGCGGCGCCGAACCCGGTGACGCCTCGCCGATTGCGACCGCGCTGCGTGAAACCGAGGAAGAAATCGGTTTGCATCCCCGCCATGTGGAGATTCTGGGCAGCCTCAGTGAGCATCCAACGGTCACCGGCTATCGGATCACGCCAATAGTGGGCCTGGTGCGCCCGCCATTCGAT
>Ga0209343_10010573_pt1 | contig 10479 bp, 12 predicted proteins | sample RifCSPlowO2_02_FD_184026 | JGI IMG/M metagenome (GOLD analysis project Ga0209343, IMG submission 184026) | Groundwater microbial communities from Rifle, Colorado - Rifle CSP2_plank lowO2_0.2 (SPAdes) (version 2) | ecosystem: Environmental > Aquatic > Deep subsurface > Groundwater | place...
CCGCTGCTGCGCGACATCCTGCGTGTGGGTCTGCCCGCGTCCTTGAGCCCGGTGATCAGCAACGCCTCCATCGCCGTGACCACGGCCTTTGTCGGCAGCTACGGCACGGCCGCGCTCGCGGGCTACGGCGTGGCGGCGCGGCTCGAATACATCCTGGTGCCGATCGCCTTCGGATTCGGCACCGCCCTGACAGCCATGGTGGCGACCAACATGGGCGCGGGGCAGACGGTGCGCGCGGTGCGCGTGGCCTGGGCCGGTGGCGCGCTGGTGGCCGCGATCACGGGCGCCATCGGCCTGGCCACGGCCATCGCACCGGCGCAGTGGATGGGCCTCTTCACCACCGATGCCGACGTGCTGGCGGTGGGCGCCACCTACCTCAACATCGTCGGCGGCTGCTACGCCTTCTTCGGGCTCGGCCTGGCGCTGTTCTTTGCGTCGCAGGGTGCGGGCCGCATGTTCTGGCCGCTGGCCGGCAGCATGGGCCGCCTCGTGATCCTGGTGGTCGGCGGCTGGCTCTGCGTGCACGTGTTCCAGACTCCTGCGAGCGGCCTCTTTGCCGTCGTCGCACTCAGCCTGGTCGTCTACGGTTCCACCCTCGCCATCGCGATCCGCATGGGGAGCTGGACGCGCTGAGGCTTGCGCCAGGCGTGCCCTCCAGGGGCAGGTCAAGGCCAACTCTGAAGCCGTGGGAGGTTTTGATGGAGACGGCTTGCGCCAGGATTCAGGAGGGGCAAGAAGTTCGCCGTACCGCCGTTGCCAGGCCTTTGTTCGCTTGCGCACATACGACCATGAACCACAAGCCTATCGTTCCACTTGCATTGTTGTGAACTGGCCATCTGTCGTGCGAGACAGCGGCCCCATTTGCAGTGATGCATTTGCAAACATCAACCGGGAGGTGCCATGAAGGGTTACGTACAGGACATCGAAGCCATCGCCATTCAGAACGAGGATTTCCGCCAGGTGCTTTACACCGCCAAAAACTGCCAGCTCGTCGTCATGGCCTTGAAGCCGCATGAAGAGATCGGCGCCGAAGTTCACAAGCTCGACCAGTTCTTTCGGGTCGAACAGGGCACCGGCGAGGCGGTGCTTGATGGTGTGCGCACGCCGCTGCAAGCCGGCTACGCAGTCATCGTTCCAGCAGGGGCAAAACACAACATCATCAACACGGGCACAGAGCCCCTCAAGTTGTACACGCTCTATGCGCCACCGAACCACCGCGACGGTGTGGTCCACCACACCCGGGCGGACGCGGAAGCCGACACCGAGCACTTTGATGGCAAGACATCCGAGTAGCTTCAGCGGCCCGTGAGGGTGAGCAGGATGTCTGCGTACCAGGCGCAGTTCAGGCCCAGAGACTCTTCGACGGGCAGGCTGCGACCGGACATCTCCAGGCGCGCAGAGTGCACGCCCAGCAGCTTCCAGGGCAACGTCCCACCACGGGTGTCGTCTTGCATCACCACGGGGGCGCCGCTGGTGCCGCGGTGGGTGCGGGCATCGGTCAGGAAGAAGCCCTGGCCCTGAAAGCGCAGGCCAAACGAAGATGCGATAACAGCCTGCCGCACCACCGGCAGATGGTGCAGCGTGTCGTGAAAGCCCTGCGGATAGCCCACCACCAGCAGCGGTGTGCCCACCTTCACTTCCTGAAGCGGCTGCTGCAGGTGCGCCGGCGTGAAGGCCTGCAGCATCACCGCGGCAGACAGGGCCCCTCGGTCGAGCTCTATCGCGGCGACATCGATTTCACCTGCGCTGTCGCGCCCCTGGTGCCAGATGGCTTGTGCGTTGCGGTACAGAGGCACCGATAGCACCGCCGCATGCGTCAGGTTGTCGACGTCGGTATGCACCTCAATCTCGATCCGGTCGGGCAGGTGGCCGCTCGGCCTGTCGATCAGCACATGGCGGTTGGTGACGAGGTACAGGCGTTCGTCTCGTTGAAAGAAAAACCCGCTCGCGCCGGTCAAGGCCTGCGTTCCGAAGAACGTGGACACCCGGGCCGTTGTCAGTAGCAGGGATTCGATCATGGCAGTCGTCGGTGTGAGGCCAGCCCCGCGGTGCCGCAGGGCTCATGAGTTTCACTGTAATGGCTTCCTGGCCACCCGGTATGTTCTTTGGCGAACAGAAAACAAACGCCCAAGACAGCGATACTGACTTGTCGGATTGACAGACCCTTCATCCAGTTGGCTGATGGGTGTTTCAGCGAAAAGGACGGGCATGATGCAGTTGCGCGTGGGGTTCGAGATGGTCTACCAATGTGTGCAGCCAACGCCGATGATGTTGATGCTGAGCATCCACCCTTCGCGGGTTGCAGACCTGGTGCGCCCCGATCTGCTCGTGACCGATCCCGCCGTACCCGTGACCAGTTATCTTGATCTGTTCGGCAACCGGTGCAGTCGGCTCGTCGCGCCGCAGGGCCGGCTCGTGCTGAGCAGCAACGCCGTGGTGAACGACTCGGGTCTTCCCGACTCGGTGGCGCCTGGGGCCGTTCAGTCCGCGGTGGAAGACCTGCCGGCATCCACGCTGATCTACCTGCTGGGCAGCCGCTTCTGTGAAACCGAGTTGTTGTCCAACATCGCCTGGCAGCGGTTCGCGTCTGTCCCGGCCGGTTGGGCTCGGGTGCAGGCCATCTGCGACTTCGTGCACCAACACATTGAATTCGGTTACCCGCACGCAAGGAGCACGCGCACCGCCATGGAGGCCTACACCGAAGGCCGCGGCGTCTGCCGCGATTACGCCCACCTGGCCATTGCCATGTGCCGTTGCATGAACATCCCGGCGCGCTATTGCACGGGCTACCTGGGCGATGTCGGGACCGAACCACCCTACGGGCCGATGGACTTTGCGGCCTGGTTCGAGGCCTATCTCGGCGACGGTTGGTACACCTTCGATGCGCGCAACAACCAGCCGCGGATCGGCCGCGTGCTGATCGCGCGCGGCCGCGACGCCTGCGACGTTGCGCTGTCCAGCACCTTTGGGCCAAACAGGCTGGAAGGCTTCAGGGTATGGACCGACGTTGTGGACGCCGCATGACCCGTTGCGTCGGCCTCAAGCGCTGAGAGTCAAGAGGGGCTGGCCAGTCAAACCATGTCAGTTCTGGCCAAACTTTGTCTTGGCAGCGGCAACGCAACTGCTTTTGGCATCGCCCGCCATGGCGTCGCACTTTTCGACCGCTACCTTGTAGTCGGCCTCGGTCATCGTGGCAGCGTAAGCCGCCGGAAGCGTCAGCAGGGTGGCGGTCAGGAGAGCGGCCCTGAGGATATTGAGCTTGTTCATGAAGTTCTTTCTTTAGGTAGGAAACCAGGGGCGAATGGGTGAAGCAGATCCACCGTGTTGCGCATGAAAATCGAATCCGATGGCGGTTGCGGCCCAAGAAGCAGCGGTTTCAGTGTCTGCCCGATGAATGCCGAGTTCGGTGCGCCACCGAACACAAACAAGGCCTTCCCTTGAGCGGCGTCAATGGACCCCGTCACGAAACGCCTACAAACCGTGATTCGTTCTCACTTTTGGAGTGCAGTCATGGCCTGTCCCGAAGACCCGAAAAGCAACCGCTTGCTTGCAGCACTCACGGATGCCGATTGGCCGCACTGGCGGCGCCACCTGGAGAGCGTCGACCTGAGGGTGGGGCAGGCTCTTTACGAACCGGGTCGACCGCAGCTCTATGCATACTTTCCAACCAGCGGGATCGTCTCGTTGCTGTATTTGATGGGCAGCGGTGCGTCGTCCGAGGTCGCCGTCGTGGGAAACGAAGGCGTCGTCGGTACGTCGCTGTTTCTGGGTGGCGGCACCACGACTAGCCACGGCTCGGTGCTGATCGCGGGCCAGGGGTTTCGCATCGGGGCGCAGATGATCAGGGACGAGTTCGAGCGATCCGACTCGGTGAGGCTCCTGCTCTTGCGTTACACCCAGGCGCTGACCACGCAGATAGCGCAGACCGCCGCCTGCAACCGTCATCACGCCATCGATCAGCAGGTGTGCGGCTGGCTGCTGCACAGCCTGGATCGCGTGCGGGACTGCGAAGTCGTGGTCACGCAGCAACTCATTGCCAGCATGCTGGGCGTGCGCCGCGAGAGCGTGACCGAGGCAGTTGGCCGGCTGCAGGCCGCCGGGCTGATCCACTGCGCGCGCGGCCATATCTCGGTGCTTGACCGCGCAGGAATCGAGCGACGGTCCTGCGAGTGCCATGCCGTCGTCAAGAAGGAATATGACCGCCTGTTGCCTCAGGAACCCGCTGCACACCCGGCCAACGCGGCCTGGAGGGCTGGGATGACGCAGCCCCCATCCTCAACGGCCAGCGCCAGAACGGTCGGCAGCCGATACCATCGGGCGCACTCATGCTGACCTTTTTCGAAGGACCCTGATGGACAGCCCTGACGAAGACGCATCTCCCTTCCCGGAGAACCGGGCCTTGTTGTTGCTGCTGGTGGCCGTCACGTTTTCTCTCGGTTGGATCCTTCTGCCGTTCTACGGAACGCTGCTGTGGAGCGCAATCATCGCACTGCTGTTCGCACCACTGCAACGTCGCTTGCTGCTGCGGCTGAGGCACAGGCGCACGCTGGCGGCGCTGCTGACGATATTGACCGCCGTCGTGATCGTGGTCGTTCCCTTCGCGCTTCTGAGCGTGGCGCTTGCCCACGAAGCGGCAGGACTCGTTGCCCGTATCCAGTCGGGCGAGACCACCCCGGTGTCATACCTTCGCGGCGTGTTCGACGCGCTGCCTGGATGGGCGGCCACGCTGCTCGAGCGCTTCGGGCTGGTGGACTTCGATGCCCTTCAGCGTTCGCTGAACACCAGGCTGGAGCAGGGCATCGGTCTCATCGCAACACAGGTCTTCAGCCTTGGCCAGAACACGTTCGAGTTCGCCACCAGCCTGCTCATCACGCCGTACCTCGCGTTCTTCCTGATCCGTGATGGCGACCGCATCGTGCACGCCATGCGGCGCGCACTGCCACTGGCGCCCATGCACAAGCAGGAGCTGCTCGACAAGTTCAGCACCGTGATCCGCTCGACGGTGAGGGGCAATCTGGTTGTCGCGGCGACCCAGGGTGCGCTCGGCGGCCTCGCGTTCTGGTTCTTCGAGGTCCGCGGTGCCTTGCTGTGGGCAGTCATGATGGCCTTCCTGTCATTGTTGCCGGCCATTGGCGCCGCGCTGGTGTGGCTGCCGGTGGCGATCTGGTTTTTCGTCACGGGCGCGATCTGGCAGGGCATTGCGCTGGCAGCGTGGGGCGTGCTCGTGATTGGCATGGTTGACAACCTGCTGCGTCCCATGCTCGTGGGCAAGGCCACCCTCATGCCCGACTATGTGGTGATGATCACGACGCTTGGCGGCATGGTGGTGTTCGGCGTCAACGGCTTCGTCCTCGGCCCCGTGATCGCTGCGATGTTCTTCGCGGTGTGGCACCTGTACCTGACGACGCAGTCGGTCGCGACGCCACCTTCGGGCCCATCAGAGCCCTGAAGCCTCGGCCCAGGGAACATGTGCAGCAGGGACATGTGTGGTGATTCGGTGAACTTCTGCTCATGGCCGACTTCTGTCAGCCACTCGTGAGCGCGTGGATGGCCGATTGGTGGGGTTGCGCGGTCATGGGGTCGTGCGGGAAGATGGCGGCGTCTATCTCCCCGGTTGCCGCAAGAGCGACACGTCGGAGCCCCCTTGATCATGAAAGCGCATGACCATGAAAACCACAGAGCGCGAAGCCCTGTTCCAGGTGCTCAGGACCCGATTCGAGAAGCACATGCACCGGCACACCGGGACGGCATGGTCGGACGTGCGCGCCCGACTTGAAGACCATCCCGATGCGCTGAAGTCGCTGCAGGCGATGGAGGCCAGCGGCGGTGAGCCGGACGTTTTGGGTGAAGCCAGCGAATCCGGTCAAGTGGTCTTCTGTGACTGCTCCCCGGAAAGCCCCACAGGGCGCAGAAGCACCTGTTACGACGCCGAAGCGCGTGCCGCCCGAAAGGAGAACAAGCCCGAGAGCAGCGCGGGCGAGATGGCGGCCGCGATGGGCATCGAGCTGCTGACGGAAGAGCAGTACCGGGCGCTGCAGGCGCTCGGTGAGTTTGATTTGAAGACGTCCAGCTGGCTTCAGACGCCGCCCGATGTCAGGGTGCTCGGAGGGGCGCTCTTTGGCGACCGGCGCTATGGCCGGGTGTTCGTCTATCACAACGGCGTGCAGTCGTATTACGCCGCCCGGGGTTTTCGGGGCCTGCTTCGGGTGTGAATCCGGGGTGAACAGGATGAAGATGGTCCTGACGTCGGCGACGGATCCCGACGAATACATCGCCTGCCTGAGTGGCTGGCAACACAGCTCACCGAGGCATCTAAACTCAGCCGTATGGCCGGCGATGCAAAGGTCGCCGGCCCGTCTTCCACGGATTCATAGCCCCGTTGCCAAGGAGTCATCGATGTCCATCAAAAAAGCGCTGGTCTTTGCTTTGCTGGCAAGCGCCTGTGCGGTCGCCGCAGCAGACGACGCACGGGATCGCAAGTTCATCAGCAAGGGCATGCACGAGGGTGAGGTGCTGTTCAAGATCGGGAAGCCCGACCATGAGGCTTTCGTGAGGAACTTCAAGGGGCAGCCGGAGGAGAAGACCTGGACCTACTTTCCCCACGCCCGGGATCCCCAGACGCTCACCATCCTGACCTTGCGGGCGGGCGTGGTGGCCGAGATTGAACGCAAGATTGCCCGGTAGCCAACCCGCGCACCATGGGCAACCCCGTCACGAATCTTGCCGAGCTGCTTCAAACCCTGCGGCCCGCGCTGAACGAGGGGGTCTGTGTCTTCGCTTCTGTCTCACCGGACACGGATACCCGCTCACTGGAGCCGATCGCCACGTTTCGGGAAGCGGAAGGCCTGACGCTCATCGTGGAGGAGCAGCGGGCGCTGAAGGCGGGGCTGCCCGTGTTGTTCCGCGCCGCGTGGATCACGCTCACGGTGCATTCCGATCTCCAGGCCGTGGGCCTCACCGCCGCCGTCGCCAGCGCGTTGGCCCAGGCCCACATCAGCTGCAACGTCGTGGCGGCAGCGTTTCACGACCACCTCTTTGTGCCCGTCGAGTCGGGTGACGAAGCGCTGGCCGTGCTGCAGCGGCTTCAGTTGCTCAGCAGCGTGAGCACCGAGCCGCCGGTCAGCTGACGCCCGACGCTTTTTGTTGAGAGCTTGCGCAGTCGAACTGCAGCGTCTTCAGCGCCGCGCCAGATCGTCCAGCAGGAAGCGCGCCGTCGCCACGTTGGTCGCACACGGCACGTTGTGCACATCGCAGGCGCGCAGCAGCGCGCTGATGTCGGGCTCGTGGGGCTGGGCGGTCATGGGGTCGCGCAGGAAGATCACGCAGTCCACCTCGCCCATGGCGAGGCGCGAGCCGATCTGCAGGTCGCCGCCGAGGGGACCGCTGAGCAGGCGCTCCACGTTCAAACCCACCTCTGTCTGAAGCCGCCCGCCGGTGGTGCCGGTGCCCATGAGCGTGTGTTGCCGCAGCAGGGCAGCGAACTCGTTGGCCAGGGCCACGATGGCGTCTTTCTTCTTGTCGTGGGCGATGAGGGCGATGCGCATGGTCGGGAAAGGTGTATTTGGTTCAGGAACGCCGAGGAACCGGCTTTGCCGGGCCTCAGGCGTTGCCCCCGGCAGGGGGGAGGTGCGAAGCACCGCGGGGGGTTTCCATTTGTTTCGCCATCGTCTTGCCCAGCTCCACGCCCCACTGGTCGTAGGCGTTGATGCCCCAGATGGCGGCCTGGGTGAACACCTTGTGTTCGTACAGCGCGATCAGCGCGCCCAGGCTGTGCGGGGTGAGAGCGTCGAGCCAGATGGTGCTGCTGGGCACGTCGCCCTTGAAGCTGCGCTGGCTCACGAACACCTCGGCCTGCTCGGCGCTCATGCCTTCGGCCATGAGCGCCTGCAGGGTGGAGGCTTCGTCGCGGCCAACGGCCAGGGCCTGGGCCTGCGCGCGCAGGTTGAGGTTGACGACGCGGTGGTGTTCGGCGGCCAGGGGCAGGGGCGTGTCTTCGTTCAGCACGCCGACGAATTCCACCGGCACGCGGTGTGTGCCCTGGTGCAGCAGCTGGAAGTAGGCGTGTTGTCCGTCGATGCCGAGGCCGCCCCAGATGATGGGGCCGGTGTCGGTGTTGCAGGGCTGGCCGTCCTTGCGGATGCGCTTGCCGTTGCTTTCCATGTCCATCTGTTGCACGAAGGGCGCGAAGCGCACCAGGCGGCTGGGGTAGGTGGAGAGCAGCTGGGTGGGGCAGAGCAGGAAGTTGCGGTTCCACACACCGCTCATGGCCAGGATGACGGGCAGGTTCTTGTCCAGCGGGGCCGAGCGGAAATGCGCGTCCATGGCCTGGCCACCGGCGAGGAATTCGCGGAAGGCCTTGGAGCCGATGGCGATCGCGAGCGGCAGGCCGAGCGCGGACCACAACGAATAACGGCCACCGACCCAGTCCCAGAAGGTGAAGGTGTGTTCTGCCGGATAGCCAGCGGCACCGGACTTCTGCGGCGCGGCGGTGATGGCGACCAGGTGCGGGCTTTGCGCAGCGCCTTCGATGCCGGCGTCCTGCAGCCAGCGCCGCGCGGAGGCGGCGTTGGTCATGGTTTCCTGCGTGGTGAAGGTTTTGCTGGCCACGATGATCAGCGTGGTCAGCGGGTCCAGGCCGCGCAGCGTGCTGTGCAGCGCCCAGGCGTCGGGGTTGCTGACGAAGTGCACGCGCACCCCCGTCCTGCCGTCGCTGCACAGCGGAGCCAGCGCGTCGGCCGCCATGCGCGGGCCGAGGTCGGAGCCGCCGATGCCGATGTTCACCACGTCGGTGATGGCCAGGCCGGTGCTGCCTTTCACGGTGCCCGCGCGCACGCGGTCGGCGAAGGCGCAGACACGGTCCAGCTCGGTTTGCACCTGCTGCTGGATGTCCGCACCCCAGGGCGCATCGCTGCCGCTGGCGCCGGGTGTGCCACGCAGCGCCACGTGCAACACGGCACGCTGTTCGGAGGTGTTGATCACATCACCGCGGAACATGGCGTCGCGCTGGCGCTCCACGCCGGCCTGGCGGGCCAGGTCCATGAGCGCGTCCCATACGGCGCCGTCCAGCGCCTGGCGGCTGAAGTCGATCCGGATGCCGGTGCCGGCGGCGCTGGCCTGCATCTGCTGCTCTCGGCCAGGCTCGGCGAGGCGGTCGCGCAGGTGGGGTTGCGGGGCGGCGGCCAGGGTGGCGAGCTGCTGCCAGACGGGGAGGGTGGTGGGGGAGGGGAAAAGAGTGCTCATGGGTGCTTCCAGTTCACTGCAGAGTTTCGCATGAGGCGTTGAGCCAGGAGGCCGCGGAACCGGCTTCGTCGGGCCGCTGGCATCGCGGTGATCCGAAGCGGCGCGGGGGGAGGGGAGTTACCCCGCGGCGAGTTCGGTCGCTCCGCGCGCCAGCTGGGTGATGCGTTCCCAGTCGCCCGCGGCGAGCGCCTCGGCCGGCGTGAGCCAGCTGCCGCCGGCCATGGCCACGTTGGGCAGCTTCAGGAAGTCTTTCAGGTTCTCGGGGCTGACACCGCCGGTGGGGCAGAACATCACGTCCGGGATCGGTGCGCCCAGCGCCTTGAGCATGCCCAGGCCGCCGGCCTGCTGCGCGGGGAACAGCTTCATGAGGCTGAAGCCCTGCTCGCGGCGGTGCATGACCTCGCCGGGCGTCATCACGCCGGGGATGAAGGGCAGTCTGGCGGCCTTGACCGCTTCGACCAGCGCGTCGGTGGCGCCGGGCGAGAGGGCGAAGGTGGCGCCGGCGTCGATGACGCGCTGCACCTCGGCCACGCGGGTCACCGTGCCGGCACCCAGGTGCATCTGCGGCACGGCCTTGGCCACGGCTTCGATGCTGGCGAGTGCGGCGTCGGAGCGCAGGGTGATCTCCATCACGTCGATGCCGCCCTCGAGCAGGGCATGGGCCAGCGGAACGGCGTGGGCCGGGTCGCTGAGCACGATGACGGGCACGACGCGGGATTTGAAAGCGGGACGGGTGAAGCAGGTGGTGGTCATGGTGGGGGTCCAGTTCAAGGGCGGTCGCCAAACAGGGGGGACGCGCCGGATTCGGCGGTGCTCGCGTGGGCGCGAAACAGACCAAACAGCTCGCGGCCGGTGCCGTGTTCGTTGTGGCTGAGATCGGGGTGCACGGCGCTGCGCGCGGCCAGCGTGGCGGCGTCCACTTCCAGCTCCAGCACGCCGCGCTCGCAGTCGAGCGTGATCCAGTCGCCATCCATCACGCGGGCGATCGGACCGTCGGCCAGCGCCTCGGGGCTGAGGTGGATGGCGGCGGGCACCTTGCCCGAGGCGCCGCTCATGCGGCCGTCGGTGACGAGCGCGACCTTGAAGCCCTTGTCCTGCAGCACGGCCAGCGGCGGCGTGAGCTTGTGCAGCTCGGGCATGCCGTTGGCGCGCGGGCCCTGGTAACGCACGACGGCGATCAGGTCCTTGTTGATCTTCCCGGCGTTGAACAGGGCCAGCAAATCCTGCTGGTCGCTCACC
>Ga0209343_10010574_pt1 | contig 10479 bp, 10 predicted proteins | sample RifCSPlowO2_02_FD_184026 | JGI IMG/M metagenome (GOLD analysis project Ga0209343, IMG submission 184026) | Groundwater microbial communities from Rifle, Colorado - Rifle CSP2_plank lowO2_0.2 (SPAdes) (version 2) | ecosystem: Environmental > Aquatic > Deep subsurface > Groundwater | place...
ATGGATTCAATAACAAACCAATCATACGATGATTTTGAACATATTGTAATAGATGGCGCTTCAACTGACGACACCCTTCAAATACTTAAAGAATATCCCCACATTCGGTTAATTTCGGAAAAAGACAGCGGTTCTTTTGAGGCGCTTAAGAAGGGTTTGGCTTTGGCAAAAGGCGAATATATCTTGCAATGCGCTGTTTCAGACGGATATATTGACGAGCATTGGATTGAAAAATGCGTAGAAGCTCTGGACCGCGACAAAGAGGTTTCTTTGGTGTGGGGGCTCCCCCGGTATATGATGAAGAATAACGAGTTGGGAGAAATATCGTATCCTCAATTTCATAATGTTTTGCCTCCCCAAAAAAACGAATTTATTTATTACTGGCTGGCGACGAATTTTTGGCTTCCCGAAGGAAATTTTTGCGGCCGCAGAAAAGTATTTGAACAATGTTTTCCTTGCCACGCGACAGAGGCGATAGAACCATGTTTTGAGTTTAATTATTATTTTAACACATTAGGCTACCTTCCTTATTTTTTACCGACAGTGGCAAATTTTGGAAGACTTCACGATGGCCAGCTTGGTCAAAAAAGGACGGAAAACGGAATAGCGTCAGCGCGGCTTAAAAATTATTTAAAAAAAATAAAAATATACAAAAGGAATATAATATCAAAAAAAATAATCCATAAGTATAGAAACGGAGCAGGAGAGATACTGCCATACGAATTTTCTGTCAAGAAATTTGTATCAGAATATATGTTTAAACGTGTTAATATAACCACAAATATGGCGATGTCATTGATGGTTCATTTTAGTTTTGTAAACAGAAAATGGCCGAGAGTTTATAATGTAGGACGAAAAATATTTCATAAATTTCTTTGAAATACAAAATGCCAAATAAAAAAAGAAAGCATTTCGTAATTCAGGGTAAATTAAATAGCAGTAACTAAACAAAAATTATGGCGGAATTAAAACTTCATTTAGGGTGCGGGGGAAAATATTTGGAGGGGTATGTTAATATTGACTTTCCTCCATCCGAGCATACGATTATTATTCCTAAGGCGGATATTTTCAAAGATATTCGCAAGTTGGAATATCAAGAGAATAGCGTTGACGAAATCAGAAACCATCATTTATTTGAGCATTTTTCCCGTCAAGAGGCCTTGAAATTATTGCTTCAATGGCGGCGTTGGCTTAAATTAGGCGGGCTTTTGGTTATAGAGACGCCTGATTTTGAAGAATGCGCTAAATTATTCATTACCACTAATGATATAGAAAAACAATTTAAATTAGCCCGCCATATTTTTGGGTCTCATGAGGCGGAATGGGCCTTGCATAAGGATTTTTGGAGCAAGTCAAAGTTCAAATTTGTGCTTAATAAGTTAGGATTTAGTGTTTCTGAAATTCAGCAAAACAGGTCTTATTACAGAAAGGATAATAGTTTTATCGCTAAAGTTGTCGGGAAGATAGCCCCTGAATCAATTAAGAATTTAACAGGAGATATTTTGCCCAACATAATAGTAAGAGCCGAAAAAGATAATCGCGTTATTGACGAACAAAAAGAAATAGTGTCGATTCTTTTAATGTCTTTAGTGGGAGGACAAAAAGGATTGCTTGATGTCTGGTTAAAAGATATTGGATATTAGATGAGATAAAATAGAATAGAATGAAATAAAATAAAATAAAATGTTAAAGATTCTTTATGCGGCAATTAAATATGATTATGGCGATCCAGAGAGGGGATTTGGTTTTGAGCATTATAATTTTTACGATTCTTTGAAAAAAATGAATAACGGCGCGAATGTAATAGTTTATTTTCCATTTGACGAGATAGCATTGAAGCTCGGACGGGACAGAATGAATCAATTGTTGCTGGAAACCGCTTTAAGAGAAAAACCGGATTTGTGTTTTTTTTGCCTTTTCGGAGAGGAACTGAAAAAAGAAATAATTAAAGAAATAACCAAAAAAAGCGGCGCGATAACCTTAAATTGGTTCACTGACGACCACTGGCGGTTTGATAATTTTTCTAAATATTGGGCTTTTTGTTTTAACTGGATAGCAACTACTGATTCTAATGCGCCGGAAAAATATTTGAAAACAGGATATAAAAATGCCATTAAGACCCAATGGGCTTGCAACCATTTTTTGTATAAGCCTTTTAGTTCAGAAAAAAAATATGACGCGAGTTTTGTCGGACAGCCGCATGGCAACAGAAAGAAAATTATAAACAGAATAAGAAAAAGCGGTATAAATATAAATTGCCGGGGCAGGGGATGGGAGAATGGACGAATTTCTCAAGAAGAAATGATTAAGATATTTTCTCAAAGCAAAATCAATCTTAATCTTACAAAGGGCTCTGGCGTTTCGTTTATAAAATCAATTGCCAGGATATTCTTAAAGAAAAATAACAAATCAATAAAAATAGAGAATCCTTTTCTTTGGGTTGATAACTTGAAATCGCTTTTGGGCAAAAACCGGGAGCAAATCAAAGGCAGGAATTTTGAGATTCCGGGATGCGGTGGATTCTTAATAACCGGAAAAGCGGATAATCTGCAGGATTATTATATAAGCGGGAAAGAGATTGTTATTTACAAGGATGAGCAAGATCTTATTAAAAAAATAAAATATTATTTGGAATATAGCAAGGAAAGGGAGATCATTGCCGGCGCTGGCCTTGAGAGAACGTTGAGAGACCATACTTACGAAAAAAGATTTAATAATATATTTAAGATAATCGGCTTAATATAATTATGTATATCAAGTTAGATCAAGAGATTATAAATATTCTTTGCTGTCCTATATGCAAGGGGTCTCTTAGGGCGATAGGTCAAGGGTTTGCCTGTAAAGATTGCGCGACTGAATATCTATCTTGTAATATTAAGCAAGGAAAATTAATAGAAAAAGTTCTTGACTTCCGTATTTATAGGCCCGATTATTGCGTGTCAAAAGAATCGGCGAAGTGTTTTGATATGCAGGAGGGGTACCAGAAATATTATTCTGAACGCGGCAAACGCGATAATCTTGACGAGTATTTAAATGAGATAGATTCTGTTAAAGAAATATATACTGACGAATTTCATATAAATGGAAGGGTGCTTGATATTGGCGGCGGACAGGGAACAACGCGTCATTTCCTTGAAGCAGAAAGAGTTTCTTTATATGTGTCTGTTGACCCATTTATCAATATATTTCAAGACATTGAGCGTCAGCCAAATTTGCTAAAAGCCTATCCTTGTCTCGCTAAACCTTGTAATTTTTTAGCATGCCAAGCGGAAAATCTCCCTTTCGTGGCAAATACTTTTGACTGGGTTCATATGAGATCTGTCTTAGATCATTTTCAAGATCCGTATCTTGCGTTGAAAGAGGCCTATAGAGTTCTTAAGTTAGGAGGAGTTTTATTAATCGGCTCAACGGTATATAATGGAAAATCTTCCCTTAGAACAAAAAATAGCGATATTGCTTTGCAAAATTTGGCTTCAAAAATTTTTCATAAAATTAAGGAAGAAGGGCTAAAATGGATCGTGGGCGCATTGATAAAAAAAATATTTTTGAGAAAAAAATGGGCAGACCCTCATATTTTTCGTTGGAGATATGAAGACTTAACTGATTTATTGCGCGCAACGAAGTTTATGATTGTAAAAGAACATTGGCAAAAACCGCCTTTTACTATGTGTGTTTATGTAGGGGCTAAGAAATCGATTTAATATTTTTACATTAAAAAATTAAAAATATCTTATGGACAATAATAATTTTTGGCAACAAAGAAATGTGTTAGTGACCGGAGGCAATGGATTTATCGGTGGCGCTTTAAGCAGGGAGCTTGTTGGCCAAAGCGCCAATGTTACTCTTATCGTTCGCGATTGGCCGAAGTTAGGGGCTTTAGAGTTTTTAGGGCTTGAAGGAAAAGTAAACATTGTGAAAGGGTCGGTTGCTGATTTAGAATTTATCCTTCGCATACTTGCAGAATACGACATAGACGCGGTTTTTCATTTAGCCGCTCAGGCTATTGTGAAAATAGCCAACGCTTCTCCCTTATCAACTTTTGAATCTAATATTAAAGGGACTTGGACTATATTAGAAGCTTGCAGGCAGTTTCCGCAAGTTAAAAGAATAGTCGTGGCATCAAGCGACAAGGCCTACGGCGACCAGAAACAATTGCCATATACGGAAGACACTCCTCTTCTCGGCTTATCTCCATATGATGCATCCAAAGCGTGCGCCGATATTTTGGCAAGGTCTTTTTACCATACATATAAGCTTCCGCTGGCGGTGACTCGTTGCGCCAATACTTATGGGGAAGGGGACTTGAATATTTCCCGGGTTATCCCTGCTGTAATAATTTCAGGACTGAAAGGAGAAAGCCCTGTTATTAATAATAATGGAATATCTATCAGAGATTTCCTTTATATTAAAGATGCTGTAAGCGCGTATTTGCTATTAGCTCAAGCGCTTGATAGAAAAGAAATTCAAGGCCAGCCGTATAATTTCGGCTTGAATAAGCCAGTAACTATGCTTGATTTGGCGAATTTAATTCTTCTATTGGTTGGCAGAAGCGACATCAAGCCGAAAGTAATATCAGAATGTAAGACATCCGCAGAAATAGACCAGCAATCGGTTTCTTTTGAAAAAGCAAAAACAGAGCTTGGCTGGGAACCGAAGTGGAGCTTGGAACAAGGGCTCAAAGAAACAATAAATTGGTATAAAGAACATTTAAGAGAAATTTAATGAAACCATTAGTATCAATAATTATTTCCACTTGCAATAGAGTTGATTATTTGAAAAAAGCGATTAACAGCGCCTTATGGCAAACATATAAAGATATTGAGCTGATTATAGTTGACAACGGTTCCACAGACGGGACATTTGAATTTATTTCCGAACTAATCAAGAAAGACAGCAGGATAAAATTCATAGATAATAAATCACATCCATTTTCCCGCGGAGGAGCTTCAAATAAGGGAATTGATTTTGCGGCCGGAAAATATATTGCCCGGCTTGACGATGATGATTATTGGGCTGACCAAAAAAAAATAGAAAAACAGATCAGTTTTTTGGAAAATCATCTTGATTATGTATTGGTCGGAGGGGGGATGATAGGAATTGATAAATCAGGAAAAGAGTTATTCAGGCGCTTTGATCCGGAAAAAGACGAAGACATAAGGAGGATAATTATTTTTGATAATTTTTTTCCTCACGGGACAGTTGTTTTTAGGAAAGAGGCCTGCGAAAAAGTCGGCAGATATAAGGAGCATAGCAATGAACCGCTTTTCCCGGAGGATTGGGATTTGTGGCTGAAGCTCGGAAGAGTTGGAAAATTTTATAATTTTCAGGAGTATTTTCTTTATTATTTAAGGGCGGGCCAGAATACTTTTAGGCAGAATTCTATACAAAACTTAATAATCAATAATCGTATAAGGAAAAAATATCGCAAGGATTATCCTGGATATCGGAAGGCGTTTTTGCTCGGCTGGTTAAGTTATTTTTATTCCTTTTTGCCCTTTAGAGAAAAATTCCGTTCGATATTTTCTGAATTGCGAATGAAAATTTTCGGTCTTCCAAATAGCAGGATTTCATCGTAGTAAATTTCCTACGATCGTAGGAAATTTACTACGATGAAATAGTTTGTCGCGGTAAATAAAAAAAATAAAAATATATGAATAATGATTTAATAAAATATAAAATTGGAATTGCGGGGCTTGGAATGGTCGGAGGATCGTTGAGGAGATATTTTGAAAAAAAACCGCATTATAAATTATTTCTTTACGACCTTAAAGGAATCGGGTCTCTTGACGAGCTTAATCGAGCGGATTTTGTTTATCTTTGCCTGCCTACGCCCTATAATATAGAAATAGGTTGCGATATAAGCGTCATAGAGAAAGTTGTGTCGCAGATAAAAGGAAACAAGATTTTAATTATAAAATCAACAGTTATGCCGGGCGCAACGGATAAATTGCAGGAAAAGTATTGTAGGCATAAGTTTTTATTCAATCCTGAATTTTTAACAGAAGCAACGGCTGACGAGGATATGTGTTTTCCAGACAGGCAGATAGTTGGATATACGGATAAAAGTTATGATGTCGCGAAAGATATTCTTCAACAGCTTCCTCTCGCGCCTTTTGAGAGAATCGCGCCGGCGGTTGTGGCGGAGTTTATTAAATATGGAGGAAATACTTGGTTTTCAGTCAAGGTCGCGAAAAATAACGAGATGTATGATTTGTGCAAAAAATTCGGATTAGACGAAAAGAAATGGGAAATGGTGGTTGATGGAATGGCGGCTGATAAGAGAATAGGCAGAACGCATCTGACGATTATGCATAAGAATAAAAGAGGGTATTTTGGAAAATGTCTGCCCAAAGACGCAAAGGCGCTCTTGGACTTCGCTAAAAAATTAGAAGTTGATATGCCTGTTCTGGAAGCGGCCGACAAATACAATGATAAACTTCTTGAGTCGCAGGGATATAAGAAATACATCTAAACTAAAAATTCAAAGCGTAAAACTAAAAGCGCAAAACCACAACTTAAAGCCCTAAAATCCAATGATCAATAACCAAATAAATCCCAAATTTTAAACACGGATACGGCTTGGAAGGTTGGGGTTTGGGTATTGGATTTCAAGTCGTAGTTTTGAGTTTTAAGGTTGTGGTTTTGAGTTTTGAGTTAAATTTATGTGCGGAATAGTTGGAATTTGGGATTTCAGGCAAGGGAGCGATAAAATAAGCAAGGGACTGATAGAATCAATGAGAGACGCCCTTGCTCACAGGGGCCCGGATGACGCCGGGATTTTTATTGATGAAAAATATAATTTAGCTTTTGGCCACAGGCGGCTGTCTATTATTGATTTGTCTGCTCGAGGCCATCAGCCGATGGCCAATGACAGCCGAGAATTATGGATAACTTATAACGGAGAGATATATAATTATAAAGAAATCAGAAGCGAGCTCGTATTTCTTGGTTGTAAATTTAAGAGCGATTCAGACACGGAAGTGGCGCTCAAAGCGTATGAGAAGTGGGGGATTAAATCGGTTCGCAAGCTGAACGGGATGTTTGCTTTTGCGATTTGGGATAAGAGAAGAGAAAAGATATTTCTTTTCAGAGATAGGGCGGGCGTAAAGCCACTATATTATTATTTTAAGGACGGACTTTTTCTTTTTGCTTCCGAGCTTAAAGCGTTTCACAAGCATCCTGATTTCAAGAAAGAAATCAATCCAGACGGTTTGGCTTTATTTTTACAGTTAGGATATATTCCGGCTCCTTATGTTATTTTTAGGAATACATATAAACTGCTCCCGGGCCATTATTTGGAAATAGATAGAAATAAAGATTTCAAAGAAACAAGATATTGGGATATAATGGATTATTATTCGGGAAAGCAAATGGACAAATCCGAAGAAGAAGTGGAGAAAGAGCTGGAAGCGGTTCTCATTAAATCGTTTAAGAGTAGAATGGTTGCCGATGTGCCGGTAGGCGTATTTTTAAGCGGCGGCATTGATTCAAGCGTTGTTGCCGCAATTTTACAATCTCATTCTTCCGATAAGCTGAAAACATTTACCATTGGTTTTAACGAAAGCGGATATAACGAAGCGCCCTATGCCAAGAAAATAGCCCGGCATTTGGGCGCAGACCACCATGAATTTTATTGCGATTGGAAAGACGCTTTTAATATAATACCTAATCTTCCGGAAATATATGACGAACCGTTCGGCGACAGCTCCGGTATCCCGACCTATCTTGTTTCAAAAATAGCAAGGGAAAAAGTTAAGGTTTCTTTGTCTGCGGATGGGGGAGACGAGCTTTTTTGCGGATACCCTTATTATTGGAAGATCGGCTCTATATATAGGAAGCTCAGGAAGATTCCAAAGCCGCTGTTATCTTTTTCTGCTTCCGTCTTATCTTTAATCCCTCAGGAGTTTGCGGAAACAGTTTATAATATATTTTTATCAAAAGATAAAGATGCCAAGGAGAAATTTTTAAAATTAAAGGAAATACTGAGACAGAAAGAGTTGGGAAATATTTTCAAAATAATTATCAGTTATTGGCAGGAAGAGGAGATTAAAAAATTGTTGAAAATAAAATATGATTCCTGCGACATATTTTCCAACGAGTTTGCGAGAGCCATGGATTTGGAAAATATATCGCAAATGCAGAGCGTTGATTTTAAGACGTATCTTTGCGATGATATTTTAACGAAAGTTGACAGGGCAACTATGGCGGCAGGGCTTGAAGGCAGAGACCCGTTTCTAGACAGAGATATTATTGAGTATGCGGCGAAACTGCCGCTGAAATTTAAATATAGGAATGGGGAGAGCAAATATATATTGCGGAAAATATTGTATAAATACATACCGAAAGAATTGTTGGAAAGGCCGAAACAGGGATTCGGAATTCCTATCCATAAATGGCTTAGAGAAGATTGTCAGGGATTATTGAAACAATATCTTTCTTATTCAAGAATAAAAGAGCAAGGCATTTTTAACGAAGAATATGTTAAGAGGTATTTAGAAAATTATTTACAAGGAAGATCCAATAACGGCCATAAGATTTGGTTTTTATTAATGTTCCAGCTTTGGTATGAGAAGTGGATGTAAAAATGTTAACTCAAAACGTAGAGCGCATAATTACAACCTAAAAATTTGAAACCATAACGATAAATTTTCAATTCCAATAAACGATGTAAATTAGTAATATAAAATAGAAGTCCATGAAAGACAAAGCGTCAAAACAACGAGCGCCAAGAAACAGAACCATTACATTGAGCGATAGCGATATTTTTAATTTCAAGAAACGGCTGATAAAAATAAACAAACCTGTTTCTTTTGAGGAAATTGAGAACAAAATTATAAATCAGGATATTTTTGAGGTATTAGATTATTTACCCGATAGTTTCGTTGATTTGGTTTTTGTTGATCCGCCCTATAACCTCAATAAAACTTTCAACCTTGCTTCATTTAAGGAAATGGAGTCAGAAAAGTACGAACAATGGCTTGACTCTTGGATTTCTAAACTTGTTCGGACATTAAAACCGCACGCCTCTATTTATATTTGTGGCGATTGGAAATCATCGGGGGCAATTTTTAATAAACGAATAAACATATGACTAAAAAATTAAGTTTTTCCGATGCAGCATATGAAATATTGAGACAGACAAACGAAGCATTGTCTTCGGTTGAATTGGTCGATATCGCTCTATTAAAGGGTTTAATTGAAACAAAAGGAAAAACACCAGAAGCAACAATGTGGTCAGTGCTGTATTTGGAAGGGCAAAGAAATGGAACCAAATCTAGATTTATTCTAATAGGTAAAGATAAATGGGCATTGTCAGAATGGGGCAAGGAAACAATCCAAGTGGAAATTGAAAAATACAATAAAGATACTCAAGAAATTCAATTGAAAATTTAAAAAACTATCGTTGGCGATCCATTAAATTTTGATGGTTTACAGTATTCTCCAATAAACGAACAGGGAGTGGTATTTCTTTTTGGAAAATTACACAAAGAGTTGGGCATTATCGTAGAAGCGATACAGACGGGTTTTCCAGACGCAAAAGGTCGTAAAAAAGTTAAGGCAGGGTGGCAAGAAATTGCGATTGAATTTGAATATCGCAGTTCTAATTTTCAATCCCATAAACATCCAGCGCAACATTGTGATATGATTGTTTGCTGGCTTCACGATTGGAAAGAATGTCCGATTGAGGTGGTTGAGCTTAAATCTATAATTGAAATAAAATTAAAAAATGGTCATCAGTAAAATTTTTGAAAAAAAATATAAAACCGCCATTGAGAGAAAGATAAAAAATTTACTTAATAATAGTTTTGATATGTCAAAAATAGAATGGACTTGGGCTATTGGAGATTTCCTCATGAATAATTTATATAAAATTATTGGCGATTTGGCGGGGGAGTATTCATCGTCATTCGCGCGACGGGCAATGGCTGATTTGGCTTTTACCGATAAAGACGGTTTTTATTATGTTGTTGATGTAAAAACGCATAGATTAGATACGAAATTTAATATGCCAAATTTGACCCCTGTTGAGCGGTTATCAAGATTTTATGAAGAAGATGTGAATTATTTTTCAATTCTGAAAATTGATTATCAGATTTAAGGCGCAAAAGCTGTCATTGAAAATGTTATTTTTGTGCCCATAGAATTTTTTAACTGGGATTGTTTAACGATAGGCGCGCTAGGTTGGGGGCAAATTCAGATTGCTAACGCAAATGTAGTAAATCTTGTCCCTAAAAATAGCCGTAAAAAATGGATGTTGGAGTTATGCGATACGTTATTAGAATTTTATCCAAAAGAAATCGGAAAAATTGGTGAACGGATTGTTCGCTTTAAAGAAATCAGAAAATTTTGGGAAAAGGAAAAATATTAATTATGAAAAAGTATTTAGTCACCGGAGGAGCCGGATTTATAGGAAGCCACTTGGTTGACGGATTATTAGGGATGGGCGGCGAAGTGGCGATAATTGATAATTTGTCCGCT
>Ga0209343_10010575_pt1 | contig 10478 bp, 8 predicted proteins | sample RifCSPlowO2_02_FD_184026 | JGI IMG/M metagenome (GOLD analysis project Ga0209343, IMG submission 184026) | Groundwater microbial communities from Rifle, Colorado - Rifle CSP2_plank lowO2_0.2 (SPAdes) (version 2) | ecosystem: Environmental > Aquatic > Deep subsurface > Groundwater | place: Rifle...
GCGAGCAGGCGGGAACGGGCGAGCGGGTGCTCCTGCTGCTGCACGGTCTGGCCGGAAACGGCGCGGTGTGGCGGCCGCTGCTGAACGTGATCCGCAACAGGTGGCCCGGCAGAATCCTGGTCCCCGATCTGCGCGGCCACGGACGCTCCCCGCATGGCACTCATTACACCTTCGGCCACTATGCGGCCGATGTGGCCGACCTGCTCCCTGCCGGCGAGCGCGTGACGGCGGTTGCGCATTCGATGGGCGCCGTGGTCGCCCTCACCGCCGCCAACGGCTGGTACGGCGTTTCGATCGACACCGTATTGGGTTTCGGCGTCAAGACGGGCTTCACCGAAGCCGAGAAGGAAAAAGCGCAGTCGCTCGCCGGCTCGCCGGTACGCTGGTTCGACACCCGCAGCGAGGCGGCCGACCGGTTTATGCGGCTATCCGGGCTGAAGGGTCTGGTGAAGGAAGACTCGGAAGCGGTGGACGCAGGGGTTTGTCAAGAAAACGGACGCTGGCGTGTCGCGGCCGATCCGAGGACGTTCACCCCGCCCGGCCCGGCGCTCGCGAGCCTGTTCCGGGTCGAGGGAACGCGGCTGAGGCTCGCCTGCGGGTCTGAGGATCAGATGGTGAGCGTCGCGGAATTGCGCCGCTTCGATCCCGAGGCCGTGGAGCTGCCGGGCCTGGGCCACAACTTGCACGTCCAGGCGCCTGAAGCGCTCGCCGAGCTCATGGATCGGCTGCTCTGATTCGACCCATCACGCGAGGAGAAAGCAGTGCAAACCCCCAAACCCGCACGACGCAGCAAAGTCGTGAGCATGGAAGCCGCGGCCGGCATGGTGAAAGACGGCATGACGATTTCCATAGGCGGAAATCACAGCCATGAGGCCCCCAGCGCTTTCTCCCGGGAACTGGTCCGCAGGGGGGTCAGGGACCTCACCGTCGTGCCTTCCAATGCCGCGGGTTACCAGGTCGACGTACTGATCGGCGGAGGCTGCGTAAAGAAGTTGTACAACTCGTATTGCGGCCTCGACTACATCGGCGCCGCGCCCAATTTCCGGCGCTATGCCCAAAGCGGCAGGCTCGCTATCGTCGAGCTCGACGAAATGGGCTTGATGCGCGGCCTGAAGGCTTCGGTGGCGGGCATTGCGTTCTTCCCGCTGCCCGACGGCTTCCTCGGCGTGGACGCCTGGAAGGCGAGCCCGGAGTTCTACAGGGTGATCGACGATCCGTTCACCGGGAAGAAGGTCGTGGTGGTGCCGCCGATCCGGCCCGACGTATGCGTCATCCACGTGCCCAGATGCGATCCTTACGGGAACGCCGTCGAGGAAGGCGTCGTGGACAACGTGCTGCACCAGGCGGCCAACCAGGTGATCGTCACTGCCGACGAGATCGTGCCGATCGAGTACACGCGCTCGCGCCACAACGAGGTGACGCTGCTCGGCAAATTCGTGCACGCCGTGGTTGAAGTCCCGTACGGGGCGCATCCCGGCCAATCCGCGGGACGCTATACGCACGACGAGGAGCACCTGCGCGAATACCAGGCCGCGGGCAAGGATGACGCGAGCTTCGAAGCCTACCTGCGCAAATACGTGCACGGAAAGAACAACGACCAATACCTGGCGGCGGTCGGCAGGGATCGCCTGCAGAAGCTCCACTACTGAACGAAGGACGATTTCATGGCCGATATCCGACACGCCGCCGAGTACTGCCCCGCAGAGCTCATGGCGGCTTTTCTGAGCCGGGACATCAGGGACGGCGAGCTGGGCGTCTTCGGCGCGTTCTCGCAAATTCCCTGGTCTGCCTGCCGCCTGGCGCAGGCATCGCATGCCCCCGGCCTGTGGTTCATCTGCGGCCCGTCCGCCGCCATCAATTCCGAGCTGCCCCGGCTGATGTGGTCCGTTTCGGACAACCGCATGCACCAGGGCGCCGAGGGACGCATCACCCTGGACGGCGTCATGGACATGCAGGGCAATCCCACGTTCATCGATTTCGGTTTCTACGGCGGCTTCCAGATCGACAAGCACGGCAATCTCAACATGGCCTACATCGGCGAGCAGAAGAAACCGAAATTCCGCGGACCCGGCACCGTGGGCACCATGGCCACCGCGTGGCTCAACCGGGTGTACCTTTTCACGCACGGTCACACGCCCCGGCTGTTCGTGGACAAGGTGGACTTCATCAGCGGACCGGGGTTCATAGACGGCCCGAACGGCAGGCAGAAGGCGGGCAGTCCGGCGCGTTCCGAAGGGCCGCGCTACATCGTCACGCCGATCTGCGTTTTCGACTTCGACGAGGAAACCAAGCAGGCGCGCCTGAAATCGGTGCATCCCGGCCACACCGTCGAGGAGGTGAAGGCACGCACCGGGTTCAAGCCCATCATTCCGTCCAACGTCCCGCAAACCGAACCGCCTACCGAGGAAGAGCTCGCTTTCTTGAGGGCGTTCGACCCCGAAAGAATCCTGCCGAAGCTCTGCTAGCAGCGCCGTGAGCGAGGGCCCGACGCAGCGCCGGCCGCGGTCCGCGCTGCGCGTGCGCGATTTCCGCCTGTTCTGGCTCGCCCTGATCGCCCAGGTCGGCGGCCAGATGATGTTCCAGTTCACCCTGGGCTGGCTCGCCTTCGACCTCACCGGATCGCCGGCGTACCTGGGGATGGTTCATCTGTCCGGGTTCGCGCCTCAGATCGCATTGACGCTGCTGGGCGGGGTGCTCGCCGACCGCTGGGACCCGCGCAAGCTGATCGCGTTCGCGCAATCCATCGGCGCGGCCACAATGCTGGGCCTGGGAATAATGACCTTGCTCGGCTGGGCGCAGGCGTGGCACCTCGCCGTCGCCGCTTTTCTGCTGGGCGTATCGACGTCCATCGACGAGCCGAGCCGGTCGGCTTTGTTTCCACGCCTGCTGCCCGAGCGTTCGCAGCTGCGCTCGGCCGTGCCGCTGATCTCCATGGCCTGGGGCGGCACGCGTATCGTCGCGCCTTCCATCGGGGGCTTCGTGATAGCTGCATCGGGCGCGCATTCGAGCTTTCTTATCTCGGCGCTCGGTGCAGGCGCGATGATCGCCGTCGTCGGCGTGCTGCGGCCCGCCGCGGCAAGCGCTCCGTCGCACGGCAGCATGCTCAGCCACTTCTCTGCGAGCGTGCGTTACGTGCGCGGCAACGAAGTCTTCTCGAAGGTCATTGCCGCGGCACTGCTCAACGCCACGCTGGTCATGGGTTACTTCCACATGCTTCCCGTGTTCGCCAAGGACGTGATGGGCGTGGACGCGCGGGGTCTGGGCGCGCTCGCCTCGGCGCCGGGCGTGGGAGCGCTCTGCGGCCTGCTCTCGTACTCGTTGCTGCAGGCGCGCTTTGCACCGAGGAACGTGATGGTGTTCGCCCTGACCGCGCTGGGCCTTTTGCTGATCGGCGTCGCCTGGAGCGCATGGTTCTGGCTGTCGCTCGCGCTGCTCACCCTGGCCGGCCTCGCGCACTCGTATTTCATAACCAGCGCCCAGGTCATCATGCAGACCCTGGTGGACGACCAATACCGGGGACGCGTGATGGCGCTCTTCAGCCTGGTGTGGAGCCTGATTTCGCTGAGCGGATTCCTGCTCAACTTCGCCGCCGAATTCGTCGGGCCGCGCCTGGCGCTTACCGGCGGAGCCGCCCTCATCCTCGCGTACGTATGGCTGTCGCTCGCGCGCAGCTCCGCGCTCCGCGGCGTGTCGCTCGCGGTCGTGTCATCGCGAGCTCAACACTGAATGTTCTGCGGCCTCCTGGCCATGCACTGCTCGCGCACATGCGCTACATTCTCCCGCTCCAGCCCGCCCATTTCCTGATCGAGGTGAAAAGAACATGTTAAGACGCATAGCCGTTGAAGAGGCCTTCGTCACGGCCGACATAGCCGCGCAGTGGTCCCGGGTGCTTTCGGGCAGGTTCGTGGAGCCCGGCTTCAAAGCGATGGGCAACTCCATCCTGGGCGACAACCCGGGCACGAAGAGGGTCCACGAGCGCCTGATCGACCTCGACGCGGGCCGCCTTGCGCACATGGACGCCACCGGCATCGACATGCAGGTCATTTCCATGACTTCGCCCGGCGTGCAGGTGTTCGATGCCGTGACGGCCACCTCGCTCTCGGCGCAGGCGAACGACGTGCTCGCGCAAGCGGTGCGCAGGCACCCGAGCCGCTTTGCCGGCCTTGCGACGGTCGCACCGCAGTATCCCGAAGGCGCGGCACGGGAGCTCGAACGGGCGGTGAACCAGCTCGGCCTGAAAGGCGCCATCATCAACTCGCACACCATGGGCGAGTACCTGGACGACCCGAAGTACTGGCCGCTCCTCGAGGCGGCGGAGTCGCTGCGCACGCCGATCTACCTGCATCCCAGGGAGCCTGCGCCGTCGATGGTCGGGCCGTATCTGGACTACGGACTGTATTGGGCCGGATGGGGCTTCGCCGCGGAGACCGGGCTGCACGCCATGCGCCTGATCATGGGCGGGGTCTTCGAGCGGTTTCCGAAGCTCAAGATCATCCTCGGCCACATGGGCGAAGGGATGCCCTTCTGGCTGCAGCGCATCGACAACCGCTACCAGCTCGGGGTGAAGATCGGCGCGCACGGAAAGCTCCAGCGGCTGCCGAGCGAATACTTCCTCGAGAACTTCGTCATTTCCACCAGCGGCGTCATGCACAACAGCGCATTGCAGCTGAGTATCGACGTGCTGGGCACCGAACGCATCATGTTCGCGGCGGACTACCCGTACGAATCGGTGGAGGACGGGGTGAAGTTCCTGGATAACGCGCCCATCTCCGAAGCCGACCGGCGGCGGATCTATTCGGGCAACGCCGAGGCCCTGTTTGGATTGTCTCGGTGAATTGGGGTGAATACCACTCGATCAGCCTGTTCGTAGATTCTTATTCCACCTTGCACAGGCAGTAGAGAAACTGCTGGGTGGTGCCGAAGGGCGTCTGGTGAAGCTCGGTTGCGCTTTCCACCAGCCGGAACTGCCCGCCGAATTGCCCATGCAGCGACTCGGCGTCGTACCGGACGACGTCCAGGCCGCTGCACTTCTCCGGGCCTTCGGGCCCGAAGGTGGCGACGATGACGTGCCCGCCGCGCTTCACCGATTGCATGACGCGCCGTACGTAGGCTTGCCGCTCGCCCTCCTCGGTGAGGAAATGAAACACGGCCCGATCGTGCCAGACGTCGTAATGCCGGTCCGGAAGCGCGACCCGCGTGATGTCGGCAACCGACCATGTGACCTGTTGGGCGAGGTTTCCGAGGCGCTTGCGGGCGACCTCGACGGCCGTGGAAGAGAGGTCCAGGACAGTGATATTGCGGTAGCCCCTGGCCAGCAGATCGTCCACGAGCGTGGATTCCCCGCCTCCGACGTCGATGATCGACGCCGCCAAATCGGGCGCGACCCGCCCGATCAGATCGAGCGAGCGCTCCAGGTGAGCGCGATACCAGCTCACCGCCTCCGGCGCTTTGGTACGGTATACCGTGTCCCAGTGCGATTGACTGTCCCTGCTCTCTTTGGATTCCTTCATGGTCTCGAACCTTCCCCCGCGCGGGCGCGGCGCCGGGAGGCCCCGGAGACACCGCTTGACGACAGGAACAATCCTATCAGCACCAGAATGAAGCCGGTGAAGTGGTAGGCGTACAGCTGCTCGCCCAGCACCAGCACCGCCGCGAGGCTCGCGAACACCGGCGCCGCCGGATAGAAGAAGGTGGCCACGTTGGGACCGACGAGCGGCACCGCGTAGTTCCAGCAAATGAAAGCCACCACCGAGGGGAACAGCGCCAGGTAGCCCACCGAGGCGAGGGTGCGCAGGTTGACCTGGAACGTATCGCCCGCCACGAGCTCCACGGCGTAGAACGGGATGCACACCGCGATGGCGACCGCCATGGTGAAGAAAAAGAACGAAAAAGGATGGATCGCCGGACGCCGGTGCAGCATGACGGTGTAGAGCGCCCAGAGGATCACGCCTGCGAGGATGTACAGGTCGCCCAGGTTGAACGAGAGCCGGGCAAGCGTGGCGAGCTCCCCCGCGCTCAGGATGGCGAGCACTCCGGCAAGCGAGAGCGCGAGGCCGGCGGCCTGGCGGGCCTTGACGGTGTGGCGCAGGATCAGCCAGGCGAAGGGAATGGTGAAAAGCGGCACCATGTTGTTGAGCAACGCCGCATTCACCGCGGTGGTGTAGCGGATTCCGATATAGCCGAAAATCGGAAAGGCGGCCGGGCCGGTTATGCCGAAGAACAGGATCCAGCGCCAGTGCTTGAGCGCCTCCGGCCAATCCCTGCGGGCATGCCCCGCGACGAACGGAAGCATGATGAGCCCCGCCAGAGCCCATCGCCAGAACACCAGCGCGAACGGGGTCACTTCGGTGTAAATGGCGCGCGAGGCGACCCAGTTTCCTCCCCACGAGGCCGTGGAGACGATGAGCAGCAGGTAGGGCAGCGCAGCTCGCTGCTCACATGTTGCGCCGATACTGCCCCCCCACTTCGAACAGCGCCCGGGTGATCTGACCCAGGGAGCACACGCGCACCGCGTTCATGAGCTCGGCGAACACATTGCCGTTCGTCATGGCGACCTGCTGGAGCCGCGCCAGCGCCGAGGGGGCTTCGTCCTCGTGGCGCGCCTGGAATCCGCGCAGGCGCTCCAGCTGCGAGCGCTTCTCCTCTTCGGTGGAGCGGATGAGCTGGACCTGCCGGGGTGCCGGATCACCCGCATTTTTGTCTCGCCGGTTGCGGAAGGTGTTCACCCCGATGATCGGGTAGGAGCCATCGTGCTTCTTGTGCTCGTAGTAGAGCGACTCCTCCTGGATCTTGCCGCGCTGGTAGCCGGTCTCCATCGCGCCCAGCACGCCGCCCCGGGTGGAGATCGCCTCGAATTCCTTCAGCACCGCCTCCTCGACCAGGTCGGTCAGCTCCTCGATTATGAACGAACCCTGGTTCGGGTTCTCGTTCCTGCCCAAACCCCATTCGCGGTTGATGATCATCTGGATCGCCATCGCGCGCCGCACCGACTCCTCGGTGGGCGTGGTGATCGCCTCGTCATAGGCGTTGGTGTGCAGGGAATTGGTGTTGTCATAAGTGGAAATCAGCGCCTGCAGGGTCGTGCGGATGTCGTTGAAGGCGATCTCCTGCGCATGCAGCGAGCGGCCCGAGGTCTGGGAGTGGTACTTCAACTTCTGGCTGCGCTCGTTGGCCCCGTAGCGGTGCTTCATCGCCACCGCCCAGATGCGCCGCGCCACCCGCCCCAGCACGGCATACTCCGGGTCCATGCCGTAAGAGAAGAAAAACGACAGGTTGGGCGCGAAATCGTCGATCTTCATGCCGCGCGCGAGATACGCCTCGACGAAGGTGAAGCCGTTGGCCAGCGTAAAGGCGAGCTGCGAAACCGGGTTCGCGCCGGCTTCCGCGATGTGGTAGCCCGAGATGGAAATCGAATAGAAATTCGTCACCCGCTGCTGGACGAAATACTCCTGGATGTCGCCCATCACCTTCAGCGAGAACTCGGTGGAGAAAATGCACGTGTTCTGTCCCTGGTCCTCCTTGAGGATGTCGGCCTGCACGGTGCCGCGCACGGTGCCGAGGGTCCACTGGCGGATCTTCTGCGCCTCCTCCGGCGTGGGCTCGCGGCCGTTGTGCTTGCGGAATCGGTCCAGCTGCTGGTCGACGGCGGTGTTGAAGAACATCGCAAGTATCGTGGGCGCCGGGCCGTTGATGGTCATCGACACCGAGGTCTGCGGGTCGCACAGGTCGAATCCCGAATACAGCGCTTGCATGTCCTCCAGCGTCGCGATCGACACGCCCGAATTGCCCACCTTGCCGTAAATGTCGGGCCGCTCGTCGGGGTCGAAACCGTAGAGCGTCACCGAATCGAAGGCGGTCGACAGGCGCTTCGCCGGCATGCCCTTGGACAGGAGGTGAAACCGCTTGTTGGTGCGGAAAGCATCGCCCTCGCCCGCGAACATGCGCGTCGGGTCCTCGGTTTCGCGTTTGAAGGCGAACACGCCGGCGGTGAAAGGAAACGATCCGGGAACGTTTTCGCGCAGCTGCCAGCGCAGGAGCTCGCCGTGACCGGTGAATTTCGGCAGCGCCACTTTCGGCACCCGGGTGCCCGAGAGCGAGGTGTGCGCGAGAGCCGTGCGCAGCTCCCGGTCGCGGACTTTGGACAGGTATTCATCGCCGGAATACGCGCTCACGGTTTCCGGCCAGGTCTCGATCAGCTTCCGGGAGCGCGCGTCGAGCGACCGGTTCCTTTCCTCCAGCAGCGAATCGAGCTCGGGGGGCGAAGAGCCGCCCAGCATGCGCCGGGTTTCAAGCAGATGCTGCCGCTCGCGCGCCAGCCGCGACTGGTCCGCGGCGTGCGCGTGGTAGCCGCGCACGCATTCGGCGATTTCGGCCAGATAACGCTGGCGCCGGGTCGGGATCAGCACGTTCACGCCCGAGGAGACGCGGCCGGCGGGCCGGGCGAGCCGGCCGGGGTTCGGCTTCAGCCCTTTTTCCGCCAGCAGCTCGACGAGCGCGTGGTACAGCGCGCTGACGCCGTCGTCGTTGAAGCGTGCAGCGATGGTGCCGAACACCGGCATGGCCTCGGGCGCAGAGCCGAACGCTTCGCGATTGCGCTGCACCTGCTTGCGCACTTCGCGCAGCGCGTCCTCCGCGCCCTTGCGGTCGAACTTGTTGATCGCCACCGCGTGGGCGAAGTCGAGCATGTCGATCTTTTCCAGCTGGCTCTCGGCGCCGTATTCGGGCGTCATGACGTACAGCGCGACGTCCACCAGCGGGACGATGGCGGCATCGCCCTGCCCGATACCCGAGGTCTCCACGATGACCAGATCGAACCCGGCCGCCCTGCACGCCTTCACGGCTTCCGGTACGCACGCCGCAATCTCTTTTTCGGCCGCGCGAGTGGCGAGCGAGCGCATATAGAGGCTCGGGCTGTGAATCGCATTCATCCGGATGCGATCCCCGAGCAGCGCGCCACCGGTCCTGCGGCGCGACGGGTCCACGGCGATGATCGCGATCTTCAGCCGGTCATCCTGGTCCAGGCGAAAGCGCCGCACCAGCTCGTCGGTGAGCGAGGATTTGCCCGAACCGCCCGTGCCCGTGATGCCCAGGACGGGAACGGCCGAGATCGAGCGGGCGTGCGCATGCAGAGCCTCGCGCGCCGCCGAGTCGATGGTGCCGTTTTCCAAGGCAGTGATGAGGCGCGCCAGTGCCCGGCGATCGCCCGTCATCACGTCTTCGGGCCGGACCGGGGCGATGGACGAGGGATCGAAATCGCAGGCGGCCATCATTTCGTCGATCATGCCGCGCAGGCCCAGCCTTGCGCCGTCCTCGGGGGAATAGATCCGGGTCACGCCGTAGGCCTGGAGCTCGGCGATCTCGCTTGGAACGATCACGCCGCCGCCCCCGGCGAACACCTTGATGTGCGCCCCGCCCCGCTCCCGCAGCAGGTCGATCATGTATTTGAAGTACTCGACGTGGCCGCCCTGGTAGGAGCTGACCGCGATGCCCTGCACGTCTTCGTCGAGGGCCGCCGTGACGATTTCGCTGACGGCGCGGTTGTGGCCCAGGTGGATCACTTCCGCGCCCGCGGCCTGAAGGATGCGCCGAATGATGTTTATGGAGGCGTCGTGACCGTCGAAAAGGCTCGCCGCCGTCACGAAGCGCACCTTGTGCGCCGCCGCGGAGCCGCTCAACTGCGTCTGCCGCACGCTCAGATCGGTCATGGTTTCAGCACGCCGTTACAGGTCGTCCAGACTATATACCTCATTATCCATTGTTCGATACGATGTTCCGGACAGTATGTGGACATCGGAAATGCACGGCAATGAACCCCCGAGATTTCCCAGAGATCTCGGATATGTCGATCTACGCCAGGGAGCGGAAGTGCTTTACTGGTGCAAAGAATTGAACTGCAACGAGGAACTGCTGAGGAACGTTGTGCAGGAGGTGGGGCCTTCAGTAGTTGAAGTCAAGCGTTCTCTTTGGCAAGAGCCGAAAAGAGGCTGACCAATAGCAAAAGCGCTTCTGCGTATACGTGGATTCTTCTTAGGCTTTTGCATTCGCCTTCAGCCAGGGGTTCAATGTTTCTTCCCCCTTCTTCGTGATCAGTATCCGGCCATCCCTTTCTTCCAGCAGCTCCAGAACGAACAGCCTGCTCTTCTCGAACTCTGGAACAGTATCGGCCATGGGATCGTCGTTTTGCACCTTCAATAGCCAGCTGATGTCGTCTTGGCTTATCTTCACCACTGCCCTCCCCGGTTTCTCTTTTTAGGTTCTGAGTTGCACTGCCAAAAAGTGCACCCGAGAACTCGTGTTTTCCTGGAGGCTTTGTTCTCTTGAAAAGGGCCCCCGGAAGGTGGGCCACTATATGTCACTTTGATTGGCATTGAGAACCCCGTTGGAGCCGGTTTCCCTGCCAACCAGACTTTTTGTGATTTCGATCAAATTACGAGGCGTATAGGAGCAATCCTTGGCCCGGGATAAATTATCCGTTTAAA
>Ga0209343_10010581_pt1 | contig 10474 bp, 8 predicted proteins | sample RifCSPlowO2_02_FD_184026 | JGI IMG/M metagenome (GOLD analysis project Ga0209343, IMG submission 184026) | Groundwater microbial communities from Rifle, Colorado - Rifle CSP2_plank lowO2_0.2 (SPAdes) (version 2) | ecosystem: Environmental > Aquatic > Deep subsurface > Groundwater | place: Rifle...
ATATTTTATAACAATATGTACGTACAACAAGGAATGTATTTTCGGAAATGTGACAAACAGTGAGATGCAACCGAATGAATATGGTATGATTGTTGAAAACGAATGGGTAAAAACGGCAGAAATACGGTCAAATATTATCATAGATAAATACATTGTGATGCCGAATCATGTGCATGGAATAATTATAATTTTGGATGATGGTAGGGACACGGAGCACCGTGTCCCTACATTTGAACAATTCGGCAGACCGACGTCCAATTCCATCCCAACGATAATTCGGTCGTTCAAGGCAGTAACAAAAAAACGGATAAATGAAACCCGTAAATCCTATGGCAAAACTGTATGGCAATCTCGATTTTACGAACATATTGTCCGAAACAAAGATGAATTAGACAAAATCAGGCAATATATTATCAACAATCCCTTACAGTGGGAATTTGATAGGGAAAATCCAAATATCAAAGAATAATAACAGAAAGACAATGGATAAAAACGCAGAGTTACAACCCCCTGAATCCCCCTTTGTTAATGGGGACACCCACAATAATCCCCCTTAGTAAAGGGGGCAAAGGGGGTTGTTATGCGATCTCGGCGTTCTGTGGTGAGCTGAACTGTTACCGACAAAATAATCCATAATGTTTAGGTTCAATCGTGGACGATTGAACCAGCGAAGTAGTTTATGCTTCTTATCTTTGTGTTTATCATGTCTTATCCTGTAAATCCTGTCAAGAAAACGAATATTTATTAAGATTAATAGTTGTAAATTTTAAAAATGTTTATCTAACAGCTCATTCTTTTTCCTTTCATAATTTTCATCTGAAATAAGCCCTTCTTCCAACAAACTCTTCAAAAACCTCAGCTGTTCTTTTAATGGCTGTTGCACCGCCCCTGTTTGTTTCGAACTACTATTCTCAGTCGTATTCAGAGGAGCAGTGTTTTCTGCTGTATGACTAGAATAAATGCTTTCATTGTTTTGTTTCTTCTGCGGGGATTTTTTAGATACCACCTTTTTGGTGCCTTCTCTCACCGAAGAATCTCCATCGTGCCTGATCAAAGGAATCGTTAATACATTTTCCCTATTGGGATGCATCGATTGCCCCGCAGCGGGAATCAGTCTCCATAAAGGTCCTTTTTTTACCTCCATCGGATTTTCAAATTCAATTCCATTTTTTATCAAATTCTCTTCATCGCTATGCCGGTACGATAATTCCTGATGGATACGACCAAACGCTATATACAAATTCTGATTTGCCACGAAAATGCAGAAGTAGTTGTGTTTGCTTTTCAAGTAAGGTCTGGCTAGTGAATTGTAAACCAATAAATATTGCGACGGCCCTAATTGCATAAAACCTTCCATCAGCAGAGGGGCCAATACATATGCCAGATCAGCATCTGAAAAAACCCGCTCCGTTTTTCCGTAACCTATAATACCCTTCCCCTGAAAATATATGTTAGAAAATATTTCGCCAATTTCTTTCTCTGAAAAACTATAGGGATGGTTACATGTCCCATACATTACCCTGTCTCTGTTACTCAATTCTTTTATCTTACTATAACTGTTTCCCTTTCTTGAAATAATTTCATCGGCAGCCTGAATAATTTTTTCACAGGGAAATAAGCACATCACAAAAACCATCCCCACAAAAAGGAATACTTTGTTCCTGCCAAGAAACGTCATCCAGTTAAGCATATGAATTTTTTTCTTTTCGTACATTTTTAATGAGATGCCAAATCGAATTCAGAGCAACACTGCATTCGTGACTAATTTAATGTTCAAGAATTTCAATCTTTTGTGATTCCCCTCTAGAAAGAGGGGATAAAGGGGTGTGTAAAAATGCCATAACACACCCCCGTCCCCTCTTTTTAGAGGGGAGATTTAAAGTCGCTGCCAAAGGCAGCCTAATTTACATCCATCACTCAATAAATTCCATTGGTTCTACATTTGCCAACAAACCCATTTTTATAGCATATTTTGTTAATCCAACGGCATCATGAATATTGAGTTTTTTCATAATGCTCGTTCGATGATTGTTTATCGTATTACTGCTAATCAAAAGATATTTGGCGATCTCTTTGCTCCCATATCCTTCCGCTACCAGGTATAAAATGGTTTTCTCCCGGTCAGTAAGCTTGTCGTATGATTCTCTATCGGCTTCAGAAATTGGTATATCACTCTTCTTGCCCTTCAACTGATCTACCAGCACCTTTGAAACAGAAGGGCTTAAGAATACCTGCCCTTTTAATGTTGATTCTATAGCAGTAATTAAATCAGTATCTGTCGACTCTTTATTCAGATATGCTGAAACCCCTATATCCAGCATTCTTGTAATAAACTCTTTACTTTCATACATCGTGAGAACTATTATTTTTGTGTCAGGGCTGATTTTGCGGATTTGTTTGGCTGTTTCTATACCGTTGATTTTAGGAATAGAAATATCCAGAATTACCACATCAGGCAATTGTGCTTTTACCTCTTCCAGTGCGCTAAATCCATCACTCGCTTCACTCACCACCTCATAGTTGTCATGGAGTTTTAGAAGCAGTTTGATCCCCTGCCTTACAATGGTATGGTCTTCTACAAGCACGATCCTTACTTTTTCCATTTTGCACCAATTTCCTGATTTATAATTCTTTGATTAACTAGGAATACTGATAAGAAGGGTTGTTCCCTTATTTAATTTTGAAATAATATTAAAGTTTCCTCTCATGATATCAACCATCTCTTTTATTGTGGTTATCCCCAGCTTAAACTCCTCCAGTTCTTTTTCCCACACGTTTTCTACATTGAAGCCGCGACCATTATCAACAACCCGTAAAACAATATTATTCTCCTCCGTAATGAATTCAAGTCTTACCAAAGTTGCGTTTGCGTGCTTGATGATATTTGTTATCGCTTCCCTTACAATACGGAACAAATACAACTTGAAATTTACAGGGATGTTTTCCTCATTTATATTACTGTAATTAATAATTCGGATAGGCACTCTTCTTGAGACCTGTTCAGCATAGTTACGTATCGTTGCTAATAGCCCCAATTTCTCAAGAATGCTATAGTTAATATTGAACGTTAGATCTTTTATATTTTTGAATACCATGTCCACGATCTTCCGACAATCTTCCACACATAACCGGAATTCATTACTTTGATCAAGCACACTTTTGAGATTGTAACACTCCAGGAGTTTAATATTAATTTTTAACGCAGTCATCGCCTGTCCAATTTCTTCATGGAGCACCCTGGACAGGTGTCTGCGTTCATCCTCCTGAACCGAAATTATTTTATGGGAAAGTTTCTTCAATTCCCAATGTTTGGCTTCTAAATTCCGATTATACTCTTTAATTTTTTGTTGATCAATCCTGAGGGTATCGACCATTTTGTTAAATACCATTGAAAGAGTGCCGATTTCATCGTATTTATTAACACTCAGCCTGACAGAGAGGTCTCCTTCGACAATCCTTTGAGCCGAATCCATCAACTTTGCCAATGGGTTTGTTATTGAGGAAGCAATTTTTATGCTCAAAAAAATACTAAAAATAACCGTTACAATGAAGAAAAACAGTATCGTTAAAGACGCCGACCGGATTACACTTTCGAAAGAATATTGGATTTCATAAAAGGACTTGTAGCTTTCGTGTTTGATTGCACGTATGATAACGCTTAAATTGTTGATTCTGGACAGGAGTAACGTTTTATTGGGATATGCCTTATCCTCTGAATACAATAGATCACAATGATTTTTTATTGCCTTGCTCAACTGTAATAAGAGAGAATTACCAACACAGGCGTTTGTTAACTTCATAGACTCGTCCTTCATACTGCTCAAAATATTCACATAATTTTCAGCAATTTCCTTTTTTTTGTTTTTGTTTGTATGCCTGTGCGTTATACTCCCCAATCTTTCAAGGTACATTTCCAGATTACCGATACATTCAATTCGGATACGGCTATCATCTGTCAAACCACTTTTCAGATAATTGATACTCCCCAGCTTCACCAGCGCAACAATGGTGATAACTCCCAAAAAAATGATAATAATGAAGTATCCATTAAACAGGCGTGTGCTGATGGTATTCCGGGAGAACATACTATTTACCTACCCCCAACATGTTACAATAGTTTCATTCATAATATAACTGTTCCGCTTCGTCAGCCTGAAAGAAATCGATTATTGGGATAAGAATGGTATATCCTGTGGAAAACATAAGCCACACCAGTGTTCCAATAATCCAATAGCTAAAAAATCCCTTACTAAAACTAAAACCGGAAAAATACATTATTACAGGGAAAAACACTTCCATAGCCAGTGAACTATAGATTGCCAACGATATGATTTTCCGGGCGTTCGTTTTGAAATACGCATTCATATTCTCAAAATAATCACTCTTCGATACCGGTCTGAGTCCTTTTATATCTTTAATTTCCTGTTTTTTCAGAAACGAAGTTACCATGAGTTGAATCCTGGAGAAATCAAATTGGCCGCTCTGTAACCAATAGCCATCAATCAGACAAACGATTCCACTAACCAAAACAACGGTACAATTTGCACACGCCATGGGAACCATTTCACCCATTGCCACGAGCAACGAACTTCCATCCTGAGCGCTGGCCACGACTAACCATACAATAATACCACTGATAAATCCCAGCAGGGTTCCCCAAAACGCACCGAAGGAAGACAATCTTTCCCACATAATCCCAAAAATAATTGGAAGCACTCCGGCACTCAAGAAAATTCCCATCGCAAGGTACAGAAAATAAACCTGAACACCTATTGAATAAATCAAAAAACTTAATATTCCTGCAATAATGCCAAAAAGACCCGTTGTAAAACGAGAGATTTTGAGTATTTGTCTATCCGTAGCTTGCGGTTTTATATTCAAACGGTAGATATCATTCGCAATGATGGACGCCACAGCAACCGATTCAGAATTTCCTGTTGAAATAATAGCCATAAAAAGCATCACCAAAAAGGCAATACCTCCTATATTGCCTGATACGTGATATGCTGTTAGCGGCGCTATGATTGTAGAATCGTTAACATTGATGCCCAACGCCAATCCACCCACCCCGAATGCTGTGGCAATACAGAGGGGTATCGCAAACCATACAAGTCCTGCCGTTAAGAAACAACTTCCCGCAGACTTATAATTGACAGCGATTGCCCTTTGCCAGTACGTCTGATCCAGGAATACCGTACCAAAATTCCCTATTGTATTGACAATTCCAAACATAATCCCTGAGTAAGAAGTAATATTAATGAACTTTCCTTTGTCATGAAAATTTTCTACCATGCTGCAGATGCCAAAGTCTCCGTATTTATAATAGAAAATCACCGACAATCCCAGACCGATGATCAAAATAATCGCAACCTGAAGATAATCTGTGACGATAGAGCCCCTCAAACCCGTAATGGAGCTATAAAAACAAAATGCCAAAGGGATCACAAGTACCGCAATCTTTACGTTAATACCTGTTAAAACGTTTAAAGCCAGAGCGCCACCCAGGATTACCATCGTAGTTACAATGGTACAGGCCAATAAGCCTATAATGATCATAATCCAGTGGGTTTTTTTATCATATCGGTACAGAATAAATTCAGGGAATGTATGCAATTGCGGGGCTAATTTTTTTACATAAACTGCTACTACACTAAACAAAAGGATGGGTATTGTGGCTCCTGCTGCATACCAGTACGGTCCGCTGATACCATAGTCATACCCCATTTTTGAAGATACCATAATAGTAGCGGCCCATGTCCAGGTGCTGACAATCGAAGCCGTTACTATTCCCCCTTTCATATTTCTGCCGGCAGATAAAAACCATTCAGCAGTATTGCGGTGAGCTACTTTCAGGATATTTTTCCACCACAAGAGACTGAATATCAGAAAAATAACCCCGAATATCGCTATAATATAATATACTGATTGATAGGGAAGCGCATATTTAACTTCGTCGACTAATGGCATAAGTAACTATCACAAAAAATAACATTATTACCCAATTTATCCTTTTAGATTCGATTCATTTGCAGATTTTCCAACAACCGCATTGTGTGGGGAATGGGCAATTAATATACGATCGATACGGAGGACAGCCTTTACAATTTCAGCCGCAGACTTCAAGGCATTAATCTTAATCCCGGCAGAATCAATAACGCCGGTTTCAAGCATATTTTCAATCTTTCCGGTATTGACGTTAATTCCATATTCTCCGGATTTATTTCTGATTTCTGTCATCTTTTCAAAAGCACTGAAACCAGCATTGGTAAGTATTTGACGCATAATACCGGAAAGGGCATGCGCAACCACTTCAATTCCCAGGGACTCTACCCCTCCGTTCAAGCTTTTTTCTTTTAATTTCTCGCTGATACAAAGTTCAACCGCTCCCCCTCCTGCTACAATGCCGTCATTTAATGCTGATTGTGCCGCTGAAATGCCATCTTTCACACTACGCCATCGTTCCTGTGACGTCACTTTTGTAGCGCCACCGATAATAACCGTCACTACATTTTGTTGTGCGAGGTTTTCAAAGAAGAATAATCCTTTTTCTTCATCATAGCGCATACTTTTAATAGTAACAACGGAACCCCTTTCAATGTCTTCTTTTCTTCTTATTACCTGCATATCGAACGCATATGCAATATTAAGAAGTTCTTCGTTAGAGACATGTATTGGCAAGATATTCTTTACAAGGAGATTTGATAAAAGGAGTTCATCTACCTGGGGTGAGGATATAAATAGAATGCCTGTGCCTGTCCTGCAAATACTATCAGAAATTTCCTTCGTAATTCTTGCTTGATTTTCTTTCATCCGCACAACGTCATCATAATTTTTCATCTCCATGGCCCATGACTCCCGAATCTCCTTCAAATCCATTTTCATAAGAATTGCTCCAACATTATGCAAATGGTTGGGGACCTGCGGGTCCTGGAATTGCCTTTGGAGAACGAATCCATCAAAAACTAAATCCTCCAGTTCTGGTTTATTAATTAACAAGATGCTTTTCTTAAAATTGATCATCCTCTTTTTCCCCTTCGAATTTTTCAAAAGAGAAACCGCCGCGCTCACTAAGGACACAACCTGGTCGCCATCCATCCTGCTGCCAGCCGCCGTTGTAATCACCTGAGCGAGTCTGGCATCTTCAATGTCAATCTTTACGGCCATCTGCTTTAAAAGTTCAATGGATCGCTGAATTCCTATCTCCATACCCCGCACAATCAACGTAGGATGGATACCCATATCAGTAATTAATCTTTTCCCTTCCTTTAGCATTTCAGCTGCCAAAACAACAGCCGTGGTTGTTCCGTCTCCCGATTTAGCCTCTTGCCTATCCGCAATTTCAACAACCATTTTTGCTACCGGATGAATCGTTTTGATCGAAAGCATTATGGTAGCGCCGTCATTCGTAATAAAACGGTTGCCCAGCTCATCCACAAGTAATTTGTCCAATCCTTTTGGACCCAATGTAGTCCTTACCGTATCGGCTATAGATAATACTGCTGCACAATTATTTTCTAATGCCGTATTCTCTATCTTTTGTGTCTGAATATTACTTACGTTGTGTTCTACCATGGGTTATTTTTAATAGAAATTTTATTAAGATACCATTTTTATTTTCTAAGATTCGGAGCTTGCTTCCCAAATAATTTTATGCGAATACTATTCCATATTTGCTTACAGGCCATTTCCACATCACTTGGTTTTCTACCCAATATGCGCACAAAAATACCATCCGAATGAGGAAGTACAGAGGAAGCAAAGCATATATCGCCGGCATTTTGAATTGTGTTTTCTATTAAGGCATTCAATACTTTACTTTCAATTTTCTTCGTTAGCAAATAAAAATTTGCCAAAACTTCCCAATTACCCATCACACCACACGATTTCGAATTAAATGTCTTTGACGATAAAACCATATGGTCTAAACATCTAAAACGACCGGATAAGCTCGTGGCCTGAAAACGCGAATAAAATATTTCATAGAGAAAGGATTCTCCGTGAGCCACACGTCCAGGCGTCAATATCTCGCTATAAAGACAGGTTGCATCATCGTGAATTCTTACATTAACTTCCTGATAAAAGCGAGAATTTTTATACGGGATAATCATATCCGGTAAGAATTCCGCATAAGCCCCCTTATCCAGAGTTATATTCAATATCTGGGTAGCGTAGTTAGTTTCCATGCGGTAAATCTTTGTTGCGGCCTGAGTGGTAATATGAAATGTGCTATTTGCAAGCCCGTGTATGTCTATTCTTAATCTATCACCCTGTAATATTCCCCCGCTGGGACTCATGATGTAAATATAAGGCATATGCGGCATCTCCTCGTCAATATAAAGGGCTTTTTGAACTTGCAATGGAACCGTGTGATAATTTTCTACAAGCACCGTTTGCCCCTGCTTGTTTTCAAGAGTCAAAGCCAGTAACCCAACCTTGCCTGCGCTACCGATACCGAGCTGCGGAATTTCTACATCATATTGACTAATTTCAGGAGGAATTGTTGCGGGGGTATAAAAACGATGATCATGTACATCAACAACGGTATCTTTCAGCATCGTATACAACATATACTAATCATCAAAAAGTACCTCTTTTTTAATCAACTGATATACAGAATCAATTCCTTCTTTGGTATGACAATTGGTAAAAATAAACGGCTTGTTTTTTCTCATCATCTTTGAATCACGTTCCATGATGCTTAAATCTGCCTTCACCAGAGGGGCTAAATCAATTTTATTAATAATCAAGAGATCGGATTGAGTAATCGCAGGGCCATTTTTACGAGGGATCTTATCGCCGGCAGCAACATCAATCACATAAATGAAGTAGTCAACTAATACCCGGCTAAAGGTAAGCGTCAGATTATCTCCCCCAGTTTCAACAAAAAGGATATTTGAATCCGGATATTTATGTTCCATTTCCTCCACAGCTATAAGGTTCATACTGGGGTCTTCACGTACGGCCGTATGAGGGCACCCTCCTGTCTCAACCCCCAGAACCCGATCGGGAGAGAGGATACCCCGGAGTGTTCTTTTTACGTGTTCAGCATCCTCTTTAGTAACAATATCATTGGTTATAACAATTGGTTTATATCCGTCTCTTACCAGTACCGGCACAATTGCCTCAATAAGCGCGGTTTTACCAGAACCCACAGGACCTCCAACGCCTACTCTTGGTATCTTTCCTTCCACCGATACTCCTTCCATAGAAATGCAAACCTTCGGTTATCAGATTAATTCATAAAACAGATGTTTTTATATCCTCAATATTCTGAGAAAGCCTATGATTCAACTTAAAAACATCCGAACGGTCGCCCGTTCATGTTTTATAGACATAATATCCAGCAAGGGAGCACATGAGTACATTTCATCCGTTGCCTTGTAAATATTTTTCTGAATAATTTCTACAAATAAAGGCTGCAACTTGTTGATTATCTTGATCGCCATAAAGTGGTCCATTTTAATAAGCCTCATCGCTGCTCCAACAAAACTTACACAAAAAGAATACAACTCAATCATAATCGTTTCAGGGCAGGTCAATCCCAATAGATAACCACCTATACCCAGCGCTACAGCATAATTTCCTGGACTTACCCCCGTACGGACTATCTCATGAAAATCACTGATGATGGTACGTTTGGGAATCATTAAAAGGAGATTGGATAACAGGCACTTACCTGTCTTCACAGAACATTCCCTAATTTCACCTGAAAGTTTCATGGAATAAAGCATTTCGTCTATGAGCAAAAGGTTATTTAAATCGGATCGTTCAGATGCTTTATATGCATTAGCCAATGCAACACAATCAGCAGGGGCAATCTGGTGGACAAGAATATCATTAAGCAAAAGGAAAAATTCGTCTATGTCTTTTACTATCTCCATCTCAACAAAGGATTCCAAACCGTGAGAAAAATTATACATACCAACAGGAAAAAACGTATCAGAAATTTGTAATGCCCTTACAAACGTTTTTAAGTGTGGCTCTTGCACATCCCATCTCAATGGTATTTTTTCCCCATTATTACTCACGGTCAAGTACCCTTTCCTTGATGTGTGAATGTATGTGAGGATTGTGGCCATGGGGAAAGTTATGGAAGTGTTCATATCTTTCAATAGATATTTTTTCTCCCCCGACTTCCGCAAAAACATATTCTATACCTGGAATGTTATGTGTTTTAATGACTGATTCCATTACTTTACGATCCAAGGCTAAGGGCACAAAAACCGTCTTCCCTACAACCTTTATTTGCCAATGCTGGTTTCCAATGGCATGTCCCAATCTGACGGCTGCCTCGAACAGTGCATCTTCATGAACTTTTCCGACAAATTTAAGCACCATCATCTCTTCCGCCTCAATGTTTGCAATGAACATCTTTTCTCCCGTTTTATAATAGAGAATGTCTCCAGGGTGTAATACCATACCTCTTTTGAGGTCGATTCCCATTTCCTCATTAAGTTCTGGTAATCTTTTCAAC
>Ga0209343_10010589_pt1 | contig 10469 bp, 11 predicted proteins | sample RifCSPlowO2_02_FD_184026 | JGI IMG/M metagenome (GOLD analysis project Ga0209343, IMG submission 184026) | Groundwater microbial communities from Rifle, Colorado - Rifle CSP2_plank lowO2_0.2 (SPAdes) (version 2) | ecosystem: Environmental > Aquatic > Deep subsurface > Groundwater | place...
ATGATGCCCTTGAGGATCAGTTTACCGCCCCAACGCTCCTTGATCCACTTCACGTCGTCCCAGTTCAGGGTGGGGTCGAGTTGGCTCGCGCTCCACGTCGAGAGTGAGCTTAAGCTGCTGACGTCCTTTACGTGGCCCACCACATTGCGGAAGGTGCGGCGATTGGTGCCGAGCATGCCCAGCCCCCAGCGCGGCTTGGTGCTCATGTTGAGCATGTTGCGCAAAGTGATCTTGGGCGGGACGGACAGGCCGTTCTTGATGTCTTTGTGGCGCTGGCCCATGATCTGCAGGTCCAGCGTGAGCACCAGCGCCGAGCACCCGGCCGACTTGGCGCGGTCGATCAGGCGCTTAATGAAATCGCGGTCGCGCATCACATAGAGCTGAAACCAGAAGGGCTTGCCGACGTTCTCGGCCACGTCTTCGATCGAACAGATGCTCATGGTGGAGAGGGTGAACGGAACGCCGAATTTCTCGGCCGCGCGCGCGGCCAGAATCTCGCCGTCGGCATGCTGCATGCCGACGAGCCCTACCGGCGCCAGGGCCACGGGCATGGCCACATCCTGCCCCGCCATCGTGCTCTTCAGGGTGCGGTTTTCCATATTGACCGCCACACGCTGGCGCAGCTTGATCCGGGCAAAGTCGCTTTCGTTGGCGCGGTAGGTGGCCTCGGTCCAGGAGCCCGAATCGGCGTAGTCGTAGAACATGCGCGGCACGCGTTTTTCCGCCAGAAGGCGCAGGTCTTCGACGCAGGTAATGACGTGGGGCATGGTGTCTCCGAACGGGGGTGAGAAATTCCGGTTCTCCTAAGAGCGCCTAAGGAAATTACCGTTAGGCGGCCGATTTAGGGGAGCACGAGAGACCAAGGAAGGGGAGGGACCCTTCCTTTCCCTCCCTGGTCCCCTCCTCTTGTTCGGTACTCTAAGGCAAAGCGCGAACGATTGCCAGAAACGCCGGAGAACCTCGCATCGCCGCGGCTTTCGGCGTAAGCTCACGCCGCAATATCTATCTAACGGGGGGACGGAAGATGATCGGCAGGACGATTGCGGCTTTTATTCTCTGCATCATGCTCGGCGCCGGTCAGCCGTCGATTGCGCTCGCCGCTTCCAAGGACGAGATCGACGCCAAAGTGCAGCAGGCGGTCGAGGATTTCTACAAGCAGACCAGCGCCGGCAAGCGGTTGGCGCAGAAAGCGGCCGGCATGCTGGTGTTTCCGGAGGTGCTCAAAGCGGGCATCGGCGTCGGCGGGGAGTACGGCGAAGGCGCGCTGTTGATCAAGGGAAAGACCGCCGCCTATTACAGCACCGCTGCCGCCTCGATCGGCTTCCAGCTCGGCGCCCAGGTCAAGTCCCAGATCATATTGTTCATGAATCCGAAAGTGCTGGAGAACTTTCGCAAAAGCGAAGGCTGGAAGGCGGGGGTGGATGGAAGCGTGGCGCTGGCGACGCTGGGCGCAGGCGGCGAACTCAGCACCGATACCGTCCGGCAGCCCATCATCGGCTTTATTTTCTCGAACAAAGGACTGATGTACAACCTGACGTTCGAAGGCTCGAAGATTACCCGCCTCGAACGTTGAGCGGGCGGCGGGCGCGCTTCGGATCGGCGTCCGCCCTGCCTGCGATTACGCGCTCGCCTTCACCGGGTCCAGGTCGCGCGCAGCAAGTTCTCTTTCTTGCTGTAATGGAACTCGAGCTCGCCCTTGTACGCGTCGTGCAGCGCCTGCGCGATGTCGCGCGCAAGATGGGTGTCGGTGGTCGTGACCAGGATGCCATCGGCGCTGTCGGCGATGGCCATGATCCGCTGCAGCGGGTGTTCCGCCTTTTCCTTTGCCTCGTGGTGTCTGATCAGATGCAATATCTCGTCGCGATGCGCCCGCAGGAATGCGCCTTTCAGCGTCACGAACCCCGCGGGAAATTTGTCGTGGGTGCGATGGCATGCCGGACACCTCTCCTCGTGCGCCGCCGCGGGCGCGGTACCCCAGATCCAGCGGCCGTTTTGAAACACCGCGCCGCAATCGGGGCAGCGCGTCGGTTCCGCTAGCTTGCGCCCCGCTTTGTAGCTGTCATGTACCAGTTCCTGCAGCAGTTGCTCCCTGCCGATCGGCTGGAATTCCCTGCGTTGATTTTTCACGATTGACCTCTCGTCGCCATGCGTTCGTGCGCGCCCCGCGGCCGCAGCGCGGAACGCTCCGCCTGCCAATGATCCATATGCGCTTGCCTAAGGAAAACATACCCTGTCCTTGCGCGGCCGATATGATTTCCGTCAAACGCCCCGCTGGGAGCTTGGGCTCAGTCTTAAATAAGCGGCACTCCGGGCCGAGCAAGCCCAGTTCAGAGCGTCGGATTGCCCTCGCGGACATAGGCCTTTTCGCGCTGTCGCTGGCAAATTTCATATCCTATTATATTGCGCTGCAATATAACACATTATCTGATGACCACCATCAGAAAAATAGATGTGAGAACGGCGGGGTCTGGGCTGCCGGTGGAAAATAACTATTGCGTTGCACCATCGTTTGTTGTACTATTCGTTTGCGGGGTTTCTCCTCCTCCTCCTTTGGAATCCCGTCTTCAGGCCGGTGGCGTTTCAACAAGCGCCATCGGTTTTTTTTCCGGCATTTCGCTCTATAGCCCGGTCTGGCCCGTTTGTTCCCGCAGAAAGTCGCGGTACTTCATGTCCTCCTTCAACAGATGCTCGACCAATAACTGTTTGAGGAGCAAGCCTTTGAGCGCCCAGACGAAGCTTATATCGGACTCCTCGATTTCTTTCATCACGCGCGCAAACTGCGCGGTGAGCTGCGCATGCGTGGCGGTGTGGGCTGCGGTGTCCGGATATTTCCACCGGGCCAGCAATTCTTGTTCGTGCCAAAAATGATGCGTCGCTTCCATCAACATCAAATCCATCATGCGCTCGACCGTCGCTTTGTCTTCGGATCCGATGATGGATTTGTTCAGGTCGTTCACGCGCGAGATGAATTGTCGATGTTCTTCGTCCATCTCGGCAACGCCGACACTCAAGCAGTCGCTCCACGCGATTTCCCATTCGCTTTTCTCCATGGCACCCTCCTCCCAGATCAGTTCGTCATCGACGCGAGCGGAACTTTGAATCCTGCCGATTTGGCCATCAGCCCGTTTGACCTGAATCAAGTAATCACCTATTAGGGCGATTGGAGGAAGAGCGCCCCGTCCTGCTCAGACGCTGGAACTGACTGGGCAGTAAAGTATGTGCCGGATAGCGTAAAATTGCAGCAGAGCGCACCATCATCGAGCGCCAGAGCAGCGCGGAAAGGCGTTCATGAAAACTCCGAAAAGAATCGAACCGCTCATCGACGAGGGTCTCGTCGACGAGGTCATGCGTAAACTCATGAGCGGCAAGGAAGCCGAGGTCTACGTAGTCCGCTGCGGCGAAGATATACGCTGCGCGAAGGTATACAAGGAGGCCAACAAACGCAGCTTCCGCCAGAACGTTCAGTACACCGAAGGCCGCAAGGTCAAGAACAGCCGCCGCGCCCGCGCCATGGAGAAAGGTTCCCGCTACGGCCGCCAGGAGCAGGAGCAGGCATGGCAGAACGCCGAGGTGGACGCCCTGCACCGTCTTGCCGCCGCCGGCGTGCGTGTTCCGCAGCCCTACAACTTCCTCGAGGGCGTCCTGCTGATGGAACTGGTGACCGGCGAAAACGGGAACGCAGCGCCAAGGCTCAACGATCTGGCGCTAAGCGCAGCGCAGGCGCGCGAATACCATCACACACTGATCATGCAGGTCGTGCGCATGCTCTGCGCCGGCATCGTCCACGGGGACCTGTCCGAGTACAACGTGCTTGTCGGCAGCGACGGACCGGTGATCATCGACCTCCCCCAAGCCGTCGACGCCGCAGGCAACAACAGCGCCGGCATCATGCTCCAGCGGGACGTCGACAACCTGAGCGCCTACTTCGGCCGCTTCGCCCCCGAGCTGCGAAGCACCGACTACGGCCGCGAAATCTGGTCGATCTACGAGAGCGGCGAGCTGCACCCCGAGATCACGCTGACCGGTTGCTTCGAGCGCAGCAAGAAACTCGCCGACGTGGGAAGCGTCATGCGCGAAATCGACGACGTCATGAAGGAGGAGGCAGCGCGTCAGCGCTACAAGCAGACGATGGAACAATAATTCAATTTCCAGAGCCTTTCGCTCGCATCGCCTGGGCGCCCCGCGCTCAAAGCACCTGGTCGCGATGGCCAAAACCGGCCGAGTTGTCGACGAAATATGCCCTCACCGCGGCAAGCCTATACCAGCGCACTTTTGCAAAAGCGGCGGCGATCGCAGCCGGAGTGGAAGCGGGGTCGGCCGCGAGCGGAAACTTGTTGCCGTACAGTTCCCGGATGCTCGCCTCCTCGGCGGCCGAGACCTGCTCGACCGAGCCTTCGAGCTGGATCCCTTTGATCTCCCGCCAGTCGTGGTAATCCTCATGCACGGTCGCCGCAACTCTCGCGTGTGCCGCGAGATTGCGGCCATGGCGCGACGCGGGCGAAGAGACGAAGTACAGATTGAAGCCGTCGTTGGCGTAGAAGACGGCGGCCGCCCAGGGCCCCTCGGGGCCGTGAGTGGCGAGAGTCATCACGCAATGCCGGCCAAGGTAATCCAGCGCCCGGTCGCGCGCTTCCGCCTGGATCATCGCTCGACTGCCGAACGCAGCGCTTCTTCGCCCACCTTCTCCTTCCAGCGCTTGAACAACTGGTGCGGAATGTCGAACTGGTCCAGCGCCTTGCCGACGGTGTGATTGACGATGTCGTCTACGGTTTGCGGCCGGTTGTAGAAGGCCGGCACCGGCGGCAGCACCACGGCCCCGTAGCGCACCGCCCGGCCGAGCAACTCGATGTGTCCGAGGTGCAGCGGCGTTTCGCGAACCAGCAGCACCAGGCGGCGGCGCTCTTTGAGGCAGACGTCGGCTGCCCGCGTCAGCAGGTTGTCGTTGTAGGAATTGACGATTCCGGACAGTGATTTGATGGAGCATGGCGCAACCAGCATGCCGCTCGTCTGGAATGAGCCGCTCGCGATCGCGGCGCCGATGTCGCGATGACCATGCACCACATCGGCGAGCGCCTCGACCGCAAGCACGTCCCAGTCGGTTTCCTCGAGGATGGTGCGCTTCGCCGACGGCGACAGGACCAGGTGGGTCTCGATGTCGGGCATGTCCCTGAGCGCCTGCAGGGTGCGGATGCCGTACACTGCGCCGGACGCGCCGGAGATGCCAATGATGAGTTTTCTCATGCAATTCCTCTTAAGTCATCCGGCTAGTCGCCGGCATCAACGCCTGGGCCATTCTTGTCAACGCTTTGCGCGGCAGACGCAGGACGGGATCGATCCGGCCAAGCCCCAAAGGCTGGTTGTCGCTTTTCCGCCTGGTGGCAGCGCCGACTTTACGACCTTAGGTCGCGGGCACTTGTCACCAAAATGAGCTAGCGTCCAGAGCAGCCAGTGGTCATCGACAACCGTCCCGGTGCCGGCGGCAATATCGGCTTGAACGTTGTTGCAAAAACATCCCCCGATGGATACACCATCGGCGTCGGTGCCTCCGGCGCGCATGCCGTAACTATAGCAGTTTACCCGAAAATGCCGTTCGACCCGGTCAAAGACTTTGCCCCGACCTAGCTACAGGATCATACCGGCGCCGACGGTATTGTTACTCGCCTCGTCGATGACGATAAACGCGCCGGTGCTGCGATTGGTCGCATAGGGGTCCGCGCAAAGCGGCTGCGCGAGCTTGAACGACACCCGGCCGATGTCGTTCATCCGCAGCCTTGCCGTTGTCTCGCGTTCCAGCGTATTGATGTCGAGTCGGTGGGCGATGCCCGCCACCAATGCCTTCACTTCGCGCGTGGTGTGGCGCAGACAATAGCGCCGGTTCAGATCCAGGGGTATCTCCGACAGCCAGCACAGCATCGCATCGAGCTGCTTGCGCGGCTGAAGTGCGTCCGTCGATTCGACCATCATGTCGCCGCGACTGACGTCGAGCTCGGCATCGAGCAGCAGGGTTACGGATTGTTCGGCGGCGGCAGTGAATACGGATCGCTCGCCCGAGCGAATCTCCTTTATCCGGGCCGTGCCGCCCGAGGGCAACACCCGAATTTCGTCCCCGAGCGCAATCGTGCCGGACTCCACGCGGCCCATGTAGCCCCGAAAATCGTGTAGTTCGGGGTCGCCGGCAGCCTGTGGGCGACAGACGTACTGCACCGGGAAGCGGAACGGCTCGGCGGCCTCCGAGTGGGATCTCGGTGTCGCTTCGAGAATTTCCAGCAGCGTCGGCCCGTGATACCAGTCGAGGCGCTCGCCGCGGTCCACGACCATGTCTCCAATGAGCGCCGACAGCGGCACGAAACGCACATCCGCGATCCCGATCCGATCGGCGAAAGCGCGGTAGTCGCGCTTAACAGCGTCGAACACCTGTTGTGAGTAGCCTACCAGGTCCATCTTGTTCACCGCGATGACAAGATGGCGAATGTCGAGCAGTTGCGCTATGCAGGAATGGCGGCGGGTCTGGGTCAGCACGCCCTTGCGCGCATCGACCAGAATGATGGCGAGCTCGGCCGTGGACGCCGCGGTGACCATGTTGCGCGTGTATTGCTCGTGGCCCGGCGCGTCGGCGATGATGTACTTGCGCCGTCCGGTCGAGAAATAGCGGTAGGCGACGTCGATGGTGATGCCCTGTTCGCGCTCGGCCGAAAGTCCGTCCGTGAGCAAGGACAGATCGATGCCGTCCAGCCCGCGCCGCCTGGATGTGTGCTCGATCGCGTGCAAGGCGTCGGCAAGTATTGTCTTGGTGTCGTAGAGCAGGCGCCCGATGAGCGTGCTCTTGCCGTCATCGACGCTGCCGCAGGTGAGAAAACGCAGCAGGCCATTGTCGATCGCGGACAGATTTTCAATGGCGGACATCAGAAATAGCCTTCCTTTTTCCGCTGCTCCATCGACGCCTCCGAGGTCTGGTCGTCGAGGCGGGTTGCGCCGCGTTCGGTGATCGTGATGGTCGCGGTTTCGGCGACGATTTTGTCGGTCGAATTGGCGAACGATTCCACCGGCGCCGTGCAGGGAATGTCGCCGATGGTGCGAAAGCGCACGCTCATTTCGACCACTTTTTCTCCTTGCTTCGGTGGCGTCAACTCGGTCACCGGGACCAGGGCCGTGCCGCGGCGCACGATTTGGCGGCGGTGGGCAAAATAGATGGAGGGCAGTTCCAGTTTTTCCCGCGCGATGTATTGCCACACGTCCAGCTCGGTCCAGTTCGAAATCGGGAAGGCGCGGATGTTCTCGCCCTTGAAAGTGCGAGCGTTGTAGAGATTCCACAACTCCGGACGCTGGTTCTTCGGATCCCACTGGCCGAACTCGTCGCGAAAGGAGAACACCCGCTCTTTGGCGCGCGCCTTTTCCTCGTCGCGCCGCGCGCCGCCGATGCAGCAGTCGAAACCGAACTCGGCTATGGCCTCGAGTAGCGTCACCGACTGGTGCTTGTTGCGCGACTCGGTCGGACTCTTCACCACCACGCTGCCGCGGCGGATCGATTCCTCGAGCGAGCGCACGATCAGGCGCTCGCCCAATTGCGCTGCGCGCCGGTCGCGAAATGCGATTACCTCCCGGTAATTGTGGCCGGTGTCGATATGCAGCAGCGGGAACGGGAAACGCCCCGGCCGAAAGGCCTTCTCCGCCAGTCGCAGCAAGCACACCGAATCCTTCCCGCCGGAAAACAGCAAGACCGGATGCGCGCATTGGCCCGCCACTTCGCGCAGGATGTAAATGGCTTCCGCTTCCAGCCAGTCGAGGTGATCGAGGCGAGCCGCGCCGGTAGCGGGCAGCGTTGCCTGGGCTAGTCCCGGAATTTCGTGATGGATTGGGTTCATGATTGACGGAACGTTGAATGATTTTTGGCGGAATTCGAGCTACGAAGCACCCAAACCGGGGCGTGCACCGGCGTGGACGGGGTCAACCGGCGGCCTGCCTGCGCTGCGCCGGATGCAGACCGCATTCCTTACTGCCCGGCTCCTCCCACCACCAGCGTCCTGCCCGGATATCCTCTCCCGGCGTCACCGCGCGGGTGCAGGGTTCGCAGCCGATGCTCGGAAAGCCGCGGTCGTGGAGCGCGTTGTAGGGGACACCGAAGACATGAAGATAGGCCCAGATTTCCTGCACCTGCCAGTCGGCGAGAGGACTGAATTTTTTCAGACCGTTCGCCGCGTCGTACTCCTGCAGCGGCAGGCTCGCGCGGGTGAGGGCTTGCGCGCGCCGCAGGCCGGTGATCCAGGCGCGCTTGCCGGCGAGAGCCCGGCGCAGCGGCTCCACCTTGCGCACGGCGCAGCAGGCTTTGCGGCTTGCCACGCTGTTGAAGAACCCGTTGATCCCGTGCTCGGCGACGAGGCGCTCCAACGCGTCGCCGCTGGGATAGACCACCCGAATGCGCAGATCGTAATGATCCGTGATCTGCTGCAACAAGCGATAGGTTTCGGCATGCAGCCGTCCGGTATCAAGGGTGAAGATCTCGATCGCCGGCGCGTGCTTGGCGATGAGATCGGTCAGGACCATGTCTTCCGCGCCGAGGCTCGAGGCAAGCGCCGCCGGCCCGAACCTGCGCGCGATGTCCGCGAGCAGTTCGATCGCGGCAGCGACCTTGCGCTCGAGCGCCGCCTGCAGTTGCGTGTCGTTGACGCCGAACGGAAGGTCGCGCTTCATGCTGTGCGCGCGGTCCGGAAGTGGGGGAGCGCGGACGCCGCCAGGCGCAGCGGCCGGCCGGCTGCCGCCTGAGCGGCCGGGTCGAGAGCAAGCAGGCCGCTGAGCGGTGCGTGCGCGGCCTGATCGGCGCGCAAGGTAAAGGCGTCGAAACCGCTGCGACGCAGGGAAACTAGCTGCTCACTGGGCACGTCGCCGAAGGCGCGCAACTCACCGCGGTAACCAAGGCGCCGCAGCAGCAGCCGCGCCGTGAAGCAGCCGCGGCCATCGGTGGACTTGGGGAAGTGCACGGCGACCACGCTGAAGTCGTCTAGGTCGTCGGCGATGACCCTGGGGCTCTCGCCGGCGTCCAGCCACACGCCCAGCGGCCAGCCGTGGGCATACTCCCGCTCCACCAGCTCGCGCCGGCGGGCCTGCCACACGGCGACCGGCACCAGCAGCGGGCCGACCGGCAAGTTCACGGTTTCAGCCACTTCGTTCTCGGCCAGGGTCAGGAGTTTCCACGCGTCGGCGGCGACGCTCTCCTGTTTGATCAAACTAAGCATTTGCAATTTTCCTTTCATGCGCCCAGGCCGAACCTTAACCGGGCCGGCCGGGAAACAGAACGAACTTCGAATTGGTTTCTAATAACCTCCGGCGATTAGCGCGAATGCGCACGCTCAGCGGTATCAGGCTGCGTTGAGGAACACCTTCGTCCGGCGCGGCCGCACCAGCAGCGTCTCGCCTTCGCGTAGTGTCAGGCTGCGGTAGAGCTCGCTCGGAATCTCGGCTTCGATCATGCCCGCGCCGTCCTCGCGCTCCAGTTCCAGCCGCGCCGACGGACCCACGATCAGCGCGCGCTTGAGCCGCGCCAGGATGCCGGGTTCCCGCGGCGCGAAGCGCCCGACCTCGATCTCATGCGGACGCGTGTATGCCACCGCCGGCGCGTTTTCGGCATCGCCGTGCTCCGGCACGTTCAGTGCAAGGTTTCCAAAGTGCATCACGCCGTCGTGGGCGCGGCCGTGGAACAGATTCACCGAGCCGAGGAATCCGTACACGAACGGCGTCGCCGGGTGCTCGTAGACCTCTTCGGGTGTGCCGATTTGCTCGACGCGTCCCTGGTTCATCAGCACCACGCGGTCGGCGACTTCCAGCGCCTCCTCCTGGTCGTGGGTTACGAAAATGCTGGTGACATGAATTTCGTCGTGCAACCGTCTCAGCCAGCGGCGCAGTTCCTTTCTTACCTTGGCATCGAGGGCGCCGAAGGGCTCGTCGAGCAGCAGTACCTTTGGCTCCACCGCCAGCGCACGCGCAAGCGCGATGCGCTGGCGCTGGCCGCCGGAGAGCTGCGACGGATAGCGCTCGGCGAGCCAGTCGAGCTGCACCAGCTTCAGCAGTGACATTACCTTCTCGCGGATCTCCTTCTCGCCCGGCCGCTCGCGCCGCGGCTTTACCCGCAGGCCGAAGGCGATGTTCTCGAATACCGTCATGTGGCGAAACAGCGCGTAATGCTGGAACACGAAGCCCACCTTGCGCTCGCGCGCCTCGCGTTCGGTGGCGTCCTCGCCGTGAAACAGCACGCTGCCGGATTCCGCCGTCTCCAGTCCTGCGATGATGCGCAGCAGGGTAGTCTTGCCGCAGCCCGACGGCCCCAGCAGGGCGACCAGCTCGCCGGTCGGGAAATCGAGGCTGACATTGTCGAGCGCGGTGAAATTGCCAAAGTGTTTGCTGACGTCGCGTACTTCGATGCTCATTTTTGCGGTCATTCCGTGGCCGGGTCGCTGGTTTCGTGGCGGGCGCGCCAC
>Ga0209343_10010593_pt1 | contig 10468 bp, 8 predicted proteins | sample RifCSPlowO2_02_FD_184026 | JGI IMG/M metagenome (GOLD analysis project Ga0209343, IMG submission 184026) | Groundwater microbial communities from Rifle, Colorado - Rifle CSP2_plank lowO2_0.2 (SPAdes) (version 2) | ecosystem: Environmental > Aquatic > Deep subsurface > Groundwater | place: Rifle...
TAGAAGAATTATCGGAGTAAGCCATCACCGTGTTACCAGGGTTAAGCTTGTGCGTATTACGTATCATGCCGAATAGCGACAGCTCTTGCTGTTCACCATCAATCACCCAGTCTGCATTAAAGATTTTATGTCGACAATGCTCAGAGTTGGCTTGTGCAAACATCATCAATTCAACATCGGTTGGGTTGCGTTGCATTCTCGTAAAATTATCAACGAGATAATCCACTTCATCTGATGATAATGCCAATCCCATCTCGCTATTGGCCTGATTAAGCGCCGCTTTACCACCCTGCAAAATATCCACTGTACTTAATGGCACAGGTGACGCTGTATGATAAAGTTTTGCGGCATCCTGCAACTGAGAAAATACAGATTCCGTCATGCGGTCGTGAATTAAAGGCAACAGTTGTTGGCGCTCTGCAGCCGTTAAAGCTTGTCCATTTTTAGTTTGCACATAATAAGCAATGCCGCGCTCCACACGCGCAATCTCGGGCAAACCACAGTGCTGCACAATATCGGTAGCACGCGATGCCCATGGTGAAATCGTACCCACTCTGGGCAACACTAAAATCAGCTCGCCTTGCGGATCTTCTGCCTGAAGACTTGGGCCGTAAGTCAAAATTTGATTAAGCTTACTTGCTTGCTCTGCTGTTATCGCAGCGTTATCAACCCATGCAAAATGCCAAAACTCAGCATATAAATGCCCAATATTCGGACAAATATCGTTTAATTTGTTTTGGATTTTTTCAACGCGAAAAGGTGATAAAGCAGCGCTACCGCGCAAACTAATCATTTGGGGATTGGGTTTAGATTGGCTCATTAAAACTCAGCTAAATATCAATGGTTTGAATAAAGCAGAATTTTAACAGATTAGCGACAATTAAGCCTAAATTGACCATTGCCGCTGATTGAAATTGCTAGTTTAGATGTGAATTTATAGAACTCACTGAATCGTTACTTCAACTAGACTTAATAATTTAATGCGCCAAACACTTTCTTCAGAAGATTACTTGTTTGCCCTACCGGGTCTTTACGGATGGCGGCTTCTTCTTTTACCATCATTAAATACACGCCATCAAGCGTTTTTTGAGTAACATATTGCTCTAAGTTGACCTGGTCTTTTTTCACCAACCCAACCTTATTGCCCATTTGTGCAAATTTATTATATTGCTGAGCCAACTGCACATCTTCAGTGGCTTTTTTAACAATAGGCAGAAATTTCTCGGCCATGGGTGCTGATGTGGTTTTTTTGAAGTATTGCGTTGCAGCATCATCACTGCCTGTCAAAATAGCTTTAGCATCGGTTACGCTCATTTTTTTGACTGAATCCACTAATAATGCTTTTGCTTCAGGCACCGCCGCCTCTGCCGCACGGTTCATTCTCAGCACCAATTCATCCGCCTGCTTACCCATCCCCAATATGCGCATGGTTCTCTCAGCTTTTTTCAGGGTATCGGGTAACGGAATTTTGACTTCTTTATTACCAAAAAACCCATCCGTTGCGCTTAATTGATTAACGGCCTTATCTGCTCCCTGAATCAGCGCGGCTTTAAGCCCGCTACTGGCTTCGGCATTGGTTAAATCACTGACACCCAGTGCATTAGCATGGCCAACAAACAAAGCAAAACTTACAGCTGCAATAAAAAGGCGCATGACCATCTCCAATTAACAAATACCAAAAATTAAAGCTTAACGTAAATTTATGTCATTTAATTAAAAGTAACAATAATTTAGGCTAAGCTTTAAAAAAACCCAGACTAAAAGTCTAAAGTCTTAGGATTACTTGTAAGTTAGGATTACTTGTAAGTTAAGTACGCTGCTTATTTTTTTGTCTTAGCTTTTACGTTTGGCGTCACATGCCAAATATTATTAGCATAATCACCAATAGCACGATCGCTTGAGAACTTGGCCATATTGGCCACATTCAAAATCGCCATACGCGTCCATTCATCCTGGTGTTGATACAATTTACCTACTCTATCTTGCGCATCTATGTAACTGGCGTAATCCACTAAAAGTAAATATTGATCATTGTTCAACAAATTATCAACAATCGCTTGATAGCGGTTTGGTTCATCCACTGAGAAATAGCCACTCGCAATCATATCCAGCACTTGTTTTAACTCTAAATTACTATGGTAATAATCACGCGGGGTATAACCACTGGCTTTCATTTCAGCCACTTGCGGGGTTGTTAAGCCAAAAATAAAGATATTTTCGTCACCCACTTCTTCTTTAATTTCAACATTGGCGCCATCCAATGTACCAATGGTGAGCGCACCATTTAAAGCCATTTTCATGTTGCCGGTGCCGCTTGCCTCGGTACCCGCAGTTGAAATTTGTTCAGATAAATCACTGCCCGGGAATAAAATTTCAGCGGCTGAAACTTCATAATTAGGGTAATACACCACTTTGAGTTGATCACCAACGGCAACATCCTCATTCACAATTGCCGCAACATCGTTGATTAAGCGGATGATTTGTTTTGCCATCCAATAACCGGGCGCCGCTTTACCGCCAAAAATAATAGTGCGTGGCGTAATACCTTTTTCGCCACTACGAATGCGGTTATACAAAGTAATCACGTGCAATACATTAAGCAATTGGCGTTTATATTCGTGAATACGTTTAATTTGCACATCAAACAAACTATTGGTGTTAAGTTTAATGCCTGTTTTTTGTTCAATTTTTGCGGCCAATCTTACTTTATTGGCATACTTTACCGCCGCAAAGGCTTTTCTAAAATCTGCATCATCTGCTAAAGGCGTGATTTTTTTAATTTGCGTGAGGTCTTTTTTGAAGCCCGCACCAATGGCCTTTTCAATCAGTGCAGTTAATCCAGGGTTAGCCTGATTTAACCAACGGCGAGGGGTAATGCCATTGGTCACATTGGTTAATTTTCCAGGGTAAATACGATCAAAATCTGCAAAAAGATGCTGCTTCAATAACTCGCTGTGCAGTGCCGCAACGCCGTTAACGGTATGACTACCCACTACCGCCAAATGCGCCATGCGCACACGGCGACCATTAGTTTCATCAATAATTGATACACGTTTGAGCAAATCAGCATCACCTGGGAAGTGATGATTTACCATGTGTAAAAATTCAAAGTTGATTTTATAAATAATTTCTAAATGGCGGGGTAATAAACGGCCAAACAAATCAACCGTCCAAGTTTCTAAGGCTTCTGGCATGAGCGTGTGGTTAGTGTAAGCAAAAATTTTACCTACCAATTCCCAAGCAAAAGCCCAAGGTAACGCATGCACATCTACTAATTGATACATCATTTCAGCCACACCAATGGCTGGATGCGTATCATTGAGTTGAATGGCGATTTTTTCTGGCAGGATTTTCCAATCCGCTTGTTTCTTCATTTCATGCGTGTTTAAAAAGCGACGTAAAATATCTTGAATAGAGGCAGATACAAAGAAATACTGCTGTTTTAAGCGCAACTCTTTACCCAACACCGAAGCGTCGTTTGGATACAATATTTTAGAAATGCTCTCTGTAGCATTACGTTCTTCAACCGCTTTTTCATAATTACCATCATTAAAATGCTTTAAATCAAACTCACGCGCAGCTTTGGCTGACCATAAACGCAAGTTGTTTACGGTATCAGTACCATAGCCAGGGACTGGCACATCATAGGCCATTGCCACCACGTGTTCAGCATCCACCCAACGTTCCACTTCGCCATCATCCGTTGGATACTTCAACACATGGCCGTAAAATTTGATGCCGTAGGTAGCCTCAGGGCGTTGAAACTCCCAAATATTGCCATAACGCAACCAGTTATCAGGGTTTTCAACCTGCTGGCCATTTTCAATCGATTGCCTGAACATGCCGTATTCATAACGAATGCCATAGCCTGCCGCTGGAATATCCATGGTTGCCATAGAATCCAGGAAGCATGCAGCAAGCCGACCTAGGCCACCATTACCCAATGCGGCATCTGTTTCTAATTCCACGGTGTTTTCTAAATAGTGTCCTAATGATGCCAAACCTTCTTTCAACTCATCATTAACGCCCAAATTTAGTGCAGCATTACTCAACATACGGCCGATTAAGAACTCTAATGATAAATAATAAACGCGCTTAGGATCATCACGATAATAAGATTCCGCCGTTTTAATCCAACGTGCCACCACATGGTCTCGCACTGTATAACTGGCGGCTTCATACCAATCTCTAGGCGTAGCAGCATTGCTAGTCTTGAAGCTTGAGAAAATCAAATGATTTTGTAAAGATTGATGAATCGGCGTGAGCTTAGGAATAACACTCGCTTTAGCTTTAAGCGTTTTTTTTGATTTTGCTGTTGTTTCATTTGACGTTTTCATTTTGCAGGTCTTGTAGTGATGAATACACGCCATTCTAGCAAAAAATGCACCGGCTTTTGTAAAAGTTAAATTGGCATTACCAAATAACTAAAGGGCAACTCAATAGTACCTAGACATTTAACTGAGTGAAACCTTTGCAAAAGTATTTATGGCGGGCGTAAATGACGTGATGATGATCACTTCAAATGGTACGACCAAATCTGTGCACTGATGTTGAATTTAGTCATTTCCGACTGTGTCGGCTGACGAACTCTGCCTGTAACCAATATCTGAGCGGAGATAAACCAAGTGTGTTTTCAGCACCGCGCAGCGCGCCAATAATGGCTATCGGATCTTCTCGCTGCATATCCATAGACACCACTACACATCGATAGCGTGCCGTTGTGATTGCGGACAAAGCACTTGATCCTGTGCTGCAATATTCGGCCACCAGATTTCTGCTGGTCATGAATGTGTTATCGTCAAACGAGGTTGTTTGACTGTCTTGTATCACCAATGCTTTGTTGTTCACTGATCACTTTCCTCTCGCTAATGAAGTTGATAGATATGTTCCAGCATGTTTTCCGGACCAATCTGTGCGACTAACCCAGCCAGTTTTAATTTGTTAAACACATTGGGTCGTGGCTCACACAATACCAAACGCGTTTTATGTCGCCTGCAAGTATCAAGCAAACCCCATAGTGATTGCATCGCAGTGGCATCGATAAATGGCACCTTGCCTAAACGCAACACTAATATCTCAGCGTGTCCGTGAACACTCTCCAGCGCGCTTTCAAGATGTTGTGCGGCACCAAAGAAAAATGGTCCTTCAATATCGAATACAACCGTTTTAGGAGGAAGTTGAAAATCTTTATTATCAATTTCTAATATCAATTTCTCATGTGTCTGCTGCTTAATAACAACAGCCTCAGACATACGCTTCATAAACAGCAAACAAGCCAGCAACACACCAATGTTGACGGCGATGACTAAATCACCAAACACCGTCAACACAAATGTAATTATCAATACCGCCACATCTGGCTTTGGTGCAGTACGTACCATGTGAGAAAAACGGTGCAACTCACTCATGTTGTAAGCCACGACAAATAAAATGGCTGATAGCGCACACAGCGGAATATGAGAGGCTAATGGCGCCAGTACTAACACGATGATGACAAGCGTGACCACATGAACGAGACCTGCTAATGGACTGGTTCCGCCGTTACGGATATTGGTGGCGGTACGAGCAATAGCACCAGTGGAGGCGAAGCCGCCGAACAGCGGTGAAAAGATGTTGGCAATGCCTTGACCGACCAGCTCCTGATTGGAGTCATGTTTGGTACTAGTCATGCCATCTGCCACCACGGCTGATAGCAGCGATTCAATGGCGCCTAATAGGGCAATAGTAAAAGCTGGGCCGATCAATTTCAATACTTCAGAAAACGTTACCGAAGGCACTTGAAAGTGTGGCAAGGTTTGTGGAATTCCACCAAAAGCGCTGCCAATAGTAGCCACGTGTTCAAAATGAAAGAACCACTGCACTACCGTAGCAACTACCATTGCTACCAGCGGTGATGGGATGCGCTTAAATACACGCGGAGATAGTATAAGAACCGCCAGCGTCAGCAACCCAAGTACGGTAGATTCAAGTTGCAAACTCGGAAAGGCTTGTATCAGATGCCAGAACTTCTCATGAAAATGCTCAACACCTATTACTGGTGACAATCCAAAAAAGTCCTTCCACTGACCAACAAAAATAATGATGCCGATACCACTGGTAAAGCCAACAATAACAGGGTCTGGAATAAACTTAATGACACCGCCCAGTCGCGTTAGCCCCATCAACATGAGCATAATCCCTGCCATCAGCGTCGCTACCTGCAAACCTTCAATGCCGTACTTGGCAGTGATGCCTGCCAGAATCACGATGAAAGCCCCAGTAGGGCCGGCAATTTGCAATCGGCTACCGCCGAATAACGAGGTCAAACCGCCCGCCACTATCGCCGTATAAAGACCTTGCTCAGGCTTAGCGCCAGACGCGATAGCGAACGCCATCGCTAACGGCAACGCAACAACGCCGACAATCACGCCGGCTAAGACATTGTTGAGCCAATGACCCCTTGATAGCAGACCAGCACGCTTTGCTTCGAGAATAGCAATCATGATTAAAAATTAAGTTTGTGATTAAGCGTTAATTATATTAACATAAGATTAACATTAAATGAAAGCAACCTTATGGAAAATCGCACTGCCCGACTCACATTGTTAATTGACCCAACTAAAAAGCAGATATTTGATGAAATCTGTACATTACGTGATTTGACGCCATCACAAGTCGTGCGTCAGATGATTCGGGATTACGTTCAACAATATGGCAGTCCTGAACAAATTGCCCGCATGCCGCTTAATAACTAAGTGAATGGACGATGAGGCAACCGGTTGTTTTAGATTCAATACGTGAAAGAGACTATCCTAAGCTAATCAAACTATGGGAAGTCGCTGGCAATATTGATGTGCGGCAAACGGACACCCCCAAAGCATTGGTACTCGATTAGTGAGTGCCGCCGCCCGTGCAATTAAAAGCGAAGATATTCAAAAAATACACCGCTTAGTGAAACGCAATAACGTGATTGCTCAACAATTTTAGGAGGCTTGCAGCTTCGAACAACGAGAGAATTTGTTTGATTACAGTTTGCGTTAATGTGTGGGCAAATATAACAGCTGGAAATCAATTTAACCGATTTTAGGTTCGCGTATTAAAGCAACACTTGGCGCGTTTCAGCAAGAAAGCAGTGGATTTTGCGCTCTATTTCCGGCTCAATCATGACCGTGGGTCTTCTGCCGTTTGGGCAAGGCAAATGAGGTGTGGTTCCAAACAAACGACAAATCAAGGGGCGCTCGCCATAAACCTGGCATCCATGCTTACCCAGATATGGGCAGCTTAACTCTGCCAGCGCCTGATCATGCTCTAAATCGCTTTTTACTGGCAGTCTGGATATTTCTTCTGAAGAGGCTGTTACAGGTCCACAGCAGTCATGGCAGCCTGGCGTACATTCAAAGGTAGGAATACGTGTGCGAAAAAATCGAATGACTTGACTATTTTTGGTCACAGAATCACCTTGTTTTGGTTGACTAATTTAACTACCACTAGATTTTATCACGATTAAAATATGACAAACCCTGCAATTCGACTCAAAGATTTCCAAGAACAATTCAAAAAACGTCATCTAAAAATCATGCAGCGCCTAAAAACACATACTACTCATTCTGAATGGGAGCAAACATTTGGAGCTAACTTATGAATAAAAAGTCTAATGAAGCCAAAGCTAAAAACACAACCTCTAATTTGCATGCTGATTTAACCCCCTAAAAATTAGTCATAAAATCTTTCTGTGCTTGGGATGATGAAACATTGGTACTCAATATTCTCAGCACCCCTAGCGCAAAGCTGAATGCTATTGGCAAACCAAAAGGCAATCAACTCAAAGTAAGTGTCACCACTGCCCCGGTGGCAGGCAGAGCCACTGATCATATGGTTAAATTTCTTGCAGAGGTATTTGGCGTAAGCGCCAAAGATATTGAAGTGGTATTTGCCAGGATGAATATCAATAAACAATTGCGCATTAAATCGCCCAAAATGCTGCCTGCTGTTATCAGTAAACATTTATCACAGGATATGAAAATGTTTAACAAGCCAAATTTATAGTCCATGTAACGCGTTGAGCCTTTTGAGTTTACTTCAAAAAGAAGTCAGCTTACTTAAATTGTCACGCAAGAAAAATGTCTCTTTGTGCAAAAATGCAAAAACCGCCAAGCTCACGCAAGGCGGTTTTTTTACCGAACTTAATAGTTAACTAATCAAGCTATTCATACGTTTAACAAAGCTGGCAGGGTCATCCAGCGTACCACCTTCAGCCAGTAAGGCTTGATCAAACAGCACATACGCTAAATCACCAAATAAATCATCCGCAGTTTCACTTTCAAGGCGTTTCACCAACTTGTGCGCTGGGTTAATTTCCAGGATAGGCTTAGCCTCTGGCGCATTTTGACCTGCGGCCTTTAACATACGTGCTAAATTACCTGACAAATCTTGTGCATCACTCACTAAACACGCTGGAGAATCTGTTAAACGATGGGTCACACGCACATCTTTTACTTGGCTACCCAATGTTTGCTTGATTCTTTCCACTAATGATTTGGCTTCTTCTTCAATTTTCTTTTGAATCTCTTTTTCAGTGTCAGATTCCAGCTTGCCTAAATCCAAGTCACCTTTGGCAATTGATTGTAATTTCTTACCTTCAAACTCAGTCAAGCTACCCAATAACCACTCGTCCACTCGGTCGCTCATCAGCAACACTTCAATACCCTTTTTACGGAAGATTTCCAAATGCGGGCTATGTTGTGCCGCAGCAAAGCTATCAGCGGTAATGTAATAAATCACATCCTGTTCTGGCTGCATACGCGCAACGTAGCCTTTAAGTGACACATCCTGTGCGTCTGTATCAGCCTTCGTAGAAGCAAAGCGCAATAACGCCGCGATTTTTTCTTTATTAGCAAAATCTTCGCCTGGGCCTTCTTTTAATACGCGGCCAAACTCTTTGTAGAATTTAGCGTAATCTTCGGGCTTGTTTTCCGCCATATCTTCTAGCAGACCTAATACTTTTTTCACGGAGCCTGCTTTAATCGCCTCTACATCACGGCTAGATTGCAAAATCTCACGTGACACATTTAACGGCAAATCAGACGTATCAATCACGCCACGCACAAAACGCAGATATTGTGGCATCAGCTTTTCAGCGTCTTCCATAATAAACACGCGTTTTACATAAAGCTTAATACCATGACGACGCTCACGGTCATACAAATCAAACGGTGCCTTGCTAGGGATATAAAGCAATGAAATATATTCTTGCTTACCTTCAACACGACTGTGGGTATAAGCCAGCGGGTTTTCAAAGTCATGTGAAACGTGCTTATAAAACTCTTGATATTCCTCCTCAGAAATATCATTTTTATTACGCGCCCACAATGCAGAAGCCTTATTCACGGTTTCATCTTCATCGGTAGCCACTTCAGTACCGTCTTTCCATTCAGACTTCTTCATCACGATAGGCAAAGTAATATGGTCTGAATACTTACGGATGATCGATTTAAGCTTCCAATCACTTAAAAATTCATCTTCACCTTCACGCAAATGCAATACAACTTCAGTACCGCGCGTTGCTTTATCAGCAGCTTCTATTGTGTAATCGCCCTCGCCTGATGATTCCCAACGCACTGCTTCAGCAACCCCTGCGCGACGAGTAGTCAGGGTTACTTTATCGGCAATGATAAACGCTGAATAAAAACCCACACCAAACTGACCGATCAAATTCGCATCTTTTACCTGGTCACCGGAAAGTGCATTAAAAAACTCTTTAGTGCCGGACTTTGCAATGGTACCGATATTGACAATCACCTCATCGCGGCTCATACCAATACCGTTATCTGAAATAGAAACCGTGCGTGCGGCTTTATCAAACGCAATGCGGATTTTTAGCTCACTATCGTTTTCATACAATGCGCCGTTTGATAAACCTTCAAAACGTAATTTATCGGCGGCATCTGATGCATTGGAAATCAACTCACGTAACACAATCTCTTTGTTGCTATACAGTGAGTGAATCATCAATTGCAGCAGCTGTTTGACCTCTGCCTGAAAAGCCATTGATTCTTTGGGTTGAGTCTCTTTTTGTGCAGTCTCTGCGGACATAGATTAAGCTCCTGATGTTGGGGAAAATAACAATAAAAACTATGTGGGGATCATCTTAAGTTTTTCAAGCATGAAACAACTAAACCAGCGATTAGCTTCGTATTTAGCCAATTATATTTGGCATCGTCATCAAACTTTCAAACTATAATTACACAATAAACAATAATACTGTTTTTAAAATACTCAATAAAAGCCCTTAAATCATGCAAACTAATTCAACCAAACCACCTGTTGACAAAGCTTTACTCGCCGCAGTTGACCTAGGCTCCAATAGCTTTAGACTTGAAATTGGTCGCTTGGATAGCGGCCATATCCAGCGTGTGGAGTACTTAAAAGAAGCGGTGCGCCAAGGTGGGGATTTAGATGAAGATCACAACCTTACGCCTGAAGCCATAGA
>Ga0209343_10010594_pt1 | contig 10467 bp, 5 predicted proteins | sample RifCSPlowO2_02_FD_184026 | JGI IMG/M metagenome (GOLD analysis project Ga0209343, IMG submission 184026) | Groundwater microbial communities from Rifle, Colorado - Rifle CSP2_plank lowO2_0.2 (SPAdes) (version 2) | ecosystem: Environmental > Aquatic > Deep subsurface > Groundwater | place: Rifle...
TGCCGGTGTCGGCGGAGAAGGCGGCCGTGGCAATGCTCGTGGCCGGCGCGACGGTGTCGAGCGTGTAGGCAAAAACCCCGCTCTCTGCGCTCGCGTTGCCGGCGGCGTCGGTCTGGCGCACCTTGACGCTCTTGGCGCCGTCGCCGGTCAAGGTGAAGCTGCTGCCGCTGCCCGCCGTCCAGGTGGCTCCGTTGTCGGTGCTGTATTGCCAGGCGGCGCCGGTTTCGAGGCCGGTGACGTTCACCGTGCCGTTGTTCGTCACCTTGTCGGTGCTGCTGACGCCCGTGTCCGTCGCCAACGCGAGCGTCGGCGCGGCTGGGGCGGTCGTGTCGCCCGTGACCGTGAAGCTGGCGCTGGCTGTGCTTTCGTTGTCGGCGAGATCGGTTTCCTTGACGTTGAACTGGTAGGTGCTGCCGTTGCCCACCGTGGCGGTGTAGCTCCAGGCGGTGCCGCTGACGGTGGCCGTGCCCAGCAGGGTGGTGCCGTCATAGACCTTGACCGTCGAGCCGGCCTCGCAACTGCCCGAGAGCAGCAGCGCGGTGTCGTCGGTGGCGGCGCCCGAGACGAGCGCGCCGGTGACGCTGCCGACGTCGTCTGCGGCGCTGCCGAAGTTGGCCGTGGGGGCGATGGTATCGATGGTGAACGACGGCAGCGCCGCGGTAGTTCCGCCGCTGTTGCCAGCCGGTACGTCCACTCGGGCAACGATGCCGCCGTAAGTGCCGTCGGCCAACACGCCGGTTGTGAAGGTGAAGGTTTTGCCGGAAACAACGGCATCGCCCAGCTTGCTTGCGCCGTTGTAAATGCCGATCTTCGCCGTGCCGGGCAGTGTGCCAGCGAATGTGCCGCTGAATGCCTGGGTATTGTCGCCAGTGATCGCCGTCGTCTCGTTGCGGGTAAGGGTCAGCGTGCCCGCCATTGCCTTGATCTGGTTTGCGGAGAAAGCCTGCTCCTGTGCCGGCGCGAGCGAAGCGAAACCGCCGGCCGCCGCCAGCGCGGCAACTTGCGCCGCGGCAAGGCCCTGGATTTGCGGGATGCTCAACGTGGCCACTTTCGCGGCGGAAAGATTGTCGATCAGTCCCGGCGCAATGGCGGTCAGGGCCGCGGAAGACATGTTGGTGAAATCGGCGATGCTGTTGAATTGCGCTTCGGTCAGGTTGGCTGCCGTCGTCGGCGTAAGTGCCGCAACCGCCGCCGCGTCGAGCGTGTTGCCGAGCGCGCTTGCCTGCGCCGCCGCGCCAGGCGCGATCACGCTGGCCACGAGGCTGCCCGGAACTTTAGCCTCTGCGGCCCCGGCGATGATGTCGGCAACAACGCCGGCAGCCAATTCCCCCGTTCCCGTCGCGAGATTGACGGTCAAACCGGTATGAATCGCCTCGATGGTTGCGGCGACGCTTCCATTCTTGTCCATGCCTGAGAGTGCCGCCAGTGTCCGCCCATAGTCATTGGCGGCGGCGCTGTTGTCCCCTCCAATGGCATTGACGACGGGAACGGGAGTCGTGGTGAGGATATTCGTCAAGCCGAAGGCACTGCCTACGGCGGCATTGGCGTTATTGACCGTGTCCGTGGAGAGGGCGGTGGCTATATTGCCGGCGGCGTCAAGGCCGGCTTTACGCGCGGCGATGGTGGTCACGGCGTTGATGTTGAGGGTGTGCGCGCCGCCTGTGGCCGTCCCTACTGCCAACAACGTGCCGTCGAGGTCGATGGCGGCATTGCGCGCTTCGTCGAAATAATCGGCGCCGACGCCGGCGTCGACGACCTTGGCGATGATCACACCGGCGTAGCCCTGCACCGTGTAGGTGAACGTCCCGGCTTCGGAGACGGCTACTGTGCCAAGCAAGCTGCCATCGGCGCGATGGAAACTGACGCTCAAGCCGTGGCCGGCAACGGTCGGGCCCGCGGTGATCGCGCCGATGATGGTAGTCACGCTCGTGCCACCACCACCGCTTCCGCTGCCACCGCCGCCACCGCCGCCGCCAGCAGCGGCAAAGCCAACGGCGGCAGCTCCCGCGCCGGCCAACTCGAATATCCCCAACCCCGGCGGCGCGAAGGCAGACGCTTCGCTTTGCGGTGCGACGCCGTCGCCTGCCGCCTTGACTGTTTCCGTCCCGGCGCTATGGGCCAGAGCGCTTTCGGGAATGGCGGCAACGGCTTCGTGGCCGGCCAGCCCGCCCGGTCCGGCATCGACCGGGGCACCGTGGCGGGTTTCCGCAACACGAACGGGTTGCTCCCCTTCGCTCACCGCCATTTGTTGGGCAAGCGGTTCAATACCGGCTTCCGCCGGAACATCGGACGCCTCCTGGGTCGGCAGTGCAGACGATATATTCGGTTCCGACTGTACGTCGTCGGGCAACGCATCCGCCACGTCGTGCGCATCGCCATCGGAAACCTCCGGGGTATCTTCGCCGAGGGTGCGCTTCTTCTTTTTGACGATGCGTTTTCTGGATTTAGCGAGTTCCTGTTCGGCGACCTGGGCCAGTGCCGGATCGCGGGCACTGCCGACTGCGCCGGATTCGGCGACGTTACCTGCTGCGGCAGGCTTATTGGCGGGAGATTTGGTGTTGGTTCGCTTCACGATAGTTCCTTCTCAATCGGTACGCAGGATGAAATGTTCGAATTAACGGGCGCCGCTAGGCGTCCCGTTGAATGAGTGGAGAGGGCTTTGGCGCATAACGGGAACATACAGCTCATGCGAAAGCTTCTCGACAGGCGTGTCGTCAGGGCTGTTGAGGTGAAGGATTCGAATGCCGCATGCTCGATTGACGGCGAAGCCTTGCGCCAAAGCAGAACGAACGATGGATTCGATGGCTGGCGAAATGTCCAGGTAATTACCAACGTACGCTTGCTTGAAGAAGGCGCAAGCGGGCAACGAAATGACTTCGATTCCGGCTTCGGAGCGAGGCGCGCCAGTGACACCGATAGCGGCATAACTACGCTCGTTAAGCGAAATACTCATTTGAGGAAAGACGACCTGAAATGAGCGGTTTGGTTGAGCGTAGTAGCCAACAAGCTTGCCGAATGCAACGGCGTAATCAGCGGGCCGGCCAGACACGACTGCAACTGCGATGACTTGGGTTGCAGGCATTTCAACAATAGACGATTCCTCAGCGTGAGCGCCAATTGACAATTGACTCGTAAGAAGAAGGAGAGATGCGAGAAATGTTTTCATGAGCGTTTAACGTTGAATGGGGAATCATGAATTGCCGGACGTAAAGATTTCAGCCACGATCCGCCAATGCCCTCCGATGCGGCGAAGCCGGAGCTTCTTGGCACCGACATCGCTCCTGTTGCTGGCGCGGTACGTTTGCCTGAACGTGACGACGGCGCGATCGCGGTCCTGGATGGCGATGCCGAGATCGGCGATCTCGATTCGAATGGCGTCCGCCTTGCCGATAATGCGTCGCCGCGCGGCCTGCCATGCCTGCGGGCTGGTTTCGCGGCCTTGGTACGCTGCGTCGTAAGACGCCAGATATGTGAGGAGGTCGCGCGATTCCCACGCATCGCGCCACGCCGCGATGAAGGACAGAATCCCGGCATCGGAGCCGGCGGCGTCCTCGTCGGCAGCAGCTTGGGTGACTGCGGGAGCGGGAGCGGGAGCGACGGCAGGTGTCGCGGCTGCAACGGGCGCCGAGGCAGCGAGGGCAGTTGCGGCGGCGGGCGCTGCGGCGCGGTCTACGGCATGGGGGAGCCGGTCGAGATTGCGTCGCGCGATTTCCGCGACGGTGGCGGCGCGCGCCGAAGGCGCGGTCGCAGCGGCGGCGCTGGACGAAGACGCGCCCCGTGCCACCGCGCTGTATTCGTATTGTTCCCGGGCCAGTTCGATGCGGCCGGTGCGCTGGTAGACGACGCCGAGGTTGAGCGCCACCCAGGGGTTGTCGGGCGCGGCGCGGCGCGCCTGCTCAAGGTCCTGTTCGGCGGCGGCGAGGTCGTTGTTCCGGATATGGTCGTAGGCGCGCGCCAGCAGAACGTCCGCATCGGCGTCGGGCGCCGGGTTGCGCGCGCCGCTGCCGCGGTCCGCCGGGCTTGCGCAACCGAAGGCCAGCAGCGCGGCAGCAACGAGCATGAGGCGCTGAATGTGCGGCTTCATTGCCGTGGCGCGCCGCGCGAGCGCGCCGCTTGGCATGGCGATCTCCATCGACTGCTTGCCGACAGCGGTTTCCGTTGTTTCTTTTCGCATGACTCGCTCCGTCTCCTATAAATGACGTATGTTTATTTGCCTGGAAGAACGCTCCAGGATGGCCGCTTTCATCGTTCCCCAAGCGACTCCGACAGCGTTTTGGTGACTGGTTTGGTCAAGTAGGCCAGCACAGTCTTACTTCCGGCCGGATATCGACGCTGGCGATCATTCCGGGCTGGATTTCGATGGTTTCTTTCGCGTGCCCACTGCTGCGCGCGGCGAGCGCCGTGCTGTCGATGCGCATGTGAACGCGGTAGTACACCGTCGTCCGATTGTTGGGCAGTGAGACCGCTATCGACTTCCGCCAAGGTATCCGGGGCTTCCTGTGCAGGGAGTACGGATTGCCAACCGGTTCCGGATTGCGGCTCGGCAGACGCGGCAGGTGTGGTTTTTATGATCGTCTCCAAGGAAGTATTTGGTACTTGTTATGTGTGCGTCGCGCGGAATTTGACGACAACGGCCGATGGCGGTCAGTCGCCGTCGGGAACAAAAATCTCATTATGGATACGCCATCGACCGTCGATCCGACGAAGCTGGAGTTCCTTGGCGCCGACGTCGCTTTTTTTGCTGGCACGGTAGCTTTGTCTGAAGGTGACGACAGCGCGATCGTCACCTTTGCGGGTGATCTGGAATCTGGTTATCGTGATCTGGATGATGCCGGCATTGGCAATGACACGGCTACGGGCGGTCCGCCAGGCTTCCGGGGTGGTTTCACGGCCTTGATAGAGGGACGCATAGCAAGCCAGATAAGCCGGGATATCGCGCGCACTCCAGGCTTCATACCAACCGGCAACAAAGGCAATAATTTCGGCACGTGCGTCGTGCATCGCATGCTGGCTCGGTGGGGATTGATTTGATCGCGGGGCCGACGGAAACATGGGCAGGGCGGCTTCCCGATAACCAACTTCCGCAACTGTCATGGGAAAGTTTTCGAGACTGTGCCGTGCAATTTCTGTGGCGATCGTAACTCGACCGGATGGCGCGGCTGCAGCCGGACTGGATGTCGTTGCGCTGCCCGGAAGAACGACGACAGGGTCCGCTTCCACGATCGGCGAAGCCCAAGCCCGGAATGACTGAAAAGAAAAGAACAACGCACCAGCCAGCAGAAGCAGCCGGCCGGGCCTCGCTCCTCCGCAGTCGCAGAAGCCGTCTCGCTGCACGATATCTTGTGAGAATCTTGTGAAAGTGCCTGGATAGACATGGTTGTTCATGAAGTTTTGATATTTTCTTGGCTTTGTTTGCACGAAAACAGGTTTAGTGGTCGTTGTCACTGGCTTGCAATTTCATCGCTCGCCAAACGACTCCGAGAGGGTTTTGGTGATTGGCTTGGTGAGATAGGCGAGTACGGTTTTATGTCCAGTACTAATCTCCACCGTTGCGGTCATGCCGGGTTGAATTTCGACCGGCTTGCCGGGATGTTCCAGATTGCGTTGAGCCAGGATGGTTTCGTCGATGCGGATATGGACGCGGTAATACACGTGGTCGCCGGCTTGGGATTTTTCGGTGAGGGCGTCGGGGCTGAGGTAGGCGACCTCGCCGCGTAAGACTCCATATATGCTGTAATCGAAGGCGTCGAGCTTGATGGCGGCCGGTAGCCCTTTGTGGATAAAGGCGATGTCGACGGGCTTGAGTTTGGCTTCGATGACAAGGGCGCTGTCGGTGGGAAGAAGTTCCATGACGACGTCGCCGGGGCGAACCTTGGCGCCGGGCGTGGTCATTTGAATATTCTTGACAAGTCCGTCCGACGGGGCGACGAGTTCGGTGCGACCAAAGATGGCGGTGCGCTCTATAAGTATTTGCTCCTGGGTGGCGAGATCCTCTTCGACCTTGGTCATTTCGGCTTGAGCATCTTGAAAGTATTTATTGCGCCGGTTAGTGATCTGGCCGTTGATTTCGGCAACCTGCCTTCGCAGACGAATGATTTCGGTTTTGCCGATGTCGCCGGTGACGAGCAGGGATTCACTTAGATGGAGCTCCTCGCTGACGAGATCGAGGCTTTCTTCGAGGGCGTCGGTCTCGGCTTTGAGACCTTTTTGCCGACGCTGGAAGAGTTCGGTTTGATTGGTGACAAAAGCGGGGTGGGCGAGGACGTCGACCGGGAACTTGAGTGGACGATTGAAAACTTCTGCTTGCAGACGGACGAGGGCCGCCTTGAGGGCCGCCACCTTGCCGAGGCTGTCTTGATACGCGGCTTCGGCCGCGCTGCGGTCAAGCCGGGCAAGCGTCTGGCCTTTCTTGACGCTTTGGCCCTCCTGTACAAGTAGAGCTTCGATGACGCCGTCGTTGGCCGACTGGATGATTTGCGTGCGGGACGTAGCGATAACCTGACCCTGGGCACGAGCGATCTGTTCGACGTCGGAGATGGCTGCCCAGACTCCGAGGATCGCGACAATGGCGAAAGCCAAGACGAGCAGCCAGTGGCTGCCTTGCATACGTTGGAGGCGACTCTTCGAATAGCTCCGTATGCTTACAGGTCGGATTTCAGCCATGTTTGTGGGTTTGCGCTTCAGCATGTGTTTTCACGACTCGGATGTTGTTCTGGGTGTTTTGACGCAGTTTGTCGAGAACGGCATCGCGTGGGCCATCCATGACAATTCCGGAAGGCGCCAGGATGATGAGCCGATCGACGAGGCCGAGCAGGATGGGTTTGTGGGTCACCAGAACAAGGGTTTGTTCCGCGAGGATCGCTGTGCGCAAAGCAGCGAGGCTGCGCTGCTCGATTTGTTCGTCCATGGCAGCTGTGGGCTCGTCGAGCAACCATACGTCCGGGCTGGCAAGGATCAAACGGGTGAGCGCGATGAGCTGTTTTTGTCCGCCGGAGACACCACCTCCTCCTTCGGCAATGTCGAGGTCGAGTCCTTTGGGATGGATGGCGACAAGGCCGGCAAGACCGGTGGTCTGGCATGCCTGAAGAATGTTCTGTTCGCTGATTCCAGAAAGGCCGGCGAGCAGGTTGTCGCGCAGGGTGCCCGCGAGGAGGCGGACGTCCTGGGCCAGATACCCAAGATGCTCGCTGAGGTGGGCGCGAGCGATTTGCTGGATGTCGAGACGATCGAGCAGTACGCGCCCCTGCGCCGGCTTGTAGAGGCCAGCCAGGAGCTTGAGCAGAGTGCTCTTGCCGGCGCCAACGGCGCCGAGTATGGCGACTTTCTCGCCGGCGCGAATGTGAAGGCGTTCGACGACAAGTGTCTCGGGACGGCTGGGATAGGTGAAGTGGAGGTTGGAGACTTGATATTCGCCACGGATGTGATCGGGCGTGAGTGGTCGGGCGATGCCTTGGTTGTCGCACTGTAGGGCGAAGACTTTTTCAAGGCTGTCGAGAGCTGCGCGGGCATGAGCCCACTGAACGATGAGGCCGGGCAACGCACCGACAGGGCCAAGTACGCGCCCCGAGAGGATCGAGCACGCAATCAGGCCACCCATGGTGAGATCGGTGCTGGTAGAGGCGATCCAAGCGCCGGTAGCGACGAGCATGATGTAGCTGATCTGCTGCATGAAGGCCGCCAAGAAGGTGGCTTGCTCGCTGCAGTGCCGGATATTGAGGTCGTCTTCGACCGACTGGCGATTCAGGGAATCCCATCGGGTCAGCTGTTGCCAGCCCATGCCGGCCGCTTTGATGTTCTCGGCGCTTTCGATGGTCTCGACGAGCAAACCGAGCTTGCGGTTGGCGGCGGCACTACCGGTTTGTGCGTGGTCGGCAATGCGGCGGCGGTAGAAAAGACCAATGCTAAGCGCGATGAAAAATGAAACAGTTGGAACTGCGGCGATCTGCAATCCTGCGAGCAGCCCAATGACGCAAAGAAAGAGCAACGCAAAGGGAGCATCGACGGCGAGGTAAAGGGTGGCCGAGGACGCGAATCCGCGAATCACTTCATAGCTGCGCAGTTGGGCGGAAAGCGTGCCGACACTGGCGGGAAACTGATCCATGCGAATGCCGAGCAAGCGCAGGAATATTTTGTGAGAAAGGTCGAGATCCATGCCTTTGATCGAGCGATCCAGAAAGCTGGAGCGAACCAACTTGACGACGAGTTCGAGCGCGGTTGCAATCAGTACGCCCGTGGTGAGTACGATCAGGGTTGACACACCCTGCGTCGGGATAACGCGGTCGTATACCTGCATGCTGTAGAGCGAGGCGCCAAGAGCAAGCAGGTTTGCAAGCAATGAGGCCAGCGAGGCCTGTACGAAGATGCCTTTGCGCGCCCGCAGGGCATCCGTAAACATTGCTAATGCCGTGGATGCCGCACTATTATTGGTTGTTGGTGCAGAGATGGCAGCGTACTCCCCGCCATGCGGCAATTGATATAGCTGTTGGCTGCCGCTGGGGCCTTCCATGAGCCAGTGGCCTTCGGGCGTTTTGGCGTAAATCATGCGGCAACCGATACCAGGTATCAGTGCAATCATGGGCAGTGCGTCTTGGGCAGGTGCAAATTGCCACTCAAGAGCATTGAGGCCCATGGAGTCAAAAAGTGTCGCGAGTGTTTGTTGCAGTTGCTCCGTGTTATTGCCTTGAATCGCCGGCTCGACGATGTCGGTCTCCACGGTTTTTTGAAGCGCACAGATCTCCTGTCGAGAAGGAATGCGTAGTTGTGCGTGTAGATCAACGCAGCGCTGGGCGAGCCATCTGAAGTCGATTTGTTGCGTTTGGTGAGTCACGATAATCGCCTTGGAAGTAAGATTCCCATGAAGTGCCGGCGGATCACCGCTGAAATGCCGGCAGGTCACCGCTGTATACGTGAAGGCGATAGAGCGAGGCCTCCTGCAGGGCGTCGATGTCGGCCAGGGAAATTTCGACCTGAGTTAGTTCGCGCGCAGCATTAAGGACATCGAGCCAGCTACGCTTACCAGCGACATAGAGACGGCTGTAGGATGCAAGAACCTCTGTGGAAGCATTGAGGGTATGCAGGAGATCACGTTTGCGGCTTCGACTCGACTGATATTCTTCGTAGTCAGCGTTGATTTTTTCAAGCAAGTCACGCCGAGCGGCTTCGCGGCTCTCGCGCAGGCCCCCTACGCGGGCTTCGGCGGCATCGACCCCACTCTTGGAGGAAAGCCCGGCACCGGGAGCATAGTCGAGTACGAACATGATCCGGTTGTCTGCCCCGGTTTGACCGATGGTGGTCGTTCCGGGTTTCTGGTGTTCGACACGCAACGCGAGTGTGGGCCAGAACGCGGCTCGTTTCTGCGCCACTTCGTGCTGCGCGGTTTCAATGTCGGCGTCGATGCGACGCAGGGATGGGGAACGGGTTTCCGCTTGACGGACTATGGCAGCAAGCGCGGGAAGCCTCTCTTTGTACTCGTTGGTGGTGGTCAGATCTTCCGACCCTAACGACTGACCAGTCATCTGAGAGATCTGCGCCAGTGCGCTGCGCTCGGTGGCTCTCACAGACGCCAGGTCGCCTCGTGTTTGCGCCAGACGGGCGGCGACGAGTTCACTATCGACGTCAGCGGATACGCCACCTTCGATACGCCGACGCATGATCGCGGCATAGTCTTCAAGCTGAGCAATGCTCTTGAGCAACGCCTCGCTACGGCCCTTCGCCTGCCGCCAAGCCTGGAATGCGGAGGCGATGCGAAGAGCGAGCGTATGCTGGGCGTCGGTGACGGCCACCGCAGCGGAGTCGACTCTCGAGTTGGCGGCATCCATTCCTGCGGTCAGCCTGCCTCCTGCCCACAGTGGTTGCTGTATGGCGAAAACGGTAGCTGTTGTTCCCTTGGTTCGGCTGGCCTGAATTGAAGGGGACGGAAAAAACTGCCAACTCGATGCCTCGGCTTCGGCTTGTGTCGCTCCCAGCTCTGCGCGCTTGGCGGAAATAGCCGGGTGGCTTTGAATCGCGTTGGCAACCAGTCGATCAAGGTTATGGTGCGCAGGGAACGCGGAGCCCCGCAATGGCGCGGCTGTCGCGGTTCCCGACTCTGACAGGGTCAGGTAGCTGTTCCCTGTGTCCGATTGACCAAGTTCCGATTGGTACTGCACGACTTTCAGATGGCCGTTCCAACCGCCATGCGTTTGCCGTTTGGCGGAAATCATGTGTTCGGACCATTTTCGAGGCACAGGCCGGGAGCTGGTTTCAGCCAGCTGGAAACTGAGTTTTAGGCTGATCTCATCAGTTGTTGTGGCTCGGAAAGCGTTAGCTGAATTCGATTTTTGATCGAAATCAAGTGCATTCGATTGAGCATGTGCGAACGCGCCAGTCAGCAGAAGAACGACCGACGCAACGAAGGTGGCCATGACATAGCTGGTGCAGAATATGCCGGCAGACACATTGGGTAATGGTCGTTCTTCTGCTGACTGG
>Ga0209343_10010601_pt1 | contig 10464 bp, 9 predicted proteins | sample RifCSPlowO2_02_FD_184026 | JGI IMG/M metagenome (GOLD analysis project Ga0209343, IMG submission 184026) | Groundwater microbial communities from Rifle, Colorado - Rifle CSP2_plank lowO2_0.2 (SPAdes) (version 2) | ecosystem: Environmental > Aquatic > Deep subsurface > Groundwater | place: Rifle...
AATATCTATAATATAACCAACGGGGCAAGGTTTCAGACCTATGTGATAAAGGGTGAAAGAGGCAGCGGTGATGCCTGCATTAACGGCGCTGCTGCGCATCTGGCCAAGAAGGGGCATATCATAATAATAGCCAGCTATGCGGGGATGGAAGAGGAAGAGGCGGTGAATCACCAGCCTGTGCTTGTCTATGTGGATGAAAAAAACCGGATAAAGAATATTATAGAAGGTAAGGTTGAAATAAGAAGGAAGGCAGTTGTGTGATGTTAAAAACGATTAAAACAGGATTCAAAAAATATTTTATCACCGGGCTGCTGGTTGTCGTGCCGCTTTATATCACTATCTACATACTTGCTGTTATTGTGAATTACATGGATGCGATATTGGAATATTTACCTGATACCCTCCATCCCGATATATATCTGCCGTTTCACATACCTGGCCTTGGAGTTATATTTACCATAGTCGCCATTTTTCTGGTGGGTCTTCTTACGACAAACCTTTTAGGCAAAAAACTGGTTGAGATTGGAGAGGGGATGCTTGTGAAGATACCTTTCTTCAGGGGTATCTATAAGCCCATCAAGCAGTTTATTGAAACCTTTTTTGTGTCCGGCTATTCAGGGTTCCGAAAGGCTGTGCTCATAGAGTTTCCGAGTAAGGGTATATATTCAATCGGTTTTGTTACCGGTATCGCCAGCGGCGAGGTGCAGACCAAGACTGTAGAGAATGTCGTTAATGTGTTTTTGCCCACAACTCCAAACCCCACCACAGGTTTTTACATACTCATTCCTGAAAAGGATGTGATACCTCTGGATATGTCTGTAGAGGATGCGTTCAAGCTGATAATCACAGGCGGAATGGTGGGACCTGAATCGCCAAGAAAGGAAGCCGTGGCAACAGGTAAGTAGAGCTTTGATGATTATTCAATTTTAAAGGAAGGGGAACAAGAAAAAAGCAGGCGGTAAATTATTTACTGCCTGCTTTTTTCTCTATATGACATTTAACGCATTCATAGAGGGGAAATGCCTTGGGACTGTTGTGACACTCAAGGGAGCCGCAGAACTCGCCTGACATGTTTTTCTGCATGGAGACATCGTTTGCCCCGCGCTTGTCCTTAAATATCTTTGGGTGGCAATCTCCGCACTTATAAAATTCTTCATGTTTACCGTGCGGAAAAACTGCCGGTGCAACCCCGGCCTTTTTACGGCTTTCGGCCTTGCCATCAAATACCATATCACCAAGTTTTGCAAGGCTAAAGGATGATAGTATAAGGATAAAAAAGGCGGTAAATAATATTCTTTTCCGCATTTATTTCTTAGCCGCCTTTTTAGGCTGCACATGGCATCTTACACAGTCGGTCAGCGGGAAAGCCACTTTTCCATGGCACCTGCCGCAGAACTTACCCTCAACTATCTCCCTCATGGTCATCTGATTCTGGCCCTTTGCCGGCACAAAGATGGCTGGATGGCACACTTCACATTTAAGCCACCATGTATGTATATAATGTGGATAAACCACATCATTGGTAAAGTCGCTTTTTGTTTCTATCACCACATTCATGTCCATGGGCGGTAATTCATCATCAGAAGGGTCGATGGAAGGTCTTGGCGCTATGATGTTATCTTTTACTGCCCTTGCCCAGTCAACAAGACCGTATCTGTCCTTTGGGAGTAAGGCGGCTGCAAGTGCTGCCGGGTGCCAGCCAGCCCCCATCTTTATTACCTCGCTGGCAGGTCCTGATTTGGTTGGGTCGCCTGTGCCTGCCACATTACCCTTTGTATCCATGTATAATATGCTCTTTGGATCCTTTGGGTCAAACGTAGGGGATGGCGCCTTCTCCTTTGCCTTTGCAGGCTCTTTGGCTGGTTCAGCTGCCTTCGCAGGCGCCTTCTTTGCAGGTTCAGCAGCAATTATTTGTGTAACAAGCTTAGGCATAAGGCCTATGCTTATTGCCAAAACTATCGCGAGGATTGTCCCGGGAATAAACTTTATTATATGAAGATTTTTCATAGACATCTCCTTTCGTTATAACTTACTTACCTGTTGATTTGGCAGGGTAAGGCGGCACTGGGCCTTCCCATGAATGACATCGTTCACAGTACAGCGGTTCCCATGCAATCAGACCGTTATGGCACTTGCCGCAGAATTCGCCGTTCATTATGGCATTCATATTGATGTCATTGGCTCCTCTCTGCAATATGAAAATATCTTCATGGCAAACCTTGCACTTGAATCTGATCCTGTGGAACCAGTGTGGGAACATTACCGGCTTCACACTAGCCTTTTCCATACTTTCCATTTTTCTGCCCAGTACAATATCGCCGTATTCTGTGTAGCCTATTTCTGCACCGGCAAGTACGGCAATGAGCAATAATGATACGAAAAAGATTACCCTCTTCATTCTATTGCCCTCCTGTAATAAAATAAATAGACCTCTTTTGTGTGGATTGTCTATATAACATCAGGACAGGGTTGTCAAGATAAAAATTAATAAAATTTAACAAGAAATCACGCTATGACAGGTTCGCAGGGCATAATTTGCGCGGTAAGAGTTTATTGACATAAGATTTTATTGTAATTGAAAATGGCAGCAGGGTGTGTTAGAAATACAACATTTACCACTGAATAGAAGGAGGCATTTCATTGGCAGAACATCTTGGAGACTGGAAGAGGAGTCATTACTGCGGAGAACTTGCTGACAGGGATACAGGAAATAATGTAACCCTTATGGGATGGGTGCAGAGGCGGCGCGACCATGGCGGGCTGATATTCGTGGACCTGAGGGATAGGGAAGGCCTGGTGCAGATAGTTTTTAATCCGGCTGTGAGTGCGGCATCCCATGAGACAGCCCATCATATCAGGTCTGAATTTGTCCTTGCAGTAAAAGGCGCTGTTTCAAAAAGGCCTGCGGGGACAGAAAACCCTGAACTAAAGACAGGCGGGATAGAAATCCTTGTAAAGGAGTTAAAGATATTAAATGAGTCTGCAACCCCTCCTTTTTTGATAGAGGATAAAACGGATGTGGCGGAGAGCGTAAGGCTTAAGTACCGCTATCTTGATCTGAGAAGACCGGCCTTGCAGAAAAACCTGATACTCCGTCATGAGGTGTGCAGGCTGGTGAGAGATTATCTTTCAGAAAGGCATTTCCTTGAGGTGGAAACGCCGGCCCTCACAAAGAGCACGCCTGAGGGCGCAAGGGATTACCTTGTGCCGAGCAGGCTCAATCCAGGGCATTTTTTTGCGCTCCCCCAGTCTCCCCAGCTTTTTAAGCAGATTCTTATGGTCGCAGGGTTTGACAGATATTTCCAGATTGTCAGATGTTTCAGAGATGAAGACCTGCGGGCTGACAGACAGCCGGAATTTACGCAGATAGACGCAGAGATGAGTTTTGTGGACAGGGAAGATGTAATGGGGCTTATGGAAGGCCTGATAGCCGAGTTATTTGAGCGCGGTATAGGCGTGAAATTATCGCTACCGTTTCCAAGGCTCACATATGCAGAGGCAGTTGGCAGATACGGGCTTGACAATCCTGATACCAGATTCGGCCTTGAATTGAAAGATATTACATCTATTGTAAGGGGTTCGGGCTTTAAGGTCTTTGCCGATGCCGTCAAAAAGGGGGGTATAATCAAGGCCCTTAATGCAAAAGGGTGCGGGGAATTTTCCAGAAAGGAACTGGACGAGCTTACTCTGCTTGCCAATTCCTTTGGCGCAAAGGGTCTTGCATGGGTAAAGATTACAGCAGAAGGCTGGCAGTCTCCCATAGCAAAGTTCCTAACAGATGATGAGAAGACTGGAATAATAAAGACCCTTGATGCAAAGGCCGGAGACCTGCTTTTATTTGTTGCAGATAATCCCAGGATAGCCAATACCGCACTTGGGAGGGTGAGATTGAATATAGGGGAGAGGCTCAATCTTATCCAAAAGGGTATTTTCAATCTTGTATGGGTGACTGATTTTCCCCTTCTGGAATATGATGAAGAGGCAAAGAGGTTTGTTGCAGTGCACCATCCCTTTACAGCGCCGCTGGATGAGGATATCCCAAAGATGGATACTGCCCCGCTTGAGGTCAGGGCAAAGGCATACGACCTGGTATTGAACGGGACAGAGATAGGCGGCGGAAGCATAAGGATACACAGAAGGGATGTCCAGTCGCTCATATTCACAAAACTCGGCATAAATGACGAAGATGCGCGGCAGAAGTTCGGCTTTCTGCTGGATGCCCTTGATTTTGGCGCGCCGCCTCACGGCGGCATCGCCTTTGGCCTGGACAGGCTTGTGGCAATCCTATGCGGCGCAGAGTCAATCAGGGATGTTATTGCATTCCCCAAAACCCAGAAGGCAACCTGCTTTATGACAGATGCGCCGTCACCTGTGGAGAAAAAACAACTTGATGAACTGTCTTTGAGGGTGAAGTTATCCGGCCAGCAGGGCGGGGCATAATAGAAGCAAACCCGTTAGAAGTTCACAGAAGGTTTTCCTATTTTTGAATTGAAATAATAGTAACCCCTCCTCATTTCCGAGTTAATAACCCCGCCCACAGGGCGGGGCTTATTGACTGCATAGGAATATAAATCTTAATCTCCATTCGCCCGCCTTCATCCCTGTCCACAGGAGGGGGCATACGGCGGGCTGTGGCAGTTAAAAGTCGGAGCTTTCTGTGTGTGGGTAAATAAAAAAATCTGTCAGGAAAGATAAAATGCGTCCATTGACAGGTTTTTATATCGTGCTATATTTAAACTGTGGTAAAACGAGGCCTTTATGAGAAGGGTGAACTATCCCGTAGTAGTTGTTCTGCCTTTTTTCTTCTCGCATGCGCTGCATCACAACGGGCTGAAAAAAAGGCCGGGACTGAACCCTTATTAAAATCACTTCCCCATGCTGTGGCTGTCCTTCCTTTTGGTAACGAAACAGAAGAGATAGGCATATCAGGCCAGGCGATAAACAGCTCAACTTCATTATGGAGAGGCTGGAAGGGAAGTAAGATTTTCGATTTGCGATTTACAAGTTACAATTTTTTAAAATGGAGGTAATTACTATGGCGAGAATCAGGAAAGATGAATTAAGAATTATGAATTTGACAATAAGTGTTGCAGTCGGTTTACTGCTCACTGTTCACTGCTTGCTGCCTGCTATTTCTCATGCCGAGCCCCAGGTTGTAAGCGCCACAGGGGTTGCGCCGTATACTGCCGGAAATGATGCAATGGCAAGGGATGCAGCCCTCCTGGACGCTATGAGGAAGGCAGTGGAGCAGGCCGTGGGGACCATGGTTGCAGCAGAGACACTGGTGGAGGATTATCAGGTTGTGAGGGACAACATCTTTACAAAGACGCAGGGTTATATACAGAAATACGATATTACAAACGCAGGGCCCAAAGGGAATCTGTATGAGGTTACCATATCCGCCACGGTGGCGGTGGAGAACCTTAAGAACGACCTGGCAGCACTGGGGCTTTTGCAGGCAAGGGTAGAGAAGCCGAGGGTGCTGTTTATGATTGCCGAACAGAATATAGGCCAGGAATATATATTCTGGTGGGGATGGTGGGGCAAAAGCGAAGTCAGAGGCCAGCAGTTTGATATGGCTGCTTCGGAAACAGCGTTAAAGGAAGAGTTTATAAATAAAGGATTTAATATAGTAGATATTTCAGTAGCAACAGGCAAAATCGAAGTGGCTAAAGCGTACCGCATTGTTGATTTGACAGACACAGGGGCAAAGGAGATCGGCAGAAAGCTTGGCGCAGAGGTTGTGATAAAAGGAAAGGCCATTGCAAAGGAAGGCCCCAGAACACCGGGCAGCACGGTGGGCTCATATATTGCTGATATTACTGCATCAGCAATTCGTGTTGACAACGGCGCTGTGCTGGCATCAGCAAGAGGACACGGCGTAAGCAGGCATATATCAGAGGTAACAGGCGGCACAGAGGCTCTGGAAAGGGCTGCGAGAGAGGCTTCAGGCAAGATCATAGAGCAGATTACCGCTAAATGGACAAGCGAGGTGCAGGCCGGCGGTTTGATTCAGATAACGATATCAGGCATTGAGGAATATTCTGATCTTGCAACATTTAAGAACGCAGTAAAGGCGCAGATAAGAGGGGTAAATGCTGTATACCAAAGGAGCGTGGAGGGTGGGGTGGCTCTCCTTGAGGTGGATTATAAAGGGAGCGCCCAGCAGATTGCAGATGAGATTGCAAAGAAGAAATTCAAGGAGATCCCGAAATTAAAAATAACAGGCGTAACAGCCAATACCATTGAGATAAACTTCGGGGGTGGGGCTGGGCAGCCATCTCCAACCAAACCTGTGCCCGAATGAGGATTATTCCAAACACTCCGGCAGCATGGAATGGGGTATAGACCGCCCAAGATTGGATTACAACAATTTTGATCTGCCAAAACGGAGGGACATATGAAAAGTGCAAGAAATCTGTTTTATTTTCTGGCTTTATTGTGTGTTGTATGGATTTCAGGGTGTGCCTTTCCCAGGCCGATGATGCCGGCAGACCTTAACAATCCTATAAAGACAGTGGCTGTCCTCCCTATGGTTAATAATACCAATGATGTGGAGGCGCCTGAGAGGGTAAGGGAGATGTTTGCAGTCAAGCTCCCGGAAAGGTGCTATCTCTACAAGCCTATCCCGGAGGTGAACCAGATACTCAAGGACGAACTGGGTATAACCCTTGGCTCACAGCTTGACATGACAAATCCGCAGGAACTGGGAAAAAAGCTCGGTGTTGACGCCGTGATATACGGCACCCTGTTTAATTTTGAGGAGAAGACCACAGGGGTTCTGAATATAAGGAGGGCCAGGGCCGGGTTCAGACTGGTGGATACCAAGACAGGCGCAACTGTATGGGGCAGGGGCATCGGTATAAAGAGCGAAACCAAAATGACAGGGGGTACAGCAGGGACAGTTGCTGATGTGGCTTCTAAGGTCGGCAAGGCCCAGGATGTGAAGGAAGGCAAGGAGGCCAAAGAGGCAGCCGAGTATCCCGGAGCAGGGGAATGGCACAATCTGCCGGCTGAAGCGGCCTATGGCCAGCAGTACGGGGTTGCCGGTGCATTCGCAGCGGGTCTGGCAGAAAAAACACTTAAGAAGGCTACAGGCACTTTCCTGAAGCGTGAATCAGAGGCCATGGCAGACAGGATAATTACCACACTCCCTGTTGGCCCAGGCTCAAATCTCTGTGGTACAGGGCCTGCCGTTGCTTCGCTTCCTGCCATACCTATGCCGGAGATACCGCAGCCGCAGATGCCTGAGTTCAGCATGCCCGCTTATTTTGAATTCGGCAAGAGGGATTTTACTGCCGATATGATTACAACATCAACAATCAAGTCAAATAACGAAAAGATGGTATTTGAGGCAAAGCTTGCGAAACGGGGAGACAAGTTCCGGAGTGATGTTGATATGGCCAAGACCATGAAGGCAAAGGGAACTGAAATGCCGCCGGGTCTTGGCAAGATGGCATTTATTGTAAGGCCTGATTTAAAAATGGATTACAATTTGTATCCGGAAAAGAATAAATATCTTGAGATAGCCATAAAAGAGGGAAAAGAGGATATGCCCAAGATAGAAAAGAAAAAGATAGGAGCAGAGAAGATAGACGGCCATCCTTGTGATAAATTTCAGGTAAAAATTACTTATAAGGACGGCACTGTTGAGGAAGGCCTTCTCTGGGAGGCAAAGGACCTGGACAGGTTTGTCATAAGGGCTGAGATGGAGAATAAGGATGCAAAGACTGTTATGGAGATGAAGAATATAAAGCTCGTCAGTCCGCCAAAGGCCCTCTTTGAGGTGCCTCCCGGGTATAAGAAAATGTCCGGCATGATGGAGCTTTTTATGGAACAGGGCCCCAAAGAGAATGTCGAAGAGAATCCTTGATTTAGATTATTGAGTGCAGTAAACTAAATGCAATTCAAAGAAAAGAGGAGGTATCAGGAGATGAAATATCTAAATAGAAAAATTGGCTGCATAGTGTTTTCCGTGTTTGCCCTGTACATATTTGCAGGCTGTTCACCAAAGATGACAGGGGCAGTAAAGCAGGATACTACCTTGAGCGGCGAGGGTAAAAGACTTGAGGAGGCTGGACTAAACTATTCAGGACCTGAATATACGATAGGCATCATCACTTTCAAGAATAAGACAAGGACGCCTGGTCTTGAACAACCAGCAACAGATACATTGGCTACAATTGTAAAATCAGCAGGTCTTGAACCCATAATGCTTACTGAAGATGAAATGAGGGAACAGGAGGAGATGATTAAGCTGCAGCAGACAGGCGCAGTAAAGAAGGGCAAGAAAGATGCAGCAGAGGGTTTTGAATCCATTGATTTCCGTGTATCTGGTTCTATTACGGCGTATTCAGAGGTTGAGGAAGGGTCTGATATCCTTGTTGCCCAGTCAAAGACTCAGGTGGCAAGGGTGCAGGTGGACTACGGCCTTGTGGATATAGCCACAGGCAAGAGGCTTTTGCAGAAATCAGGAGCCGGTGAATATAGAAAGAAAACAGGCGGTGTGCTTGGGTTTGGTTCGAAATCCAGCGCAGATGTGGGGCTGAGGGACGGCGCATTGAGAGACGCCCTTACCAAGGCAATGGGTGAGATGATTAAAGAATTAAACAGCAGACCGTTCCAGAGCAAGATACTGATGGTGGATGGTAAGACAATAATATTCAGGGGAGGGGAGAGGTCAAAACTGGAGCCAGGGGTAAAATTAGGGGTGTACAGGCCCGGCGCTGACCTTGTGGACCCTGATACAGGCCGTGTCATAGGCAAGAGGGAGAAACAGATAGGCGAGATAATGTTCAAAGAGCACCAGAATGAAAAGGTCTCTGAAGGCAGTGTCTCCTCAGGCGCAGGTTTCCAGCCAGGGGATATTGTGAGGGCAATAAAGTAAGGGCAATTAAAAATTAGGAATTACGAATTAGGAATTAAAAAAACCAATCGTTAGTTCGTAATTCTTAATTTGCAATTCGTAATTGTATTTTAAAGGGAGGTGCAAAATGAAAAATTTAAGAGTAACAGTTTTACTGCTTTTGGGTTGTGTCCTGATGGCTGCCGGTTGTGCGAAGCGGGTTGCCAAGTGCACGACCCCGGAGGACAACCCGCAGCACCATTATTCACGGGGTATGGAGCTTCTGGAACAGGGGAAGGCAGGTGATGCAGAGACGAAGTTTGAAAGGGCGCTGTATTGCGATGATAAATACAGCCCTGCCCACAGCGGTCTGGCCATTGTCAACGCTGAAAAGGCAAAGACTCAGAAAGAGCCCGGCTACCGGCAGACAGATGTAGATAAGGCAGTTAGCCATCTGAAGCATGCAGAAAAATCTGCAAATACAGCAGAGGATGGGTTTGCCTATCATCTTGCAGGGCTGAGGGTTGATACGGCATTGAAGTCCAAAGACTGGCTTGATGAGGCAGAGGAACATTTTAAAGACGCAATGAAGGCCAAGGTGGATGAACGCAGGCTTATCTATTATGACGGAAAAGAGGCTGCCCCTTATTTCATGGGCGTTGCCTATCTTGAGGCAAGGGAATTCCAGAAGGCAAGGGATAAATTCAGCGATGTCCTCAATATGAAGCGTGAAGGCAAGTGGAATGAGAAGGCAGATAAGGGATGGAAGAAGGTGGATAAGATAGTAAGGGCAACAGGCGGAATCACACTCGGCGATGTGGGCAAGGAGATAGCCATGAGGGAGTCTGTAAACAGGGGTGATATGGCTGCGCTTCTGGCAGATGAACTCAAGATAGAAAAGCTCTTCGCAGGAAGGATCCCTATAAAGAGCGAGATAGATAAACTCAAGGCGGAATTCACTCCGGCAGATGTGCTGAACCACCACTTTAAGGAAGAGGTACTTACTATGATGAAGTGGGGGGTAAGGGGGCTTGAACCTCAATATGACCAGACAACAAAGGCATATCTCTTTAAGCCGGATGAAGGTGTTACAAGAAAGGAATTTGCCCTTGTGCTGGAGGATATACTGGTAAAGCTTACCGGCGATGAAAAGATTGCCACAGCCTATTTTGGCCAGGAAAGGTCGCCTTTCCCGGATGTGCCTGCTACAGCGCCATGGTATAATGCTGTTATGAATATGACAACAAGGGGCCTTATGGAGCCTGAAATTTCAGGTGAATTCAGGGTAAATGACCTTGTAGATGGCGCCGAGGCTATTCTGGCCATAAGGGTATTGAGGCAGAAGATGAATATATATTAAAAACAGGTTAAGGTTGAGGTCAAGGTTAAGGAAAGACAAATAATAGGTTTTTCTCAACCTCAACCTTAACCTCAACCTGTACTCAAAAGGAGGTTTCTATGAAAAGGTTAATAGTTTTATTTGCTTTTCTGTTTTTGGCGCTGCCTGTTATTGCAACAGCTCAACAGCCGCCGCAGGTGACCACAGACCCGGCTCAGGCATTTGTTACAGGCAGTATTATTGTAAAAGGAGAGGGGGCAGCACCCACAGACAGGCCGCT
>Ga0209343_10010602_pt1 | contig 10462 bp, 9 predicted proteins | sample RifCSPlowO2_02_FD_184026 | JGI IMG/M metagenome (GOLD analysis project Ga0209343, IMG submission 184026) | Groundwater microbial communities from Rifle, Colorado - Rifle CSP2_plank lowO2_0.2 (SPAdes) (version 2) | ecosystem: Environmental > Aquatic > Deep subsurface > Groundwater | place: Rifle...
GATCGAGATGGGCATCTTTCTCGCCCTTCTTCTGATCGGTTTTATCTACGTGTGGAAAAAGGGCGCACTGGAATGGGATTGATCATCCATGCCTGACACGAGTCCCAACCTCCAGTTTATCCAGCAGCAGCTTGGCGCGAAGGTGTTACATACGGTCCAAGCCCAGGGCGACGACGTCCTGATCCTCGACCGGGCCGGACTGCGCGAGAGCTTTCGTCTCCTCAAAGAAAATTCCCAGTCGTCTTTTGATTTTCTTTCGGACATCACGGCGGTCGATTACTGGCAAAAAAGAGAGCCGCGCTTTGAAGTCGTCTATCAGGTCACCTCGCTAAAAAATCGCCGACGGCTGCGCGTGCGCGTCCCCGTGCCCGAAAGCGACCCGGCGGTGGAGTCACTGACGCCGCTTTGGCGCGGCGCCAATTTTCTTGAGCGCGAGGTCTGGGATCTTTTCGGTATCCGCTTCACCGGCCATCCGGATCTGCGGCGCATTTTGCTTTACGACGAATTCCAGGGCCATCCGCTGCGCAAAGATTATCCCGTCAATCTCTGCCAGCCGCGGGTGCCCGAGCGCAAGGTGGAGGGAACGTTCGTCGACGAACGCTCGCACAACAAGCTGGCGCAACTGAAGCATGTGCTGGGGACCAAGAGTTAACCGGAACCTTATAGTGAGAGCGACGAATGTGTTGACGTAATTCACCCTCCCCTTAATCCCCTCCCGCCTGCCTGTGCGTTGCACGCAGACAGGTCAAGGGAGGGGAGACTTCTTAGGTTCCCTCTCCCCTTGCGGGAGAGGGCCAGGGTGAGGGGTATGTAACGCTATTTGTAACAATCACTATAATCGATCAGACCCATGAAAGCCGACGCCAAAGACTTGCCGCTTGAGATCATGGAACTCCAGATGGGGCCGTCCCATCCGGCGACCCATGGCACGATCAAGTTCAATCTTAAGCTCGAGGGCGAGCGGGTGCTCGACTGCGACGTGGAGGTCGGCTTTCTCCATCGCGGCTTCGACAAGAGCTGCGAGCAGGCGACCTGGACGCAGGTGATTCCTTACACTGATCGATTGAACTACGCCTCCTCGCTGATCAACAACGTCGGTTATGCGCTGGCGGTGGAAAAGCTGATCGGCGCCGAGACACCGCCGCGCTGCCAACATATTCGCGTGATCGTCAGCGAGCTGGCGCGCATCTACGACCATTTGACCTGCTGCGGCATGGCGGCGTCGGAAATGGGCGCCATCACTGCCGGCTTTTACATGATCGAGGCGAGAGAGATGATCACGCGCCTCGTCGAGAATCTGACCGGCGCGCGCCTCACGGTCACCTACGTGCGCATCGGCGGGGTAAAGCATGATCTGCCGCAGGATTTCGCCGAGCGGGTGAAACAGATGTTCAAGACCATCCGCAAGCTGCTCGACGACTGTGACCGGCTGCTGTCGCGCAACCGGATCTTCATCGACCGCATGTCCAATATCGGCACGATCTCTCAAGAGTTCGCGTTGAACTATAGCCTCACCGGTCCGATGCTGCGCGCCACCGGCGTCAACTACGACGTGCGCAAGGTTTTCCCCTATCTGGTTTACGATCAGCTCGACTTCGACGTGCCGCTCGGCAGCAAGGGAGACAACTACGACCGCTTCGTCTGCCGCATCCAGGAAATCGCGCAGAGCATGCGCATCGTCGAGCAAGCGCTGGAGAGGCTGCCCGTGGGGCCGGTGTGGATCGACGATCCACACTTCGTTCTGCCGGAGAAGGAGAAGGTTTATAACAGCATCGAAGGCTTGATGCACCATTTCAAGATCATCATGGAAGGCATCCAGGTGCCGGCCGGCGAGACCTACTTCGCCGTGGAGGGGGGCAACGGCGAGCTGGGCTTTTACCTCGTCAGCGACGGCGGCGGGCGGCCCTATCGCGTGCGCGTGCGCCCGCCCTGCTTCATCGCCATGGGGGCGTTTCACGAGATGGTAAAAGGTCACATGATCGCAGACATCATCCCGACCTTCGGTATGGTCAATATGATCGGCGGGGAGTGCGATCGGTAAAAAAACAAGAATCGAAGATGGAGGATGGACGATAGAGGATAGACAGAAAGAGGGGAGGGGGCGCGATCCTCAATCCTCGATCTTCCATCCTCGACTCGATGAACGATGGCGTTGGAGTTTTCACCCGAAACACTGAAGCAATTCGAAGCGACCGTCGCGCGCTATCCCAAGAAGGAAGCGGCGATGCTGCCGGTGCTTTATCTTGCCCAGAGAGAATTCGGCCATCTCGGCCCGGAGGCGATCGCATATGTCGCCAGGCTGATGGAGCAATCGCCGGCGCGGGTGCACGGCGTGGTGAGCTTCTACACGATGTACAACGTGAAGCCGATCGGCCGTCACCATATCCAGGTGTGCCGCACTCTATCCTGCGCGCTGGGCGGCGCGGAGAAAATTACCGCTATTATCAAAAAAAAGATCGGCATCGAGCCTGGCCAGACAACGGCGGACGGCCGGTTTACGCTTTCCGAGGTTGAGTGTCTCGCCTCCTGCGGCACGGCGCCGATGATGCAAATCAATGACGGCTATTACGAAAATCTGACGGAAGAGAAGGTGACGGCGATCCTCGAGGGTTTGAAATGACGCGGCTTATTTTAAGATGTGCGGTCTTATCGGTGACTGCGATGGAGACTCTTCGCTGCGGTTAGAGTGACATTAGAGGGAGCCGTCATCCTGAACAAAGTGAAGGATCTGCCGGGGATTGATCGCGATCATAGAATAAGCTCGGCTCGAAACGAATGAGCATGGAAAAACTTCTGCTGCGCAATATCGGTGTCACCGACTCCCACACGCTGGCCGTCTACCAGTCGCGCGGCGGCTATCAGTCCTGGGAAAAGGTCGTGCGCAACATGAAGCCGGTGGAGCTGATCGAGGAGGTGAAGGCCTCGGGGCTGCGCGGACGGGGCGGCGCCGGGTTCCCCACCGGCATGAAGTGGAGCTTCGTGCCCAAGGACAGCCCCAAGCCGAAGTATTTGGTTTGCAACGCGGATGAAAGCGAGCCCGGCACGTTCAAGGATCGTCTGCTGATCGAACAAGATCCCCACGCCATCATCGAAGGAACGTTGATCGCGGCCTATGGGATTCAGTCGCATACCGCGTTTATCTACATCCGCGGCGAGCTTGTGGCGGGGGCGAAGATCTTGGAGCGCGCGGTGGAGGAAGCTTGCCGGGCGGGCTACATCGGCAAGAACATTTTCGGCTCGGGCTACGATCTGGACGTGATCGTTCACCGCGGCGCGGGCGCGTATATCTGCGGCGAAGAGACCGCGCTGCTCTCGTCGTTGGAAGGCGGGCGCGGCTGGCCCAAGGTCAAGCCGCCCTTTCCGGCGACCCATGGACTGTTCGGCTGCCCGACGGTGGTCAACAACGTCGAGACGCTGGCGGCGCTGCCGTGGATCATCGAGCGCGGCGCGGCCGCCTATGCGGCCATGGGCACGGAGAAAAGCAAGGGGACGAAGCTCTTCAGCGTCAGCGGCCATATTTCCCGGCCCGGCGTCTACGAGGTGGAGATGGGCTATCCGTTCAAGAAATTTCTCGAAGAGGACTGCGGCGGCGTGCCCAACGGCAGAAAACTAAAAGGCGTCATTCCCGGCGGCGGCTCGATGCCGGTATTGCGACCGGAAGAGCTGGAAAAAGTCAATCTCGATTACGAATCGGTGCAGGCGGCAGGTAGCATGCTCGGCTCCGGCGGCGTCATCGTCATGGATGATTCGACCTGCATGGTGCGCGCGGCGTCGAACATCGCCCGCTTCTACGCCCACGAGTCTTGCGGCCAGTGCAGCCCCTGCCGCGAAGGCTGCCACTGGATGGAAAAGATTTTTCACCGCATCGAGCATGGCGAAGGGCAAACCGGCGATCTCGATCTGATTCTCAACATCAGCGGCAATATCATGGGCAACACGATCTGTCCTTTCGGCGACGCGGCGGCGATGCCGGCGGCGGCGTTCATTAGAAAATTTCGCCCCGAGTTCGAGGCGCATATCGCGGAGAAGAGATGCACAGTGAGCACGCAATGAAGATCGAAGATCGAGGATGGAGGATCGAGGATCGCAATCTTCTAACGTCCATCTTCAATCCTCGACCCACTTAACGATGGACCCGGTAAAGATCACCATCGACGGGAAAGAGGTTGTCATTGCCAAGGGCAAGACCGTTATCCAGGCGGCGGCCGAGGCGGGGGTGGCGATTCCGCACTACTGTTATCACTCGAAGCTTTCCATCGCCGGCAATTGCCGGATGTGTCTCGTCGAGATCGAGAAGATGCCCAAACTGCAAATCGCCTGCAACACGCAGGTCGCCGAGGGCATGGGAGTGTTGACACAAAGTCCCAAAGTGCTGGCGGTGCGCAAGGCGGTGCTGGAGTTCCTGCTGATCAATCATCCGGTGGACTGTCCAATCTGCGACCAGGCCGGCGAGTGCCAGCTCCAGAACTATTATATGGAGCATAATCGCGAGGCGAGCCGTTTCGAGCTAGGCAAAGTGCATGACCGCAAGAAAACCATCTTCGGTCCCCACGTCATTTTCGACGGCGAGCGTTGCATCAAGTGCACGCGCTGCGTGCGCTTCTGTCAGGAGATCACCAAGACCGACGAGCTCGCCGTGATCAACCGCGGCGACCATTCGACCATCGCGCTGTTCGACGATAGCGTGCTCGACAATCCACTGTCGGCCAACGTCGTCGATATCTGCCCGGTGGGGGCGCTCACCGACCGCGATTTTCGCTTCAAAGTGCGCGTCTGGTACCTGCAGAAGACTCCGTCGGTTTGCCCCGGCTGCAGCACCGGCTGCAACATCAGCGTCGAGACCTATCAGAATCGGATCGCGCGCTTCAAACCGCGGATTAACGAAGCGGTCAACAGCCACTGGATCTGCGACGAGGGGCGCTACTGTTTTCACGAGCTGACCGGCGGCGAGCGGCTGACGGTACCGCTGATCCGCCAGGAAGGCGGGCTCGTGCCGACGACTTGGGACAACGCGCTGCAAGCCGTGCTTGCCGGATTGCGCTCGGCCAAGGCGGCGGCGGGAATTATGAGCGGGCGAAGCACCAACGAAGAAGCGTTTTTGTTCGCCAAGCTGATGAAAAAGCTTACGCCGGGTTCGCCCCTCGAAGTTTGTTATCAGGAGCGCGAGCTTAGCGAAAACCAAAAGATTCTCATGAGCCCGGATCGAGCGCCGAATTTTCGCGGCGGGCGCGACATGGGCGTGCGCGCCAACGGCGGTTATGAGTCTTTGCTGCAAAAACTGCTCGCCGGCGATGTCCCGGCCGCTTATGTCGTCGGCGAAGATTTGATCGGAGCGAACGGCGGCGGGCGGCGCTGCAGAAACTTTCCTTTCTGGTCGTCCAAGATATCCGTTTGAGCGAGACCGCGAAACTGGCCCATGTCGTTCTGCCCGCCACGCACTTTGGCGAGAAGGAGGGGACTTACACCAACCGCAAAGGGCGGGTGCAGAAACTCAACGCCGCGGTGATAGCGCCGGAAGGCGCCCTGCAAGACTGGCAAATTTTCCTGCGCCTGCTCGATTTGGCGGACGATAAACTCTCCTATTCGACCCCGTCGCAAATTTTCCAGGCGTTGGCCGAGGAAGTTGCGCTCTATCAAGGAATCAGCTACGCAACGATCGGAGATCAGGGAATTCAACTCGGCGGCGGTGGCGTGGAACAATCATGATCGTCGACATCGGGATCATCGCGCTCAAGGCATTTCTCGTCCTCTTCATGGTTCTCAATCTTGCCGGCGTGCTCGGCTGGATCGAGCGCAAAGGCAGCGCGCTGATGCAAGACCGCATCGGCGCCAATCGCGCGTCGATCCTCGGCTTCGCCGGCATGGGGCTGATCAACACGCTGGTCGCCGACCCGGTCAAATTTCTGACCAAGGAAGATTTCATTCCGCCGCGGGGCGATAAGTTTTTGCATACCCTGGCGCCGTGCATGGCGCTGTTTCCGGCGTTGGTGACGTTTGCGGTGATTCCATTCGGTGACGTGCTGCAAATCGGCGAGCGGGTCATCAATCTCCAGGTCGCCAATTTGAACATCGGCATCCTTTACGTTTTCGCCATGGGTTCGCTCGGCGTCTACGGCATCGTCATCGGCGCCTGGGCGTCGAACAACAAGTTCTCGCTGCTCGGCGGCGTGCGCGGTTCGGCGCAGATGATCTCCTACGAAGTCGCCATGGGGCTGTCGGTCATCGGCATCCTGATGGTTTATGGGACGCTTGAATTGCAGGAGATCGCGCGCGGCCAGGGAACTCTCATTCGCGAATTTCTGCCGGAATCCTGGCGCTTCTTGAAGGCCGCCATCGGCTGGCTGCCGTCCTGGGGGATTTTTCTTCAGCCGCTGGCGTTTCTGCTGTTTTTCACCGCGGCGGTCGCCGAGACCAAGAGAGTTCCCTTCGACCTGCCGGAAGGAGAGTCGGAGATCGTCGCGGGTTACCATGTCGAGTACTCCGGCGGCAAGTTTCTCATGTTCTTTGCCGGCGAGTTTGCCGAAATCGTCACCGCCGCGGCTTTGATGACAACGCTGTTTTTCGGTGGTTGGCAGGTTCCCTATTTGCTGCGCGACGGTTTTCATTTTCCCTGGGGCGCGAGCTGGCTTCTGCCCCATCTCGCGGTGGTGCTGCTGCAAGTGGGAGCGTTCGCGGTGAAGGTGGTCTTTTTCTGTTGGCTGCAAATCCTCCTGCGCTGGAGCGTGCCGCGATTCCGCTATGACCAGGTAATGCGGCTCGGTTGGAAGATGCTGTTGCCGCTGGCGCTGTTCAATGTGATTGTCACGGCGCTGGTGATCGTCGCCGTGCAGTAGCTATGAGAATATCATGACCTCTTCGATGATGATTTTCTACCTGCTCGCGGCCTTGCTCGTCCTGTCGTCGCTCATCGTCGTGTTTCAGCGCAACGTGGTCCACTGTGCCATGGCCCTGGTGGCTGCGCTCTTTCTTATCGCGATTCTCTTTGTGACGCTCCAGGCGCCGATGGTGGGCGTGCTGCAAATACTGGTTTACGCCGGCGCCATCATGGTGCTCTTTCTCTTCGTCATCATGTTGCTGAATCCCACTTCGCTGGAACCACGCCGCGGCCTGTCGTGGGGTTTCGGCACGGTGGCCGCGCTTTTGCTCGCCGTGGCGTTGGCCGCTTTGGTGAGCCATGACGAAGCGCCCGCCGATCCGTTCGCCGCCACCGAATTGTTCGGCGCTCCGGAATCGCTGGCAAAAAGTCTTTTCACCGACTTCGTGCTGCCGTTCGAGATCGCTTCGGTGCTGCTCTTGATCGCCATCGTCGGCGCGGTGGTGTTGGCGAAACGGGAACATAACTAGCATGGTGTCTCAGAAGTTCATTTAGAAACTCCAAACGATGGTAACGCCTGAAGTCGCACTCAAATCCCCCTTAATTCCCCTTTTCCAAAGGGGGAATTTTCTCCGTGGGACTCTAACCCCTCTTTGGAAAAGAGGGGAAGGGGAGATTTTCGGGCGGAACGAGGCAGTAATTATGTGGCGAATTTTTGAGCCAGAACACTAGCCATGGTCCCACTCAACCATTATCTGATTCTCAGCGCGGCGATCTTCGCCATCGGCGTCGTCGGCGTCCTCATCCGGCGCAATCTGATCGTCGTTTTGATGTCCATCGAGCTGATGCTCAACGCGGTGAACCTGACTTTCATCGCCTTCTCGCGTTTCCTCGGCTCGATGGAAGGGCAGGTGGTGGTTTTCTTCGTCATGGCAGTGGCGGCGGCGGAAGCGGTCGTCGGCCTCGCAATCATTATTTCCGTTTTCCGCCACCGCCAATCCCTCGACCCGCAGGAGATGCAGTTGCTCAAATGGTAGTCTTATCGGAAGAAAATCCGAGGATGGAGGATGGCTATCCTCGATCATCGATCCTCCATCGTCGGGTTTGAATTGTTATGACCCTTTTGCGTTATATTCCGCTGCTGCCGCTCGCCGCTTGCGCGATCAACATGTTCTTCGGCGCGCGCCTGGGCAAAAAAAGCGCTGGCCTCCTGGCCTGCGCGGCGGTGGGCGCATCGTTTGCCATTGCCCTTTACGTCTTCATGCTGCTGCCCGCCACGGGACTCTTCCGCGATACCCTTTATACCTGGTTCGAATCGGGCGCTTTCCGCGTCAATGTTTCTTTTCAAGTCGACGCGCTGACGGCGGTGATGTTGCTGGTCGTCACCGGCATCGGCTTTTTGATCCATATTTATTCCCTCGGCTACATGGACCATGACGAGGGGATGGTGCGGTTTTTCGTCTACCTGAACCTTTTTATCTTCTTCATGCTGCTGCTGGTCATGGGCGACAGCCTGCTGCTCCTATTCGTCGGCTGGGAAGGGGTCGGACTCTGCTCCTATCTACTGATCGGCTTCTGGTATCAAGATCACAATAACGCCATCGCCGGCAACAAGGCTTTCATCGTCAACCGCATCGGCGATTTCGGTTTTGTGCTGGGCATTTTGCTGCTGGTCACCGAGCTGGGGCGCCAGGGTATCTGGACGCTCGACTTCGCGGAATTGCAAAAGCATGTAAACATGCTCAGCCCGGCGATGATCAGCGCCATTACGATTCTCCTTTTCGTCGGCGCCACCGGCAAGTCGGCGCAGATTCCTCTGTTCGTCTGGTTGCCGGATGCCATGGCCGGGCCGACACCCGTGAGCGCGCTTATCCACGCGGCCACCATGGTGACCGCCGGCATTTACATGACCGCGCGGCTGCATTTTCTCTTCGCTCTGGCGCCGCAGACTTTGTCGCTCATCGCCGCCATCGGCGCGGCCACGGCATTTTTCGCCGCCACCATCGCCTTGACGCAGACCGATATCAAGCGCGTGCTGGCCTATTCCACCGTGAGCCAGTTGGGCTATATGTTTCTCGCCGTCGGCGTCGGCGCCTTCGGCGCGGCGATCTTTCATCTGTTCACCCATGCGTTCTTCAAAGCCTGTCTGTTCCTGGGCTCCGGCAGCGTGATCCACGCCCTGGGCGGCGAGCAGGACATGCGCAAGATGGGCGGGCTCAAATCTCACATGCCGGCGACCTACTGGACTTACGTGATCGCCACGCTGGCGATCACCGGCGCGCCGTTCACCGCCGGTTTCTTCTCCAAAGATTTAATCCTCTGGCAGGCGTACAGCAGCGCCCATGGCTCTCAGGGCCTCTGGCTCATTGCCTGGCTCACCGCGGGGATGACCGCCTTTTACATGTTTCGCCAGCTCTTCATGGTGTTTCATGGCGGCTCCCGCGCCGACCCGCGCGCGCAGGCCCATCTGCACGAGTCGCCAGCGGTGATGACCGTGCCGCTGATGATTCTCGCCCTCGGCTCGATCTTCAGCGGCTGGTTGGGCGCGCCGGAATACCTATGGAGCAGCCGCTGGGATCACTGGCTGGAGCCGGTATTCGGCGGCGCTCACGAGGTCCATCACGGCGCGGTCGAAACGGAGATCACTTTGATGGCCTTAACGCTCGTCATCGTTGCCGCCGGCATCGCTCTCGCGTACGTAAAGTACAGCAGGCCGCGGGCCGCGGTCGATCAGGGCGCTGGGACGGGCGGAATTTTGTATCGCATTTCACTCAATAAATATTACGTCGACGAGATTTATGATTGGCTGCTGGTCCGTCCGTTCACTTTGATTTCCGACTGGCTGGCGCGAGTCTTCGACCCAGGCGTGATCGACGGCATCGTCAACGGAGTGGGCGCCCGGGTGCGCGGTGCAAGCTCGATCTGGCGCGCCGTGCAAACCGGCAACGTACAGCACTATGTCATGGGCTTTCTTGCCGGCACGCTGGCGCTGTTGGCCTACTATCTCAGGCAGCCGTAAACATGTCACCCTTCACCCCTGGAGACTTGACCCTGCTCCTCGCCATCCCGGTGATCGGCGCGGTGCTGTTGTTGTTTGTTCCGCGCCGACAGACCCAGGCGCTGTTTTCCGTGGCGCTGCTCGCCAGCGCGCTCGCTTTTCTCTGGTCGCTCAACCTCTTCAATCTTTTCGACGGCGCCACCGGCGAGATGCAACTGGTCGAACGGATACCCTGGATGCCCGCCTTCGGCATCCAATACATCGTCGGTATCGACGGCCTCAGTCTGTTTCTGGTTCTGCTTACGACGTTGCTCATGCCGCTGGCGATTTTGGCCTCTTGGTCGATCAAAAACAAAGTCAAAGAGTATCTTGTCTTCATGCTGTTGTTGGAGACCGGCATGCTCGGCGCCTTCGTCGCGCTGGATCTTTTTCTTTTCTACGTTTTTTGGGAAGTTATGCTGGTGCCGATGTATTTTCTTATCGGCGTGTGGGGCGGCGCGCGGCGCATCTACGCCGCGCTCAAGTTTGTCATCTACACGATGGCGGGAAGTCTCCTGATGCTCGTCGCGATCATTTATCTGGCCACGCGCTACGCGCAGGAAACCCAAGTGCTGACCTTCGACCTGCTGCGGATCTACGCGTTGCAACTT
>Ga0209343_10010604_pt1 | contig 10461 bp, 6 predicted proteins | sample RifCSPlowO2_02_FD_184026 | JGI IMG/M metagenome (GOLD analysis project Ga0209343, IMG submission 184026) | Groundwater microbial communities from Rifle, Colorado - Rifle CSP2_plank lowO2_0.2 (SPAdes) (version 2) | ecosystem: Environmental > Aquatic > Deep subsurface > Groundwater | place: Rifle...
GGGCGATGAAGGCAAGCTGTTCGGTTCCATCGGTACTCACGACATCGCTGACGCACTGACCGCCTCTGGCGTTGCAGTAGCGAAAAGCGAAGTTCGTCTGCCGAACGGCACCATTCGCCACACTGGCGAATACGACGTTGCTGTGCACCTGCACACTGACGTTGAAGCCACTGTTAAGGTGGTTGTTATCGCCGGCTAAATGCCGTCGGGAGCTTGCGCTGCTGCGCAGGCTCGATAACATCGGGCACGTCAGTGTGAAAGCGCTGACGTGCCCTTTGTCTTTCTGCAGTACAGAGTTTTTTCAAAACCATGAATGATATTTCCGTTCCCGAGCAGTACGACCTGCAAACCGCCGCCCTCAAGGTGCCGCCGCATTCCATCGAAGCCGAACAGGCGGTGCTGGGCGGGTTGATGCTGGACAATAATGCCTGGGAGCGGGTGCTGGATCAGGTGTCCGATGGCGATTTCTACCGCCACGACCACCGGCTGATTTTTCGTGCGATCTACAAGCTGGCCGAGCGCAATCACCCGTTTGACGTGGTGACCCTGTCCGAGCAGTTGGACAAGGAGGGTCAGCTGTCGCAAACCGGTGGCCTGGCCTACCTGGGCGAATTGGCCAAGAACACGCCGTCGGTAGCCAACATCAAGGCCTACGCGCAGATCATTCGCGAGCGCGCCACCTTGCGTCAGCTGATCGGTATCAGCAGCGAAATCGCCGACAGCGCCTACGCCCCGCAAGGTCGTACCGGCGAGGAGATTCTCGATGAGGCCGAGCGGCTGATCTTCCAGATCGCCGAAGCGCGCCCCAAGACCGGTGGCCCGGTCGGCATCAATGACATCCTGACCAAAGCGATTGATCGCATCGACACCCTGTTCAACTCGGGCGATGCGATCACCGGCCTGTCCACCGGCTTTACTGACCTGGATGCGCAGACCAGCGGCTTGCAGCCGGCTGACCTGGTGATCGTCGCCGGTCGTCCGTCGATGGGTAAGACCACCTTCGCCATGAACCTGGTGGAGAACGCGGTGCTGCGCAGCGACAAGGCCATCGTCGTGTACTCCTTGGAGATGCCGGCCGACTCCATCGTCATGCGGATGCTCGCGTCCCTCGGTCGCATCGACCAGACCAAGGTGCGTGCTGGCCGCCTGGACGATGACGACTGGCCGCGCCTGACCTCAGCAGTCAACCTGCTCAATGATCGCAAGCTGTTTATCGATGACACCGCCGGTATCTCGCCCTCGGAAATGCGCGCACGTACCCGGCGTTTGGCCCGTGAGCATGGCGAGATCGGCATGATCATGGTCGACTACCTGCAGCTGATGCAGATTCCAGGCTCCAGCAGCGAGAGCAGGGTCAACGAGATTTCCGAAATCTCCCGCTCGCTCAAGGCCCTGGCCAAGGAGTTCAACTGCCCGGTGGTGGCGCTGTCGCAGCTCAACCGTGGCTTGGAGCAACGACCGAACAAACGCCCAATCAACTCCGACTTGCGCGAATCCGGTGCTATCGAGCAGGACGCCGACATCATCATGTTCGTCTACCGCGACGAGGTGTATCACCCGGAAACCGAGTACAAGGGCGTTGCCGAAATCATTATCGGCAAGCAGCGTAACGGCCCTATCGGTACTTCGCGCCTGGCCTTCCTGGGCAAATACTCGCGCTTTGAAAACCTGGCGCCGGGCAGCTATCAGTTCGACGACGACTGACGGTGTGGCCGCTTGCTGCGGCCCTTGTGACTACAGAAGCAGCAGCAAACGGGCGCCCAGCGGTTAAGATGGGCGCCCGTTTTCGTTCAGGGCTGTGTCCATGCGTCCGTTGCTTGCCACCATCGATCTTGCCGCCATTCAGCATAACTACGCCCTGGCTCAGCGCTGCGCACCGTGTCGCCAGGCCTTTGCCGTGGTCAAGGCGAATGCCTACGGCCATGGTGTGCGTGAGGTGGTCGGCGCCTTGCTGGAGTTGGCTGACGGCTTTGCCGTGGCCAGTGTCGAGGAGGCGGTCGTGGTGCGTGAGCTGCATGCCGGCGCGCGTATTCTGCTGCTGGAAGGCTGTTTCGAGGCCGCTGAATATGCCCAGGCGGCGCAGCTGGGGCTGGATGTGGCAGTGCACACGGCTGAGCAGGCCGAGGCTCTGCTGACGGCCCATCTGCAGCAGCCGCTGCGGGTGTGGCTGAAGCTCGACAGCGGCATGCATCGACTGGGTTTCAGCCCCGCCGAGGTGCGCGCTTGGCATCCGCGTTTGCGCGGCGCGGCGCAGGTGGCGGAGCTCAACCTGCTCAGTCATTTCGCCTGCGCCGATGAGCGCGGCCATCCGCTGACCGAGGAGCAGGTGGAGGTGTTTCTCGACCTGCTGGACCTGGATTTCGATCAGCGTTCATTGGCCAACTCGGCCGCTCTCCTGACCATTCCCGCCGCCCATATGGACTGGCAGCGGCCCGGCATCATGCTTTACGGTGCGACGCCGTTTGCTGACCTGAGCGCCCAGGAACTCGGCCTGCGCCCGGCCATGAGCCTGACGGCGCAGGTCATTGCGGTGCATGAGGTTGCCGCCGGGCAAAGCGTTGGCTATGGCGCCAGCTGGGTAGCGCCGCGTGACTCACGCATTGCCACGGTTAGCTGCGGTTATGCTGACGGTTACCCGCGACAGGCACCCGAAGGCACGTCCGTATGGGTGGCCGGGCGGCGTGCGCCCCTGGTCGGGCGGGTGTCGATGGATATGCTGACGGTGGATATCAGTGCGGTGCCGGAGGCGCAGCTGGGCTCGGCAGTGGAATTGTGGGGCGCCCAGTTGCCGGTGGATGAGCTGGCTCAGGCCTGCGGCACCATCGGCTATGAACTGTTGAGCAAGGTCACGGCGCGGGTGCCGCGCCGCTATCGGCAGTTCTGAGGGTTATTCGGACGCCAATCCGCTGGAGACCTGAAGAATATCCAAGCGTGCACAGTCGGCGCGGCTGGGTGCGCCGTTGGCGCCGTGCAGGCTGAAGCCACTGCGGCCATGCTTTTTGACCTCGTAGAGAGCTTCGTCGGCGGCCTTGTACAAGCCTGCAAGGTATTGAGCGTGCTGCGGATACAGGGCGGCGCCAATACTAATGGTCACGGACAGCGGTGTTGCTCCGTAGAAAATCGGTTTGGCCAGGGCATCGAGCAGACGTTGGGCGATTTCACACGCCTGGATCTCGGCGTCGGCACCGCAAATCAGCACCGCGAACTCGTCGCCGCCCAGCCTCGCCACCAGATCATTGCCGCGCACATGCTCGTGCAGGCGCTGAGCGATGGTCTGCAGCACCTGATCGCCAGCGCTGTGACCGTACTGATCGTTGATCGGCTTGAAGTGATCGAGGTCGAGCAGCATCAGGGCCACGGATTCACCGCGGCGCAGGGCATCGGCCATGGCCGCTTCGGCGCGCTCCATCAGGTAGCGACGGTTGGCCAGTTCGGTCAGCGGGTCATGGAAAGCGGCGTGCTGAAGCTCCAACTCACGCTCGCGCAGTTGCTGGTTGGCCGCCGCCAGTTCTGCGGTGCGCTGATTGACGGCATCCTGTAGCTGGTTGGCGCTGGCTTCGGCCTGCAGCAGGCGCGCGGCTTTTTCCTGGTCGGCCAGCTTGAAGGCGGCATTTTTCTCATGCTTGAGAATCTGGATGCGATAGGCCAGCGCGAAGGAGAACAAGATGGTTTCGGCGGCCACCGTCAGCGGGAACAGGTAGGCGGTGTAGGGGCTGGGTTGCAGGATGCCACCGGCGCGCAGCACCAGGATCACGGTGCTGACCAGCACACTGCCGTAGCCAATCAGGTACAGGCGGGCGGGAAAGAAGCCCTGGCGCATGCGCAGGGTGGCGACGATCAGGGCCACGGGCATGCTCAGGATTGGCGCCAGGGCGATGATCTGTGCGCCGGTATGGGCAAGGCCTAGCGCGTTAACCAAGATAGCCGCGGCATACACCACGCAGCCCAGGTTGAGCAGGTGATGTGCCCAGCGCAGGTCGTGGGCGGTGGTGAACAGCGCCTGGGTAAAGCGCATGACCAGGATTGCCCACAGCGCAGGCAAGGTCACCCGGTCCAGCCAGAAGGGCACCGCCTGGTTCGGCCACAGGTACTGAAAACCGTGGCCGCTCATGCTCAGGATAAAGCCCAGGGCGCAGCCGGTGGCCAGCACATACCAAAAATAGGCGCTGTCGCGCAGGCTGATCAAGATGAACAGGTTGTAGAGCATCATGGCGAGAATGATGCCGTACAGCAGGCTGAGGCCCAGGTTCTCGGTGGCGGCGAGTTGTTGCAGGTCGTCCCGTTGCCAGATTTTCAGCGGGAACGAATTGCCCCGTGGGTCGTAGCTGCGCACGTACACAACCAACGGCTGTTCGCCCAGCCGCGGGAGCTGGAACACCTGGCGCCGATAGGGCAGGTCGCGACCGGCGGCAAAGGGCACCTGTTCGCCACTCAGGCGCTGCTGCCAACCGCCCTGACCATCCGGCAGATACAGGCGCAGGTCGAGCAGGGTGATGCCGCCATTCTCCAGCCACCATTGTTGCGGCGCCTCGCGGCTGGCCGTCAGGCTGACCTTGATCCACCACGGATTGGGGCTGAGGCCGACGCTGGCGCGGCCGGCAGCGGGTTGGAAACGCTGCTGGATGTCCGCGCGGGCCATGTCCTCGATGCGCAGTTGCGCGCCGATATCTTCGAGCAGTTCGATCTGGCCGTTGAGGCTGCTGCCACTGCTGGCCGGCGTCAGGACGATCGGCGCGGCAGCCGCGAGGGCGCTGCAGCAGAGCAGGCCCAGGCAGAGGATTAGGCGGCCAAGTAATGGGGTCACGCGTCAGGCTCCGTGCGCCTGTTGCGGGGTGCTCAGGCGCGGTGGTTTTTTCCGAGTATAAGCACAACTCCTGACGAGACGCAGTGCTGTGGGCAAAATGCCATCATGCAAGGTGCGGCTTAAACCTAGTGTCCTGGTCGGAATTGGTTATTTTTTGTGCTATATTGCGCGCCCGCGAAATTCCTCTCCACGCCTTACCGGTCATCGTCATGCAAGCAGTCAAGCCGTTATTCGATTATCCAAAATACTGGGCCGAGTGCTTTGGCCCGGCGCCGTTCTTGCCGATGAGTCGGGAAGAAATGGATCAGCTTGGCTGGGACAGTTGCGACATCATCATCGTCACCGGTGATGCCTACGTCGATCACCCGTCGTTCGGCATGGCCATTATCGGCCGGCTGCTGGAGTCCCAGGGCTTTCGCGTCGGCATCATTGCCCAGCCCAACTGGCAGTCGAAAGACGACTTCATGAAGCTCGGCGAGCCGAACCTGTTCTTCGGCGTCGCGGCCGGCAACATGGACTCGATGATCAACCGCTACACCGCCGACAAGAAAATTCGCTCCGACGACGCCTACACCCCAGGCGGTCTGGCCGGTAAGCGCCCGGATCGCGCCAGCCTGGTGTACAGCCAGCGCTGCAAGGAAGCCTACAAGAATGTGCCGATCGTGCTCGGCGGCATCGAGGCTTCGCTGCGCCGTATTGCTCATTACGATTACTGGCAGGACAAGGTCCGCCATTCGATCCTGATCGACGCCTGCGCCGATATCCTGCTGTACGGCAACGCCGAGCGGGCCATCGTCGAAGTGGCGCAGCGCCTGTCCTACGGGCAGAAGATCGAAGACATCACCGATATTCGCGGCACCGCGTTTATCCGGCGCGACAACCCCTCGGACTGGTTCGAGATCGACTCCAGTCGCATCGACCGACCGGGCAAGATCGACAAGATCATCAACCCCTATGTGAACACCCAGGACACCCAGGCCTGCGCCATCGAGCAGGAAAAAGGCCCGGTCGAAGACCCGAATGAAGCCAAGGTGGTGCAGCTGTTGCCGCACCCCAAGCTGACCCGCGACAAGACCGTGATCCGCCTGCCGTCATTTGAGAAGGTACGCAGCGACGCCGTGTTGTATGCCCACGCCAACCGCGTGCTGCACCTGGAAACCAACCCCGGCAACGCCCGCGCGTTGGTGCAGAAGCATGGCGAGGTGGATGTGTGGTTCAACCCACCACCCATCCCGATGACCACCGAAGAGATGGACTACGTGTTCGGCATGCCCTATGCGCGCATCCCGCACCCGGCGTACGGCAAGGAAAAGATTCCGGCCTACGACATGATCCGTTTCTCGGTCAACATCATGCGCGGCTGCTTTGGCGGTTGCACCTTCTGTTCGATCACCGAGCACGAGGGACGGATCATCCAGAACCGCTCGCAAGAGTCGATCATTCGCGAGATCGAAGAGATCCGCGACAAGGTGCCGGGCTTCACCGGCGTCATTTCCGACCTCGGCGGGCCGACCGCCAACATGTACCGCATCGCTTGCAAGAGTCCGGAAATCGAGTCCGCGTGCCGCAAGCCGTCCTGCGTGTTCCCCGGCATTTGCGAGAACCTCAATACCGACCACTCGGCACTGATTCAGCTGTATCGCAGTGCCCGTGCCTTGCCTGGGGTGAAGAAGATTCTGATCGCCTCCGGCCTGCGCTATGACCTCGCCGTGGAGTCGCCGGAGTACGTCAAGGAGCTGGTCACCCACCACGTTGGTGGCTACCTGAAGATCGCTCCGGAGCACACCGAAGAAGGCCCGCTGACCAAGATGATGAAGCCGGGCATCGGCAGCTACGACAAGTTCAAGCGCATGTTCGAGAAGTACAGCAAGGAGGCAGGTAAGGAGCAGTACCTGATTCCGTACTTTATTGCTGCCCACCCCGGCACCAGCGACGAGGACATGATGAACCTCGCCCTGTGGCTCAAGAGCAGCGGCTTCCGCGCCGATCAGGTGCAGGCGTTCTACCCGTCGCCGATGGCCACCGCTACGGCCATGTACCACTCGGGCAAGAATCCGCTGCGCAAGGTCACTTACAAGAGCGACGGCGTGGCCATCGTCAAGAGCGAGGCGCAGCGTCGGTTGCACAAGGCCTTCCTGCGCTATCACGACCCGAAAGGCTGGCCGATGTTGCGTGAGGCGCTGATTCGCATGGGCCGTGCCGACCTGATCGGGCCGGGCAAAAACCAGCTGATCCCGCTGCATCAGCCGGCCACCGAAGGCTATCAAAGCGCGCGCCGGAAGAACTCCACGCCGGCCGGTAGCCACAAGGTCGCCAAGGACACCACCAAGAGCAAGCCGCTGCTGACCCAGCACACCGGCTTACCGCCGCGTGACACGGGTGCGGCGGCCGGCAACCCTTGGGACAAGCGCGAGGAGGCCAAGGCCGCCGCGCTGGTGCGCAACAAAGCCGCCGCCAAGGAACGCAGCGATGCGAAGAAAGGCCTGGGCAAGAAAGGCCCCAAACGCCCACCCGCCGTACCGCGCTAACACAGCCGGAAGTCGCCAAACGCCAGCCATCGAGCTGGCGTTTGGCGTTCTGGCGCCCGCAGAAAATGCCGGGTTTGGCGCACTAAAAAACGTGGTTGACGTTAACGGCAAGGTTGGTAACAATCGGTTACTGTCTTTGTACGCCCGTGCCATTTTGTCGCAGGCGCTTCTGTCGGGGTGACCTTTGGGTCGACCGGTAGGCGTAAGGCACGCCTTGCTGTATCTGCGAGTGGTCGGGGGGATTGTTCACGTGAACGCCACCACGCCATCAGCAGCCGAGAGACAACAACAATTAGGTCGGCCACCCGCGTCGACCAATGATCTTGGCCGTTATGAGAGGTACACCGCGAATGAACTTCCTTGTGCGCAACAATCCCTTGCTTGGCCGCCCCCTGCAGGCCGGCGCCACCCTTGGTGTGCTGGCGTTGCTGGTGGCCGGCTCCGCCCAGGCCGTCGAAGTCAGCCTGCTGGACGATCAGGTCAGCGGCTCCCTGGACACCACGCTGTCCTATGGCAGCGTCTGGCGCGTCAGCGGCCGGGACGATGTCTCCGACATCAACACCGATGACGGCAACCGTAACTTCGATACCGGTCAGGTCTCCGAGGTATTCAAGGTGACCTCTGAGCTGCTGCTCAATTACCAGAACTACGGCGCCTTCGTGCGTGGCACGGCGGCTTACGACACCCAGATCAAGGACAAACACAACGACTACTACAGCACCACCGGCGGCGTGGAGCGGCCCAGTCAGGCCTTTCCCAATGACAACCAATTCACCCAGGACACCCGCGATGCGGCCAGCAATGCGGAAATCCTCGATGCCTATGTGTTCGGTAACTGGGATGTGTTTGACCGCCCGTTGAGCGCCCGCGCCGGTAATCAGGTGTTCAACTGGGGCGAGGGGGTGTTCTATCGCGGTGGCATCAACACCACCAACCCGCTGGACGCGGCCAAGTTCCATATTCCCGGTTCCGAGCTGAAGGAAGTGCTGGTGCCTCTGCAGGCCCTGAGCTTCAACCTGGGCCTCACCGATAACCTGTCGATGGACGCCTATTACCAGTGGAACTGGAAGGAAACCACCCTGGATGCGGTGGGCAGCTACTACTCCACCACCGACCTGTTCGGGCCGGGCGGCAATACCGCTTATGCGGTGAATGATGATCCGCAGTTGGGGCAGTTGATGCAGTTCTATCCCCTGGCGGAGCAGTTTGGCTTTGTCGGCAACGGCCCGTCCGGGGGAAATGCTTACCTGGCGGCGGATACCGGCACCTTCAAGGTGGCGAATATCGGTGACGACATCGAGGCCCGTGACAGTGGCCAGTGGGGCACGGCCTTTCACTACATTGCCGAGGAGTTAAACGCTACCGAGTTTGGCTTCTACTTCGTCAACTACCACGCCAAGGAGCCGACGGTCGCCATCGACCTCAACGGTTATCAGGGTATCGACGTGGCGACCCTGGGGGCGGTTGCCGCCGGCCTGGGGGCGGCGGGTGCCGAGTATGGTCTGGCGACTCTGGACATGGCCAGTAACGCCATGGCCCGGCGTGACTACGTGGAAGATATCCAGATGTACGGCCTGAGCTTTAACACCACGGCCGGCGATGCCTCGGTCTCCGGTGAGGTGTCCTACCGGCCCAATGCGCCGATCAGCATTGCCTCTACCGATGACCTGCTGGGCGACATTCTTGGCCAGGGCGTGAGTGGCACCACCAATGTTTACGATGCCGCTGTAGCTGGCAATCAGGCCTGTGCCCAGGTGTCTGGCAAACAGCTGTGTCGCAGTGGCTTGTTCGAGAACTACCGCCGGGTAGAGATGTTCAACACCTCAATCTCGACCATCTACAACTTCGGTCCGATGCTCAGCTTCGATGCGCTGTTTGGGGTTGCCGAGCTGGCGTCCCAGCACATTCGCGGCGACAGCCTGACCTACACCGGCTTCAACGGCAGCGAGTATCAACAGCGCAAGCTGGTGAGCACCCGCGACAAGGCTTATGTCGGCGATAACGCCAGCGGTAATCAGATCACCGCCGACAGCTACGGCGGTACGGTGATGCTGGGTGGCAGTTGGAACGACGTCTACGCCGGCGTCAAGTTGTCGCCCTACGTGGCCTACCAGAATGACTTTCAGGGCAACTCCGACCTCACCGGCAACTTCAGCGAAGGCAGCAAGGCTTACACCCTGGGGATGGACGCCAGCTACCTGAACAGCTTCGAAGTGGGCCTGGCCTACACCGACTATCGGGGCATCAACAGTCTGTACGACCGCGACTTCGTCTCGCTAAGCGGCAAGTACGCGTTCTGATGCCTTGGTCCCGTCGGCGCAGGCCGGCGGGGCATTTCGTTTATGGAGATTGACCCTATGACCAAGACTCTTTCCCTGCTGGTGGCGGCTATCGCTCTCGGCCTGAGTAGCGGCAACAGCCTGGCCGCGGTATCGGCCGAACAGGCCAGCGCCCTGAAAAACCAACTCACCCCGCTGGGCGCGGAAAAAGCCGGCAACGCCGCCGGCAGTATTCCCGCCTGGGGCGGTGGCCTGACCAAGGCGCCGGCCGGCTATCAGGGCCCCGGCAGTCACCATGCCGATCCGTTCGCCGCGGAAAAACCGCTGTTCACCATCAGCAAGGCCAACCTGGCCCAGTACCAGGCCAACCTGACGGCGGGCCAGATCGCCCTGATCAACACCTACCCGGACAGCTTCCGCATGCCGGTCTACCCCAGCCATCGCAGTGGCGCGGCGCCGCAATGGGTGTATGACAACACCTTCGCCAACGCCACCAGCGCCAAGCTGCTGGATGGCGGCAATGGCTTCAGTGATGCCTATGGCGGCACGCCGTTCCCGCTGCCGCAGAGCGGTGTCGAGGCCCTGTGGAACCATATCGCCCGCTACCGCGGCACCTACCTGGTGCGCCGCTCCAGCGAAGCGGGCGTGCAGAGCAACGGCAACAAGTCGGTGGTGACCTCGCGCGACGAGGCGCTGTTCAACTTCTACGAGCCCAAGGGCAGCTACGCCGGGCTGAACAACACGCTGTTCAACTACATGGCCTTCAACACCGCGCCGGCACGCCTGGCCGGTGGCGGGGTGCTGGTGCACGAAACCCTTGATCAGGTCAAAGAGCCGCGCCCGGCATGGG